>Ga0210383_10000057_pt1 | contig 124911 bp, 109 predicted proteins | sample IncBWC14OmetaG_FD_160072 | JGI IMG/M metagenome (GOLD analysis project Ga0210383, IMG submission 160072) | Forest soil microbial communities from Barre Woods Harvard Forest LTER site, Petersham, Massachusetts, United States - Inc-BW-C-14-O ...
CTTCGCAGTTACTGGTTGGCGGGAGCGACCGGAAAACTTTGTTCATTCTCGCGCGCGGGTCCTTGTACGCGGTGCAAGGCCGCTACAAGGGTCAGTGATAAGAGCAAAACTTCCGTTGTTGAGACCAACCAAGCACCCACATTCGCCAGTGCGCGCGGCGATTTATGTCAGCTTGCTGGTCGTTGGCGGCTATTCCTGTGCCTGGTCGCAGGCACCGGCGAGTGCGGGCAAGCCAGACTCCGGTCAGGAATCAGTGAGGGCGACAAAGGCTGGCACCTCGTTGCCACAGTTAGTGGATATCACCGCTTCCACCGGGATCAAATTCGAACATCTCTCCAGCCCCGAACAAAAATATATCGTGGAGTCGATGGGCGGGGGGGTTGCCCTTATTGATTACGATCGCGACGGCTGGCCGGATATTTATTTTACAAACTCGCAAAATGTGGAGATGGCTAGGGCGGGCGAAAAGGCGCGAAGCGCGCTTTATCATAACAATCATGATGGGACATTTACCGACGTGACCGACAAGGCCGGTGTCGGTCACCCGTGCTGGGCCATGGGCGTCGCGGTTGGAGATTACAACAACGACGGGTGGCCCGATCTGCTGGTCACTTGTTACGGAGGAGTCGTTCTGTATCGCAACAATAGCGACGGCACGTTTACGGACGTCACCAAGCAGGCGGGTCTTGGGGGTGATTCTCTGTGGGCGACGGGAGCGACTTTTGGCGATTACGACAAGGACGGCTGGGCTGATCTTTTCGTCGCTCACTACGTGGATACGAAACTGAGCGATCTTCCAGTGTTCGGCTCCAGCAAGACCTGCAAATATCGCGGCATCGACGTGCAATGCGGCCCGCGGGGACTAAAAGGTTCGCCGGACAATCTTTATCATAACAATCGCGACGGAACATTTACGGATGTATCGAAGCAAGCGGGCGTTGACGACCCGCAGAAGTTTTTTGGACTGAGCGCGGTTTGGTCCGACTTTAACGGCGATGGGCACCTTGATCTGTTTGTTGCCAACGACGGCCAAAAAAACTATCTGTATGAGAACGATGGCAACGGCCATTTTACGGATGTAGCGTTTTCGGCGGGAGTGGCGGTGAGCCAGGATGGCATTGAGCAGGCCAACATGGGCATCGCCCTTGGGGACTACCTGCACACAGGGCATTTTTCGATCATCGTCAGTCACTTCAGCGATGAGTACGCGACGTTTTACCGCAACGACGGGAAGATGAGTTTCAGCGAGATTGCTTATGTCGCGGGCATTGCGCCGCCCACTACTCCTTATGTCGGATGGGGAGACGGATTCATCGATATTGACAATTCCGGGTGGCTCGATTTTTTTCTGGTGAACGGCCATGTGTACCCGCAAGTAGACAGCCTCCCTGCCGGAGCGAAATACCGCGAGCCAAAGCTGTTGTTTCAGAATCAGCGAGACGGCACGTTTAAGGACATCAGCAAACTTGCTGGCCCGGCGATCCAGATTCCGCAAGTCAGCAGAGGGGTGGCGATTGGCGATTTATTCAACGATGGCCGGATGGAAATTGTGGTCGAGAATCTGACCGGGAGCCCGATGATTCTGCAGCCGCAGGGAGGCTCGGCGAATCACTGGGTCAGTTTCGAACTGGAAGGAACAGAGAGCAACCGTCTGGCGTTGAACGCGCGGATCAAGGCGACGGCGGGCGACCTGGTTCAGACCGGGGAAGTGTTCAGCGGCGGCAGCTATCTTTCGCAGAGTGATGTTCGAATCCATTTCGGTCTTGGCAAACAGGACATGATCGACAAAGTAGAAATTTTGTGGCCCAGCGGGAAAACGGAGACTTTGAGCAATTTGGTCGCCGACCGCTTTTACTATGTGAAGGAAGGTAAAGGGATCGTTCCAGCCGAATCCGCGCGTCCGACTGCTCCGAAACATCCTTAGTTAATTCTTGACCGCGTTTGTGTTTTTGGAACCCTTCTTGAAATCGAAATAGGCGAGATTCATATTTCCGCCAGCGAGAATGTGAACGGTCAGAACACTTTTGCCCGCAGGCAAGTGAAGTCGAAGAAGTTCCTGCGCGATGTTCCAATGATGCCACTGGCGCCAGGCAATCGGATCCGCAGCGTTGAATGTGGAAGTGATGGTGATGGGCCCGGTTGCGTCCTTGCCGTTTACGTCCAGCGAAATGGTGCCGCCGCGATTTGAGGTATACAGAAGATCGGCGCTGTAAACGCCAGAGTGAGCGACCTGCACGGTGATGTTGAACCACTCGCCGGGTTCGGTCCATCCAACATAAAGTTGATTTTCCGGGGGCTTCACCAAGTTAAAGGGGCTGTCGTCGATCTGATCGTGAAATTTGGTGTAGGAAATGTCCACGCCTTCGTTCCTGCGAAACTCGTTCAGGTAGGTGCCGTCCGCCGGATTCAGCGCGCCGCTTCCGTTGTTCTTGGCATCCGTGTCGTGATAGGCCACGCCCTCGCCGCCGCGATCGTAATAGGCGCATTGCACTCGGCCGGGGATGCTTTGCGCGCCGCTCTGATGTTGGCTGTCCTGATAGGGAGTTCCTTTGTAGTTTTCCTGGAAATTCAAAGCGGCGGCAGAAATGGTAGTCGCCGCTAGAACGGTCAGCGCAATTTGCCAGCTCAAGCGAGGTCGCAGCATGCTTCCATTATCATCCCGCCACGGGCCGCAAATTCAAATGTTCGACTCATGAATTTGAGGGAAATGACTATCCCGAGGCCGCGAACGCGGCCTCGGGCCACAACCGGAGTGAACGAGCTTCCAAACAGAAGCGATGGCCGGCCGGCAAAAGGAACGTCTACGGTACTACCACAGCAGCTTCAGACCGAATTGTACTTGGCGTGATGTCGTGGTCGTCGAGGTGATTACTCCTGCTGTCGGCGACGGTCCGCCGGTCGCGGCCGCGTATACCACGGGATTCGGTGCGTTGAAGTTGGTGTGATTGAACAGATTGAAAATCTCAGCGCGGAATTGAAGGTTCAGACGTTCCGAAAGCGAGAATCTCCTCGCGACAGCGACATCCGTTGATACGAGTCCCGGGGCTTGCAGCGCATTGCGTCCCACGTTGCCGTAGGTTCCGGGAAGCGGCTGAATGAAGGCGTTCGGATTGAAATACTGGTTTGATCCACCCAGGATCACGGGTCCGGTAAAGTTTGGATTGATCGAGGGACGAACGGGATTGCGGGTGTCGCCATCATTCGACGGGTTGTACGAAAGCTGTGGTGTGAATGGCAAGCCCGACTGGATTGTTTCGATTCCACTGACCTGCCAGTTCCCGAAAATTCTTCCAATCCAGGGACTGCCGTCGGCGTTCTGTCCGCGTCCGAACGGAAGATCGTACGTGGCGTTAATGACGCCGGCATGGCGAACGTCAAAAGAAGCGCGGCCGTAGTCAGCCCTTGGATCGAGCGGATTGGCAATGAATGCCGGGGAGTTGGTGGCTACGCTGGTATTCATGTTGTCGCCGTCGTCCAAAGCTTTCGAAAATGTGTAAACGCCGCGGAACTGTAATCCACGGGCGAGGCGACGGTTCACGTCCACTTCGAGTCCGTTGTACGAGCTGATACCTTGGGAAAACCAGTGCGTGGTATTCCATACGGCATTGTTTTGCAACGCCGCATTGGTTGGGTAATAGAGCGTTCCGGCTGGATAAGTGGGCGGGCAGGGCGAGGCCGGGCAGATGGTTGGCGCGGGAAGATTTGCGTCCACGGAGAGCAGTTCGTGATAGCCGTGCGAGCCGATGTAACTTACGCCGACGGAAGTGCTCGGGGTGATCTGCTGTTCAACCTTCAGCGACCAGGACTGTACGGTTGGCGTGCGCAAATCAGGCTGCACGCCGCTGGGAATGACTTTGGAGCCGGTGTAGGTAGCATCCGGAGCGATGTTGGAAAACGAGATGTTTTTCACCGCGTAGACGGTATTGAACGGCGCTACTTGATCTAGGCGATAGCTCAAATTGTCGAGCAGCGCGTAGTAGGTGCCGAAGCCTGCGCGAATGACCGTTTTCTTGGAAGCAAACGGCGACCAAGCCAGACCGAGGCGCGGGGCTGGGAGGAATGTCGCGTGATTGTCGGTGAAAACGGAACCGCCAACCGTGGGAAGCGTTGAGATTACTCCATTCTGATCGAAGGTGTAATTCGAGGCGCGCCCGTTCGCTTCGTTCCAGCCGTTTGTGAATTCGGCGCGAAATCCGATACGCAATTCCAGCGATGGCTTCCAGTGAATGGTGTCTTCCGCATAGACAGCAGATTCCAGAGAGCGCCAGCCTAGCGGGGTATAGCTCGGTGCGTAGGTGTAGGTGCTTACTTTCCCTTGCAAGAAACTTTGCAGGTTGGTGAAGGAGGCCTGACCGTATTGATCCTGAATGAGCACGTCGTTGGCCTGAATTCTTTGCACCCAGGCGCCGAAGCTGAGCAAGTGCCTTCCGTGCGTTAACGTCACCTGATCGGTGCCGCTGAAGAGGTTGCGTATCGCGGTCAAGTTGCTTCCCGCGTTGGTTCCACCGTTGGTGATTTGCGATGCGCCGTTTAACGTAGTGCCACCGCCGACAACGAGCGCGCCGACGGGCTGACCGGAATTAATCCAGCCAGGTAGAGCTACGGTCGTTCCACTATTGAAATAGAAGTCACCGCGTGAGAAACCGAATGTCGCGCGGTTGACCGCGCTTGGCGAAAAAATGTGAGTCTCGGTCAGGCTGGTCACCTGTTCGCGCAAAAGAACATCGATGAAGGTGATGGGGTTGGTTGTCGGCGAATTCGCGTCACTATCGTCCACGGTGTAAACGGCGGCAAAGTTGTCGTTCGTCGACAAAACCTGATCCAAACGGACCGTTCCGAAATCCTCGCGAACATGCTGCGGCGGGTTGCTGTAGGCTCTGGCAATTCCACTTGGAGCACCAGTGGAGGTCAAAATTTCGGGACCGTTGGCGACTGGCCAGAGCGCAAGGAGCGGTTGGACACTTGCAACCGCACTGGCTCGCGATGCGTCGTCGGGCACAAGGGTGAGGTCGCTGAGCCCCAGCGTCTGACGGTAACCCTCGTAGTTCCCAAAAACGAAGGTCTTGTCCTTGACGATCGGGCCGCCAGCCGAAAGGCCGAAAACGTTGCGCTCGAAATGCGGGATGTCGCCGTAATCGAAGAAATTGCGAGCGTCAAAGACGCTGTTGCGCAGGAATTCGTAAGCGGCACCGTGAAATTCGTTTGTTCCGTTTGCGGTGACAATGTTGATCTGCGCTCCTGGCCGCTTCCCGTACTCGGCTCCGTAAGTATCCTTTACTACCGCAAATTCACGCACGGCATCCACGCCCAGGAGCTGCCCGCTCACGCCGCCCGGTGTGTTATTGATTTCGGAGGCGCTGGTGAATTCGATTCCATTCAACAGGAAGAGATTTTCCTGTGGACGGCGGCCGGAAACCGCAAACATGTTTCCGACTACTGAATTCGAAGTGCCAATGCCTCCCGCGCGTTGAGAGGTGTAGTTGACGATTCCCGGATTCAGGGTGAGCAGTTGATCGTAGCTTCGTCCATTGAGCGGCAGGTCTTTCACCTGACGTTCGCCAACCAGGCCGGAGGTGTCTTCGGTGGTGATCTGAACATAGGTCGGGGTAGCGGGGACCTCCACGGTTTGATGGACGTCTCCGACCTGGAGTTTGAGATTCACCTCTTCTCTTTGGCCAACAACGAGAGTGACGGATGTCCGGCGATCCGTGCGGAAACCCTCTTTGGAAGCCGCGATCTCGTAGCGACCTACGGGAAGAGCGGGGGCATTGAAGCGGCCCGAATCGTCGGTTACCAGACTGCGCTGCGTGCCCGTTTCCAAATTTGTAATGGTAACGGTCGCGCCAGAAATGCCCGCGTCGGAAGCATCGCTGACGGACCCCCAGAGAGAAGAGTCGCCCTGCGCGTAAACACTCGATGCAGCCAGAACGCTGACTAGAATCGTTAGATACGCGTACAACAGAAGTGTTTTGGAATATGAAGCTAGTGATTCTTGGAATCTCATTTTCTACACTCCGATGATTTTGTTTCATGCGCCCATGGGCCGCATGCACTTCGAATTGCGAGAACTAACGTGTTTTAGAAACCCGGGTTCGCTACTTGGAGAACGCTAGTGGGGTCAACAACAGCAGCAGGGACAAGCGGGTAGGGTGAGAAGATCGACACAATACCGGAACGCTATTGCGCCTTCGGTGGCACTGGATGCCAACAGATTCATGGCCGGGATACTCCCAGGCGTTGCACGGCCAACTTCGCGTCCGTGTCTGCTTTCTTTGATGCAAGCGCATGCACTCCGGACCAAACCAGTTGTAGTCCAGCCCCAAGAGCGACGACGGCGACGACGGTTTTCAGTTTTTGCGCAGGAACTTTTCGAGCGAGCAAGCAGCCAAGCACCACCCCAGGGATTCCCCCTTCTAGAAATTGCAGCAAGGTGGAGGTGCTGATCGAACCGAACGTCCAGTGGGCTGCGCTCCCTATCACGGCAAGGACGAGTCCAAAGAGTATGTCGGTGCCCACCACTTGTGCTGGGGCCATTTCCGAGTAGTTCAGCAAAAGAACAGTGCCCAGCGCGCCAGCACCTGCAGATGAAAAACCAGACTCCACGCCAATAGGAAACGCGAGCCAGGGCAGCCATCGCGCATTTCTGTGAGCGAATCCGGGGTTGTGCGCGCGTGGAAGAAAAGTCACGCTGGAGGTGAGAGCCAGAATCAGGCCGAGAATGATGACAACTGCAGGGCTGCTTCCGGGCTTCGCGAGAAAACGCAGCGCAATGATTCCGAGAACGAGACCCGGGACGGCTCCTATCAGCAACAGACGAAAGTAGCGCGAGTGCACCTGGCGACCCAAAAGATAGAATGGCGCTGCAATCAAGCGGAGCACCCCCGCAAACACGAAAGCCGTTCCAACGGCCTCTCCAGCGGGCAGGCCGACAATCAGTAGCAGCGCGGGAACGGTGAAACTGCCGCCGCCGATTCCGGTCAGGCCCACAATCAACGCGATAACAAAACCCAGGAAGAGATGCATCACTCCGTTCGCTCCGAGAAAGTGTGAATTCCGCACTCGAGTTTTACGCCGCTCCAGCGACCGGATCTTGGATTCGTCGGGTCAGCTGGAATCGCAGTGCATGGCTCGCAACCGATGCTTAGATATCCCTGGTCATATTGCGGAAGGTAACGGAGGCCGTGTTTTCCTGTGTATTCCCAAACCTGCGCCCAAGTCCAATCGGCGAGTGGACTGACCTTCAGCAGCGTCTTGCCGCTGGGTAAACGGTGATGCTCGACTTTTTTGAGGTTTTTGCGCGTCGGAGACTGCTCTCGCCGCAAACCGGTGAACCAAATCTCGAAGGGTTCGAGCGATTCCATCAGCGGCTCGACTTTGCGCAACTGGCAGCACTTAGCCGGGTTGGCCCGATACAAAATGCCAAATTCGGATTCTTGCTGCTCGACGGTCTTCTTGGGCAGTACGTTGACGAGGTTTAGTTTCCACTCGGCTGCGATTTGATCCCGGAAACGATAGGTATCGGAAAAGTGGTAGCCAGTCTCCAGGAACAGAACTGGAAGGTCGGGCCGATGATTTTTCAAGAGAGCGAGCACGATCATGTCTTCGGCTTGAAAGCTGCATGTCAAGCAGCCCGGCGAGTTGGCACGTTGCTGAAAGATCGCGGCGATGAGCGATTCCGCACCGTAATTCTCAATTGCTTCCAGATTCAGTGCTTCGGGCATGTTGATCAGCCTTTCCTGAAATTTCCGGCGGCGTTGCGGATTCTCAGAGCCTCCGCTTGTGAAAGAGTCTTCGTTACCGCCGCTTCGTGGGTAAATTGCGATTCCTCGTTTGACCAATCGAACAGAGAATCTCCGGCGACCGTCTTGAGGATTTGCCTCGTTTCCGTTGAGGTGCGGTCGGAAACGAGTAGCACGATCAAGCCAGCGGACCAAAGCACGTTCAGGAGAGCGGCAAGGGCCCCCGACGAGAAACTGTTTTCCCACAAGAGATTCGTTTCAAAGCCCAGTTCGAAAAGAGCACGGTCCACGGACTCCGCGATTGAATCGCGGTCGGGAATCAGGAAGATCGCGGGTCGATGACCATGACGAGCGAATCGTTCCGGAGAAGTGACCGCTTTCGGTTTGATCTCCAGTGTTCGCTTTCCGTGCTTACTGTCTGTGGCGTCCAGTGGCGACAAATCGCTACGAATCATCCCTGCGCCGACGGTGGCGTTGGACAGCGCGTCCACCAGAATGAAACTGCCGGTGGTTCGGCTGTGTTCGTAGGAATCAAAGAACAGCGGGATGTTCGTTTCGATTTCAACGACGGCGATACCGTTCATAGCGAGTTCCTGAGCGGGCTCGCGATGCAGAGTCTCCACGTCAATGCGGTGCTGGATGTGCGTGACCTTGGCCTTCACCTGCCGTGTGGTGTGTTTCGCGAGATAGGTGTGATTGAGTTGCAGCGGCGTTTCGTTCAGCCACACAACCGCGGCGCTGAAATTCGTGGAGACGGATGGGGGATCACTGGGCGATACAAGCATGTCGCCACGGCTAAGATCGATTTCATCCTCGAGTTTCAGGGTTACCGATTGCCCACGCGAGGCGGTCTCGAGTTCTCCGTCGAAGGTAACGATAGATTCGACGCGGGTCGTTTGTCGCGAAGGCAGAGCCATCACGGAATTTCCAGGGCGCACGATGCCGCCGGCAATTTGACCGGCGAAACCGCGGAAAGTGGAATCGGGGCGGATGACGTACTGCACAGGAAAGCGGAGGGAACTCACGCTGGAAGCGGGTTGGATTTCTACGGTTTCCAGATGCTCCAGTAAAGTTGGGCCGGAATACCACGCCATGCGAGGGCTGCGGTCAACGATGTTGTCGCCCTCCAGAGCGCTGACCGGAACGCACTGTACGCCACGAATCTTCAAGCAATCGGCGAGAACAAGGAAATCTTTCTGCAACCGTAGGAAAACTTCTTCCCGGTAACCTACCGAATCCATTTTGTTAATCGCGGCCAGCACATTCGGAATTCCCAGCAGGGACGCGATGTAGCTGTGACGGCGAGTTTGCGGCAACAGACCTTTTGTTGCGTCGATGAGAATCACGGCCAGGGACGCGGTGGAAGCTCCGGTGGCCATATTTCGGGTGTACTGCTCGTGGCCTGGCGTGTCTGCGATGATGAATTTTCGTCGCGCAGTGGCGAAGTACCGGTAAGCGACGTCGATGGTAATTCCTTGCTCGCGTTCGGCACGGAGTCCGTCGGTCAGGAGGGAGAAATCGATGGGACCGGTGGAACGATTGATGCGGCTTTTCTTAACAGAAGCCAGCTGATCTTCGTAAATGCCTTTTGCATCATGCAGCAGCCTGCCGATCAGGGTGGACTTGCCATCATCCACGCTGCCCGCCGTGGTGAACCGCAGGAGTTCTTTCTCCAGATCCTTTTGAAGGAAGTTGTCGAATTCTTCCCCGACCAAGGGAGTGGATAACATCAGAAATAGCCCTCCCGCTTTTTCAATTCCATCGAGCCTTCTTCGTCGTGATCGATGGCGCGGTTTTCGCGTTCCGAACGGCGGAACGAAATCATCTCTTCGATAATCTTCGGTAGCGTGTCAGCTTCCGAGCGGATCGCGCCGGTGCACGGAACGCAGCCGAGAGAGCGCATCCGACACTTCACCAGCTTTGGTTCTTCTCCCGAAAACAATTCGTTTTGCGAGTGGATCAGCACAATGGAACCGTTCCGAACGACCGCGACGCGTTCGCGTGCGTAGTACAGCGGAACGATGGGAATATTTTCGAGATGGATGTAGTGCCATACATCCAGTTCGGTCCAGTTCGAGAGCGGGAATACCCGAATGCTCTCGTTTTTCTCAATACGCGAGTTGAAAAGGTTCCAGAGTTCAGGGCGTTGATTCTTCGGATCCCATTGACCGAGGGAATCGCGAAAGGAGTAGATTCGCTCTTTCGCTCGCGATTTTTCTTCATCACGGCGCGCTCCGCCGAACGCCGCGTTGAATCCGCCTTCCGCCAGCGCATCGAGAAGAGATTTGGTCTTCAGCAATCCGCAGCACTTCTGCGTACCCAGGGAGAATGGGTTTGCGCCGCGCGCGATGGCTTCCTCGTTTCTGTGAACGATAAGTTCGGCGCCAATTTCCCTGGCGTACGAATCTCGAAACGCGATCATCTCCGGAAATTTGTAGCTAGTGTCCACATGCAGGAGCGGGAAGGGAATCTTTCCGGGAAAGAAGGCCTTTTGCGCCAGGCGCAACATTACGGAGGAGTCTTTGCCGATGGAATACAACATCACCGGGTGCGAAAATTCTGCGACAGCCTCACGAAGTATGTAAATGCTTTCGGCTTCGAGTACCCGCAGGTGGTTTAGCTTCGCGCCCGGCGCGAGCGGGGGCGTGTCGTCCGCAAGGGTACGGGTTCGGTTCGTTTCGAAGAGTTCCGGCATCGTCTGAGCCATGCGCTCCTGCCAATCAACGGAAAAATCGTGCTGAAAAAACAAAAAACCCACCTTCCACAATTTCTGGCGGTGGGTTTAACAAAGACTCGGCTAGAGTTAGATTTCTAGACTATGAGCCTCCCGACGCCAGAGCGCACCTGTGGACAACACGTACAACACGCACATGTGGAGAACTGGAGTTGGTTGGCATTCATAGACATCTTCCGTACTGTACGATGAAAAGCCTGGTACTGCAAGAGGCTTCTCCAAGACGTTGCTGCGGCGCCGCCGCTGGCTAGCTCAAAGTATTCCAGGCTTTTCCGCATTGCACGTCACTCGGGCGGAATTCGAAACTTTTCTCCCCGTTCGCCCGTATCTCAATAACATAGATAGAAGTTCAGTACACCGCGACACCGCGTAACAGGGAGTTCGAATGGCCGACAACCGGTTCTTCAGGACCAAAACATTCTCTTTCCTGTTGGCGTCGCTTCTGCCGACAGCAGTGTTTGCTCAATCTTCCGGAGGGCAGGCTACTGAGCGAATCTGGATTACGGACGTCCGCATCGTTTCGCCCGAAAAGCTTGATCACATTGACAAGGGCAGCGTGCTGATCGAAAACGGACGGATCGTTCGCGTCGTGCGGACAGAAGGAGCGAAGAAGCCTGCCGGCGCAACGGTAGTTTCTGGAGAAGGCCAGTTTCTTATTCCAGGCCTGATCGACTCGCACGTCCATCTTGCTTCTGTTCCTGGAGCGAGGCCAGAGGTGAGCTTTGGTCCAGCCGAAGCCAAACCAGCTTGGATAAAGGAATACGTCAAACAACTTCCGCGTTCCTACCTTTACTTCGGCTATACCACGCTCGTCGACCTGGCCGTGCTCGATCGCCAGGTACTGGACGACTTCAGGCAGGCTCCGATACATCCCGACTTATATGACTGCGGAGACTCATTGCCTTTTGCAAATGGGTACCCGATGTCGTTTGCGCCGCCGGAAGCGCGATTCCAACTGTTTCCCAATTTTATTTACGACCCTAAGCAAGCCTCCAGCATTCCCGCTCAATATAAGCCGCAGGACCACACTCCGACCGCTGCGGTAGCCGCAGTAAAGGGTTCGGGCGGAATATGCGTCAAAACTTATTTCGAGCGCGGCTTTTCTGGAGATAGAAACTTGCCGGTGATGGGCCCGGATGTTTTGGCCGAGCTTCGCAAGGCTGCAACTCAATCCGGCCTGGTACTTATGATGCACGCCAATTCCTTCGAAGCGCAGAAGTTTGCCGTCGACGGGCACGTGGACGTTATCGCACATGGAATGTGGAATTGGGGAGACCTCGACAAACAGACCGAGCTCCCACCGGAAATTCGAAAGGTCCTCGACCAGATCGCAGAACAGAAGATTGGATATCAGCCGACTATTCAGGTCATGCAGGGTCTACGCGCCTATTTCGATCCTGAATATCTGAAGACGACGGCAATCCCGAAGGTCATTCCCGCGGGAATGCTGGCGTGGTACGAAACTCCGGAAGGCAAATGGTTCAAGAAAGAAATTGCCGAAGACAACACGCCGGAAGCGGCCGTGCGAGAAAGATTCGAACAGGGTCCAATCCGCCGAGTGAACCAGGTGGTTGCCTATTTGGCGGCGAAAGATGCAAACTTCCTCTTTGGCACGGATACTCCTTCGGCGCCTACCTACGGAAATCTGCCGGGTTTGAACGGTTATCTGGAGATGCGGGACCTGCAAAGGGCCGGACTATCTCTCGAACAGATTTTCAGAGCCGCCACGACCAACAACGCGCGGGAATTCAAGCTCGATTCGCAGCTCGGGACTATCGAACCGGGGAAAATTGCGAACCTCGTGTTGCTGAAAAAATCTCCGTTAGAAAGCGTGGAAGCGTATGACACCATTGTAACCGTTTGGGTTCATGGAAGAGCAGCTTCACGGGATAGTTTGGCCGCCAATTCGAGCAAATAAATCTGGCTGCTTGGGCTACTTGAGTGACGCGCGATGGCCTATGCTCCAAACATATGCTGCGAGCGCGGATACTTGGTCGGACGTAAGTTGCGCACCACCCATCGGCGGCATGGGGCTGCGATATTGTTTTGGTTGCGACACGCCTTCAATGATCGTTTTCGCGATTCCGGTGTAGCTTCCATCGCTCCATAGCCATTTCTTGCCTGTCAGCGCCGGCCCCAGAGGGGTGCCTTGACCGCCATCACCGTGGCAACCGGTGCAAGCCGCTCCGCCTACTTGACCATGGTAGATGCGGTCGCCGAGCGCAACCATCTCTCGCGTTGCGCCTCCAGGGACGGAAAGAGTGGTGCCGACCGCGCCAGCGTCTGGATGCGTGCCCTCCGGCGGTTGGGCGGTCACTTCCACAGGATTGCCAGCCGGAGCAGTTGCGCTCGGGCATGGCGTGACCTTAGCGGCGTCGCCTTCGGGGCCGCCCTTATAAACGATGCGGTAGATCCGTCCGCGCACGTCATCGGAAACGTAGAGCGAACCGTCCGGCCCCACGGCCAAGCCACTGGGACGATGTTCGGCTTTGGCCGGTGATTTCTCCGCTCCCGCAAAACCGTCCGCAAATATTTCACATTGTCCGGACGCGTGGTCGCCGGAGAGCCCTTGAAAAACCACGTTGTAGCCACCCTGCGAATATGGCGCACGGTCCCAGGACCCGTGAAAAGCGATGAATACGCCACCCTGATAACGCGCCGGGAATTGTTTCTGGTCGTAGCGGACCATGGCGTTCGGGGCCCAATGGGCGGGAAATGAAGCGAGGGGAGCAATCTTGTTTGCGCACACGCCGATGGTTTTGCCGTCGCCACCATATTCCGGCGCCAGAATTAGTTTTTGCACGAACGAATCGTAGTAACACTCGGGCCAGCCATAGTCGCCCTTTGGCTTCAGAAGCAACAATTCTTCCGCAGGTAGCGTGGCCTCCTGGTCAGGTTGATAGAAATCCGGCCAATTCGCGTGAAGTTGGTCGCGTCCGTGTTGGGTAGCGAACACGCGCCCATTTGAATCGATAGCAAACCCTTCCGCGTTGCGGATTCCCGTAGCGAAGCGCTCTGTTGGTGAAAAAGTCTGACTGGTCTTATTCGCGTCGTAGCGCCAGATGCCGCCACGGGTCTCGAGTTCCGTGCAGGGATTCGCACCGGGCGACTTGAGCGTCCGATTTTTCAGCTGGCAGGAATTGGTCGCGCTCGCCACATCGACATAGACCAATCCTCCGTTATCGATAATGAATGGATGCATCGGATGGTCGCCGCCGAGCGGCAGTCCAGAGACGATAGTGTCGGCAGAGGCGCGTGGCACGATGGAGCCCGGGGGCAATGAATATCGTACGATTCGGTCGTTGATCTCGGCGTAAATCGAACCTTTATACAGGCCGATGCCGGTGCCTCCTGCACCGCCACTCTGGACGGTTTCGCCAAAGCGCCCAATCACCTCGGCCTTTCCCACACCGTTTTTGTCTTGCAACGCCACCAGGAAACCCCCTGTAGGCGGCGTGTCGTTGCCGTAATACCTGCCCGACCAGGTGTTGACGTAGAGAACGCCGCTCGGTGCGACAACCATGTGGCGGGCGTGGCCTATCTCGTCGGCGAAAACCGTTGCACAGAAACCGGCGGGTAACTGCAACCCGCTGTCATCGTTCTGGCATGCTTGGCTCTTGGCTGGTGCCGCCGGACGCGGCTGATTTTTAGCTGGCGCAAACGAAATGCCTACGCACATTGCCGCGACCGCAGCGAGGGCAGACAATAGAATTTTGGAAGGATTGGATAGCTGCATGGAGCACTCCAGAAGACCGGAGACTCGAATAACACTCCGTTCGCGGAAATACACCGAAAATATACCATAGCTGCCGCAATGTAATCGGCGGCGCGAGCGGTTTCAACGCTAGATTCCGTCAAATCATAGCGAGTCGGCAAATTGGGCGTCTGGATCGGCCAGATCCAGAGCGTTTTTCCACTTCCTCCGTTCATCCTGCATTTAGGTAGCGTCTTTTATCCTCAGCGGGACGGTCTTCGGCTTGCCTCAGTTGGCGTGCGATGTCCTTTGATTCGGACCTGTGATGGAGATTGTGCTGGAATCATGATTCGAGAGCGCAGTATGCGTGCTGTTGCAGTGCTGCGCGTGTTGATATGGGTGCTCCTCACCGTGCTATTCGCTGGCGGAGTGCTAGCGGCACCGACCGACAAAGAGCCAGAATCCTTACCGCAACAGACGGGCATTTCGGGAGTGGTGCTCGATCCATCCGCGTCGGTGGTTCATGACGCGCAGGTCAGCCTATTTGACGCTGACGGTAAGTTGGCTGGACGGACCGCGACCGACTCTACCGGAGCCTTTCATTTCAAGAATCTGGGCACAGGTAAATATAGGCTGCAAATTGAGGCGGCCGGATTCAAGAAAGCGTCCGTGGAGTTCACGCTGGAAACAAAACCGCAGGGAACCTTTCGCATCGGGTTGTCACTCTTGGATGTGAGCGAGACCGTCAAGGTGAACGCGGAAGACACCGCCGCGCAGCTATCGACGGATCCAGAGCAGAATCAGGGGGCCAACACGATTGACCGCAACGCACTCGATCGCGTGCCGGTGTTTGATCAGGACTACATCACCGTGCTTTCGCGTTTTTTGAGTGACGACACGATGGCGACCAGCGGAGTGTCGTTGGTGATAAACGGCCTGGAGGCGAACGGACCAGGGGTGTCGCCTTCCGCGATTCAGGAAGTGAAAATCAATCAGAACCCTTATTCCGCGCGGTTCGCGAGGCCGGGGCGTGCCCGTTTGGAGATTACGACCAAGCCGGGCACACCAGACTTTCACGGCACGCTGAATTTTCTGCTGCGTGATTCGGACTTCGACGCACGCAACGCGTTCGCGACTACGAAACCTCCGGAGAGCCGATACTATTCGGAAGGATCGGTTACCGGGCCGCTTGGCAAAGACAAGAGGAATACATTTCTTTTGTCGCTCGAGCAGGACGACGACAACGTGCAAGCGGTGGTGTTCGCACACGGAGTGAATGATGTTCCGATAACGGACAATGTGCCAGCACCGGTGAAGCACTTTTTCGGCGCATTCCGCGCCTTCCACGATTTCAGTAGTGGGGATCAGCTCTGGATCGGGTATTCCTACGAGCATTTGACACAAACCAACCAGGGAGTGGGCGGGGTTGTTCTTCGTGAGGCTGGATACACCTTCGCCAGCCAGGAGCATGAGATCAATGTAAGTTACCGGCACATCATTTCGACGAAATGGGTGAATCAACTGAGGTTTTTGGTCGGCCACAACAACGAACCGGTCGCCAGCGCAACCGAAGCACCTGCGGTCGTGGTAGAGGGCTACTTCACGGGAGGAGGAGCCCAGGCAGACTCGAAGCGCACGGAGGCACACTTTGAAGGGACCGATCTGGTCACCTACACGAGCGGCAAGCACTTGCTGAACTTTGGGATCGAGACGCCGGACTTGAGCCGGCGGGGGGCCGATGATTTCACGAATATGTTGGGAGTGTATACGTTCAGCGACATCAATGAGTATGAGGCGGGGTTGCCGGCGAACTACCGGGTGCAGAGCGGGAACGGCCATCTGGTGTTCTGGGAACTGAATGCGTCTGGATTCTTTGAGGACAACATACGGGTAAAGCCGAATTTGTCCGTGACCCTGGGGCTGCGCTACTACTTCCAGAATTATTTCAACAACGACGCCGACAATTTTGCGCCTCGCTTTGGATTCGCGTATGCGCCCTGGAAAAATGGAAAGACGGTCTTTCGTGGTGGCGCGGGTTATTTCTACGATCGGTCTGGGCCACGGGCGATCGCGGACCTGTTGCACTTCAACGGTGTGAATCTGCTGCGACTCATTCTTCCCGAAACATCGAATGGGTTCGTTCCCTATCCTGTGACGCCACCGGATTTAGCAGGAGTGCCGACAAGCCTGGTGGTGTTGGATCCACGGGCGAGGATTCCGTACATTCTGCAATATAGTTTCGGCATTGAGCGACAAATTACGTCGAAGAGCACGTTCAGTGCGACCTATATAGGGACGAAGGGCGTCGACCTATTCCGCTCGCGCGACATCAATGCTCCTTTGCCTCCATTGTATGAGGCGCGACCGGAAACCACGATCGGACAGGAACGGCAGATTGAATCCGACGGCTATCAAAAAGGCAATGCACTGGAATTAATCTTCCGCGGAAAGCCGTCGAAATATTTTTCTGGGCAGGCGCAATATACGCTCGGAAAAACCTACAACAACACCGGCGGCATTACGTACTTTCCTGGGAACTCGAATTATCCGTGGCTGGATTGGGCGCGGTCCGATAATGACCGGCGGCATAAATTCGACCTGCTCGGCACGTTTGTGCCAACAGATCTTTTCTCGCTGGGAGTGGCGCTGCAGGCGTATTCCGGCAAGCCGGTTAACGTAACTACTGGATTGGATTCGAACGGAGACGGCGTCTTTAATGATCGGCCGATCGCGGGCTTTGCTCCTCGCAATTCGCTGCATGGCCCAGGGCTTTTGAATCTGGATATGAACGTGGAGCACGATTTTCACTTTCACAAGGACAAGGAAAAGAAGGGCGGGCAAACGTTCACGGTTGCGTTGAATGTCTTCAACATACTGAATCATGTGAATGATGTGACGTACAACGGCGTGATCGGGCCCGACGGCGGGCCAGTGAATCCGAACTTTGGACAACCAAGCGCTGCCTATCCCGCGCGCCGCTTCCAACTGAACCTTGAATACAAGTTCTAGATGGGCCGCAAAATCACTTCCGGCTTGTGCGACCAAGGTTTTCTCGGGGCCGTGCCATCTGCCGCCTCGGAACGGGTTTCTACGTTCGCCCGCCTTTCCTTAGGTGATTGGTCGCGACCAGCAGCGATAAGTGCCCATCCGTCATCGTAATTTGGCGGTCACAATTTAACAGTCGAAGAAGACGGTTTCGTCAGGGCCTTGTAGGACGACATTCCATTCGAGTAGGGCTTCGCTCGTCGAGCGTTTTGCAATGAGTGTGTGGCGGCGCGACGGTTCGACGAGGGCTAGGGCATAGTCTTCGGAGTTGGCTGGGTCGTCAGGAAAATAAATGCGTGTCACGAGCCGACGCATCAAGCCGCGTGCGAAGACCGACACAACAATGTGAGGCGCCTGCAGCTTGCCATCGGGACCGGGCACGCGGCCCGGCTTGATGGTTGCAAACCGGAATGTTCCGTTTTGCTGCGTAGGGATGCGCCCGAAACCATGGAAGGCCGACTCGGTAGGCTTATCCTGCGGATCGTCCGGGTGGGCGTACTTGCCGTGAGTATTCGCCTGCCAAATTTCGATCACTGCGTCCGGAACGCCCTGCGCGTCGGCGTCCAGAACGCGTCCTGCGATTTCGATGCGCTGGCCGGTCACCCCAGCGCCAGTCAGGTCGCTCCGATTTAGCCGGTCGAAACCAATGCTGAAAAATGGTCCCACGGTCTGTGAGGTTGTCGCGTGAAGGGTCATTTCGTTTCCCAGGGCGTGCCTTCGCGCCCGCTCAGGATGACGTCGAATTTGTAGCCCAGCGCCTGTTCCGGCAAAGTGGATTCCCAATCGAACAACGAGACCAGCCGATTGCGAGCGTTTTCATCCGCCGTGCAGTTGAAGATGGGATCAAACGCTAACAAAGGGTCGCCGGGAAAATACATTTGCGTGACTAGCCTGGTGACGAAAGCCGGACCAAACAGCGAGAAGTGAATATGCGCAGGCCGCCATGCATTATTGTGATTTTTCCAAGGATACGCACCGGGACGAATGGTGACGAAGCGATAGCGGCCGTTGGCGTCGGTCACGGCGTGGCCAGTGCCGGTGAAATTCGGGTCCAAGGGAGCATCGTGCTGGTCGATCTTATGCAGGTAGCGTCCGGCGGCATTGGCTTGCCAGAGTTCCACGAGTGTGTGGGGTACTGGGCGGCCATTTTCGTCCAACACGCGTCCGCTAACTATAATGCGCTCGCCTAGAGGTTCGCCCGAGCCTTGGTGGGTAAGGTCGCAGGCCTTCACGTCCATGGCGGAGGGTTCGAAGAGCGGCCCGGTCACTTCGGAAAGGGTGTGCGGTAGATAGACCAGGGGCTTAGACGGCGCGCGTTTGATGGAGGAGACGTAGGCTGGATGCGAGTGATTGGGTTGAGTCCCTGGAGCGGGCCTTCGATACCCGGGAAGACTATCCTCGGTGTGTTTAGGCATGTTCGACTGGCTTGGAAGACGGTGTCCAGTCTACCAGACATGAACTGTGTTGAAGCACGACGCGCCGGAGCACGCTTGACGACCTGCGAGGGCTGGGTCTGGAACTCTGTTTAGATTTTGGGTTTCGAAATCGACAAACTCAAAACTACTTCTGATTGAGGGATTCAATTTCGGACTTGGAAACCTTCTGCGACACTTGCGCCGGACTGGGCAGTTGCGAGCGGTCCCAGCCTCCGCCAAGCGCTTCGATCAACTGCACCGACGAAGTCATCACTTGCGTGCGAAGATTTGCGAGTTGTTGCTGATCGCTGAGCAGCGTGTTTTGCGCGACAAGCACGTTGAGATATTGATCGACACCCGTTTGATAGCGGGCCATCGCCAATTCCAGGAACTTCTCCGCGGATTTCTCGGCCTCTTCCTGCTGCTGAATCTCCTTATATAAGATGCGGACAGAGGCGAGCGAATCTTCCACCTGTTGGAAGGCAGTCAAGACCGTCTGTCGATAATTGGCAACATCCGCGTTGTAGACCGCAACGAATTGGTTCACGGTCGCGCGTCGCAGGCCAGCGTCAAAGATTGTTTCGGATACGGTTGGACCGACCGACCAGAAACGGCTGGGCCAATCAAACAAGTGTTTTATGGTTGAGCTTTCCAGGCCGCCTTCCGCGCTGAGCGTGACATTCGGATAATACGCCGCGGTGGCGATGCCGATTTGCGCGTTGGCAGCGGCCATACTTCGCTCGGAAGCCGCAATGTCCGGTCGGCGTTCGAGAAGTTGCGACGGAACGCCCAGAGGAATAGTGGGAGGCGCGGCCTTCAACGGCCTAACGGGTATGGAAAAAGCGGATGGCTGAGTGCCGATGAGCACGGCGATGGCGTGTTCGAACTGTGCGCGGGCAATACCCAGATTGGTGGCGACAGCCTGCGTATTCTGCAAGGTATTTTCGGCTTCCACGAGAGAAAGCAGATCGTCGACGCCGGTCTCGTAACGCGCGCGGGTAAGGTCGACGGACTTTTTGTCCGCTTCTACGGTTTCATCGAGGATTCGCTGGAGTTCGTCCTGTCCGCGAAGTTCGAAAAAGAACACCGCGAGGCTGGCTTGCTCTGTCAGGCGCTCATTTTCCAGGTCGGCCGCGCTCAGTTGCGCATTGTATTGCGCTTGATGAATGGTGTTCCGAACTTTGCCCCACAGATCCGGTTCCCAGGCAGCTTCTACTGGAAGAGTGTAAAGCGAACTTTGATTACCGCCTGCTCCGGTGTTACCGGTGCTGCCGCTGGTGCTTCCGAGATTCGCCGAAGAACGCGTTCGCGCATAAGAAGGCGTTGTTCCCAGGCTCGGATAGAGTTGCGAACGAGCCTGGGCGATCAAGGTCCGCGCTTCCATAAAATTCTCGAAGGCCTGTTTGATGTTCTGGTTGTTGATGTTCAGCTGGTCTTCCAGCGCATTCAGTTCGGGATCGTTGTAGATTTCCCACCATTTCCCGCGCAGCATAGCATCCTGCGGTTGGCCAATTTTCCATTCACTGGTATCCGTGCCTTGCGGGGGCACTTCTTTGTAGGACACGGGAGGTGGCTGCACGGTAGCGGCAGGCGGGTGATACTTCGGCCCGACCATGCACCCGTTCGGCAGAACGGCTGCGATCGCGACCCCCATCAGAATCGCAAAACGAAAATTCTTCATAATTATTTTTCTCATATTCATTAGTCCGCAGCGGATGGAGTTGGGACATCCCCCGGATTAAAAGTGTCCCGCTGTTTTCCCATCGCCCGGAGCCGCAAACGATCGAGCGTTAGATAAACAACCGGGGTGGTGTAAAGCGTGAGCAGTTGACTCACGATAAGTCCTCCAACAATCGTGATTCCCAAGGGGCGGCGCAACTCGGAGCCTGTCCCCGTTCCGAAGGCCAACGGCAACGCACCAAAAAGTGCGGCCATGGTGGTCATCAGGATGGGCCGGAAGCGCAGCATGCACGCTTCAAAGATTGCCTCTTCCGTGTTTTTGCCGCCTTCCCGTTCAGCTTGCAGAGCAAAATCGATCATCATGATGGCGTTCTTTTTTACGATGCCGATCAGCAAGACGATGCCAATGATTGAAATCACGTTGAGGTCCTGCTTAAAGAGCATTAGCGCCAGCATGGCGCCAACACTGGCCGATGGCAGCGTCGAGATGATGGTGAGAGGATGCACAAGGCTCTCGTACAAAATGCCAAGCACGATGTACACGGCGAGCAGCGCGGTCAGAACCAGGATAGGTTCGCTGCTTAGCGATTGTTGGTAAGCCAGCAGGGTGCCGGCAAAGAATCCTCGCACGGTGGTGGGCACGCCCATTCGCTCCTTCATTTGCGCGACCGCCAGGGTTGCATCGCTCAATGAAACGCCCGGAGCCAGGTTGAACGAAACCGTGACGGAAGGAAAAAGTCCGGTGTGGTTTAGCGAGAGGGGAATCGTGTTCGACCGGCTGGTGGCCATGGTGAACAGCGGCGCGTTGCCGCTGGCGGTCGGACTGCTGCTGCCCGTCGGATGAAAATAGATATTTTTCAATCCCTCGGGGCTTTGCGAATATTCCGGAGCTACTTCCAGCACCACGTAGTATTGATTCAGCTGTGTGTAGATCAGGGATACTTCCGATTGTCCAAACGCGCTGTAGAGTCCCTGGTCCATGGATTGCGCCGTTTGCCCAAGTTTTGCCGCGGTTACGCGATCGTACGTCAACAAAACGTCCAGCCCGCCGTTCTGCTGGTCGGAATTGACGTCCTGCAACAACGGTAGCTTCTTCATCTCTGTGAGGAGTTTCGGGCCCCAAGTGGCAAGGTCCGTGACGGTGTCGGACTGAATTGTGTACTGATAAAGGGCGTTGGCGGAACGTCCCCCGACTCGGATGTCTTGGGCAGCCTGCAGGAATACGGACGCCACCGGCAGGCGATTTAATTGTGGCCGCAGCCGGTTAATGATATCGGGAGCTGCGATTTTCCGTTGATTCAAGGGCTTGAGGGACATGAAGATATTCCCGGTGTTGGTGGCGCCACCGCCTCCCGTAAACGCAATCACATTATCGACGGCGGTATCTTTGTAGATCACCGCCTCGAGCTTCTGGATCGAATCATTCATGGAAGGGAAGGAAGAGTCCTGGGGTCCCTGCACTCCGCCGGCAATCGCGCCCGTGTCCTGCTGCGGGAAAAAACCCTTGGGAATTTTGTAGACGATGGCGAAATTCAGAAGGATGGTTAGGAAAAGAACTGTCAACGTAAGGACAGAATTATCCAGAACCCAGTGCAGGGTGTGCCGGTAGCCGGCAAGCATCCACTCAAAGACTTTCTCTGAACCCGTGTACAGACGGCCATGTTTCTTGGACCGCTCGTCTCGCAACAAGTACGCGCACATCATCGGCGTAGTGGTTAACGAGATGACCATCGATACCAGGATGGCGGTGGAAAGCGTTACCGCAAATTCGCGGAACAGGCGCCCTACGATCCCTCCCATTGCCAGCAGGGGGATGAATACCGCGATAAGCGAAATGCTGATGGTCAAAACGGTGAAGCCGATCTCTTTTGCGCCCAACAGCGTGGCCTCGAACGGTTCCAGCCCGGCTTCCAGGTGACGGGTAATGTTTTCCATCACCACGATGGCGTCGTCAACAACGAAGCCCGTGGAAATGGTCAAAGCCATCAGGGAAAGATTGTCGAGACTGTAGCCGCAGAGATACATCACCGCGAACGTCCCGATCAGCGAGACGGGAACGGCGACGGCGGGAATAAATGTGGCTCGCCCGTTCCGTAAAAAAACGAAAACCACCACGATAACCAGCACGATCGAAAGCAACAACGAGCGCTCGACGTCGTTGACGGATGCACGGATGGTGGTGGTGCGGTCAAGGACGATGGTGACGTCCATGCCTTTTGGAATGGAGGCTTCGATGGAAGGCAATTCGGACCGAATCCGATCGACGGTGTCGATGATGTTTACGCCGGGCTGCCGGAAGACGATCAATACCACGGCGCGCTTGCCGTTCAAATACCCGGCGGCGCGAACGTTTTGTACCGAGTCGATTACGTCGGCAACATCCGAAAGATGAATGGCCGCGCCGTTGTTGTACCCGGCGATAATCGGCTTATAGTCCGCCGCATGCGATATCTGGCTGTTGTCGACAATGTCGGCAGTAGTTATGCCATCGGTGATTTGACCCTTGGCGAGAGCCGAATTTTGTACTCGCAGAACCGATTGCACATTCGCCATCGTCAAGCCGTAGCTGGCGAGCTTGGTGGGATTTACTTCCACACGCACTGATGGCAGAGCGCCGCCGCCCACGCTGACCTGGCCGACGCCCTGGAGTTGGGAAAGTTTTTGTTGAATGACGGTCGAGGCTTCGTCGTACAGCTTATCGGGCCCAAATTTGTCCGAGGTCAGACCCAAAATCATAATCGGCGAATCCGCCGGATTCACTTTGCGGTAGGTCGGATTGGCGGGGAGATTGGCCGGCAGGTACGTTCGCGCCGCATTGATAGCCGCTTCAACGTCGCGCGCCGCGCCATCAATATTCCGGCTGAGATCGAACTGGATGGTTATCGCAGTCGTCCCAAGGCTGCTGGCTGAAGTCATCTCCGTGACGCCGGCAATGTGGCCGAACTGACGTTCCAGCGGTGTAGCCACCGAAGAAGCCATAATCTCCGCGCTGGCTCCGGGCAAGCTAGCGGCCACAGCTATAGTGGGAAAGTCGACTTGCGGTAGAGGCGAAACCGGAAGCACCGTGAACGCGATAGCGCCCGCTATGGCGATGGCGATCGTCAGCAGCGTGGTCGCTACGGGTCGATGAATGAACGGCTCGGATACGTTCATGATTGCTCCGCGGGTTGCGGCTCCGTGCCCGCATGCCGCGCGGGAGACTTCCGTGACAATTTTTGCGCCAGTTTATCGAAGAAAATGTAAATGACAGGCGTCGTGTACAGGGTGAGAACCTGGCTTACGAGCAGCCCGCCGACCATAGCGATACCCAGCGGCCGCCGCAATTCGGAGCCGATGCCCGAGCCAAATGCCAGCGGCAAACCACCAAGTAGAGCGGCCATGGTGGTCATCATGATCGGGCGGAAACGCAACAAGCAGGCCTCGTAGATGGCATCCGTTGAATTTTTTCCATGGTGGCGCTCGGCGTCTAACGCGAAGTCCACCATCATAATGCCGTTCTTTTTCACGATACCGATCAGCAGCACCAACCCGATGATGGCGACTACGCTCAAGTCCTGTCCAAACAAAATGAGTGCGAGGAACGCGCCGACACCAGCGGATGGTAGCGTCGACAGAATCGTAATCGGGTGGATGAAGCTTTCGTACAGCACACCAAGGACGATGTACACGGTGACCAGCGCGGCGAGGATCAGTAGCGGCATATTCGAAAGGGAATTTCGGAACGAAGCGGCTGTGCCCTGGAAATCGGCCTGCAGGCTGGCCGGCATGTGCATATCTTTTTGCACTTTGGTGACGGCGGAAATTGCGCCGCCCAGAGCCGCCTTCGGAGCGAGATTGAAAGACACGGTTATTGCCGGAAACTGTCCCTGATGGCTGATCGAGAGGGGCTGAGTCCGCATTTCCATGTGCGAAAACGCGCTCAGCGGTACGGCGTTACTCGTGGTTGAGCTTGGGGTTCCTGCGGAGCTGGCGCCTTTGCTGGATGTTGCATTCGAGGTGCTCGAGGTCAGCGCGTTTACCGGAGGCGCCAATGTATTTGCCGACGGTGTGTACAAAGCCGAGCCGGTCAGCGCGTTCGAACCTGCGGAAGTTGTGCCGTTACCGGAAGAACTCGCCGCCGCGCCAGTGGTGTTGGCAGCGGAATTCGCCTGGATGTATAACTTGCTCAGCTTAGACGGATCCAGTTGAAATTGTGGTTCGGCTTCCATGATCACGTGATACTGATTCAATTGCGTGTACATCGTATTGATTTGGCGCTGGCCAAAGGCGTCGTAAAGAGTGTTGTCGATGGCGGTCGGCACAATTCCCAGTCGCGATGCGGTAATGCGGTCGATCACCAAGGAAACCGCCAATCCCCCTGGTTGCTGGTCGGTGGCCACGTCTTCCAACTCCGGAAGCTCTTTCAACTTGGCTACGAACTTGTTGGTCCAGTCATTCAATTCGTTCGCGTCGGGATCTTCCAGTGTGTATTGGTATTGCGTGCGGCTGACGCGATCGTCCACGGTGATGTTTTGCACCGGCTGCATGAAAAGCTGAATGCCTTGCACTTTGCTTAATTTTGTCTGCAGCCTGCGAATCACATCGGATGCGTTTAGGTCCCGCTCCGAAAGCGGCTTGAGATTGATGGACATTCTTCCGCTGTTGGTGGTGATGTTCGTGCCGTCCGCGCCGATGAACGACGACAAACTTTCCACTGCCGGGTCGGCCAGAATCACGTCCGCCAATTCCTGTTGTTTTTCCGCCATTGCTTTTGCGCCGATGCTTGGCGGTGCTTGCGAAATGCCCTGAATAATGCCGGTATCCTGAACAGGGAAGAAGCCTTTGGGAATAATGATGTACAGGAAGATGGTGAGAAGCAGGGTTCCCAGGGCCACAAGGAGCGTGATGGTCTGATAGCGAAGAACAAATTTAAGGGTGCGTCCATAAAACGCGATCATGTTTTCGAAGACGCGCTCGGATGCTTGATAGAAGCGTCCCTGTTGATCCTGGGGATTGTGCCGCAGGATGCGCGAGGCCATCATCGGCGTAAGTGTCAGGGAAACGATCGCGGAGATGACGATGGTGACGGCCAGGGTTACAGCGAACTCGCGGAACAGCCGGCCGACCACGTCGCCCATAAAGAGCAGCGGGATAAGCACGGCGATCAAGGAAACCGTAAGAGAAACGATGGTGAAGCCGATCTGCTCGGCGCCTTTTAGCGCCGCCTGCATTGGCGTTTCGCCTTCCTCTAGATAACGTGAAATGTTCTCGACCATCACGATGGCGTCGTCCACCACGAAGCCTGTCGAAATGGTCAGCGCCATGAGCGAGAGGTTGTCCAGGCTGTAGCCCAGGCCATACATCGCAGCGAAGGTTCCAACGAGGGAGAGCGGCACGGCCACGCTGGGGATAATCGTGGCGTAGAGGTTGCGCAAGAAGAGGAACATCACCATCACGACCAGCGCGATGGTGAGCATTAACTCAAACTCGACGTCCTGAACCGACGCCTGGATCGGCGTGGTCAAGTCCGTCAGCGTGGTGACTTCGATTCCTGCCGGGAGGTTTGCCTCCAATTGTGGTAGCAATGCTTTAATGCGCTTTACGACGCTGATGGTGTTTCCACCAGGCTGGCGTTGCACGTTCACGATCACCGCGGGCGTCTTGTTCATCCAGGCGGCTTGATTGTTGTTCTCGACGCCGTCCACGATTTTCGCAACGTCGGTCAGCATCACCGGCGCTCCGTTGCGATACGCAACGACCACATTCCGGTAATCCTTGCTGGTCACCAGCTGATCGTTGGCGTCAATCTGGTAGTCCTGGCGGTTTCCGTCGAAATTGCCTTTGGCGGCATTCACGCTGGCTTGCGTAATCGCGGTTCGCATGTCTTCCAGATTGATTCCGTAAGAAGAGAGCGCCGCCGGATTGGCCTGGATGCGAACCGCGGGCTTCTGTCCACCACTGATGCTTACCAGTCCAACGCCGCTGAGCTGCGAAATCTTTGGAGCCAACCGGGTGTCCACGAGATCTTCCACTTGCGGGAGGGGAATGGAATTGGAGGTGACTGCCAACGTCAGCACCGGCGCGTCGGCGGGGTTCGTCTTGTTGTAGATTGGCGGCGCGGGGAGGTTTGCGGGCAGAAAATTCTGCGAGGCGTTGATGGCCGACTGCACTTCTTCTTCCGCAATATCAATGTTCAAGCTCAAATTAAATTGCAGGACGATCACGGACGTGCCACCAGAACTGCTGGACGTCATTTGGCTTAATCCCTGAAGCTGGCCAAATTGCCGCTCCAGCGGCGCCGTTACCGTGGTCGCGACAACGTCCGGGCTGGCTCCGGGATAAAACGTCAACACCTGGATGGTTGGATAATCGACTTGCGGCAATGCAGATACCGGCAACTGCGTATAGCTGACTATTCCCACGAGCAGAATTGCCGCCATCAGCAGCGCCGTGGCAACCGGTCGCAAAATAAACGGTGTTGACGGACTCAAGGAGCGCTGCTCCCACCAGGTTTCCCGGAGCCTTGTTTGCCCGAGCCGGACTTCCCGGAGCCGGATTTACCGCCGTTGGGCTTGGAGGAGTCTGGCTGCGCGGAACCCGGCTGGCCAGGGCCCGGTTGTCCGGGGCCTGATTGTGCGGGGCCTGATTGTGCGGGACCGGGCTGTCCAGCAACTACAACTTTCGAGCCGTCCTGCAGCTTGTCGAAGCTGCTGTTGGCCAGCCCATCGCCAGGATTAATTCCCGTCACCTGTGCTGTGCCGCCATCCGTCACACCTTGTTTAATGCTGCGCATGTGTGCGGTGTTGTCCTGCAGGATGTACACAAACGCGGCTTGACCATTGTGCTGAATCGCCGAAGTCGGAATAAGCGTTGCGCCTTGCAGCGTGTTCACCAGTAGCCGCGCGTTTACAAACTCGTTGGGAAACAGCGCTGCATTCTTGTTTTCGAACAGCGATCTGGCCTTTATCGTCCCGGTTGTCGTGTCGATCTGATTGTCCAGGGTAAGAAGTTTTCCAGTGGCTATTTTCTTCAGGTTGGTGCGGTCAAAAGCGTCGACAGTCAGCTGCGCGTGTTGGCGAAGCTGATCCTGCACCTGCCCGAGGTTGTCTTCGGCAATGGTGAAAATAATGGTGATCGGCTGCACTTGCGTAATCACCGCGAGCGTCAGCCCGCCCGAGGACTGCACCACGTTTCCGGGATCGACCAGCCGCAAACCGACCTTGCCAGTGAATGGCGCGCGGATGTGGCAGAAGTCCACCTGGATCTGGTCATAGGCTACGACGCCTTGATCGAGTTTCACGGTCCCTTGATCCTGCAGCACCACTTTTTCCTGATCGTCCAGAGTCTGTTTGGGTATGGCCTTACGAGCCCAAGCGTCTTCGTAACGTTGCAGGTCCATCTTGGCTTGCGCCAAAACCCCTTCGTCACGGTCCAAAGTACCTTGCGCCTGTAACAGCGTGGCTTGATACGGCCGCGCGTCAATATCGATCAGCGGATCGCCTTTGCGAACGATTTGTCCTTCTTTGTAGTACACCGCGGTGACAATTCCGTTCACCTGGCTGGTAATCGACGAAGTGTAAACCGGCGTGACCGTGCCAATTCCATCCAGGTAGTTACCGATATTGCCCGTCTGCGCAGTCACGGTCGTCACCGTGACCGGACCCCCGCCACCCCGCGGCGCTTTTGCGTTCTTTGATTCATCGCTTTTTTTCAAGACGATGTAAAAGCCAAACCCAAAGATGGCCAGCAGCACAATCCAGACAATGATTCGCGTGGCGGTGTGCTTGCGCGGCTTAGGTTGTTGGGGAGCGGGAAGTTGATGCTCTGGGCCAATGGGCGGCGGTGCATTCTTGTCGTTAGGCAAATTCATCCCTTTGCAAATAAGGTATCGGACGACCCGGGGGAAATGTCCGCTCTATATGGACGGATTCTAACCCCATTCCGGATACAAACTAGATGTTCATTTGACACTGCCTCAAGCGTAAAGCGTTGAGCCTTAGGGAGAACCTGTAGTGTCCGTTGATGCGATAAAGATTGTTCCGGATCGGAAACCACGATACGTTGCTAACATTTACTTCAGCAATTGAGGAGCAAGAATCGTGCCAGAAATCGAGGTGCCAAGACGTTTACGGTTGGGCATGGTGGGCGGAGGTTCAGGAGCATTTATCGGTGCCGTTCATCGCATCGCCGCCCGCATGGATGATCGATACGAGTTAGTTGCCGCGGCACTCTCTGCCGATCCAGAGAGGAGTCGCGCTAGCGCGGCAAGCCTGCACATTCCGCAGGATCGCGCGTACTCGAACTTTGAAGAGATGGCGCGGGGCGAGGCCGCCCGGCAGGACCGCATCGATGCGGTATCCATTGTCACCCCGAACCATTTTCATTTCCCGGTTGCCAAGATGTTCCTGGACGCAGGGTTCTGTGTCATCTGCGATAAGCCCCTGACCACTACGCTCGCCGATGCCGAGGAGCTGGTTGGCATTGTGCACCGCACCGGACTTCTTTTTTGCCTGACCCACAATTACACCGGGTATCCCCTGGTGCGGCAGGCTAGAGAGATGGTAGCTGCGGGCGAACTGGGTAAGCTCCGTATCATCCAGGTGGAGTACCCGCAGGATTGGCTCACAACGCCTCTCGAACAGACTGGCCAAAAGCAAGCGGCCTGGCGCACCGATCCATCGCGCAGCGGTCCGGCAGGAAGCTTGGGTGATATTGGCACCCATGCCTACAATTTGGCCCGTTTCGTTACCCAGGCCGAATGCGAGGAGGTTTGCGCGGATATTCAACGCTTCGTTCCCGGTCGCCGGCTGGACGACAACATAGAAGTCCTCCTACGTTTTGGTGGGGGCGCGCGAGGGATGCTATGGGCCAGCCAGGTGGCAGCGGGGAACGAAAATAACCTCAAACTGCGCGTATACGGAGAGAAAGGCGGCCTCGAGTGGGAGCAGGAGGATGCCAATACGTTGCGTTTCCTGCCCTACGGTAAGCCTCCACAGATTATCCGGCGTGGTGGACCCGGTTCGATGCCGATGGCCGCCTATGCCAGCCGCGTTCCTGCGGGTCATCCAGAGGGGTATCTTGAAGCCTTTGCGCAGCTTTACACCGACTTTGCGGAGCAGATTCACGCCAGACTGGGAACACGCGAACCCGATCCCCGCTCCCTGCTGGTTCCAACGGTGGAAGACGGCTGGGATGGCGTGCGGTTCATCGAAGCCGTCCTGGCGTCATCGGCGAATAATTCCGCCTGGACGCGGCTCAAAAACGCGCGGTCTTAAGCTCCGGGTACGTGCGGCCGGTTGGGTCGGATCGTTAGGCGGACGCCCTCGGAAGGCCATCGCCTACACACAAAAGACCAGGGCGCTGATCGAGACGCCGCTGAGACTTGGAGAGAGGAGGGCGAGCGTCGGAAACTCGCCCTGTCAGGTATTGGAGATGTGTTGCAAGTGGTGCAAGGTTAAGGCTGGTAACGGGGCAGGTCCATACAGCCGTTGCTGGATATTTGGGCCTCGGATTCAGTATTTGTACTGTAAATTGTAAACTGAGGGTCACGGCCGCCTCCGAGGTGGCCCAGAGCGATTTCCTATTCCCGAACGAATACCACCTTGGCACCCAACCGTCGCTAATAGGGAACGAACCCGAGCGACCCTCCCCCGGCCCAAGAGCAGGTTGCCCTAGCAACTCCCTCCGTAGTAGTGTCCCCCCATGGCTAAGAAGCCGCATAAGAGCAAGAAGGGGGTCCGTAAAGCCATGTCAGCCGATCATGAGGAAAAAGGCGCCGTAAACGGCGAGCTCCGCGAAGGGGCGAATGTAGACAAAATTCGGGACATTCTGTTTGGGTCCAACATGCGGGAATACGAGAAGCGTTTCGCGCGTCTCGAGGAACGCCTCAACAAGTCTTCCGAAGCGCTTAGGGAAGACCTGAAGAAGCGTTTCGACTCGCTGGAGAGCTACGTCCGCGAAGAAATGGAGTCGCTCAACCAGCGTCTGAAGACTGAAAAATCGGAGCGCGCGGACAGCTTGAAAGAACTCTCTCGCGAGTCGCGCGATTCCTCCAAGTCCCTGGAAAAGAAACTGGGCCAACTGGAAGAGCAGCTCACTTCCGCCCAGGGCGATTTGCGCTCGCGTATCCTCGAACAATCCAAATCGCTGGGCAACCAGATTCAGAAATCCAAGGAAGACCTGGAATCCGCGTTGCAAGAAGAAGCCGAAACGCTGCGCACGGACAAAACGGATCGCCTCATGCTGGCCGATCTCTTCTCAGAACTCTCCCTGCGTCTCAAGGACGAACTCGAGCTACCCGGCAAGTAGCCGGGACGCCCCGGTTCCCCGCCCGGGTCTGGCAGCGCGCGCAAGTTGAAACCGAATGGCCGACGCACCGACAACCCGTCTCGCTCCGGAACCCCCGGAGGAACCCTCCGCCAATGGCACGCCCCCTTTTGAAGAGTTGCGCCATTTAATCCTGGCGCCAGAGCAGGAAGCCCTCGAACGCCTCCACGAACGCGTAACCAATCCGGAGACACGCACAGAGGACGTCAGCACCGTAGTCGCGGAGGCTATTCAGCGGCGCCGCCAGCAAGGAGGCGACACGGCGCTAAGCGAAGCGCTGGCACCCACTATTGAGACGGCGCTGCGGGAATCGGTTCGCAAAGATCCGGGCGCGCTGGCCGATGCGTTGTTCCCCGTAATGGGCCCCGCGATCCGCCGCTCCATTCTTGAGACGCTGCGTTCCTTCATCGATTCTTTCAATCAAATCATGGATCAGAGCCTGTCCTGGCAGGGCATGAAATGGCGGATGGAAGCGCTGCGCACCGGCCGTACCTTCACCGAAGTCGTGCTGCTGCACAGCCTGGTATTTCGTGTCGAACAAGTTTTCCTGATACACAAGAAGACCGGTCTTCCCATCGGGCATGTAGTCGCGCCTGCCGTGGCCATGCAGGATCCCAGCCTGGTTTCCGGGATGCTCTCCGCGATTCAGGATTTCGTGCGCGATTCGTTCCACACCTCGCAAACGCAGGGGATTAATCGCATGAACGTCGGTGATCTGGACGTGTGGGTGGAAGAGGGTCCCTACGCCATCCTGGCGGTGGTCATTCGCGGCATTGCCCCGCGACAATTGCGGGACAACATGGCGGAGACCCTGGAAAACATCCACCGACAATATTCCGCGCAACTCGATCGCTTCGATGGAGACTCCGCGCCGTTCGCGCAAGTGAATGCGCTTCTCTCGCGCTGCCTGGAATACAAGTACAAGGAAGAGCCCAAACGTTCGAATAACATCTACGCGTTGGGCGCCGCTGCGCTGTTGATCCTGGCGCTTGGAGGGTGGTTTGGTTATCGCTGGTGGCAGAATCAGCGCTGGAACGAATACGTAGCGGACCTGAGCGAACAGCCCGGCTATGCGATCACTTCCTTTGGTCGCGAACACGGGCAGTTTGTCATCCGCGGACTGCGCGACCCTCTTGCCGCTGATCCTGGCGCCTTGCTGAAGAAACACAATCTGAGCGCCTTGCCAGAATTTCATTGGGGCGCTTATTACGCGCTGGACGATTCCATGGTGCAACAGCGCGCGACACAGTTCCTCGCCCCGCCGTTGGGGACTTCTTTACAAGTGAAAGAGGGTGTTCTCTACTTCTCAGGTAAGCCGCCGGCGGGCTGGTTGAAAGATGCGACCAAGCGCGCGCTGCTTGTTCCCGGTATCCGATCCGTGGACCCGGCTGGCCCACTCTCCGTCGAGCGTCAAGCCTTCCATCAGGCGGTGGAAAAAATCCAATCCACCGTCATCAAATTTCCGTTAGCCAGCGCAGTTCTTTCTGAGGAAGAACGGGCCAAAGTTGTCTCACTCTTGCCCGAACTCAAACAAGTGTTGAATGCTCCGGTGGAACTCCACGGAAATACGGTAATTCAGGTGTTCGGTCACTCGGACACCTCTGGAGCCGAGACGACCAACCTGACACTCAGCCAAAGACGTGCCGACCGAGTGGCGTCGGAACTGACCCAGCTTGGAGTTTTGAACAAGGGTGTGCGTGCGAAGGGAGTTGCAACCGCCGAACCGCTCCGCCCTGAAGACACCGAAGAAAACCGCGCGTTTAACCGCAGTGTTTCTTTCCGCGTCGTTGCTGAACCTGCGAACTGACTTCTTCTTATGATCCAGAAAAAAATCTGCATGTTGGGATCCTTCGCCGTGGGCAAGACCAGCCTTGTCCGCCGCTACGTCGAAAGTATCTTTTCGGACAAATATCAAACGACCGTCGGCGTGAAGGTCGTGAAAAAGGTTGTGCAGTCCGGCGACAAAGAAGTCACGCTCGTCCTGTGGGACATTTACGGGGAGGATGATTTTCAGAAAATGCGCTGGTCATCCTTCAATGGTGCATCCGGTTTCCTTCTGGTCGCCGACGGCACACGGCGCGCAACCTTTGATAAAGCCGTGGAGTTGGAAAAGAAAGTTCGCCAGGAAGTTGGAGCGATCCCGTTCGTATTCGTGGTCAACAAGCATGACCGCATTGACGAGTGGGAATTTGATGATGCGATCGCAGAGCAAATCGCGGCAAAAGGCTGGACCACCATACGCTCCAGCGCTAAATCAGGCGAAAATGTGGAAGAAGCCTTCTCCGCGCTTCTTCGAAAGATAATGGGTTAAACATGTCCTCGCTGTCGCCTTTTTTCGTTCGCGAACTTGGCTATGCGCTTTTCGAGCCAAAAGGCAAGGATCAGTTTGTTACGCTGACCGACACCCCACCATGGTTGCTCGATCTCTGGGGCTTGATGCCAATTGCGCCGGCCGAGATTAACCTGGCCGAAAAGTCTCCCTACCTGGAGAATTTTCTCGACGAAGCCAATGCTTTCTGGAAGTCCGACGGCAGCGGCGAATGCCGCTCGGAGACCTGGGTCGAATCTAGTCCCACCGAGAAAGAAGTGCCGCTGCAGGCGATCGCGCTGCGGGTTCAAGGAAAGCCCGTGCTCGCGCTGCACAGCCCGGACCTAGCCTTCCGCGAGCAAGTACGAACTTTGCAAACTGCGCGTAACGCACTGCTCGATCACGAGCGCCTGCTTAGCGAAATTCAAAAAAAGGAAATCCTGCTGCACTGCATCATTCATGACCTGTCGCAACCACTGAGCGTCATGCACGTGGCGCTGGATTGCTTGAGTGACGAGGTCATGGATGCAAAGCGCAAAAAGTTTATCGAGCTCGGCAAAAATGCCAGCGAGCAGCAGGAAGCCATGATCCGGGAAGTGCTGCAGATTTTTTCCGCGGATTTGCGCGCCACACTGGACGCGGAAAAGGGGGACGCGGAAAAGAGCGCAGCCTCATCCCCCAACCTGCGCAGAAGCGCCGATGCCGTCGTAACCTCGCTGGGACCCGCGTTTGAAGCAAAGCAAGTGCGCCTTGTGCTGACGGCTTCGCAAAACGCGGACGACATCTGGCTGGTGCGGGGCGAAGAGTCACGCCTGCGCAGAATTTTCTCCAACCTGCTGGAAAATGCGCTCCGCTATTCGCCCGCCGGTTCGCGCGTTTCCATCACCCTGGAAGATGATGGCGAGTTTTGCCAGGCGAATGTGGACGATGAAGGTCCCGGCCTTCCTCCCGATCTGCGCCCGTCGCAAATTTTCGGACTCTTCTCCAAAGGGAAAGAGGGAGGCGGCAAGGCCGGCCTGGGCATGTATTTCTGCCGGATTACGGTGGAGCGCTGGGGGGGCTCGATCGGCTGCGCTTCATTGCCCGAAAAAGGCGCCCGTTTTTGGTTTCGCTTGCCGCGCGCCATGGCAACGGCCGGCGAACAATATAAGCAAGCAGCGATTGCGCCCGCGGCCCCGCCTACGCCACCAGAAATTCCGCGCACGGAAGGCCCCTTGCGTATCCTGCTCGCCGAGGATCAGGACGAAATCCGGATGTTGACGACGCACCAGTTGGAGCGGAACGGACATGAGGTAGTAGCAGTCTCCGACGGCCGGGAAGCACTGGATAAGGCCCGCGATATTCCATTCGACGTGATTCTGCTCGACGAGCAGATGCCGATTGTGGGCGGCGTCGAGGCGGCGCACAAGATCCGCCGTGATTCCGCGAACGTCTCTAAACGTCCCTGTCTGATCGCTCTAACCGGCAACAATACCGACGAAGACCATCAGCGGCTGCGCTCCGAAGGGTTTGACTTTGTGCTAGGCAAGCCGTTCCGGCTTTCCGCGCTGAACGATCTTTTTCAACGCTCGGCTCCGTCGAATCAGGCTAATTTGCCTTCGGCGCAAACCCCAAAAGATACCGAGCGCTCCGCCGGACTTGCCGCAATACTCGAACGCGTCGGGGGCGACCAGAAACTCTTGCGACAGATGATCCGCACATTTTTGAAAGACACACCCAGACGCATGTCGTCATTGCAGCGGCATATCCGTCGAGAGAATTCTCCGGAAGTGGCTGCGCTCGCTCACGCTATCCTCGGCTCATCCGCAATCTTCGGCGCCTCGGAAGCCAGCAAATTGGCCCGGCAAATTCAGGTTTTGGGCCGCGAGGCCGCCTTTTCTCAAGCAGAGCAGGTCTTTGAAGTACTAAAAGAAGAGATTGCGAATTTAGAACGAAACCTGAGAGGATACGTGGGGCCTAAGCGGTTGTCTTCTGATTCGGGGACTCGACGCAAGCCCAGGCGGGTAGCTCCGAAAGGATCGCGCTAGAAAAGTTTTGTATCTAGATTCGTCATCGAGTTCGTATTTCCAATGTCTTCGAAGCTTGCAGGAGTAGAGGCATGCCCCGGATTCTGGTCTCCGACGATGACGCTACAACGCGACAGATGGTCCGTGGCATCCTAAAAAAAGCAGGTTATGAAGTTACCATCGCCGGAGATGGAATCTCGGCGATGCGCGCGATCCAGAACAAGGAATTCGATCTGGTCCTGCTGGATATCTGGATGCCGAAAATGACCGGCTTGGGCTTGCTGGGCCGCCTGCATGGCGAAAAACACATTCCCAAAATTATCGTGATGACCTCGGATCAGACTTCCGATACCTTGCTTAACGCTCTTCGTGGCAGGGTGTACCAGTTTCTCTTGAAACCTCTGGAGGCAGAATCTCTCTTGAGAACCGTCGAAAATGCTCTTTCCAGCAGTCCGGATAGTCCTGCGATTGAGGTACTTTCTGCCAATAAACACTGGGTCGAACTTCTCGTACCCTGTGAGCGCTCCGTTGTCGGCCGCGTACAGAGTTTCCTCGCCCAACTCGAGACTGATCTCCCCCCAGAGGTGATGGAAAAAGTAGGCTATGCGTTTCGTGAATTGCTGAACAATGCCATCGAATGGGGCGGGCATCTCGACCCCAATCTCAAAGTCCGCATCTCGTACATCCGCACAAAAAAACTTTTGATGTATCGCCTGGACGATCCCGGCCCAGGTTTCAAGATGGAAGATTTGAAGCACGCCGCCGTCAGCAATCCTGAAGATGATCCGATGGCGCACATGCAGGTTCGCGAACAAAAAGGTCTACGGCCGGGTGGGTTGGGGCTAATGCTGACGCAACAACTTGTCGATGAGCTGGTGTACAACGAAGCCCGCAACGAAGTGGTGCTGATCAAGTATCTCTAGGTCGTGTAGCGGCCGCCTTCTGCTTGTCCTTACGGTGGAAGTGAGGCGGTCCGGCAATTCCTGAATCGCGCACCCTCCTTCTTTTGCTTTTCTTCCCTTGAACCATCTCTAGTACACTTACTCGATTCAGTTTGCACTCATTTTTCAATAAGGAGCAGTTCCGATGGCCGCAGCCACCTTGACTGGCGCCGAATTCAAGAAGCAGTTGCGTTCCGGCTCGCCAAAATTTGGTTTATTTGTAAATTCGCACAGTCCTACCGTAGCCGAACAACTCGCGCACAGCGGTTACGATTGGCTCTTGATTGACACACAACACGGCCCGATGGGCTACGAAAAACTCTCCGCCATGCTCAGCGGAGTTTCCAACGGTGGAGCAAAATCCATGGTGCGCGTTGGCGGGTACGCTGATCGCCCAGGCATACAGCAATCGTTGGACCTTGGCGCCGATGGCGTGCTCATTCCCTATATCAACACCGCCGAAGAGGCTCGCCAGGCCATCAGCTGCGCACGCTATCCAACTGTTGGCACGCGCTCCGTGTATTTCCCGCAACGCAGCATGAATAAAGATGGATTGCTGGGATACGCCGGAGCGGCTAACAGCAACATTGTCGTCGCGCTACAGGTGGAAACCGCGGATTGCATCAAGAACATCGCGGAAATCGCGGCTGTTCCTGGCGTGGACATTCTGTTCCTTGGCCAAAACGATTTGTGCATGTCCATGGGGCTCTACGAAAAGTACGAGTTCCCGCACATGTACACGTCCCCGGAACTCGGAGCTGCCACCGAAAAGCTCGTAGCGGAAGCACGCAAAAACCACGTGATTCTCGGCCTATTCCTGTTTGGCACCTCACGCGTCGGCGAGTTTCTCGACAAAGGCTTCACCTTCATCAGCATCGGCAACGACCTGCATCACGTGCTCACTCAAGCCGGCGCTTATGTGAAAGACATGGAAGAAATCTCCAAGTCCAAGGGCAAGAGTTGGACGCGACGCCCGACGTCTCTTTTCTAGCGGTTACTTTTCGAAAATCGTTTCAAATCCGTACGCAGCTCTGGGTCCTTTTCAGAGGAGCCAGTTTCATTTGGACATGAGCATGCACCGTTCACTGCGGTTGTCATGTAAAGGAATGGCAAATAGTGGGCTGCCGTAGCATACCCCCAGGTTTTCGCGCGTCGGCCCACTAACTATCAAATCTACATAGCTTTACCGATTGTCTCGCCAAGGTATCACCGGCGACCATCCCATCGTGTGGAACAAATCCTTCAGATACACTGCTCCGTTCGGGGCCTGTGGTTCCATCTTGGTCCCGAGTTGGCGTCGGATACGCCTAAGCAGCTGGCCAAGAACTGTACGCCGGTACAGGTGGATTCCTCAATTTAGGGAGATACGCTTGCAGAACTTCCGCCACCGTTCCCGTTAACCGACTTGTATTGGAGGGGTTTTTGTGAGTGGCACGCCTTTTTCAACGCGGACATCGACGTTTCTTGCTGTTGCTGTGGTCGTCCTGGCGATTGGTGTTATTGGCGCCATGGGAGGATGTGCCGGAGCATCGACCGGCGGCACCGACACCAAGCTAACGCCAGTTTCGATTACCGCGCAGCCTACCAATCAGTCGGTCACGGTGGGCCAGGCCGCCACATTCACCGTCGTCGCTTCGGGAAGCGCTCCGATAACGTACCAGTGGCAAAAGAACGCCGCCAATATTATGGGGGCCAGCGCCGCCAGCTACACCACGCCGCCAGCTGCAGCCGCCGATTCCGGAGCGATGTTTAGCGTAGTGGTCAGCAATGCCATGGGCGGCGTCACGAGCAGCGCCGCGAAACTCACTGTGAATGCCGCAAGCGTGGCTCCAACGATTACCACACAGCCCGCGAGCCAGACCGTCACCGCCGGGCAGACAGCAACATTCAGCGTGGTTGCATCGGGCACTGCTCCGCTGACCTACCAATGGCAGAAAGGTGGTGCGAATATGTCCGGTGCCACCGCCGCAAGTTACACCACACCGGCAACAGTGGTCTCGGATTCCGGAGCCGTCTTCGATGTTGTTGTTAGCAATTCCGCCGGAACTGTTACCAGTGGCAATGCGACTTTGACTGTCAACGCAGCCAATACGGGTCCGGTTATCTCCACACAGCCCGCAAATCAGACCGTTACTGCCGGTCAGACGGCAACCTTTACCGTGGTTGCTTCAGGTACAGCGCCGCTCACGTACCAGTGGCAGAAAAATGGAGTGAATATTACCGGCGCGACTTCCGCTTCGTACACCACTCCAGTCACGACGACTGCCGATAGCGGCGAGCAATTTCAAGTTACCGTCTCGAACGGCGTAGGCTCCGTTCTCAGCACTGCAGCAAGTCTGACGGTGAATGCCAGCACCGCGTCGACCGCGATCGACGTTGTAACCTACCATTACGACAATTTCCGCACCGGGCAGAACACCAATGAGACCACGCTCGCTCCTGCCAACGTCAACTCCACAAAATTCGGGAAGCTGGGCGAATTCAGCGTCGACGGCCACGTGGATGCCCAGCCGTTGCTGCTTTCCAATCTAAACATTCCTGGCAAAGGCGCGAAAAACGTTTTGTACGTAGTTACCGAACACGACTCGATTTACGCCTTCGATTCGGATAGCAACGGCGCCAGCGGCGGTACCGTTTTATGGAAATCGACCGCGCTGCTCTCCGGCGAAACCAGCAGCGACAATCGAGGGTGTGGCCAGGTTTCCCCGGAAATCGGAATCACTTCCACGCCCGTTATTGATCGCTCCCGCAATGCGATCTACGTGGTCGCCATGTCCAAGGATGCCAATGGCAATTACTTCCAACGGCTTCATGCACTCGATCTAACCACCGGTGCGGAACTTTTCGGCGGGCCTAAAACGATCCAGGCCACTTACCCTGGCACCGGAGACAACAGTTCCAACGGGTCGGTGCTCTTCGATCCAAAGCAATACAAAGAGCGTGCTGGACTGTTGCAAATTGGCGGCACGATTTACACCACTTGGGCTTCCCACTGCGACTATCGTCCCTACACCGGATGGATCATCTCCTACAGTGCGGATAACCTCACGCAGAGCAGTGTTCTCAACGTGGTTCCGAACGGCAGCGAAGGAGCCATCTGGATGGCCGGTGGAGCGCCAGGCGCGGATGCTGCCGGCAACATCTACTTCATCGACGCCAACGGTGATTTTGACCCTACTCTGAGCGGCTCTGGCCTGCCAGCGAACGGGAACTGCGGAAACTGCTTTACCAAGATTTCCTCGACCGTCCCGATGGCGCTACTCGATTACTTCACACCGTCGAATACCGTTTCCGAATCGAACGGAGACGTAGATTTTGGTTCGGGCGGGGAGTTGCTGATTCCGGACGTCGTGGATGGCAACGGCAACACGCGCCATCTGGCTGTTGGCTCCGGCAAAGACACCATCATCTATGTTGTGGACCGCGACAACATGGGCAAGTTTCACTCCAATTCAGACGGTATCTACCAGCAAATCAACGGGCAGCTCGCCGGCGGCGTCTTTTCCAAACCATCCTATTTCAACAATACGGTTTACTACGGCGCGGTGAACGATCGCATCAAAGCGTTTCCTATCATCAATGGACTTCTGGCCACCAGCCCTTCTTCTGCATCCTCGCACTCGTTCGGTTTTCCCGGCGCAACTCCGGCCATTTCCGCCAGCGGAAACACCAACGGTATCGTTTGGGTTGTGGAGAATAGCAGCCCCGCCGTTTTACACGCGTACGATGCCGCCAATCTGGCCACCGAGCTTTACAATTCCAATCAAGCGGCCAAAAATCGGGATCAGATCTCCAATAACAAATTCATCACGCCCATCATTGCCAACGGCAAGGTTTACGTTGGCACCGCAACCAGCGTCGCGGTCTTCGGTCTCCTGCCTTAAGCGCCCAGCACATTCGAATTTCAATTTTCTAGTAAGCTTGAATTGCATTCAAGGGATGTTCATGCTTGCTCAAAAATATTGGGGCAATCGCCCGTGGACCATTGATTTTCGCGCGAAGCGACGAGCGCTCCCTCCTTCCGTCGATATCGCGGTGATCGGCGGAGGCTTTTCTGGCCTTGCGGCTGCTGCGTGGCTGAAACATCTCGATCCCGAAAAGAGTACCGCGCTGTTCGAGGCCGGATCGATCGGTCACGGCTCAAGCGGTTACACCGGAGGCGTGGCCCTGGCGGAGAGTGCCGTCGGTGATCTGCCCGGCCTTGGCGACGTTCTGTCCGGGTACCAGAATGTCCTTCGCACCCTCAGGGTGGATGGCGACGTCTCGCTACCGGGCTGCTATGAAATCGGCCGCTCCAAAGCTCTGCAAGGGTCACCCATCCGCTGGAACGATTCGGGGGAGCTACATGCGGTGAAGGAAGTTCCGGGCGGCACGATCAATCCAGGAAAAGTGCTCAGCGGCCTTGGCCGAGCGGCTGAGGAAAGCGGTGTCCTGATTTTCGAAGAGACCCCCGTGGACGCCGTCGAGTTTACAGAGCCGCTGAAAATACGAATGCCTGGTGGTGCTGTTCGTGCACAAAAAGCTCTGTACGCCACCAACGCGTTCTCTCTGGAACTTAGCGGGCTTGCTGATCGTGCTGAATCCACGTTCACACTTGCGGTCGCCACCGAACATCTCGCTGGTAATGTGCTCGAAGGTATCGGCCTTGGCGAACGAAAGCCTTTCTACACCGTGGATCTGCCGTATCTCTGGGGACGGCCGCTCGGTGACGCACTCATTTTCGGAAGCGGCCTGGCGCACTTCGACGATTGGCGAGAACTGGAAGAATTGGACATTCGCCAAGGAGAAGCTGCGGTCATGTTCGATCGCCTGGAAACGCGGATACGCGGGTTTCATCCCCTGCTGCGCGAAGTCAAGTTCCCCTATCGCTGGGGCGGACCGATATGCATTGGAGAAGATTGGACGCCGGTCTTCGAGCATCACCGGGATTCCAAAAACGCGATTGTCCTCGGCGCTTTTTCCGGCCATGGCGTGGCCCAATCGGTGTATCTCGGCGCCTGGGCCGCGGAAGCGCTCCTGAATCGCCGCAGGCTCCCCAATTGGAGGAAGAAAGCAGACTCAAAGTCTGCTCAACACTAGCATTCCCCGCGTCTTGTAGCGGCCGCTTTCCGAAGCGGGCACGCTCGGGTTTCCCTGGATATTCCGGCGGAGTCAAGGAACACACTACGAACTTCCTGCAACGATACTGGCCGTCGTTACGGCCTGCCCGACATGGCGCTGCGTATGATCGGCGATGTGCACAAACAGCCCGCCCAACGTCGTTGGCAACTCCCTTTGACCAACTGTTCTAGGCTCTTCCAGATTGCGCGCGCTCAATGCCCGGATGCGGGTATCGGCAAGGATAAATGCCTGGTTCAGCAAACGAAAAAGTTCCGTTGTTGTCGCGTCACCCTCCGGTTCAGCCTTCAAAAATAAAAGTTGCTCTGCGCTTAGGGGCCGGCCCTCGGCGTAGCTGAGCAACCGGTCAATGCTTCCCGCGATGTGGCGCAAGTGAAAGGCCACAGAAGCCAGGCCCGCGGGTCGCGCATTCAACTGTCCGTCGGTAAGCTTTCCGCACCATTTGTGCAAATCCTCGTCCGCCAGCTCCAATGCTTGCAGCACCGCGCGGGGCACAGCTGGAACCTCGCCAAGCGTACCGCGTAGCCACGGCTCTGGTTGCGACCCGTGCGGTGTCTCAGCTTCTCGATCTTTCATCGTGTTAGCTTTTTCACCGCGGACTCACCGGAATTGACACACGGTCGTACAGCACATAGCATTGAAAAATCCATGCCAAAAGACAACAAGCGTATCTTACTAACGTAGAAATATTGCCGGCGACCGTGGACGGCGAGTTCGTCGGAGGGAGATTTGCTGCTTGGCTAAACAGTTGAACCGGAAACCGAAAGGCAAAATCGGTAATCGCCCGGACGAATCCGTGCGCGTCTTGATCTCTCACGCCAACATCCGCCGCCGCGTCCGCGAAATTGCAGAGGACGTGCGACGCGATTTTCCGGATGAACCCATCCATCTCATCGGCATCCTCAAGGGCTCGGTATTTTTTCTTGCCGATCTCGCTCGCGAGCTCGGCGGAGAAGTTTCCTTCGATTTTCTCGGCGTTTCCAGCTATGGCCACGGCACCGATTCGACGGGCGAAGTGAAACTCACCAAGGACCTGGAAGTCGCCATCGAGGGCCGCACGGTACTGGTTGTCGAGGATATTTTGGACACCGGCCTGACCCTGAAATTTCTGATGAAGCTTTTCGAGGAGCGAAAGCCCAAACATCTCCGGGTCGCCGTGCTTCTCGATAAAGCCGAACGCCGAATCGCCAAGGTGAACGCCGATTATGCTGGCTTCACCATTCCCAACGAATTCGTGGTCGGGTACGGCCTGGACTACGATGAGCGCTATCGCAATCTACCCGACGTTTGCGTGCTGCAACTCGGTCCGCGCACAAAGTCCAAAGCCGAATAGAGTCCGTACTACTTATTGTTGTCATCCTGACGGCAAGGTTGTTTGCCGGCCCGAAGAATCTCAACGTAAACCGTTAACTTGCTGTAAAAGTTGAGGGCCTTCGCCATCCTCGTCGGATGGTCTTAGGATGACAAGGACGGCTTAGGCCCCCGCTTTCTGTTCGCCAGACGCGCTTTCCAGCCTCAAAGCCGCTGCATCCCCCTGCTATAATAAAAGTGTTCATGGAAGCTCTCGATCCGAAAGCTCAACAAGCAACCGCAACCAGCACTCCGGAAGCTTCAGCGGAGGTTCTCGCCACACTCACGGAAATCGGCGAAGAGGTCAACGCTTCTCTTGATCTCGACGAAGTCCTCGCGCACACCGCCGTGCTCATCAAGCGCCACATCGACTACGAATATTTCGGCGTGTTGATGGTCGATGGCGATGGTACTTACCTGGTTCACCGCTTTGCCATTGGCTATCCTCCAGGGCTGGCTGAAAATCTTCGTGTCCCGGTCGGGCAGGGGATCACCGGAACCGCCGCAGCCACGGGCCATCCCGTTCTCGTCAGCGACACTTCACAAGATCCGCGCTATATAAACGCCATTGAAAGCGTCCGCTCCGAACTGGCTGTGCCTTTGATGTTTCGAGGCAAATGCGTTGGTGTGCTGGACATCCAGAGCCAGCAACCCGACTACTTCACAAAGGAACAGCAGAAAATTCTTAGCCTCCTCGCCAGCCGCCTGGCGGTGGCTATCGAAAATGCGCGCCTCTTCCAAAAGGTCCGCGCCCAGGCGGAATCGCTTCTGGTTCTCAACGAAGTCAGCCGCGAAATCAGCTCCATTCTCGACGTTGAGGAGCTGCTTCGCCGCGCCGCGGAACTCGTCAAACATGTAATTGATTATCAGATTCTGAGCATCCTGCTGTACGACGAGGAGCAGCACATATTTCGTCACCGTGTTGACGTAAAGCATGGCCAGCGCGTGCAGGGAAAACTCCGCGTTGCCGCCACCGAAGGCATCGTCGGCGCCGCAGCGACGCTGCGCGAACCGGTGCTCGTTCCGGACGTCACTGCCGATCCGCGCTACCTGATGGTGAACCCGGAAACGCGTTCGGAGCTTTCCATTCCGATGATGCACAAAGGTAAAGTCATCGGCGTGCTGGACCTGGAGAGCCCGCAACTCAACTATTTCACGGAAGAGCACGTTCAGACGCTTTCAATCCTCGCGTCGAACCTGGCCGTATCCCTTGAAAATGCGCGCCTCTACGAACAGGTAGCTCGTGATGAAGCGCGCCTCGAGCGCGATCTGCAAGCTGCCAAGCGCATCCAGGGTGCGCTCCTTCGATCTGTCCCCACGGAAGATTTCGGCTTGGACATCGCCGCGCGTTATCTTTCCGCTCGCGAAGTCTGTGGAGACCTCTACGAATTTTTGCGCTACGGTCCGCAACAGCTTGGCATCGCGCTTGGCGATGTCAGTGGGAAAGGCACCGCCGCTGCGCTGTACGGTGCGGTTTCCATCGGCATTATGCGCAGCCTGGCGCCCCTAAAACTGCAACCTGCGGAAATGCTTCGCCAGATGAACCAGATTGTTGGCGAGCGCCGCATCGAGGGCCGCTTCATGACCGCCTGCTTCGCCACCTGGCAAAAAGGCCGTCAGAAGCTGCGCGTGGCCAACGCCGGTCAATCTCAACCGCTTCTCTACAAGGATGGCCGTTGCGATCGCATCGAGCTCACCGGCTTCCCCCTCGGCATTTTCGAGGATGTTCAATACGACGAATGGGGCGTCACGCTCGAGTCTGGCAACATTCTCGTGTTCCACTCCGACGGTATCGCCGAAACCGCCAACCGCGAAGGCCAGCTTTTTGGTAACGAGCGCTTGCGCAAACTGATCGAGCAGCAACATCACCTTTCGGCGACGGAGATGGCGGACATGGTCCTGCGCGAAGTGGATTGGTTCTCGCAAAGCGCGCCGCTCTCGGATGATCGCACCCTGGTCGTCGCAAAAGTGAAATGAGCAGCCCGGCGAACGCGCGTACCAATCTACGCTTCGAAGATCCGAGCAGATTTACTCCGCAATTTTCGTGGAAGAAATCGCCAAATGGCGTGCGCGAAATCTACTGCGAAGAATATCCACTGGTCTCCGCGGCAGCCCGCTTCGGCACTCCCGCGTATATCTACAGCCGCCGGGCCATCGAAAACGCCTACGACGAACTTCACCGGGGGCTCGGCTCGCTGCCACATCTTCTGTGCTTCGCGGTAAAGGCCAACGGTAATCTTTCTATTCTTAAATTGCTGGCGCAACGCGGCAGTGGCTTCGACATCGTGTCTGGTGGGGAGCTCGACCATCTGGGCCACATCGGGGTCCGCGGCGACCGCATCGTCTTTTCTGGCGTCGGCAAATCCCGCGAGGAAATTCGCGCCGCGCTTCGTTATCGCGCTTCTCCTAAGCACGCGCAGGGCATTTTGCAGTTCAACATCGAATCGGCCGCCGAATTGGAAGTCTTGCTGGAAGAGTCTTCGCGACTCGGGCGCTCCGCCAACTCTGCGCCCGGCGTATCCATTCGCGTTAATCCGGACGTAGAGGCCGGCGGCCATCCGCATATCTCCACCGGCTTGCACGAACACAAATTCGGCCTTGGCTGGTCCGCTGCGCGCGAACTATATCTCGCACATCGCAATTCGCGGCAGATCCGCTGGCAGGGAATCAGCGCGCACATCGGCTCGCAAATTGTGGATCTGAAACCTTTTCGCCTGGCGCTCGAACGAATCAGCAGTTACCTGCTCGATTTACGTAGCCAGGGCATCGCGCTCCGCTATCTTGACTTCGGCGGAGGCCTGGGTGTCCGTTACACTAACGAAAAACCAATCGTGCGCGCCACGTATGCCCGCATGATCGCCAGTGTGCTTCGCCCTTTGGGTGTCGGACTTCTCCTTGAACCGGGCCGCTCCATCATTGCCCCGGCGGGCGTCTTGCTGACTCGCGTTCTTTACACCAAGAAAAATCCGAAGAAGTCTTTCGTGGTCGTGGACGCCGGCATGAACGACTTCATCCGGCCGGTGCTCTACAACGCGCCGCATCCAATCACACAAGTTGTAGATCGCGAAGGGAAGACCCGCTCCACGCGGCCGCGAGCGGACATCGTGGGCCCTGTCTGCGAAACGGGAGACACCTTTCTGAAAGGTTGGCCATTAGGCGAAGTGGAAAGCGGCGACCTTCTCGCCATTTGGGGCACCGGAGCGTACGGCTTCGTGCAATCCTCCAACTACAACGCGCGCCCACGGCCTGCCGAAATCCTGATCGAAGGGAAACGCGCCAAACTCATCCGCCGCCGCGAAACCCCCGCCGATCTAATCCGCACCGACGTCCTCGGCAAATAACATCGTGACCACGGACTCGCGCCATCATCCCATTCCTGGTAAACGCGCTAGCCAAGCATGTAGAACACTAGGCGGGCGGTAAGATCGTGAACGAAATCTCGTTCGTACTTACTTTTCCGCGCCATGTTTTGAACGGCAGGGACCGAACATCGTCTTCCGTCAAACCCTGAGTACCACACATCGAACGAGAGTGCAGGCCTCTTGAGGAATAGTACGTTTTCAACGTGTAGCTTCCCGGTTTGAGTCCATATTTAAGGGCGGCAAGGTGGTCATACAGTGGGAGCCTCTGAGCGTATGAGGTGCCAGATCGAAGAACAAGAAAGGACGTCAAAACGATTTCGCTCGCCGGCTTCGGGTTCTTTTCAGGAGTCGGGAAGCAGTCAACCGCCACGCCCATATGAGGTGAAAGCAGTCTACTCTTTCCGTGCAATTCGATTTCGAGAAAGGCGTCGTCGTTTCCGAACAGAGAAACACTGTTCGCAATAAGAAGAGGTTCCTGACCGATGTTTGAGATTTCCAGCCTTAGGTCTAGCGGTTCACCCAAATGAAATGTTTGACGGCTCAGTGCAATATGCACTTTTATTTGTTCTTTGGAGGCAAGTTCGTTCCGGCCGAAAGTTGCCGAGCCAACGACCAAGGCCACCAGCAGCGAGCAGCACATAAGAACTATGATGTATCGAATCGCTGGAAACCTACGGCAGGCATGGTTATTCGACTTCACGCTTCGCCCCACTTCAGCTTGCTGCGCAAAATCTCAAAATACGTTTTGTTCGGTGGCTGAATCAGCTTCAGCCGTTCTCTCGCACGCGTGACAAGGATGCGGTCGCTAGCCTGAATCGGCACGCCTGTCTGCCCGTCCAGCGTCAGGTAGACCGAATCCGAATTTTGCATGATGCGCACTTCAATGCAGGACGTATCGCTTACTACCACCGGCCGGTCACTTAACGTGTGCGGGCAAATCGGTGTAATCAATATCGACTCCACCGATGGGTGCACAATCGGTCCGCCCGCCGACATCGAATACGCCGTGGACCCTGTCGGAGTGGCCACAATCAATCCGTCCGCGCGATAGCGGCAGACGAAACCCTTGTCGATGTAAAGCTCGGTTTCGATCATGCGAGCCAGCGCGCCTTTGTGTATTACCGCTTCATTCAAGACCAACTGCTGCTCCAGCAGGCGTCCATCGTGCCTTCGCTCCACCATCAGCAGGACGCGCTCTTCCATTTCGACTTCGCCGCCCAGCGCGCTCTCCAGCGCGGGATAGAGCTCATCCACGGTGAAGCTGGTCAGAAATCCCAGGCTGCCCATATTGATCGGCAGTAGCGGCACGCCACGCGGTGCAGCCTCGCGCGCCGCCGCCAGTAAGGTTCCATCGCCACCCAGCACCACCAACAGTTCGGACTCTTCCGCCACCTGGTCGCGCGTTTTCCCGCCGCTCGCTTTTATCGCCCCAGCCGTTTCCGTATCGATAATGGGTGTAAGTCCGCGTTGTTCCAACCAGCGCAACAGCGAAGGCACCACCTCGGCGAGGTTTGTGCGCCGGGGTCGCGAAATGATTCCGATTCTCTGGATCGTGGAGGGCGGCTGCATGGATTAGAGCGATTCTACCGTACCGGGTTTTCTAGCGTGAAGGAAATACTCCTGGTTGCCCTCCGCGCCAGCCAGGCAGCTAGGTGCAACACCCACGCACTGCAGATGCAACTCTTCGGCGGCCTTGCGTACCTTCGCAATGGCTTTGTCATGAAGCGACGCCTCGCGCACGATCCCACCTTTCCCAACATCTCCGCGTTCCAACTCAAATTGTGGCTTGATCAGGATCAGCAAATCCGCCCCAGCCGCGGCGCATTCCACCGCCCCGGGCAATACCTTGGTCACCGAAATGAACGAAACGTCCATTACCATGATCTGCGCTAACTCCGGGAGGTCATTAGCTGCAAGCTCCCGCGCGTTCTTCTCAATCCGTACCACCCGCGCGTCTTCCTGCAATTTCCATGCTAGCTGGTCGGTATTCACGTCCACGGCGTACACCCGCGTCGCCCCATTCTGCAGCAGGCAATCCGTGAACCCGCCTGTAGAAGAACCTACGTCGAGGCAAACTTTCCCTTTTACCTCAACGCGGAAATCCTCCAGCGCTCCTTCCAGCTTGAATCCCCCACGGCTGGCATACTTCTGCAAGCGGCTGTTGACTTCGACCTTCGCGGTCTCCGCAATTGCGAGTCCCGCCTTGTCCGCGCGCTGGCTATCCACCATAACCTCACCGGCCAAAATCATAGCCTGAGCCTTCTGCCGGGATTCCGCCATTCCCCGCTCCACCAGGAGCAGGTCCAGCCGCTTGCGCGTAGGTTTTGCGTTCATAAGGGAAATCAGGCGCGGCGGTGCACCAGAAATTCAGCGATGGTCCGCAACTGCTCCGCTCGCGCACCATAAGGTTGCAGCTCCGCGATGGCCTTGGACGCCAGTTCATTCGCAATTTCATGCGATCGAGCCAGTCCGTACAACGCCGGATAAGTCGTCTTCTGCTGGGCGATATCCTTGCCCGCTGTCTTTCCCAGCGCCGCCGACGATTCTTCTACGTCCAAAATGTCGTCGGTCACCTGGAACGCCCACCCTATGGTTTCTCCGAAACGCCGCAGCCGCGTGACATCCTCGTCAGGCGCACCTGCCGAAATCGCTCCCGCAGTAACCGAAGCCCGTATCAGCGCCGCGGTCTTCGAACGGTGAATATATTCCAGCGTCTCCACGTCGGCCTTCTTTCCCGTCGCGGCCAGGTCCGCCACTTGACCGCCAACCATTCCGTTTACGGTTCCCGCCGCGCTTGAAATTTCCGTCAGCATCGCAACGCGCCGCTCCGCCGGAACAGGCGCAGCCGCGATCACCTCAAAAGCCAGGGTCAGCAGTGCGTCTCCGGCGAGTATCGCCATCGCCTCGCCGAATTCCTTGTGGCACGTCGGCTTGCCGCGCCGCAAATCATCGTCGTCGAGCGCCGGTAAATCATCGTGGATCAATGAATAAGAATGAATAAACTCAATCGCACAACCGGGGTAAAGCGCGGGATGCACATCAGCGGAGAATATTCGTGCGCTCTCCATGCAAAGAATTGGCCGCACGCGCTTGCCACCGGCAAAAACAGAGTAGCGCATGGCCCGGTGAATCGTTGTGGGACGAACGCTTTCCGCGGGCAGCAACTTCTCTAACTGCGCCTCAACTACAAGGCGATCCTCTTCAAAAAAGGGAGGGAGTTTCATTTCGAGGGGAATAGTTTCGAAAGAAAGGTAAGTTTCGCGAAGGGTGCAATTCTCAAGGCGCGCCTTCGCTTCCATCGGCAAAAGGCTCGGCCTTCAGCGTTCCGTCTGCCTTTTTCAGCAAAATCTCCACGCGCCCTTCGGCTTCTTCCAATTGCTTCTGGCATTCGCGCGAAAGCCCCACGCCTTCTTCAAACAGTTTCATGGCCTCGTCCAGCGAAAGTTGAGGACTCTCCATTCGCCGCACGACTTCTTCAAGTCGGGCTAGCGACCTCTCAAAATCCGGCTTCTTCGCCGGTTCAGGTTTTTTGGGAACAGTTTGATTCAAGCTGCCTCTCGTCTCAAGTCAATTAACAATACCCTGAGGGCGCACGATTTTCCACTCGCGAGACTCTCGGTATGGGACGCAACTTCACTCCGGCTTCAGCGTCAAATAGTGCTTTCTTGATTTCTTTTCCGCCCCATCCGAAAACGGCGCATAGATCGGCTTGCCGTCGAACCAGTACGGGAACTGATCCTTATAATGTTCGCTTCCGGGCTGTCCCGATTGCCCGCCAGGAATCAACATAATCGACTGATCCCAATCCGCCAGATTCGCCACAAACCGCATCGCGGGACCATGCCGCCGCGACGCCGCTCGCGGACTCCACTCGGTCCCCGATTGCGCCTGGTCCGTGATACTAAGTAGCGCTTTCAAAATTCCTTCGCGCCCGATCGGATGCAGCATGTCCAGATAGTTAAACCGTTTCCAGGCCCAATCCTCGGCGTTCGCGTCCTTTGTCACTTCCTCAAGATGTTTCACCGCGCGGTCTGCGGAAGCCACCAGCAATTCGTCATAGGTCTTGAACTCCGCGGGCAGCCAGCGCGACGGACGCTCCGTCAATATTCGTTGAAGGAAGGCCATCTTTCGCCAGTCGTACAGCCGAAAATCGTCGCCCAGCTTTGCTTGTAGAATCAGCTCCAGCGCTTGCCGCCGCGTCTCGTTCAAAAACGAAACCACCGGCGAATTCGCATCGGCAATGCCGTTCCAGTCTTTTCCCTCTTGGATCAACTTTTTGGCGCGTGCATCCTGCGGTGTCGCCACCTTGGCCGCGGCGGCCAACTGTTCGGCAAGGAACACATGCGGATAGCTGTACGTGTCCGCCTGCACCTTCAACATATCCTCTGGCCGCAGGTCATGCTTGTCGTGCAAAAGATCAAAAATCCGCGCCGTGCGATACGGCTCCTCCCAGTTGTCCGTTAAATAGGGCTTGTAATCCGGCCCAGTCACGCGCGCATTCGCGGTCACGATCAATCCACTGTCCGGATTCCAGCTCTGCGGCAACTTGTCGAACGGAATGTACCCCGTCCATTCATAATCGTCCGTATCTCCCGGCACCGGCGCCTCGCCGTGCCCTTTCTTCCGGATGGGCACGCGCGCTGCCATAATGTACCCGATGTTGCCCTTGTCGTCCGCAAACACCGCATTCTGCGCCGGACCCACTACACTTTTCATGAAGTGCAAGAACTCCGCCCAATTCTGCGCCTTACCCAGCGAAAAATAAGAATTCGACAATCCTCCTGGCTCCAGTGCCGTCCAGCGCAACGCGTAGTTTTTGTCGCCTTCGCTAAGCACCACCGGGCCGTGCCGCGTAACCGCCAGCCGTAGATGCTCGTCCGGGGCATGTTTCACGTGGATAACTTCATCGAAAACATCCGCCTTCTTCCACTGGCCGTTTACTCGATACTCGTCCGGATTCGCGGGATCGAATTGTTCCTCGTACAGGTCCATTACATCGGCGCCATTATTCGTGAATCCCCATGCAATGTGATCGTTGTGCCCAATGACAACCAACGGCGCTCCGGGAAACGTAAAACCCTTCACATTCCAGCCCGGCGCCGTCAAATGAATCTCGTACCAGATCGGCGGCAATGTCAGCTCCAGGTGCGTATCATTGGCCAGCAGCGGTTTTCCCGTGGCCGTGTGCGCCCCGCTCACCACCCAGTTATTGCTCCCCAGCGAGCGCCGAATTTCTCGATCGCTTTCTTGCAGCCAATCCACCACGCTCACCGCCAAGGCTGACGTCACATCCGGAGCCCCCGCCGCCAGCGGCTGCGCTGGAACTCCACGCGACGCCTTCAGCACGTCGTCGTAGCCCATCTCATCGTCGTCCGAATCATTATCAGGATCCGTCGCCTGGTTCACATGTTCCTTCGCATTCGGGTCGCCCACCACGAAGTGATCCATCGATGATTCCTGGTTGAATAAATCCTTCGATAGTTCCGGTCCCGCCTTAGCCGTCACCACCGCTCGATGCAGCTTGTCGTGTCGCGTATCGGCCAGCGTCCGGTACATGTAGCCCGCGATAATCAACGAATCCGACGGCTCCCATGGCTGCGGCTTGTACTGCAGCAGAGTAAATTCCATCGCCAAGCGGTTGTGGTGGTCCTTGATGTACTGGTTCACGCCCCGCGCATAAGCTTCCAGGAGTTTGCGGCCTTCGGGATTCATCTGCTCCACATCGCGCTGCGCCGCGCGGGCGAAATTCAGCCGCCGAAAGTCCTTGTCAACCTCCAGCGTTGCCGACCCAAGCACCTCTGAAAGCTGGCCTCGGCCCGCGCGGCGCAGCAAATCCATCTGCCACAGTCGATCCTGCGCCACCACGTAACCCTGCGCCTCGGCCATGTCTTCTTCGCTGGCAGCGCGAATGTGCGGGATTCCCCAGTTGTCGCGCTCGACGGTCACTTCCGCCTTCAATCCAGGGAGGGGAAGCGTTCCATCCAGCCGCGGCAGCGGACGGTAAACCAGCAGCCACACGGCTGCCGCAAATACCAGCACCACAATTGCGGCAATCCACAAAAGCAGTCGCAGCAATAAACGCACTAGCGGTTCCGCCTCGGTATCTGTGTTGGGAGCACTTCCATGGTCGGCTGTGAATTTTCAGTGTAGTGGAGCCAGGCACCCCATGCAACCCAGTCGCTACCTCGCCTGCGATGTGGCACAGCCATTGTGGCTGTGCTCTTGGTTTCCGTTCTTAGGTCGGGAACCCACAAATCCGTGCGCGCTTCTTTCCGGTGTAGCGGCCGCCTTCCGAGGCGGGCGCTTTTTCCCTGCCGTGGCGCCTTCCTTACCCAAGCTCCTGATACAATCCAGCAAAGGGTATCATCTACTGCATGTTCCTGTTGCAGCTCATCGGGGTCTTTCTGCTGGTGGCGCTGAACGGTTTCTTTGCCGCCGTGGAATTTTCCCTGGTGGCTGTGCGCATGTCCCGCGTGCGACAGCTCATCGCCAAAGGCAACGCCCGAGCTAGAATTGTAGAAGAGCTGCTAGGCGACCTGCGCCGTGTAGTTTCCGGCGTACAAGTCGGCATCACGCTCACCAGCCTGGCTCTAGGCGCTCTTGGCGAGGCCACCCTCGCCCGCTTAGTCGAATCCTTCATGCCCGCGCAGGGCAATGTGCGCACGCTGTTGATTATTCATGGCGCCGCGCTGGCTGTAGCGTTTGTCTTCCTCAGCGCCCTGCACGTAATCTTTGGCGAACTGGTTCCGAAGAGTCTCAGTCTCGCCCGTGCGGAACGCGTCGCGCTCATGGTGGCCCGTCCGTTTCAATGGTTCCTGAAAACATTTCGATGGGCCATCGACCTCCTGGATGGCATCTCCAGCGTGATCGTCAAAGCGCTCGGCGTTTTTGCGCCAACTGGCCACGGCGTGGCGCACTCCACCGAAGAGCTGCAAATCCAGATTCAGCAAGCGCGTGAGCGCGGCCTGATCGCTACCACCGAGGAAAAATTCATTCTCGGCGCGATCGAACTCAGCCAGTTGCAAGTCCGCGAATTCATGGTTTCCCGGCCGGACATGCACATGCTCCCGGTGGAAGCTTCGCTCGAAGAAGTCATGCGCGTGTTCGCCACCACACAACGCTCGCGCCTGCCTGTTTACCGCGGAACTCTCGATCATGTGCTGGGATTCGTGCATATCAAGGACATGATGTGGGTATTGCTCGATCGCGAGCGCAGGCTCGAGGAAAAACTCCCTCCCTCCACCGCCTTTGATCTTCGCCGCGTCCTTCGCGAGATTCTCATCGTCCCGGAAACAAAACCTGCGAATGAACTTCTTCTCGAGCTGCGTTCCAGGCACGTGGGAATCGCCATGGTCGTCGACGAATTCGGCAGCATTCTCGGCCTGGTCACCAAGGAAGATATCCTGGAGCAGTTGGTGGGTGAGATTCACGACGAGTTCGATGTCGTCGAAAAGCCCCTCACGCTCGCCGATGGAGCCGTGGTTTTCGACGCCGCCCTGAATGTCCGCGATTTGGACTCTCAGTACGGCATCACGCTACCGGAAGATCCGGCATATGCCACCGTCGGCGGTTTCGTCATGGATCAGCTCGGATTCATCCCACGCGGTGGCGAAAGTTTCGAATTTGGCGCCTACCGCTTTTCTGTCGTGGAGATGGACGGTCGCCGCGTAGCCCGCGTGAAAATTCAGCGCCTTCTTCCTTTGGCGTCCATAACGACGCCCGCCGAACCACCGTCCACATCCTCCCAACCAGTAACCGCCTCTAAATCCAAACCCAACACCAACCAACCCCAATAACCCTATGTAACACCTCCACGCGCCGCTTCCCAAACCACCTCAAAATTCCTTTACACTCATATCGCGAATGATTCGCTACTTCCTGCATCGCTTCCTTTTGACCCTTCCCGCACTCTGGCTGGTGCTCACCCTCGTTTTTCTGTTGATTCACATCGTTCCCGGCGATCCGGTCGAACAAATGCTTGGTGAAGGCGCCGCCCCCGGCCAGATCACGGAAGTGCGGCATTCCCTTGGCCTCGACCAGCCTATTCTTGTTCAATACGGCCATTATCTCGGTGGAATTTTTCGCGGCGACTTCGGCCAATCGATAAAATTTCAGACCCCGGTGCGGCGGGTCATCTTCGAGCGCTATCCCGCGACGTTGCAGCTGGCTTTTCTGGCTCTCTTGGTCAGTGCGGGAATTGCTATTCCTGCCGGCGTGATCGCGGCCCACCGCCGCGGCAGCGCCACCGACCGCGCCATTGGCATTTTCACTCTCTTCGGCCTGGCGGTCCCCAATTTTGCGCTCGGCCCGATGCTAATTGCCCTCTTCTCTATCTATTTGGGCTGGTTACCCGTTTCCGGCCGTGGCAGTGCTCTCAATTACATTCTGCCAGCAGCAACGTTAGGCGCAGCGCTCGCTGCCATTTTGACCCGCATGGTGCGTGGCGCAATGCTCGAAGAACTCTCCAGCGACTACGTCCGCACCGCCCGCGCCAAGGGACTCTCAGAATATGCAGTGCTCGTCCGGCATGCTCTCCGCAACGCGCTCATCCCCATCATCACCATTCTCGGGCTGCAATTCGGCACACTATTGGCCGGCACCATCGTCACCGAAACCATTTTTTCCTGGCCCGGCCTTGGCCGCCTCACCGTACAGGCCATCTCCTCGCGTGACTATCCGCTGCTGCAAGGGTGCATCCTGGTGATTGCACTTTCCTACGTGCTCGTAAATCTCCTCACCGATCTTCTCTACGCCTTCATCGACCCGCGAGTGCGCCTCTCATGAATCTCTCCGCCGGCCTCTACGAATTTCTGCGTCACAGCATTCTCGCGCGCGTTGGCCTGGCACTTGCTGCTCTCCTCATCATCAGCGCATTGCTCGCTCCGTGGATTGCTCCTACGGATCCCGCCGCGCAAAATCTTGCTGCGCGCCTGCAACCGCCCTCGACCGCACACTGGATGGGCACCGACGAACTTGGCCGCGACATTCTTTCCCGCGTGCTCTACGGCGCGCGCATCTCGCTCTTCGTGGCTATTTGCGTAGTCCTGGGCACTTCGTGCGTCGGCCTGCTCGTAGGCATGATCGCTGCGTATCGTGGCGGCTGGCTCGATCGCGTCGTCAATCTCCTCTTTGTAAACGCGTTCCTGTCCTTCCCCGGCGTCTTGTTGGCCATTGCCTTCGCGGCATTCTTCGGTCCCGGTATAGGCAAGGTCATCTTGGCGCTGATCATCACCGGCTGGGCAGGCTACGCCCGCCTGGCCCGCGCACAAGTTTTAAAAGTTAAGGAACTGGAATTTGTACTCGGCGCCCGGTCGCTGGGTGCCTCGCCCACCCGCATTCTCGCCCGACATGTCCTGCCAAATATTCTTCAACCAGTGCTGATCCAAGCCACCATAGGCCTTGCCGGCGCGATCCTTGCCGAAGCCACTCTAAGTTTTCTCGGATTAGGCGTTCTCGCCCCGCTACCCAGTTGGGGGTCCATGTTAAACGACGCGCGCAGCCACCTCTTCGACGCGCCGCACATGGTGGTCTTTCCCGCGTTAGCCGTCATGCTGGCTGTTTTAGCTTTTAATCTTCTAGGCGACGCCTGGCGCGACTGGCTCGACCCTCGCACCCGTTCCCAGATCACCCGCGTACCATAGGCCGATCTTGGGGAGTTTTCTCTGCGTCCTCTGCGCGCCTCTCTCTGCGCTCTTTGCGTTAAATACTTTCTCGGGCTCCTCTAACTCTTCTTCAATAGCACGGGCGCGCCCCGCCCAAGCCCCAGCGCCTTCGCCGCGCTTCCCTTATTCACGCCAATCTCCAGGTATCCGCCCGACCCAATAAACGCCACCGCTTCTCCGTTATTTCCAGCCGCGAACGTTGGCACCAGCCGCTTCACCGCATGACTTCCCGCCTGTAAGTCAATCTCGCCCTTCTCGATGGATCCCGCCGCCAAGTCTTCCGCCCGGAAATTCGTCAGCAAATTTCCGAACGCATCCACCTTCAGCACCACGCCCTTCCAGGCCCCGTCCGCTTCCTTCGGCTTGGGCATGGCGAACTTCTTGTAGTCGGTGATGTCTTCGCCCATGCTCGCGGGCTGCCAGCTCTTCGAAAGCCACGCTGCCACCGGCGCAAACACGTCCCGTCCATGGAACGTCTTGCTGACCGGATGCAGAAAATAATGTTCTGCGGTCAGATTGCGCACGATCGGATTCGGCTCTTTCTCATACACACCCGAAAGCACTCCATTGTCTGGCGCCAGGAAGTATTGATTCTGCCCACTAACGATAAGCGGCCGGCGTTCGGTGCCTACGCCCGGGTCTACCACCACCACGTGAATCGTGCGCGGCGGAAAATACGGATACGCTGACGCAATCGCCAGCGCTCCATCCAGCAAATCGAAGGGGGTCACATGATGGGTGATGTCAACAATCTGCACGTCGGGATTGATCTTCAGGATCACGCCCTTGATGACGCCTACCAAGTGATCCTGCGTCCCGTAATCTGTCGTCAGCGTAATAATCGGATTCGACAAGGCCCTCTCCCTCTGGAGTTTGTCCACGTAATGCGAGCATCTGGGTGGGGAGGCACCCTCTTCTGACGCTAACGGACCTGGTGCTTACGCGCAAGAACACCTGTAGCGCCCGCTGCCCAATCACCAACTGTCCTTCCGCGCATTCGCAGACCCGGGGCGGCGGTATCGGGTTTGTCTTCGTTCTTATATGTCCTTCAGTATTCGCGCATCAGCTAATCCAGACGCACCACCTTGCTTGCGTTCAATCTCCGCCCGTCGTACGATTTCGATTTGGCATGAGGCCCGGATTTTCTCCTGTGCGCCTCTGTTCCCGGTGGTTCCTACAGAGCAGCCATCTCTGTAGCGTGGCCGGCCAAATCCCGGCCAGGAGATGCCCTGAATGAAATCGGTCGTGGTGGTTGGCGCACAGTGGGGTGATGAAGGCAAAGGCAAAGTCGTCGACTACCTCGCGGGCTCTTTTGATTACATCGCACGCGTAGCCGGTGGACACAATGCGGGACACACGGTCATCATCGGCAAGGATCGTTACGTCCTGCAACTCATCCCCTGCGGCATTCTCCGGCCAAAACAGCACGCCATCATTGGCACCGGGGTGGTCATCGATCCCGCCGCGCTTGTCGCCGAAATTGAAACCCTCGCGAAAGCTGGCGTTGACGTCACCGGCCGCCTGCACGTCAGCAATCGCGCCCACCTTATTTTTCCGTACCATCGCGAACTCGACCTGGCCGCTGAATCCGCGCGCGGCGCAAACAAAATCGGCACTACTTCTCGCGGCATCGGTCCCGCTTACGAAGATAAGATGGCTCGCCGCGGTCTACGCATGGTGGACCTCCTCACTCCCGAACTCTTCCGTGAAAAAGCTGCCCGCGTGGTCGCCGAAAAGAATCGCCTCGCGCAAGGAGCCTACGGGGCAAGTGTTGATTTCTCGCCCGAAGTGGAAGAAACGCTAAAGCTGGGCGAAAAAATCAAAAAATATATCTGCGACACTGCGGAACTTGCCAATCACGCGCTCGACACGGGCAAGTCCATCCTCTTCGAAGGTGCACAGGGCACCATGCTGGACATTGACCACGGCACATATCCGTACGTCACTTCGTCCAGTGCCATTTCTGGAGGCGCTACCACCGGTGTCGGCGTGCCTCCGACAAAAATCCGTCACGTGCTCGGCGTCAGCAAAGCCTATACAACGCGCGTCGGCGGCGGCCCGTTCCCCACGGAAATGCCCGATCTCGAAGCGCAGGAAGTGCGCGAACGCGGCAAGGAATTCGGCGCTGTTACCGGCCGTCCGCGCCGCTGCGGCTGGCTGGACCTGGAAGTTCTGCGCTACGCCAAAATGATCAACGGCATCGACTCACTGATCATCACCAAGCTGGACGTCTTCGACACCCAGCGCGAAATCAAGGTTTGCGTCGGCTATACCTATAAGGACAAGCCGGTGAAGGAAATGCCCGCCTCCGCTGAGGAATACGAAAAAATCACTCCGGTTTACAAAACGCTGCCAGGCTGGAGCGAAAGCACCTACGGCGTGCAAGATGCGGCCAGACTTCCGAAAGCCGCGATCGACTACTTGCGTTTCATCTCCGACTTTCTGCAGGTAGAAATCGGCATGATCTCCACTGGCCCGGAGCGGGACGCCACCATCGTCCCCGCCGGCACCCTACTCGCCCGCATGCTCTAGCTCAAGGAAGTGGCACAGTCATTCTTGACTGTGCTCCTGGGTTTCTCTGGAGAATTGCCGTTGGAGCGTTCTCGGACCGCCTCAGAAGGCGGTCCCTACAAAAGCAGGAAACGGCCAGCACATTTCCACCCTGCGCTACAATACGCCCATGCTTTCCTTCTCCGACGCCCGCGCGCTCGTCATTGAACGCTCAACAACCCACGCAGGTGCGCGTCCCATCCACAAACGCTCCGTCAACGACGCCCTGGGCTACGTCCTCGCACAAGAAATCCTCGCCGACCGCGATTATCCGCCTTTCGATCGCTCTACCAGAGACGGCTACGCCCTCCGCGCCGCCGAACTCCACCCCGGTACATACCTAAAAGTAATCGGCGAGATCAAAGCTGGCGACACCGTAACTGAACACCTCGGTCCCTGCGCGTGCATGCAAATCATGACTGGCGCTGCCATCCCACCGGGTGCCGATGCCGTAGAAATGATCGAGTACACCGCACGCAGCGGCGACGCGGTCACGTTTCAACGCACAGCGAAACCTGGCCAAAATATTGTCCGCAAAGGCAGCGAAGCCCGCGCTGGTGACGTCGCTCTCTCGCCCGGCCTGCGCCTGGGTTTCGCAGAACTGGCCATTGCCGCGCAAATTGGCGCGCACGAACTCCTCTGCGCCAACAAACCCCGCGTCGCCATCCTCTCCACCGGCGACGAAATTGTCCCGATCACCGAAGCTCCCGGTCCATTCCACATCCGCAATAGCAATGGTGTTTCCCTCGCTGCGCAAACGCGCCTGGCGGGAGGCGAGCCGGTCCCGTTGGGCAACGCTCTTGACCGCACCGAAGATCTTGCTTCAAAAATCGAGCAAGGCCTCGAAGCCGACATTCTGGTTCTCTCCGGCGGCGTCTCGATGGGGAAATACGATCTTGTCGAATCCGTCCTCAAAACGCTCGGCGCGGAATTTTATTTTGACGCTGTGGCCATTCGCCCGGGCAAACCCGCCGTGTTCGGCCGCTGCCGCAACACGCTCGTCTTTGGCCTCCCCGGTAATCCCGTGTCCACCATGGTTACCTTCCAACTTTTCGTCATTCCCGCGATCGACATACTCAGTGGCGCTCCCGCCCGCCCGCTCCCGCTTCTTAACGCCACTCTCGCCGAGGCCATCACCGAAAAGCCGAACCTGACCCATTTCCTACCGGCTCATCTCACTTGGTCCGACGGCGCCCCGCAAGTCCGCGCGCTCCCTTGGCAAGGATCCGGCGACATTTCCACCCTGGCCCACGCAAACTGCTTCCTGGTCGTCCCCGCCAAGCCCGGCGCGACGCACCCTACCGATCACCATTTCCCAGCCGGCCACGCCGTTTCCGTCCTACCCCGCTTCGACATACTCTAATTTGCAGTGCGGCGGCTTGCCGCCGCCTTTGAGGTGCCATCGCGGTCACCCCCAGTCTCCGTTCCCTCTGCAGCCCCTTAGCGTCCTCTGTGGTAAAGCCGTTGCCTTTTTCCGCTACAATCGACCCCAATGTCAAAGCTCTCCCATTACACCAACCGCGGCGAAGTCCAAATGGTGGACGTATCTTCCAAATCCGTCACCACCCGCACCGCCATCGCCTACGCCTTCATCCGCATGGCACCTAAGGTCGTCAGAGCCGTCCGCAACCTCAAAAACCCCAAAGGCAATCCCCTGGAAGTCGCCCGTATCGCCGGAATCGCAGCTGCCAAACGTACCGCCGAGTGGATACCTCTTTGTCATCCACTCCCACTCACTCACATTGATGTGACCCCGCGCCTGTGCAAAGATGGAGTGGAAATCCATTCCCGGGTGACGGCCACCGCGCAAACCGGCGTGGAGATGGAAGCCCTCGTGGCGGTCTCCTGTGCCGCCCTCACGGTTTACGACATGTGCAAAGCTCTCGACAAAGGAATCGAAATCACCCGCGTCCACCTGCTCGAAAAATCGGGCGGCAAGAGCGGCGACTACATGCGTAACAGACAGCGGAAAAAACGGAACAAGGGCAAATGAGCGCGGCGGCAGGCAAATCCGTCACACTGCTGCTCGCCGAGGACAATCCTCTGGTGCGCGACCTCATCGCCAAGGCCCTGGAGCCTTTTTGCGAAGTGATAGTAGCCGACGATGGCGGCGATGCGCTCCTGAAAGTGATCGACGAGCTGCCCGATGTAATCCTTTGCGATTACAAAATGCCCGGTCTGAATGGACGCCAACTTTTCGAAAAACTCCGCGGCCGCGAAGCCACTCGCCAGATTCCATTTCTCTTCATGGCCAGCCGCGCGGACATCGAAGAGCGCCTTCGCCCGCTGGTCGACGGCGTCGAAGACTTCATCGCTAAACCGTTCCTGGTGAAAGATCTCGTTCGTTCGGCGAAAAAAGTGGTTGATCGCATCCATCTCGAAAAGTTGCAGAAGCGCGCCTCGCGCCCCGGCGTCATTCAGGGCCGCCTGGAAGAAATGAGCATGATCGACCTTCTGCAATCCCTGGAGATGGGCCAGAAATCCTGCCGCCTGCACGTCCAGAAGGGCGCGGAACAGGGCCAACTTTATTTCGCCGGTGGCCAGTGCCGCGACGCCAAAATCGGCACTTTAGTCGGCGATGAAGCGGTCTACCGCGTCCTTCTCTGGACCGAGGGCGAATTCGAAATTGATTTCAACGCTGCCGGCGCCTCCCCGGCGACCACCACCACAAAAAGCACCACCGGCCTCCTCATGGAAGCCATGCGCCTGATGGACGAATCCAACCGCGACACCGTTCCCTCCAACTGACTCGCATACCCACGACGCTTCGACTTACAATAGAAGCCCATGCCCCTGGCCGAAAATCCGTCACCCATGCGCGTAGCCATCCTTACCATCAGTGACTCCGTGGCTCGTCACGAACGCGTTGATCTCTCTGGTCCTGCGCTAGTAGGCCGCTGCCGCGAACTCGGGTGGGACCCCGTCTCGACACTGCATTGTTCCGACGATGAATCCGCCCTTCGCGAACATCTCCGCAAACACGTCGACTCCGGCACGATTGACCTTGTCCTCACTACCGGTGGCACCGGCATAGGCCCGCGCGACAACACCCCTGAAACCACTATCGAACTCGGCGGCCGCGTTATTCCCGGGATTGCCGAAGAAATTCGTCGCGTCGGCCGCGAACACACGCCTACCGCCATTCTGAGTCGGGGCGTTGCCCTCGCCGTCCGCCACACGCTAATTCTCAATCTCCCCGGCAGCCCCAAGGGGGCCATCGAATCCCTCGACGCCGTCGCGCACATCCTCCCCCACACCATCGCCGTATTACGCGGCGCCCGCCACGACTGAATCTTCTAGGAAGAAAAATCAAGATAATCTTGACAAGAAAATACTTAATATATATAGTATCGATTAGTTACTTTTGCGCCTTCGATCTCGCGGCCCGAATTTTGGTCCCTCTAACCCCCGCAGCATCCGCAGTTATGTAACTGCAGAATACAAACGACTTAGCCAGCTTCTATCTCCTTTAGAATCTGCACTTACAAAAACAGGGGGAGGGGGTCCTCACAAACGGGTTTAGTGGGCTTGTGGGCTGTGGGTGCCCCATCCGCCGTAGTCGCGGGTGGGTCTTGGGATTTCTTTACTAACTGAAACCTACGTCAACTGCAACGATGTCGCGACCCTATCCGCCTCGCCTTGCGCCTTCGCAGTCAGCGTCATCTTGTAATGCAATCTCAAAATCGTCAGTCCTAGAAACTGTATCTCGTGATCTGTTCGCAACACACCTTCTTCATCCACATACACATGAAAAATCTCATGCAAGCTCTTGAAGCAGCGCACATGCACGGCGTCAGCTCCCGATTCCACGATGCGGTAAAACCCGCAGCTTCCGAATTTGCTGTCCGTAGATAGCAGTCCAAATGACCCGTCGGCGTAGGCCTTTGGGCGCAGATACACGTTGCTGCTCCCGTAGCAGGGAAAGGTCACCTTCACGCAGGGGTTCTCTTCGCCGGGGAGTCGCGTCTGCGAATACAGCCCGGCGTAAATCACTTTTCCGGTCGAACGGAATCGCCGCAGCCAGCCGGTGTGAACAAGTCTCCCCGTGTCTGGCTCGGTCAATCGCACCACTTCGCTCGTCATGCCCTTCGCCACTTCCAACGACGAGATTGGGAAATTTAGTTGATCCATACGTCTGCTGATGAATTCCACCAGCAACCACAACACAAATTTCCCGGCTAAATATACTTCGCTCCACACTTCCAGGTGATAGGACGCGGTGTGCTCATAAAAATGGCGAATCTGTGGATGTACAATATCCGGGTCGAACGAAGGTCCGTGTAGCCGGGAAAAATCAGGGACCAGCCCGGCGTCAGGGGGCGTGCTCAATTCCAGATGCTCGTCCTTGGCGACGCGTTGGTAAATGCCAGCGCCAATCAAACCTGGCTTGCCGATCACGCAATTTAGCCAAGGCACATCTGCCTTGCGAACGCGGCGCCCTGAAACGCGCACCAGCCATTCAATGCAAAATTGCAGCACTCCGCCCATCAGCGCGGAAAGTATCGCTTCCGCGCGCTCGCCTTCGACAACTGGGCGCTTTACATCTCGTTGCATCGGCTGTTCATTCGGTGACATAAGATGTGTCCGTCTGCCTTCATTATCCTCGTCGGGGCTTAGTTTCGCACTCCCGATCCTGGGATGATGCTTAAATTTCACGTGCCGATTTCGCGTCATTCTGCTCCGAAGATCTGGCCATTTACGCCAGCAAATCGCAGGTTGACGCTTTCTCCTGCCTCCGTGACAATGTTTTGACCATGCCTACGAAACCTTCCGATAAGAAACTCTCCGTGCTCGGTACCGGCAAACTCGGCAGCATCCTCCTGCGCGCCTATCTCAAACAGGGTCTCTTCCCACCGAAGCACGTCACCGCAACGGTCCGCCATGAAGAAAAGGCTGCTGCGCTGGCCAAAGATCTCGGTGTTCAAGCGAGTACCGATAATGGCAAAGCCGTTAAGGACGCGGACATCGTTCTCCTTGGCGTAAAACCGCAGGTTGTCGGGGAAGTCCTAAAGGAAATCGCGCCGCACCTGAAGAAGGGTGCACTGATCATTTCCGTCGCCGCTTCGGTACCCACCAGCTACATCGAGCAACGCGTCGGCGAGACTGTTGCCGTGGTGCGGGCCATGCCCAACACATGTTCCACCGTGGGTTGTGGCATGACCGGCATCTGCCGCGGCGCGCACGCCACGCAGGAGCATCTGGAAACCGCGAAAGCGCTCTTCGACGCCGTCGGCCGCACTGTTATTGTGGACGAGAAGAATATGGACGCGGTCACCGGCCTCTCCGCCAGCGGTCCCGCGTTCATCTACATCATTCTCGAATCCCTTGCCGAAGCCGGCGTGAAAGTTGGCCTGCCCCGCGATGTGGCCACACTGCTTGCGTCGCAGACCATGAAAGGCGCTGCCAGCGTGGTGCTCGAGACTGGCGATCACCCAGCACTGCTGAAGGATGCGGTCACCACTCCTGCAGGGTGCACCATCGATGGCATCCTTGAACTCGAGGAAGGCAAGCTCCGCGTCACGCTGATCAAGGCGGTAGTAAAAGCCACCCAACGCGCGGGAGAACTCCTTTTCGAGAAGTAATCGTAAGCGCTAACCGTGCCTCCCGATCCCAAACGCGACAACCAGCAGTTCGCCATGGCCATGGAGCTTCCGCTCATCATCGTCGCCGCCATCGGAATCGCGGGACTGCTCGGTTTTCTCCTCGATCGCTGGCTACATACCAAGCCCATTTTCATGATCGTCTTCGGTGCAGCCGGCTTCGCCATCGGCGTCCGCGACGTTCTCCGCCGCCTGCCCAAATGAACAATTCGGAGCAGAGAAGAGAAAGATTTACCACAGAGTTCACAGAGGAGCCGCAGAGTTCACGGAGACGATGAGGCAGGATCCTTACGACAATGCGTAATCCGACGCCGCCTGCCGACCTCGCTCGCTTCCGACTTTCTGAATCCCGCATCTCCCAACTTACGCTCGTTATAGGCCTGCTAGCAGCGATCCCTGTCGCTTACTTCCATTCACCGCGCTTTGGCGCAGGTATCTTTATCGGCTCCGTTCTCGCTTGGCTGAACTTTCGCTGGCTCAAGCAAGGCCTCGACGCCCTCACTGCGGCGATAATCTCTCGCCAAAAGGGGAAGGTACCCGTCGGAACCTATTTCAAAGCCATGTTTCGCTACGGGTTGATAGCCCTTGCCGCCTATGTTATTTTTAGATATCTGAACGTTCCTGTTTTAAGCATGATTTTGGGTCTGTGCGCCCTGGGAGCGGCCACAATGGTGGTAAGTGTGTACGAAATCCTGCGTCCTCAGGACTGACGAATGCAAGAGCACGTAAGCAACATCACGCAATGGTTCAACCACGTTTTCGGGCCGCTCGCGCTCTCATTACTCCATGCGCTGCACCTGCAGCCCGCGGACTACGACGCTCCTATTCCCGAGTACGTCGTCATGTCGATCATTACTTTGCTGATTGGCACCATCATCGCCCTGATCGTCCGCTCGCAACTCTCCGTCGAACGCCCTGGCACCATTCAGCAAATCGCGGAGCTTGTCCTTACCAACCCCATGGGTTTTGGGGTCAAGGACCTGCTCGAGGAAAACGCCGGCCACGCAGGCGACAAGTTCATCCCCTTTGTAGGCAGCGTGGCGATTTTCGTCTTGATCGCCAACCTGCTCGGAGTGTTTCCGGCGCTCACATCGCCCACCGGTAATGCGGTCGTGCCTCTGGCTTGCGCCTGCCTCACGTTCCTCTATTTCAACTGGCAGGGAATCCGCCACCATGGCCCCGGCCACTACCTTTTGACCTTTGCGGGCTCCCCCAAAACAGGCCCCGATTGGGCTCTGGCATTTCTCCTTTTTCCCGTTGAGATCGCCAGCACGTTTGCTCGCCTGCTCTCACTGACTGTCCGTCTTTGGGCCAACATCCTCGCGAGCGATTTGATCTACATGATTTTTCTAGGACTCCTCATCGCTCCGATGGAGTGGGCGTGGCATAAGAGCCCAGCTCTGGGCTTCGCCTTCGGTATTTTCCCGGCGTTGATTCCCATTGCATTCATCGGCCTGCACATCTTTGTGTCCGTCATCCAGGCCTATATTTTCACCGTTCTGCCGTCGATCTATGTCGGCATGGCCGTCGCCGACGAGCACTAGTCGTTTTTCTGGTAGCACAGGCTTCAGTCTGTGCTCCTGGTTTGTGGGTTAAGTAAAACGGGCTTTAGCGCCTGAAGAAAGCTTTTCGGGCCAAGTCACAAGTTCCAAAGCGATTTCTCTACCTCTCATCGGGGCAGACGCGGCTGTGCCGCTTCAGTGTGAGGCCGGTTGAAGTAAGTGGAGCCGGCAACCACCTCCTGGCGGCCATTCATAAAGGAGAAACACGCAAATGAAGAAAGTAACTATGTTGGTCTTGGCGCTCGTCATGCTCACGCTGGTTGTCGCGCCTGCATCGTTCGCTCAGGAAGCTGCAGGAACCGGTACTAAAGGCACCTTGGCCATTGCCGCGGCATTCGGTATGGCCCTGGCGGCCCTTGGCGGGGCACTCGGGCAGGGCAAGGTCGCATCCGCGGCCTGCGAAGGCATCGCGCGCAACCCCGGTGCTGCAGGAGCCATCCGCGCGGCGATGATTCTGGGTCTCGTCTTTATCGAGACGCTCGCGCTCTTCACCCTCGCCATCGTGTTCTTGAAAGCCTAACCCTCGGGCGAAGTTTCATCACGCATCGATTTTCAAGAAGGCCCGCCGGCTGAATCCGGCGGGCCTTTTCCTTTAGCAGATCGGGCTTTAGCGCACTAGCCTAACTCACCGCTGTGCTGCGGACTTCCGAACCTCCCGCCATGCGTAGTCGTAATCGTTTTTGAGACGAACAAGAGGCGGAGTCGAGTCGGTTTCCTTTAACAGAGCAAGAGTTTGTACGGATCGGAAGGTACAGTAGTGGGCGGTTTGCAGAGCTTGCGGACAACCAACGATAGATGGCGGTATCGCAGGATGCGATCTGCTCCAACGATATCCTCGACGTGCTCCACCAGACCGCCGAATGAGCCGTGAGACAGTTCGCTGGAAAAAGGGTAGACGCTGCTGAGGAGGCCAATGCGGATGAATCTCGAGATTGACGACAGATTGATGCAAGAGGCGCGAGCAGAGGTTACGCATGCTGATTCACATGAAGAGGCAAGAAGGCATTCGGCGCTTTCGCGGAAAGGTCCTGTGGGACGGGAAGCTTGAAGAGTCGCGACGAAGCTAGATGCTGAGGGTCATGTGGCGGATCGAAGAGGCGCCCGCCTCAGAGGCGGCCGCTACACAGGCCAGCCGTGTTAGCGCGAAGAGAGGATTACGTGCTGCGAGAGGAGGAGGCCGAGGACGTGATTAGGGAAGAGTCCGAGATACAACGTCGCTAGCACGGAGACCGCGACTACCAATCCCGACGTGAGGCTCAGGCCGCGCGGCGCATCTGTTGGCACTGTGCCCTTGTATTCGCGCATGTACATGACCACGATGAGGCGCAGATAGTAGTACGCGCCGATTACGCTGTTTACCGCCATGATGATCGCCAGCCAGATTAAGTGTGAATTGACGGCTGCCTTGAAGACATAGAACTTTCCAAAAAATCCAGCGGTAATCGGCAAGCCCAGCAAGGACAGCAGGAAGATTGTCATGGCTGCCGCGGCAAACGGTTGTCGTGTGCCGAGCCCCGCGAAATCGTCCATGGTCAAGTAGCGCTCGCCGCGCCCACCTAAATCGGAAAGAATCGTAAATGCGCCGACCTTTACCAGGGAATATCCTGCAAGGTAAAAGAGCACCGCGGCATAAGCCGGCGCTGCGCTATCCATCGTGTCTGTCTTGATAAATGTGACCGCCGCAAAAGCGACTAGCGTGTATCCGGCGTGCGCAATCGAGCTGTACGCCAGCATGCGCTTCACGTTGTTCTGCACCAGCGCGCCAAAGTTACCGGCGAACATCGTCGCTACCGCGAGTACCCAGAAGGACCAGAACCAAAAGTCCGTCGCTGCGGGAATGGTAATAAAAATTCGCAGCAGCAGCGCGAATGTAGCGGCTTTTGGCCCGGCAGCAAATAGCGCAGTCACTGGCGTGGGAGAGCCTTCATACACGTCCGGCGTCCAGACCTGAAACGGCGCCGCGGCTACTTTGAATCCCAATCCCACGAGGATCAGGACCAATCCCACACGGAATAAATTGCTGGTGGGATCCGCCATTGCTACCTGTACCAGGCGTGTCGAACCCGTCGCGCCATACACCAGCGCAATTCCATACAAGAAGAAGGCCGTGGCGAACGAACCCAGCAGGAAATACTTCACCGCCGATTCCGTGGACTTGATGGAATCGCGGCGGTAGCCCGCAAGGATGTAGCTGGAAATCGAGGACATTTCGAGGCCGATAAACGCTGTGAGCAATTCCTGTGCGGACGCCAGGACGCCCATGCCGGCGGTGGCGAACATGATCAGAGCGTAATACTCGGCGCCCTCCAGATTCTCTCGTTGCAGATACGAATCCGAAGCGAGAATCACCAGAAACGCGACCAGTCCCACCAGCCAATGGAAGAACAGCGAATAGGTATCGAACTGCACCAACCCGAAAAATCCGCTACCGGGTACGCAGAAGAAGGTCACCAGCGTGCCGATTGCGGCGCCCATCATGGCGATGAACGTCAGCGCCTGGCGGCTCTTCACAAACGGCTGGACCAGCATAAGCAACACGCCAAAGCCGCACCACACCAGCTCTGGCAGAACGCGCAATATGTCATCAATCTTCGGGACCATTTAGTGCGATGCCACCCTTTCGATGTGCGCGCTGTGCGGATCACTCGCGTCGTTCGCATGAACGTTTGCGGCGTTATGAAACTCAATCTTGATCTTGGCCGGCGCTGCCGCTTCACGCGGCACGTTGGGACTTGCCTGCTGCACTACGGCCAGGCAGTCCGCGGCAATTCGCCGCGTGAAAAAAGGCGAAAAAATTCCCATCCACAAAATCACTGCGGATACTACCAGTAGCGACCATTTCTCTCGCAGATCAATATCCGACAGTTCGCGATTCTTCTCGCGGGTCACTTCGCCGAAGAACACGCGCTGGTAAGCCCACAACAGATAACACGCAGAAAGAATCACGCCGGTGGCTGCCCACGCAGCCCAGTTCCAATGCGACAAATAGGTTCCGAGCAGGACCAGATATTCGCCCACAAAGCCATTCAGCATGGGTAGGCCCATTGAAGAGAGCGACACGAACAGAAAGAAGGCCGAAAACTGCGGCATAGGTTTCACCAGGCCGCCGTACTCGCTAATTTCAAAGGTGTGCCGCCGGTCGTACAGCATGCCGACAAGGAGAAACAACGCGCCGGTGGAAATGCCGTGCGCCAGCATCTGATAGACGGCGCCCTGCATAGAGATATTCTGAAACGCGAAAATCCCCAGGACCACAAATCCCAGGTGGCTGACGGAAGAGTACGCCACCAACTTCTTCAAATTCGGCTGCACCAGCGCCACCAATGCCCCGTAGATGATGCCGATAATCGCCAGCACTGCGACATAAGGTGCGGCCTTACGAGAAGCCGCGGGGAACAGCGGTAGGCAGAAGCGAATCATGCCGTAAGTGCCCATCTTCAGCAGCACGCCAGCCAGAATGATGGAGCCGGCCGTTGGCGCTTCTACGTGGGCGTCTGGAAGCCACGTATGCAATGGGAACAAAGGGACCTTGATCGCGAAAGCCACGAAAAACGACAGGAATAGCAGTAACTCTGTGCGCGGCGTGAACGTCAGCGCGCCCTCTTGTACCAGGCGCTGAATGGCTGGCAAATCCAGGCTGCCGGTTACGGTGTACAACCACAAAATTCCGACCAGCATGAAGGCGGAGCCGAACATGGTATAGATGAAGAATTTGACCGCCGCGTAGATGCGCCGGTCGTGGCCCCAAATTCCGATCAAGAACGCCATCGGAATCAGCATCACTTCCCAGAACAAGAAGAACAGGAACAAGTCGAGCGAAACGAACACGCCGACGATGCCCACTTCCAGGAGCAGCAGCATTACGTGGAATTCCTTGATGCGGTTATGAATGCCTTTCCATGAGGCGAGCACGCAGATGGGCGTCAGGAAGGTGGTCAGGATTACCAGGAACAGACTGATGCCGTCCACGCCCATGTGATAGTTGATCGGGGGCGAAGAAATCCAGTGACCAAACTCTTCCAGGAAATAGCCGGGCTTGCCAAACGGGGCGACGCGTAACAGGAAAAGCGAGAAAACAAACTCAACGAGTGAAACGATGAAGGTCAACCGCCGGATCCAGACGTCGTCGTCCTTGCGTAACAATAGCAGCGCCACTGCGCCAAGAGCAGGGAAGAACACCAGCACGGTGAGGAGATGGCCGCTCAGTTCCATCAGCGTACCCCTCCCACTACCGTCGGGTGAAGAAGTGGCCAGAACACGATGCCGAAAATTACCAACGCTCCGACGATCACCCAGACCGCGTAGCTGCGCGTATTCCCGGATTGTGTGTGGCGAACTACATCTCCGATTCCGGAAGCGCCATGCGCCACGCCGTTCACGGTGCCGTCAATGATTCCCGCGTCGACAACCTTCCAGAGAATATTGCGCGAAAGCCACATCAGCGGACCAACGACCACGGCCTGGTAAGCTTCATCGACGTAGTATTTGTTGTAGAGCAGCTTGTGCAACCCCGTCGATTGCCCCTGTTCCACCTTTTTGTTGTACATGCGCCATGCCACGGCCAGGCCAGATGCGGCTGCTAACATGGCCACGCCGGACAAAATGTGTTCGAGCGAAGCGGCGGATTCCGCGCCAGCTTCTGTCACAGCGCCAAACACCGGAGAGAGAAACTCAGCAAAGTAGTCTTTCCCGCCAAACAACGCCGGCAGCGCAAACCATCCGCCGGTCAAAGCGAGAACGGCAAGAATCATCAGCGGTACTGTCATATTGAACGGCGACTCGTGGACATGCACCTTGTGCTCGTCGTAGCGTGCTTCGCCATAGAAGGTCAGCCAGATCAAACGGAACATGTAGAAGGAAGTCAGCACCGCGGCCAGTAAGCCAACGACATAGAGGACTTTCCCGGCGGGCTCGTGATTAAATGCTGCGAAAAGAATGGCGTCCTTGGAGAAGAAAGCCGCAAACGGAAAAAACCCTGCGATTGCAATCGTGCCAAACAGCATGCACCAATAGGTGATTTTGATCTTCTTCTTCAGGCCACCCATGGTCCACATGTCCTGGTTGCCGCCCACCGCATGAATCACGCTACCGGCGGAAAGGAAGAGCAAGGCTTTGAAGAACGCGTGAGTCATCAGGTGAAAAATGCCCGCGCCAAACGCACCGACGCCGCAAGCCAGAAACATGTAGCCGAGCTGGCTGACGGTGGAATACGCGAGAACTTTCTTGATGTCGGACTGCACCAACCCGATGGTCGCGGCGAAAAAAGCTGTGGCACATCCGATGATGGCCACTACGTACATGGCGCTGGGTGCATGCGTGAAGAGAACATGCGAGCGCGCGACGACGTACACGCCAGCCGTCACCATGGTAGCGGCGTGAATCAACGCACTGACTGGGGTGGGACCTTCCATGGCGTCTGGCAGCCACACGTAGAGAGGAATCTGCGCAGACTTGCCGGTCGCGCCCATGAAGAGCAACAGACACGCTATCGTGATAGTTCCAAACTGCCCCATGGCGTCGGGCGGCAAGGTAGCCGCCTGCGCGAATAGAGTGGTGAAGTCCAGCGTGTGGAATGTTCGGAAAAGCAAGAACATCCCCAGCATGAATCCAAAATCGCCAATGCGGTTGACGATGAATGCTTTCTTGCCAGCATCCGCGGCGGACTTCCTGAGGAAATAAAAGCCTATGAGCAGGTAGCTGCACAAGCCCACGCCTTCCCAGCCAACAAAAAGGAGAACGTAGTTCGCGGCCAGCACCAGGATAAGCATGAAGAACATGAACAAATTCAGGTACGAGAAGAAGCGGTAGTAGCCTTCTTCATGAGCCATGTATCCAGTGGAATAGATGTGGATCAGGAAGCCGACGCCGGTAACCACCAGCAGCATCACCACGGTGAGCTGATCGATCTGCAGGTCGAAGCCGAAACGCGCGTCGTTGTAGGCCACGATCCAGTCGAAAAACTGCTTCACGAAGGCTTGATGATGTTCTTCGTAATAGCCCAGGAATTCGCGCACCGCTTCGATGGCGCAAACAAACGAGATGCCCGTGGAACCGAGCGCAACGCTATTGACGAGGCTCTTCGACCACTTCGAGCCAAGCAGGCCGTTGATGGCCGAGCCGAGCAGCGGCAACAAGGGAATAATCCAGAGATTTTCTAGTATCGGCATTAGAGTTTAAGGAGATCCACGCGTTCCACGTTGAGTGAGCGCCGGTTGCGCGCCGTCAAAATGATGATGCCCAAGCCCACGGCCGCTTCTGCCGCGGCTACTACAATTACAAAGAGCACAAAGACTTCGCCATCTGGCCGGCCCAGCGCGCGGCTAAAGGCTACAAACGCCAGGTTAACGGCATTCAGCATCAGTTCAATGGACATGAAAATGGTGATGATGTTGCGTTTAAAAACGAACGCCACGATGCCAAGACCGAACAGAATGGCGCTCAAAACCAGGTAATAGCTTGTCGGCACCATATCAGCGTTCCCTCTGCGCAAGAACGATTGCGCCCAGGATAGCCACCAAAATCAGGAACGAGGTCAACTCGAAGGGATAGACGAAGTCGCGAAAAATCATCATGGAAAGCGTTTTGGTGTTCGTCAGCGACCCCTGCGCGGCGGCGGGGGGCAGCGGCTGGCCGGAATGCACGATTGTGGCAGCGATGAATCCGGCGATGGCCACGGCCAAAGGAATCCCCGCGATGTTCGCGAGTTTGGAAAAATTCGTGTGTTCTTCCTCGCCAGCATTCAGCAACATGATGACGAAGGTAAACAGCACCATGATGGCGCCGCCGTACACGATGATCTGGACCGCGGCCACGAATTCGGCGCCCAGCAGCAGGTACAGACCGGCCAGCGCGACCATGACCACGATCAGCGAAAGCGCGCTGTGAATCGGGTGCCGCTGGACGATCAGATTCACGGCTCCCAAAACGGCGAGCGCGGCCAGCACAAAGAAGACAATCAGCGTGGCGCTCATCGTGGCATTCTCCAGAGCATCACGGCACTCGTCAACACCACGTTGGCAATCGAAACCGGCAACAGAAATTTCCACCCAAAGGTCATCAGCTGGTCATAGCGGAAACGAGGCAGCGTGCCGCGCATCCAGATGTAGAAAAATAGAAAGGCAAATACCTTGGCGACAAACCAGAACGGTCCCTGAACAAAGTGGTTCAGGTCCGGAATCAGCGCCAACACCACGCCAATCACGATCATCGCCGTGCCAACGCCCGGCATAACGAGACGGCCAAGCATCGTCTCGTAACCAATGCTCATGTAAATGGCGTAGGCTCCGAGGCCGAACAACAACAATGTCGGTAGATATTGGGTGAAGGTCCAAGAACCGGGGAAGGGCGAGAGCCACCCGCCGAAAAAGAGCACCGTAGCGAGGCAGGAAACCGTGAGCATGGCGGTGTACTCCGCGATAAAAAACATCGCGAATTTCATGCTGGCGTATTCCGTGTGGTATCCCGCAACGAGTTCGGACTCCGCTTCCGGCAAGTCGAACGGAATGCGGTTAGTCTCGGCGATGGCGGCGATGAAGTAGCAGAAGAAGCCAATGACCTGGGTGAAGCCATATCCGTGGCCGATGGCGAAAATATTCCAGCTGAGCAGGCCCAGTTTTGGAAACTCCTGCTGCAGCACTATGCCTTTCAAGCTGAAATCGCCCGCGATCAGCAGAACGCCGACGACGGAGAGCGTCATGGCCAGTTCGTAGCTGATCATTTGCGCCGAGCTGCGCAGTCCACCTAGAAGCGAATATTTATTGTTGGAAGCCCATCCTGCCAGAGCGACGCCATAAACGGAAAGCGCGGTGATCGCGAAAAGCACCAGAATGCTGATGTTCACATCCGCGATGCCGAAGTTCGTGGTGTAACCAAAAACCTTGAAATCCGGGCCGAAGGGAATTATCGCCAAGGAAGTCACGGCAAGCAGTAGGGTGAGGAACGGCGCCAGGAAATACGCGGTCTTGTCCACACCCGTGGGCGTCGGATCTTCTTTCAAAATAAACTTCAAGCCGTCGGCTAGTGGCTGCAGCAGGCCGAACGGTCCCGTGCGGCGTGGTCCCCAGCGGGCCTGAATGTGCGCGATAACCTTGCGTTCGAGCCAGGTTAAATAGGCGTCCACGGTCAGCACGATGAATACAAGGATGACGATCTTGATGATCGCCGCGATCAGGAACGCGTATTGAGTGAGAACCTCGTTCACGGCTTGGCTTCCGCCTTCGGCTCAGAGTGCATCGCTTCCGGCAAGGAATTCATCATGATGCAGAAGCGTCCCAGCGTGCCGCTGGTAAAGAGAGTGTCGTGCGCGGAGCGGATGAGCTGCAGTGGCACATCGTACGGCGCATGCCCATTCTTTGAGAATGGGATCTGGATTGGTTCCGCGCCGCCAGTGAGCAGGCCGGCGAGCTGCACATTGTATCCCGGCACGTTCTTCCGAATTTCTTCAAACACCGCGGCGGGAGTCCGGAAGTGGAAGGCTTTCCCGAGGCCGAGCTTTTCCAGTTGGTGGGAGAGAATGCGCAGAAGATCGAAGTCCGAGCGGGGTCCCATCACCTCGGCGGCCTTGTGCAGCAACTGAATTTCTCCCGCGGTATTGGTGACGCTGCCGTCTTTTTCGTAAGCAGAAGCCGCCGGGAAGACAACGTCGGCTTGCTGGGCGGTCTCCGTCAAAAACATTTCGTGAACGACCAGGAATTGCAAGCCGCCCCGGCTGGCGCCCGCTTTGCCGAAATGCTTGAATGGATTTGCGCCGATAACATATAACCCTTTGAGTTTGCCGGTTTGCGCCGCCTGGACCATTTGTGGAGTGGTCAGACCGGGTTTGCCAGAAGGCTGCGTGCCGGAGTGGCGCTTATACGCGTCGGTCGCCGCCGTGTTGTCCAAATACGCATAACCGGGCAGGCGATCAGGCAGAACTCCCATGTCCGAAGCGCCGCGCGAATTGGAGTAATCGCCCAGGGCCATGTAGCGCGGTTTACCGGGTAATTTGGAGCCGAATTCGACGAGTTGCGCGATGGCCGCGCCAGTGATTTCCGAGCCGAATACGATGGCTACATCCGATTCGGTCTCGAGCGCCGAGCGAAGGGCTCCGAGTTGGTCCGCTACTCCGTCGCCAGGATTGCCCTCGCCGTTCAACAGCCAGCGAACAGCAGCCGCTTCTTTGCCTTCGCCGACTTTGACGAATTGCGTGGCTTTGTGTCCCAGCTTGATGTCTTGCGCGTTGATGACGAAAAGCTTCGTGTCGTAATGGCGAATGCCGGCGCGAATCTGCCAGGCAACCAGCGGATTCTGGTTGGAAGGATCGTTGCCGATCAGCAGGACTGTCTTTGATTTATAAAGCTGCTCCATGGTCAAGGTGGAATCGGCGGCGCGATCGCCGAGCGCGGTGATCAGCCCGGTGTAGTCCGCAGTGCGGTGATGATCGATGTTGTTGGTACCGAAGGTCGCGCGCGCCAGCAACTGCAACAGATAGTTCTCTTCATTAGAGGTGCGGTTGGAGCCGATGAAGCCGATGCCCTCCGGGCCGCCCTCGGCCAAAGCATCCTTCACGCCTTGTGCCGCGGCTAGTGCCGCCTCTTCCCACGAAACGGGGAACAGTTTGTCTCCCTTGCGCACCATGGGTTGCTTGACGCGCTCCGGGTGGGTAGTGAAATCAAATCCGAAGCGGCCTTTGACGCAGAGAAAATCGCCGTTGATGCCGGAAAGATCGCGATTATTGGCGCGCAGAATTTCGTGGTTTTTGACGCTTAAAGTGGTCTTGCAACCATTTGAGCAGTGGGTGCAGATGGTGGAGACATAGTGCATTTCCCAGGGGCGAGTCTTGTAGCGATAGGTGCCGCTGGTGAGCGCGCCGACGGGGCAAATATCGATGCACATGCCGCACTCTTCGCAGTCGAGGTGGTCGCCGCCGTTGGGAATAATGATGGAGTTTGCGCCGCGCATGCCCACACCGAGGGCCTTCACGTCCATGCCTTCGTCGCAAACGCGCACGCAGCGGAAGCACAAGATGCAGCGAGGCGCGTCGTAATAAACGAGGTCCGACCACTTTTCTTCCGGCCGGTGAATTTTTTCTTCCACGAAGCGGCTGGTGTCGGCGCCGTAGCGGAAGACCATGTCCTGCAATTCGCACTCACCGCCCTTGTCGCAAACCGGGCAATCCAGCGGGTGATTGGTGAGCAGGAATTCCAACATATATTTGCGCGCATTATGGACCTGCTCAGAGCCGGTGCGGACCACCATCCCTTCGGTAGCCACCAGCGTGCACGCGGTTTGCAGCTTGGGCATTTTTTCGACTTCGACCAGACACATGCGGCAGGCGGCCTGCAGCGTCAGACCAGGGTAATAGCAGAACGACGGAACCTCGGTGCCCAGGCGGCGGGTGGCTTCGATTACCAGCGTTCCCTGCGGAACCTGCACGTCGCGGTCGTCGATTTTCAGCGTAATAAGTTTCGTGTCTGCCATGGTTCCTTACCGGGTACCGACCAGTGCATCGGCGGATTTGTACGGGCAGCGTCCTTGCAGGTGGTCCTCGAATTCGCTGCGGAATTTTTCAACGATGCTGATGGTGGGCATGGCTGCGGCGTCGCCCAGCGCGCAGAATGTCCGGCCCAGCATATTTTTTGAGAGCTCACCGATGGTGTCGATGTCTTCCGGCCGACCGTAACCGGCGTGGAAGCGCTCCAGCATTTTGCGCAGCCAGGTTGTCCCTTCGCGGCAGGGAATGCACCAGCCGCAGGATTCGTGCGCGTAGAAATGCATGATGCGGCGCGCCAGATCGACCATGCAGGTGTCTTCGTCATATACCACCATGCCGCCGGAACCGAGCATCGAACCGGCCTTGGCCAAGGCGTCGTAATCCATGGCGATGTCAATTTCGTCGCCCGCGAGCAAGGGGCACGAACTGCCGCCCGGGATGACCGCCTTCACTTTCTTGCCGCCAGGAACTCCGCCGGCGACTTCATCGATGAACTTGCGCATGTTCATGCCGAGTGGAATTTCGTAGATACCAGGCTTGTTCACGTGGCCGGAGATGCACAACAGGCGCGTGCCACCGTTTTTCGGGGTGCCGCGCTTAGCGTAGGCTTCGCCACCTTCCAGAATGATGGAGGGAACGGAGCTGAGTGATTCCACGTTGTTGATAACCGTAGGACAGCCATACAGGCCGACAACGGCAGGGAAGGGAGGCTTGATGCGCGGATAGCCGCGCTTGCCTTCCAGGGATTCCATCAGAGCGGACTCTTCGCCGCATTCGTACGCCCCGGCGCCGGTGTGAGCAAGCAAATCGAAATCGAAACCGGAGCCGAGGATATTTTTCCCTAGATAGCCGCGGGAATAGGCTTCGGCAATCGCTCCGTCCACGATGTCTAGAACGTAACGATATTCCCCGCGGATATAAATGAAGCCGTGATGGGCGTTAATCGCGCGGCCCGCGATGATGGTGCCCTCAATCAACTGGTGTGGATCGAGTTCCATCAGCGGCCGGTCCTTGCAGCTCCCCGGTTCGGATTCGTCGGCGTTACAGATGATGTATTTCGGCTTTGGCGAATCTTTCGGCACAAACGACCACTTCAAGCCGGTAGGGAAGCCCGCACCACCGCGTCCACGAAGGCTGGACTTCTTGACCTCGTCGATGATGGTATCCGGGGTCATCTGCTTCAGGGCTTTATCCAACGCCTGGTAGCCGCCGGTCTGCAGGTACACATCAATCTTTGTGGAGTCTTTAATGCCCCAGCGCTTGCTGATAAGCGGCGTCTCCAGGGGATTTCGTTCCGGGCGAATCGCTCCGGTAATTACCGGCACCGGCGTGGGCTTCTTGCCTTTGTCCAGTTCTTCGACGAGTCGATCGAAGCGAAGCGGGGTAATGTTCTCGTGGTAGTCGTAATTGATCTGCAGCGCTGGCGCACCCGTGCAGGCGCCGATGCATTCGACTTCTTCCAGGGAGAAAACGCCGTCCGGTGTGACTTCTTTATTGTCGATTTCCAGACGCTTCTTGGCATGCGCCAAAAGTTCTTCGCCGCCGCGAGCTTTGCAGGAAACGTTGGTGCAAACCTGCACGTGATATTTGCCCCAAGGTTGGCGATGCAGCATGGAGTAATACTCAAGGGTTTCTTCCACCTGCACGGCATTCAGGTTCAGGCGGCTGCCAATCTCCGCGATCATTTCGTCGCTGATTTGTCCGTATTCGTCCTGGGCGTACAGCAACATCGGGATCAGCGCGCTGCGCTTGACCGGATAGCTGCTCTGCAGCTTCTCGAATTTGGCGGCGAGTGTGGGTGAGAGTTGCATGGCTATCTGTCCACTTCTCCGAGAACGATATCGATGGTGCCGATGCAGGCGACGCTGTCGGCGATCAGCTCACCGTCGACCATGAAGGGAAGCGCCTGCAGATTGACGAAGGAAGGTCCGCGAAAGTGCACGCGCAAAGGCTTTGGTGAACCATCGCTGGCGATAAAGCAGCCCAGTTCGCCTCGAGGAGATTCGACGGTTACGAACGCTTCCCCGGCCGGAGGAGAAAAACCCTCGGTGAAAATCTTGAAATGGTAGATGAGCGCTTCCATTTCGGTTTTCATTTTTTCCCGCTGTGGCGGGATGATTCCCGGCGCGTCAGCCTTGATGGGGCCGTCATCGGTGATTTTGTCCATGGCCTGGCGGACGATCTTTACGCTTTCGCGAATTTCCGCGACACGAACGAGATAGCGTGCAAAACAATCGGATTCCGTGCGCATGGGGACGTCGAAGTCGAACTCTTCGTAGCTCGAATATGGAAACAACTTGCGGTTATCGTAAGGAATCCCGGCGGCACGCAGGCCCGGACCGGTGGTGCTCAGGTCGATCAGCTCTTCGGGCGACAAATAGCCGACGCCCTTCAAGCGGCCCATCCAGATCTGGTTACCGGTCAGAAGCTGCTCGTACTCATCGATGCGCGCGGGCATCATGTCCACAAAGCGCTTCACCATTTCGCGCCAGCCCGCCGGTGGATCCACGGCCACGCCGCCGATGCGAATGTAGCTGGTCATCATGCGCTGGCCGGCAAAGCGTTCGAAGATCTTCAGAATTTCCTCGCGCTCACGGAAGCAGTAGAGCATCACGGACATCGCGCCCATGTCCAGGGCATGCGTTCCCAGCCACACCAGGTGCGATGAGATGCGTTGCAACTCCACCATCATTACGCGGATGTATTGTGCGCGCTTCGGAACTTCCAGCCCGAGCAGCTTTTCCACCGCCAGGCAATACACGAGATTGTTTCCCAGCGGATTCAGATAATCCATGCGGTCGGTGAGGGTGATGGCCTGCGAATAGGTTTTGTCTTCGCAGCTCTTTTCAATTCCGGTGTGCAGATAGCCGATATCCGGAACGGCGCTGACGATATTTTCGCCGTCCAGTTCCAGCAACACGCGCAACACGCCGTGGGTGGACGGGTGCTGCGGGCCCATGTTAAGGACCATCGTTTTTGCGGTGCCAATTGCGGTTTCAACCGTTGTCATTGCTATTACCTATGACCTTACCTATAAAAACCACGCCAAGATTCTAGCGCTTACCCTCCACCGGAAAATCGCGGCGCAGTGGAGCCCCTTCGAACTCGTCTGGCAAAAGAATGCGGCGCAAGTCCGTGTGGCCGTCAAAGCGCACTCCGAACAAATCGAAAATCTCGCGTTCCAGCCAATTAGCGCCCTTCCAGACGGGCATGAGCGAATCGACAACCGGTTCTTGCCCGCTGACGCTGGTGCGCAGGCTGATGCGCTGCACTCGTGCGATCGATACAAGCTGGTAGTTCAATTCAAAGCGGGGTTCGACGGGGAAACGGTCCACGCAGGTAGCGTCGCTGAGCATATTAAATTGCAGCGAAGGATTGGTTTTACATTCCAGCGCCACGGCACGGAGAAATTGCCTGGGAACGACAATCGTGGTTTGTCCACGATATTCAATCACTTGCGAGACAGCGTTGGGGTTCCATGCGCGAAGGCGTTCGACCACAACACCAGCGCTTTCTTTGGCAACCTGCGTCACGTAACTGTGATCCTCGAGGGGCGGCGCTACTCCTTGGCCTGATGCCAGTCGAGCGCGCCCTTCTTCCAGAGATAGATATACCCAACCAATAGAATGGCCACATAGATCATCATCTCTATGAAGCCAAACCAGTGTGTTTCCGCGTTGCGTGCCAAATCTTTGAAGATAAACGCCCAAGGGTAGAGAAAAATGGCCTCTACGTCAAAGAGGATGAAGACCATGGCCACCAGGTAGAACTTGACTGAAAACGGTTCGCGCGCATCACCCGTCGGAGTGATTCCGCACTCATAAGCTTGCGATTTCGCCTTGTTCGGGCGCCTCCACCCAATCACGGTCGAAACAACGATGAGCGCCGCGGCCAAAAATGCGGCAACCAACAGGTGTATTAGTAGAGGAACGTACGCTTGTAGGCCAGAGGAGGTCATAGGCGAAACGGTATAATAACGAGTAGACGCCAGCCGGTCAAATGCTCCGGTAAATATTCCGAAGCCGCAATTGGTGCGATAGCGTACCGGGCCCGGCTGTACAGCGTACTACAGGTGCTGTCATGGTGTTCGGCCACAATACCAACGTAAAAATGGGAGCGGTGACCTTCCACGTGCAGACGGAAGATCGCGGAGAATATCACGGTCTGATTGATACGACTGTTTATCACCAGGGACGGGTGCTGCACCGCCGCACGAATAATTACTTCGACCTGGTTCCGCTGGATGAGGATCGTGAACAAGCGCTGAAACTGCGGCTGGACGAACAGCACCGGGCGGTTCTGGAAGAGATTCGAAGCAACAAACTGCAATTGGCGATTCCGCAGACGAATCCAGCGACAGTTGCGCCGAAGCTAATCGTTCCGGCAGCGGAAGCGGTGGTGGCGGAGAACTCCGCGCCCAATTCGGTTGGCGCTGCGACGCCACGCCGGCTTGGTCTGGAATTGGTGAATGCGAAGGGTTGGCTAGCCGGTAAGCATGCAACGCTACAGATTGCCGTGCGTGAGGAAAATGGAGATCCGGTGCACGGCGCGCAGGTGATCGTCGGAGTGGACGGAAGCGCCGAACCGTTTGCACGTTCTGGGGAAACCGGTTTGTATGGGCAGGTGAAGGTCGAGTTCGACATGCCGCGCATTACGGGCGGCGAAGCGGCGATCATCATTAACGCGAAGGAAGGATTGGGAGCCGGTCATTTGCGGTTTACGTTGCGGGCTAAGCCGCGGGTGCCGGCGGGATAGAAGTTGCAGATGTTTGAGCTGAGGTGCTCGGGGTAGGGACAGCGCCGGCGCCTCAGGACGATCCAGCAAAAACCGCCCGCCTCAGAAGGCGGCCACTACAAGGTCAAAACCCGCACCCTTAAAGCCCAAGGGTGCGGCACCAAAAGTCCCGAAGAGACCGAGAAACTAGATGCCGTCGAGCAGGTGGCCCATCTTGCGGCGTTTTGTCTCCATGTAGCGGCAGGAAATTTTGGAGATGCGCGGGCGGCAGGGAACTAGCTCGGCGACGTGAATCCCCGAAGACTCCAGTTGGCGCATCTTGTCTGGATTATTGGAAAGCAGGCGGATGCGCTTTGCTCCGAGCTTTTTGAGAATTTCCGCGGGGAATTCGTATTCACGGGCGTCCGCGGCAAATCCAAGCGATTCGTTGGCTTCCACCGTGTCCATGCCGCCATCCTGCAATTGGTACGCGCGCAATTTATTCATCAGTCCGATGCCGCGGCCTTCCTGCGGCAGATAAAGAAGGATTCCAGTGGGAGCTTTACCGATTTTTTTGAGCGAGAGTTCCAGTTGCGCGCGGCAATCGCAACGCAGCGAATTCAGCACATCGCCGGTAAGGCACTGGGAATGTACCCGCACTAGTGGTGCCGCGGTTGCCTTCGAGACATTGCCGCGCACCAAAGCTACGGCTTCGTCTTGCGGTCCTGGCCCTTTGAATCCGTAAATGGTGAAGCGGCCGAATCGAGTAGGGAGTTCGGCGTGGGCGACCATTTGCAAATCGGGTTTGAGGCCGCGTTTGGGCTTTTTCGATTTTGCTTTTTTGGCCATAGACTGAATTTATTATAGCAGTGACGGAAAGGCGCCCGCCTCAGAAGGCGGCCGCTACACAGTTGTGCAAATGTGAACGATTGGCAGAACGACTTTACATCGGCGCGTTGATTGGCTAGCGTTAGCGAACGACGAAAACGAGGGCGGAACGCAGATGCGCGAAGTACTTTTCACGCTGCTCCTGAAGGTAGGTGTTGCTTCCTCGATCGCCGCTTTGCTTGCTCGCTGGAATACCTTTCGTCGCGTGCTGTTCACCGAGCAGCGTGATCCCGACCAAAAATTGAAGCTGATGCTGTTCATGACTCCGCCGCTGATCGTCGGCGTGACGCTTCGTTTGCTTTTTCCGGCGTATCGGTTCGCCGACCTTTCGCTGGAAGGCGCGTTCCTGATGGGTCTGCTGGGCGGACGCGTGGTGGGCCCGATCGGCGGCGCGATCATCACGATTCCTGCGCTGATTGGGCATGAGTGGTTGGCGATGCCCGCGGCGGCTACGGCGGGACTGCTCGGCGGCTTGATTCGTCAAGTAATTCCCGACAAAGAGGCGCTCTGGAATTTCGGGCCGTTCACGTTTCTGAATATTCCCAAGGCGGTGGTGCGCATCGTCAGCGACTCGGACAGGATGTGGGAGATGTTGCCGCTGTTCACCTGCGTGGGGCTGGAGATTGGGCGCGTTGCGCTGGTGCTGGCGACGAAACCCAAATGGTTGTTTGCCATCGATCCGCACTGGAATTGGGTGCTGTGCCTGGTGGTGATTGCGACGTTAATGTCGGTGGCTGCGCCGCTGAAGATCTGGAACAACACGCGCATCGAGATGAATCTGGAGCGGCACCAGCAATTGCTTCTGCGCGCGAGGATGGATGCGCTGTCGAGTCAGATTAATCCGCATTTTTTGTTTAACACGCTGAATACCGTGTCCGCGTTGATTCGTGTGGACCAGGATTCGGCACGCGGAGTGGTCTTGAAGTTGAGCAATATTTTGCGACGGCTGTTGCGCAAGCATGAAACGTTCGTCCCGTTGCGGGAGGAACTTTCTTTTATCGACGATTACCTGGACATTGAAGTGGCGCGCTTCGGGCGCGACAGCCTGGAAATTGTGAAGGAGATTGACCGCGACACGCTGGAGACCTTCATTCCCAGCATGCTTTTACAGCCTATTGTCGAAAACAGTTTGAAGCATGGACTGGCACCTAAGATTGATGGCGGCCGGATTTTGCTCCGGACCGCGCAGCGCAATGGCAGGCTGCAAATCGATATACAGGACAACGGCGTCGGCATCTCTGAAGAAAAAATGCCGCATGTGTATGTGGAAGGCATCGGGCTGAGCAATGTTCGCGAGAGGCTTCGGGTTTTGTATGGCACAGACTTCATTCTGGATATCCAGAGCCGTGAAGGGCAGGGGACGGTAATACGGATCGATGTGCCAGAAATGGTGCCGGCGGTTCCGGAAGTGAGCTTGTTTTAGAGCATTTCGACGAGCGCTGGAAAAAGAGCTTGACAGACAGCTGTCGTTACTGTATGTTCTGTACATACAGAAATGAGCGACCAAACTAAAGCTTCACTAACTCCTGTAGCGCAGAAATTCATCCTCCACTGGGGCGAGATGGGCACCAAGTGGGGAATCAACCGCACCGTTGCACAGGTGCACGCCCTGCTGTTCCTTTCTCCCCATCCATTACCGGCGGACGAAATCTCGAGCACCTTGTCGGTGGCGCGCTCCAACGTCAGCACCAGCCTGCGCGAATTGCAGGGTTGGGGCATCGTGCGCGTGGTGCACGTTCTTGGCGACCGGCGCGACCATTTCGAGACCACCAAAGACGTTTGGGACATTTTCCGCACGGTCTCCGAAGAGCGGAAACGACGCGAGATCGATCCGACGCTACGCGCGCTGGGCGAGTGTGTGCAGGAGTTGAAGGATGCGGGGCCGAGCGCCGGACCGGGCGAGACGTACACTCGCGAGCGGTTGGAAAGCATGCTGGAATTTCTGACCACCATGACCGGGCTGTTCGAAGAGATCCTGCGCATGCCCATCGGAGCGCTGAAGGGCGTGGGCAAGTTGCGCGGCAAAGTGATCACGCTGTTGGGCAGCGACAAAAAGAAGGCCGGGTGAAGCGCGGAATCGTTTCCGGGAGGTAGGCCATGATTTCGTTGGCGAGCGAATATACGGACGGAAAAGGGCGGCACGCAAAAGGCTGGCTGTTTTTTGACGCGGAATGTGGATTTTGTATTCGAATTGCGCGCTGGCTGGCGCCGATCCTTGAGCGCCGTGGTTTTGGGGTGGCGCCGTTGCAAGATCCCCGTGTTGGGGCATTACTGGGAATAACGCGGCAGGAATTGCTTCTTGAGTTGCGATTCTTGTTGTCCGACGGCACACAGTTTGGCGGCGCCGATGCGGTGGTGGCTGTAGCACGCCAAATCGGGTGGGCGCAACCACTGGTATGGCTCTCAAGATTGCCAGGTGTGTTGCCGCTGCTGCATGAAGGATATCGTTGGGTGGCTGCGCGGAGAAGTTGTTCCGCCAGCGCTTGCACCGCCGCACACTCTTAACCCGCCAGATTCAAGGTTCCATTCCGCAAATGATGAACAGTAGAGGTGTGTCTATGCGCCTTAGCCAACTGTGGAGTTTCGCTGGAGGGACGGATAGAAAGACCTACGCACTTATCGGCGTGATCGCTTTCGCGCTTAAATCCAATCTCGATCGAATCGTCGCGACATACTATTTTCGTCGCGGCTGGGGACTTCTAAATTATTGGTTCCCGTTTTCATCGAAACTTGGTCCCTTCGCGCTACGGGGCGCCGACGCGAGGCTTAGTGTGGTGCTTCTGGCTCTAAGCTTGCCGTTCATTTACCTGGGAATCTGCCAGACCGTGCGTCGTCTCCGTGATTGCAGATGGCCGCTGTGGTTGAGTGTGTTTTTCTTCGTTCCCTTCGCCAATTTATTGTTCTTTTTGATTCTGTGCTTGCAGCCTTCGCGGGTGACACTGGATAGTCAGCCGGAAGATGTTGCCCGTGCGGATAGACTCCGTTGGAAGTGGAATGACGGGACGAAATGGACGGCGGCGCTGGTTTCGATTATGTCGACCACTGTGTTTGGCGTAGCGCTGTCGGCGTTGGCAGAAAAGTATCCGGCGGATTACGGTTGGGGATTATTCGTAGGGATGCCGTTTTGCCTGGGACTCTTTTCAGTGTTGGTGTATGGCTACAGTGCGCCGCGAAGTCTCGGGGAGTGTGTCAGCGTGGCGGTGTTTCCGGTGGTCTTGATCGCCGGCGCTTTATTGCTGCTGGCTTTTGAAGGCATCCTTTGCCTGCTGATGGCCGCACCGATCGGGCTGGGGCTTGCTGCATTAGGCGGTGTCGTTGGCTATGCGGCGCAGGAAGGGCGCTGGCGGATGAGGGGGCGTCCAGCGGTGTTGGGTGTGGTGCTTCTGATTGCACCGGTGTGGATGCAACTTGATCCCTGGCTGCAGGGCGAGCCTCCGCTGCGCACGGTGCAATCGTCGATTGAGATTGATGCTCCGCCGGAGGTCGTGTGGCAAAAGGTGGTTGCTTTTTCGGAGATTCCCGCCGAGCGCGAATTACTCTTTCACACCGGGATTGCGTATCCGTTGCGGGCGACTATCGCGGGAAGCGGACCGCGCGCAATACGGCGATGCGAATTTTCGACTGGGGCGTTCGTCGAGCCGATCGAGGTTTGGGATGAGCCCAGGCTGCTGCAATTCTCGGTGACGGAGAATCCCGCTCCGCTTGAGGAGTTGACGCCTTATCACCACATTGAACCACCTCATCTGAAGGGCTATTTCGTTTCAAAGAAGGGGCAATTTGAACTGACGCGTTTGGAAGGAAACCGGACGCTGTTAACGGGAACCACGTGGTACACGGACAATGTTTGGCCGGGCGCGTATTGGCAGGTGTGGTCGGACTACATTATTCATCACATTCATTTGCGGGTGCTGCGGCATATTGAAGCGGAGGCTGAAGGCAGGCATCTCGCGCCGCGTGCGGGTTTACGGTAGGAACTCCAAGTTTCTGGTTTAGGCGAAAGGGTTCGAGATCGTAACATTTCCGATCTTCTGTCCGTCCTGAAAGTCCTCGCTGTAAAGAACGTCACATTCACCTTCCACGGCCGAAGCGACAATCAGCGAATCGTACCAGGGCAGCCGGAACCTGGCGCCAATCCGCAACGCCTCGCCGTACAATGCCGGCGAGGAGTGTACCGACAACAGGGGACGAAAAGTGACTGACAAATATTGCTCCGCATCTGCGCTGCTCATAGGCGTTGCAAAACGGCGTAAAGCAACATTGAAGAATTCTTGCACCACTTGAAAGCTGACAATTCCGCCCCGTGTCTCGATTGCACTTCTGATCAGCGTCGTGGCTTGCGCAGCCTTCTTCGGTGAGCTGGTGTCGAAGGAATATACGAAGATATTTGTGTCGAGAAAAAACCTACCGCTCATTCATCTCTTCCCGGCTGAAGCGACGACCCGCCTGCACATGCTTCAGGCGCTTCATCAGTGCGTCGAACTCCTGCGCACCGCCGCTTTGCGCTGTGAACTGTTGCAGCCACTCTCGAAACATGGCGTTGAGTGTCTTGTGCTGAGATTTGGCCAATAGCCGCGCCTGCTCGATGAGCTGTTCATCGGCGCTGAGGGTGATATTCTTCATACGGAAATAGTGTACACGAATCTCGTGCTCCAAGCAATCCCATGGGTGGGTTCAGGGAGTGTCAGGTCAGGCGCGGGCAGCTGAGGATTGCGAGAGGACGCGCTGGTAATAGTTTTCGTACATGGGGATGACGTCGTTGGCGCAGAATTTTTTCTTCGCGTGGATACGGGCGAGCTGCCCCATTTCGCGGCCTCGATCTGGGCGGGAAAGCAAATCGATGGCGTAATTCGCGGCGAGTTTCACTTCGCCGGGCTCGACCAGGTAACCGTCGACACCATGTTCGACAACTTCGGGGACGCCACCCACGTTTGTGGCGATAACCGGGACTTCGCAGGCCATAGCTTCGAGGGCTGCGAGTCCGAACGATTCCAGTTGCGAGGGGAGCAGGAAAAGGTCGGCTTGGCTGAGTTTGCGTTGCACTTCGTTTTGCTGCCCAAGAAATAATACGTCGTTCTGCACGCCGCGCAGACGAGCCAGTGACTGCGCGGGAGCACGGTCTGGTCCGTCGCCGATCATGACCAGTTTGGCGGGCATTTTCTGGCGCACCAGTGCGAAGATTTCGATGGCATCGAGGATCCTCTTTACCGGGCGGAAATTAGAGAGATGCATCAGGATAGGCTCGCCGTTTGGAGCCCACTCTGCGCGCAAAGCGGGATCGGGAGTGCGGCAGTACAGATCGCAATTGACGAAATTCGGGATGACCTCGATCGGTCGTTTGATGGCGAACTGTTCGACAGTAACGCGCATGAGGTATTGCGAAATGGAGGTGACTCCATCGCTTTGTTCAATCGAGTAGCGAGTGATCGGGAGAAAATTTGGATTGTTGCCGACGAGGGTAATGTCTGTGCCGTGCAGCGTGGTGACGAAGGGTAGCCGCCGCCGCGATGCGGCCATCTGCCGAGCCAGTAGCGCGCTGACAGAATGCGGAATTGCGTAGTGAACGTGGAGCAGATCGAGGGACTCGGACTCGAAGACCTCCAACATTTTTACAGCCAGGGAAAGGGTGTAGGGTGAGTGATCGAAGAGCGGATAGGAGACTACTTCCGCTTGATGAAAGTGGATGTGCGGGTCATCCCGCTTCATTCGAATTGGCGGGGCCGAGGTGATGAAGTGGATGTCGTGTCCGCGGGCGGCAAGTTCCTGCCCTAGCTCGGTAGCGACCACGCCGGAACCGCCATAAGTTGGATAGCCCGTAATGCCGATGCGCATGATCGTTCCCAGAGTTCCCTTGTGTTCCGTTCCTGTGAAATTCCAGCTGCTTGCCACTCTCTGAAAAACTATGTCCCAGCGGGGCTCAGGGACGGGGCACGCGAGGTACCAACGAAATGACGTAAGATGTTGCCCGGCATCGTACACCGATTAGACGCGGAAGCAACGCATATCGTGACACGGTTGGCTGGCTCATGCCGCGATCATCGCCGGCGGGACAGCTGGGATCAGCGGGACAATCGGGCAAAACTGCACAGAAAGGGAAGCGGATGGCGCGTAAGACCGGCAAGGCGGTACAGAAGGTTCAGAGTATTGCGCAAAGAGATGCGGTAGAGCTGGTGAGGCTGCGCCTGCGGCAAAGCAAGGCGACGGAGCTGCTTGGATTCGATGTGGAGAGTGTGCACGAAGGGCGGGCCGTTCTGCGGATGGACGTGTTGCCGCACCACAAGCAAGTGCACGGGGTGGTACACGGAGGGATTCTAGCCGCGCTTGCGGACACCACGGCCGCAATTGCGGCGTACACGGTTCTCCCCATGGGAACAGAAATTGCGACGCTGGAGCTGAAGATCAACTATCTGGAGCCGGTTCCGGGCGGGAGAGTTTTGGCGGACGCAAAGGTACTCCGCAAGGGGCGGAATTTCATTGTAACGGAATGCGACATCTTTATCGCGGATGGGGCGTTGGCGGCCAAGGCGATTTTGACGTTTTCTGCGGCGATCGGGCAGGTGATGTGAGCGGGGAAGTGAGCAGCGATTAAGGATCAGCGACCAGGAAGCGAGAGTGCGGTGCGAGCCGGTTTCCGCGACGCTCGGTTACCTTTCGAGGCTATTCCTCGCCGTTGTGTTCGGACCCTTCGCCATCCTTGGCGACGTATTTGATGAAGCGCTTGAAGACCATGAGATTTGGCGCGCCCTCGCGAGTCAGCTTGATGCAATCGCGGTCATACCACTCGATGATGCCGCGCAGCTCTTCGCCCGATTCGAGCGTTACGATCATCGGTGTACGGCTTTGCATCTGCTTTACCCAATAGAAATTTTCGGCGTGCGTAATTTCCGCAGGTGCCGGTTTCTTGCTTGGTACTGGTCCGTGATTTTGCGCGCGTGGCAGAGGTTGCTCTTTGGCTTCCCCGAAACTCGGGCGGAACATCCTGCGGTTCACCATGACTTCTCCTTGGGAAAAAAGAGGTTTTATATCAACTAGGATGCAAGGGACGGTGATTGGGTTTCGTTCATTATGACCAGTTCCGGGGATTAAGGGGATAGCGTTTTTCTAGTAGGAGCGTACCGTCCGGGACAACGAAGCCGCCAGGGCGTCGAGTCCCAATTGACGATTCAAATTGCGACGCGCCCCAGCGGCGATTTCATCCATTCCATTGATGGCATGCATCACCCAATTGGATGTGACATTACCGGCGAGAAGGGCCAATTCTTTAGAGAGGTGAGGATTCCGCAGGGATGGCGCTTTCGCCCCAGAGGTGAGTTCGAGCAGGTCCGTGAGCAATCCGTAGAAAATGGCTAAGAGATCTTCGAAGGGCGACTCGCGATCCTTGGCTAAGGCGGAGGTCTCGACGAAGAGTTGCGAGAAGCCGTACCCAAGGGCGGCGCGCTCAAGGAGCCGCAGCGCCGCGCGCCGCTTTTCCACGGCTTCCTTAACATCGAGCTCCATGGCGAGGCCCGGGCTGCCTTCGGAAAGCTGCGCGGCGAGTCTTAGATCCACTGGTTTAAGGTCGGACCGCTCCCGTAACAACAAGGTTTCGACCTCGCCCTGGGGAAGGGGGGCGAAGTGGAATTGCATACAGCGCGACACGATGGTGGGCAGCAGCGAAAATGGCGAGGGTGCCGTGAGAATCAGGGTCGCGCTGCCGGGGGGTTCCTCCAAGATTTTGAGAAAAACGTTGGCGACGTCCCAGCGCATAGTTTCCGCGCCATCGAGGATGAAAACGCGTCGCCGGCCCATGGGCTGAAAATAGGCGGCACGTTGAACGGCGCGCAGCTGGCCAATACGAAGCATTGGCCGCGCCACTGGAGTTTTCAGCCTTACGGGGTCGGGTACCAGTGCCCAAACGTCTGGATGGGATTGGAGTATAAGTGGGACGCGCTCCACGGTAGCGGCATCGGCGCTTTCCCCGCGTTCGGCCAGGCCCTGTTCGATCAGCTTTTGGGGATTGGCGAGCTCGGCGATGGCCTTGCAAGGAGGGCATTCGCCACAAAAATCGTCTGGCAAGCGCTCACAATTCGCAGCCTGCGCGAACATTCGGGCTAGCGTGAACTTGCCCACACCACGCGGCCCGGTGAAGAGCAGCGCGTGCGGAACACGTCCCGTGCGCAGCGTTCCACGAAGGGCGGTCACAATTTTGGAGTTACCGAGGAATCCGCCAAATCCGGGAGTCTCATGAGCCGACGCTTCGGGCCGTCGAGCCATTGCTAGCTTTTCTCCGCAACGGTGAGCAGGGGTTTTACCGCTTGCAGCACTTCGGATGCAATATCTTCCGGCATTCGCAAGGAACTTGTTGCAGCGTTGTAGCACTGAATGGTGGCCCAGGGCCTTTGCCGCGAGAGCATATCGTACATTTCGGCCGCCTCGGCCAGATGACCGATGCTTTTCTCCTGCAAGTCGTGCTTGGCTTGCGTGTATTCCCTGCCCGCCTTGCGCCCTATTAATTCCTGGGCTTGTTGCGGAGGAACGCGCAGATAGAGGATCAGATTTTCGCGGGGCATGCCGTAGATGTTATATTCCAGATGCTCGATCCAGTTCAAAAATTCGGCGCGCTCCGCAACAGGGGCGCGAGCCACTTGATGAGCAAGATTCGACCCGATGTAGCGATCCACGAGGACGATCTTGCCTGCTTCCAGGGCCGAAGTAATTCTGTTTTTGGCTTCAAAGCGGTCGCCGGCGTACAGCAGAGCTGTGAAGCGCGGCTCAACCGACTCGAGCGGACCGAACTCACCATTCAGAAATTTTCCAACCATTCGCCCAAACCATGATTCGTACTGGGGGAATCCCGTGGAGTAAACCGCGCATTTCTCCGCTTTCAAACTCTGTTCGAGGAGCTTCGCCTGTGTCTGCTTCCCGCTCCCGTCGATGCCTTCAATTGCAATTAGTAACCCGCGTGTGGTCATGTGCCCAGTGGTGCGTTGGATTGTTTTATTTCCGGGGCCGCCGAGAATGGGGTCGAACGGCGCCCTTCGCTGGAATGTAAGAATACAGCATTCGTGACTTTTGGCGAGACGCTTTTCCTTTTGTTTGCCAGCGCCCTCAAAGCCCGCGCAAACGGGCGACGCTCCACATTCGTTGGACAGTCCCGACGTGCTACGATTTTTGCGGGTGGTATCTTTACCGATCGTGTCGATGACAGAGCCCGCTGATATCCGAGAAAATTTGCGGCGCATTCGCGAGCGCATTGCTGCCGCTGCACAGCTTGCTGGACGCCGCGCGGAAGAGATCACTCTAATTGGGGTGTCGAAGACCCATCCCGCGACAGCAATTCGACTAGCTTATGACGCGGGTGTGCGGCACTTTGGAGAAAACCGAGTGCAGGAGTGGGAAGGAAAGCGTGGCTCGCTTGGCGATCTGAATGCAACCTGGCACCTGATCGGGCATCTGCAGAGTAATAAGGCTGCGCGGGCTGCGAAATTGTTTCAGAGTGTCGACTCCGTGGACGGTTGGAATCTTGCGGAGAAGCTGAATCGCGCGGGGCTCGAAGCCTCCAGTGAATCCAATGGAGCAGCAAAGTTGCGCGTGCTCATCGAAGTGCATCTTGGCGGAGAGGAGACCAAGAGCGGCGTATCCGAGGACGAGGTCCCGGCGCTGGCGGAAAAGATACTCGAACTGGAGCAACTGCAGTTTGCCGGCTTGATGTGCATTCCGCCGTACCTGGCGAGCCCTGATGACGTGCGGCCCTTTTTTGCGCGGCTGCGGAATTTGCGCGACCAACTCGAGGCGCGGTTCAGTCGTCCTTTGCAGGTGCTGTCCATGGGAATGTCGCACGATTTCGAAGCCGCAATTTTGGAGGGCTCTACCGAAGTGCGTATCGGCACGGAGTTGTTTGGTATCCGCGGGACAGCGGGTTGAATCCAAGAGATGTTAAAGATTTGAACGAGGAGATCCGGTGAGCCTATTCAGCCCACTCAAGCTGCGCGGCATCGAGTTCAAGAATCGTATCGGAGTATCGCCCATGTGCGAATACTCCGCGAAGGATGGTCATCCCCAGACTTGGCACTTAGTGCATCTGGGAAGCCGCGCGGTTGGCGGCGCCGCAGTGGTGATCGCGGAGGCGACTGGGGTGCAGGAAATTGGGCGCATTTCGCCGCAGGACACGGGCATCTATATGGATGCGCATGTGGATTCATGGCGGCCGATTGCGACGTTTATCAAGGAGCATGGAGCAGTCCCGGGGATTCAACTGGCGCATGCCGGCAGAAAGGCGAGTACTGCGGTGCCGTGGCGTGGCGGCAAGGGGCTTTCGCTGGCCGAAGGCGGCTGGATTCCGGTGGCGCCCAGCGCGGTAAAGTTCGATGAAAGCTACATCATGCCGAAAGAATTGAGCGTTGCCGAAATCGATCAGGTGGTTGCGGATTTCGCGAAGGCGGCCCAGCGCGCGCTGGCAGCGGGTTTCGAGGTTCTTGAAATCCACTCCGCGCATGGCTACTTGCTGCACGAGTTCTACTCTCCGCTGAGCAATTTTCGAATGGATGAATACGGGGGCAGTTTCGACAATCGCGTTCGGTTGGTGTTGCGCGTTGCCAAGGCGGTGCGTGAAGTTGTGCCTGAAAATCTGCCAGTGTTTATTCGCATCTCCGCGACTGACTGGACGGAAGGCGGCTGGGACATCAAGCAGAGCATCGAACTTTGCCGCAAGCTGAAAGCGTTGGGCGTGGATCTGGTGGACGCTTCCAGCGGAGGGAACGTTGCCAGCGCTAAGATTCCTGTAGCAGCGGGTTACCAGGTGCCGTTTTCCGAAGCGATTCGGCGGGATGCGAGCATAGCGACCGGCGCCGTAGGCATGATCACCGATCCCACGCAAGCCGCCACGATCATCACGACAGGCCAGGCGGACATGGTTTTTCTGGCGCGCGAAATGCTGCGCGACCCTTACTGGCCGCGGCGAGCCGCGCAGGTGCTAAATGCGAAGATCGAGCCGCCGATCCAATACCTGCGGGCGTGGTGACCGGTGAGCTTTCTGGACTTTGCCGAAGACGCCGAGCGCGGAACGATCTCGTTCCCGGTGAGGGTGCAACCTCGTGCGAGTCGCGACGAAATCGTGGGCGCTTTGGATGGCGCGATGAAGATTCGCTTATGCGCTCCGGCGGTGGAGAATCGCGCCAATGAGGCGTTGGTCATGCTGCTGGCCGATCTTTTGAAAAGACCAAAGTCGGCTGTTAGAATCCTCTCCGGCGAACACGGCCGCAATAAACGCGTGGAAATATTCGGAGTTACGCGGCAGCAAATTCTGGATTTGCTGCGCGTGGAAGCGTAGGCCGCGAAACACCTCCCCCGCGGCGGTAAGCGCGAGAAAGGACTTCATGAGCCTGGACATTTCGGCGATGCAGCAGGATTTGCGCGCAGCCAAGCTGGATGGTTGGTTGTTCTACGATTTTCGCGGACGAGATTCGATTGCGGCGCGAATTCTACAGTTGCCGGAGGGCATGCGCACGCGGCGGTGGTTTTATTTCGTGCCAGCAAAAGGGCAGCCGAAGAAGCTGGTGCATAAAATTGAAACGGCCGCGCTCGAGAGCGTTCCGGGCGACACGCTTTACTACTCCGGACTCGATGAACTGGCGAAGAATCTGAAGAAAGCACTGGGCGGCGCGAAAAAAGTCGCCATGCAGTATTCGCCGAAGAACGCGATTCCATATGTTTCCATGGTGGATGCGGGTACGGTGGAGTTTGTGCGTGCGGCCGGACCAAAAGTGGTGAGCTCCGCTGACCTGGTGCAGAAATATGAGGCGTGCTGGAGCGCCGCGCAACTGGAATCGCATCTTTTCGCGGGGCGCGCAATCGATCGCATCATTCAGGAAGCATTCGCGCATGCGGCGCAATGCGTACGCGCGAAAACGCCGCTGACGGAATACGATTTGAAGCAGTGGATACGCAAGAAATTTGACGAGGCGGGAATTGCGGCGGATGAAGGGCCGGACGTCGCGGTGAATGCGAATGCCAGCGATCCGCATTACGATGCGAAGAAGGATTCGTCTTCGCCGATCAAGGAAGGCGATCTGTTGCTCCTGGACGTTTGGGGCAAGCAGAAGACGGCCGGTAGCGTCTACTATGACGTCACCTGGGTTGGGTATCTCGGCGCCAAAGTACCCGACAAATACATCAAGATTTTCAATGTAGTGCGCAGCGCGCGGGACAAAGCGGTGGAGCTTATTCTTTCGAGTATCCGCGCTGGCAAACCGTTGCAGGGATGGCAGGTGGATCAAGCCGCGCGGCGGGTGATCGAAAAGGCGGGCTACGGAAAATATTTCTATCATCGAACTGGGCACAACATTGGTGAGACTATTCACGGGAACGGCGCCAACATGGATAGCCTGGAATCGCACGACGAGCGCCGCTTGATTCCACGGACTTGCAATTCCGTTGAACCGGGCATTTACCTTCCAGAGTTCGGAATCCGCAGCGAAGTGGATATTTACGTTGGGGAAAAAGAAGCGCGGGTGACTGGGGCGGTGCAGACGGAGATTTTGCCGCTGCTTGCGTAGATGTGAAGACGCCGACTGCTCCGGGACACAGTAGCAGCGCTATTGAAGTCTATAACCTCATGACCGAAGAAACCGACGACAGGAATTTGGAAAACGCGAAGCCGACGGTCGAACCGTTGGGCGGCGAAGCGGTCGCAGTTCGATCCGAGGCACCGCCGGCTCCCGGTGCGGAAATCTCTCCCTCGCCGCACACGGCCGCGCAAGATGAGTTTCGCAACGAGAGCCGGGCGTTTGCCACTGGCGTGGCCGGCTGGTTGTTGCCGGGGCTGGGGCACGCGCTGCAACGGATGTGGGGACGCGCGTCGGTGGTCTTTCTCGCGGTGGGCAGTCTGGTGTATACGGGCGCCTCAATGCGCGGCAACGTATTCACCTCCACGGGGACTGACGCCTTCGACTATCTCGGGTACGTTGCGGATCTTGGAACCGGATGTTTTTATTTTCTAGCGCGCTCGATTGAGAAAAATGGCGCGGATGTTTCGCACGCAGGGGGAGATTACGGCACACGGTTTCTGGCGACTGCGGGCGTGTTGAATTTGTTGGCGGCGTTGCACGCGTATGAAGCGGCACGAGGACGCAAGGCGTGATGGGGGCCGCGATGGTAAACGCAATGGCCCTATCGCATTTTCAGGCGTTCCTGCTTTTTGCGGCGGTCATCTCCGTGTCCTTCGGCTTCCTTGGGCGGCGGCGTCCCAACGATCGCCTCAAGTACATTCTTTGGTCGTTCTTCCTGTTTCTCCTCGTCGGCATTGGCATAGGCTGGGTGATGTACCCGTTTTCGCGGTAAGCGAAATTCGTGCGTCAATTTGCGAGAAATTCAAGCAACTCATTTTTCGAGCTGAATTGACGGACACTTTCTGCGGATGCTATCGTAAAAATACAGGCCGAGGTAGCTCAGTGGTAGAGCAGCCGATTCGTAATCGGCAGGTCGTGGGTTCAACTCCCACTCTCGGCTCCAAAATTCGTTCCACTATCCCGTTGAATGTGCTGCACTTGCACAAACGGCTTCTCCCGTGTGTTGACCGACTTCTCCGATTCTGTTGCATGATCGTTGCATAATTCGTTGTTCGCCAGTTTTTCACTGGAAAAGTAGGAGAAGGCGCGCACGCATTTCGCACTCTCCCTGTCCTTTCCTTCGACGCGCTGTCGACGGCGGGCGATGTCATACACAATCTCAGGAGTGCTCTCGACCATTTGGCGTACCAGCTTGTCTTGGTGGGTAGCCCGGATTCTGAACCGAGTCGTGCTATAGAGTTTCCAATTTCGAAGGACCATGTGAGCTACGAATCTGACAAACCGCGACGGGTAAGAGGAATGCGGGCGGATGCGGTAAAAGCGATTGACGAGTTGAAGCCCTATAAAGGCGGAAATGACGTGCTCTGGAGAATCCACGAACTGGACATCATCGACAAACATCGCTCAATTCTTGCAGTCGGGCAAGACTGGTTGCTTGAAGGAGATTGGATCGAATCCGGACCGTATTGGCTGAAAGCAAGCAACCCGCATTTTGAGGGGATTTTCGACTCGGCTGAAACGGATGATGTTCAAATAAATATGGGGGAACTGCTAGGCGAGCCGAAGATCATTGAGCGCGACGCTTTGCAACCAACAGTGCACGCAATGGTGCTCTACGTTGATTCCTTAGTCGCCGACTTCGAGCCGTTTCTGGAATAGTTGGTGGCAGATCTTCAAAAGGTCGTCTTACTGAAGTTTTTTCAAATCCAAAAGAAAGTGGAGCCGGATGTCCTCCTTAAAAATAGCGAGACTGAACCGGCAGTCACGGCTCGGTATGGCCCGGCATTGCGCGGTCTGCTGGAAGGCAGCCCGCGCTCGAACTCGCACGATGACGCGCCCATCTCGGTTCATGGAAAGCCTTTTCCTCTACTGCTCTTTTCTCCCGGTCTTGGCGGAGCTCCGTACGACTATTCGATTCAAATGGAGGGTCTTGCCAGCCATGGATACATTGTCGTCGCGATGGAGCATGTCAACGACACTTTCGGAGTAGTTCTACCCGACGGAAAGGTAGTGCCGTTCGACGGTCAGCTTTGGAACCGATAACCCTCCCGTGGAGACCTGTCTGTCCACAATCGGGCAGTCTACGATTCGCTTCTAGGGGCCAAGTTATTTGCTTTCGACCCAGGAAAGGCTGACCGTCCTATGAAGGTCAGGAGTGCTGCGAAGTTAAAACCCAAGTTTGACCCCGGTCTATCCGCAGCGATATGATCGCACTTTAAAACCCGGCTTCCTGCTAGAACGGAGGTCAGACGATGATCAAACTGGATGGAACAGTTGGCTCAGTTCTGGGACTCAAAGGGAGCGAGGTCTGGTACGTCGCACCGGATCAGACGGTCTATGAGGCCATTGAGAAAATGGCCGATAAGGGAGTGGGTGCATTGCTCGTGCTTTCAGCGGGCAAGCTCGTAGGCATTATCTCGGAGCGCGATTACGCCCGGAAACTCATCCTCAAGGGAAAATCTTCGACGATGACCCTAGTCAAGGAGATCATGACGAGCCCAGTGATTTTCGTGACTCAGGAGCAAGCTGTGGACGAGTGTATGATTCTCATGACGAGGAACCGCATACGTCATCTTCCAATTATGGAACACGAGAAGGTGCTTGGAGTTATCTCAATCGGTGACCTAGTGAAGTGGGTTGTCTCGGAGCAGGAAGAAACAATCAAGCACCTGCAAAACTACATCTCGGCTAAGTATCCCACCTGACGCCATGCTTACCAGCCATCGAGGAATTCCTGCAGAAACGATACAGGGATGATTTCTCGACGAGATCGTGCTGAATTGTTGTCAAAAACCGTCCGAGTGGACGATTAGTCGGAAAACCGGACAAGTCCGGCCCAGTACTCGCATGTACGGTAAGCGCGTTCTATAAAGGGGAGAGTCAAGAGAAAAACCTCTCCGACGACTGGCAAACGCGAGGTGCTTCGCTGCGGGTGCTAACGTGCCTTCGCTGAAATGTCCGCTCGGCGTGCAGACAACTTCATCCTCGTCGCTACGGAATGAAAAGTAAAACCTTTGTGCGCACAAAAGCATGAGGAACCTTTTAAGAATTCCGGGAAGATTCCGAGAATGTTTAATTTGCTTATGGAACTCGTCAGCAATAGAAGTGGAGTTTACGGACACCGGGCGAGAGGACTTCCCGCCCGGAATCCGCGTTGCATATTCTGTTGCATACGGCGTTGCATGTTGAGGAACTGAATTAGCCCGAACACCGCGCAACGCCGCATGACACAACCCATAGACGTAGAGTACGCTGTAGATAGTGGAACCAATTCGTAATCGGCAGGTCGTGGGTTCAACTCCCACTCTCGGCTCCACTTATCACCTTCCAAACCAGGCGTCTGCAAAATTCCATTGGCCGCACGGGCCAAATCGTTACATTGTTGTAGCTCCGCGCATATCGCGTTTGCCCGAGATTCGCTCGCGCTCTTGAGGTAAATATGCAAACAATCCTAGCGAGAGAACCCTTTGTAGGAGGAAGCCGTGCTCAAAACCGCAAAGCGTCTTGCGATTGTGCTTCTGTTGTTCGTTGTTGGCGAAGGGCGAGCACAACATACTTATTTCACGACTTTTGCGGGCAAGGAGAATCCCCTATCTGAAAACGGAAACTGGAAGAACGGCGCGGACGATGGAATCGATTGGTGTGACGTGAGAAAGACACCCGGCCTCGCTTTTGGCGTCGGGCCATGCTCCACGACATACAGAGACCCGACCGCCGTGCTTACGGGTGCGTGGGGGCCAAATCAGGGCGCAGCAGCGACTCTCTTTGTTGGAACGTTCACCGAGGTCCGTTTCCCTGAATCCGAGGTTCGTTTGAACACCATCATTACCGCGCATGGCGTCACCGGCTACGAGATTTACTGCACGGTTGGCACGCCGGAGACGCACCCCGATCCACAACTGGACATTGTGCGCTGGAACGGACCTCCACCCGACTCGACGAACTCAAACAATGCTTTCACGGTAATCGCCGAAGCGGACGATGTTATTTGTAAAAACGGAGACATTCTCAGCGCCACGAATATCGACGGGAGCATCCAGGCGTACATCAATGGAAAGCTCGTCGCGAGCGCCGTGGACACGACCTATAGGAACGGAAGCCCCGGCATCGGCTTCAACGCGGGAGAAGGGAGTCAGTACGCCCTGAATGGTATTACCAGCTTTTCAGCCACCGATGCCCCAAGTTCCTCGTGGGTAGGCGTGGACCAAGCTAAGCAAATGAGTGATCTAGTATTTGCCCGAAACGGTAGAGCTAACTTAACTATTTTCCACCGAAGGGTTGTAGGCTCCAACTGCAAAATATGCTGCTTGCGATACGGCGTTGAGGGCGTTGAACTTGGTTGCGGGGCGGTGTATCGTACGGCTGCCTCTGTTGCCGCCCACGATGTCATCATGGACTGGGAGCCCCTTTGATCGGCCTGATACGTACCCTTGTTCGTCCCTACCGCGGCACTTTACTGGTCATTCTCCTGGTAATGATTGCGCAGACCGCGATGAGCGTGGCGGAGCCCTGGCCGCTGAAGATTGTTCTGGACAATGTGATCGGTTCGCACAAGCTGCCGTACTGGCTGGACCATTTGCTGAGTCCTGTGCTGGGCAGCGGCAGCAAGATGCAAATCGCGTTTGCGGCAGCGATTGCAGCGATCGTTATTGCTGCGCTGGGCGCTCTGGCGTCGTACGTGGCGCACTACTACACAACGAGCGTCGGGCAGTGGGTGGCGAATGACCTGCGCATGCGCACCTACCATCATCTTCAGCAACTTTCGCTGAGCTATTACGATCGTCACCAGACCGGCTCGCTGCTAAGTACGATCACCGCCGACGTGCAAACGATTCAGAATTTTGCATCCAGTTCGACTCTGGACATTGCCATCGATGCGCTGACCATCGTCGGCATGCTTTTCATCATGTTCTGGCTGAACTGGGATTTCACGTTGATTGCGGTCGCGGTAACGCCGTTCATGCTTTTCTTTGTGGCCAGATTCAAAAAGGCGGTGAAGAAGGCGACACATGAAGTGCGTCGACAGCAAAGCAATGTGGTCGCGGTGGTGCAGCAGGGGCTGCAGTCCATGCGGGTGGTGAAGGCATTCGGGCGAGAAGATCTGGCGCAGGCAGAATTAGGAGCGGTGAGCCGGGCGACAGTAGACGCCGCGCTTAAAGCAAGGCGGGTGAAAGCGCTGTTGTCTCCCATTGTGACGGTGACGGTTTCTTTTTGCGTTGCGATCGTATTGTGGCGAGGCTCGGCGCTGATCCTTGCTGGCGCGATGACTGCCGGCGCACTGACGGTGTTTCTCTCGTATCTGACGAAATTTTTCAAACCGGTGCAAGATCTGGCGACCATGACGAATTCCATCGCGCAAACAGCGGTGGGCGTGGATCGCATCCGCGCGATTCTGGACGCCGATACGGTTATTCCGGAACGGCCCGACGCGCAGGAGCCGAAATCGCTGACGGGTGAGATTGTGTTCGATAGCGTGGCGTTTGCTTATTCACCGGACGTCCCGGTGCTGAAGGGGGTGAGTTTCCGCATCAAGCCGGGAGAAATGGTGGGGGTGGTTGGTCCGACGGGTGGCGGCAAATCCACAATCGTGAGCTTGATTCCAAGATTTTACGATCCAACGGCGGGCAAGATTGAAATCGATGGTGTCGACATCCGCGACTATAAGCTTCAGACGCTTCGGAATCACATCGGCTACGTGCTGCAGGAGACCGTTCTTTTCCAGGGAACGGTGCGGGACAACATCGCCTACGGGCGAGCGGGCGCGACGGAAGAGGAGATTATGAATGCGGCGAAACTTGCCGATGTGGATGAGTTTGTATCGCGGATGCCACAGGGTTACGACACCATCGTGGGCGAACGCGGCGAGACGCTATCCGGCGGGCAGCGGCAGCGTATCGGCATTGCTCGCGCGATTATTCGAAACAATCCGATCCTGATCCTGGACGAACCCACCGCCGCGCTCGATACCGAATCGGAGAGCATGGTGATGAAGGCCCTGGACCGGCTGATGACTGGCCGCACGGTGATCACCATCGCGCACCGGTTGAGCACCATTCGAAACTCTTCGAAGATACTGGTGCTGAAAGAGGGCGTAGTGGCCGAACAGGGTACCCATGACGAGTTAATGAAACTTGGGGGAGTTTACGCGGAACTATATCGTGTACAGTTCGAAGGGTCGGCAACGCAAACGGCATCGTAGTGATGCCCGGTCCTGGGAGATGGCATGTCGCGTTCGTTAATCGTTCTGCCTGATGATTCGGCGAAACCAATCCTAGATGCCATAAATAGCGCCAAGAAATCCATCCGCGTGAAGATGTTCGTATTTTCCGACCCGTCGCTATTGAGCGCGGTGATCGCAGCACAACGCCGGGGCGTGAACGTGCGGATCATGTTGAATCCAAACCGGCGGAGCGGGAAAGCGGAGAACGCACATTCTCGAAAAGTGCTGCAAGCAGCGGGTGTCGAGGTGATCGACAGCAATCCAGCCTTCGGCATGACCCACGAGAAGTCCATGGTGGTGGACGATGCCACGGCGTTCGTTAAATCACTGAATTGGGAAACCAAGAACCTGACGATAACTCGCGACTACGCTATCGTGACGTCGCATAAGAAAGAGGTCGAGGAGATCATCGAGTGTTTCGAAGCGGATTGGAAACGAAAAGATTTTGATGCCGGGGAGAATGCGCACCTGATCTGGTGTACGGGCAACGGGCGAGAACGCATCGCGCGGTTTATCGACAAGGCCAAGCATTCGATCTTTCTTCAGAACGAACGCTATCAAGACGCGGTAATTATCGAGCGGCTGGTGCGAGCCGCGATGCGAGGGGTGAAGGTCCACGTGATGGCGCGTCCGCCGCATAAACTTCAGAAGGAGAAACTTACCGAAGGGGTTGGAGGGCTTCGCACGATGGATGATGTTGGGATCAAAGTCCACAAGCTGAAGCATCTGAAGCTGCACGCTAAGATGTTGCTGATCGACGAACGCCGCGTGATTGTGGGATCCATCAATCTGGCACCTGGAAGTTTTGATAGCCGGCGGGAATTGGCGATCGAGACGCATGACCCGAGCGTCGTTAAACGCATGACGAAAATTGTTCATCACGATTGGAAGCATTCGCACCGCATGGATTTGACGGATGAAGGGTTGGCGAAGGAACTCCAGCGTCACAATATTGAATCGGCCGAGGAACTGGCGTTGAATCTGCCGAGGAAGAAGAAGTGATCAGGGAGCAGGGATCAGGGATCGGGGATCAGGAAGCGGGAGGAAGCTCCAGGTTTTGAGTTGTAAGTTTTTGGCATCAGCGATCAAGAACCAGGAAGCGTTGAAGGAAGTTTTAGGTCGAATTGTTCGTTGCAGTCAGATCGCGAAGCCGGTTGCAGCACAAATTTCTTTGCGGTTCCTGATCGCTGGTCTCTGATCGCTAATCGCCCGTTTCCGTGGACCTTGCTTGCGATCGTTGCGATTGGTGCTGGTAATCTGCGGTTTTCACCTATAATGCCTACTCTCCGCCCGCCACTTTTTGCATTTTGGAGGCTCCCATGGCCGTGCGTTTCCGGCAAATACCTATCCTGCTCGCGCTTCTCTTGCAGGTGGCATTTGCGATCGCATCATCCGCCCAGCAGACCTCGCCGGCTTCAACCGGTTTGCTGCGCCTCACGCTGAAAGAAGCGGTGCAACTGGCGCTAAAGCAAAATCCGCAGCGGATCATCGCGCAACTTCTCGTTTCCGAAAGTGATCGCAATAGCCAGATCGCCCGATCGGCTCTACTTCCGCAAGCAAACATGGAGGCGCATGGGGCGCTTAGCCAGTACAACTTAAACAGCGTCGAGGCCAGGCCACCGCGATTAAGGGCCGGCCCTTATCAATTCATTGAAGCAGGCCCTTCTTTTTCGCAAACGCTACTAAACCTGCCACAGATACGCGGATATCAGATCGGCCGCGAGGGGACGCGGGAGGCGCGCGCGGACGAACAGACGACGCGCGAGACGGTGGTAGGCGCGATTGTCGAGCAATACTTGCTGGTTTTGCGAGCACTGGCGACCAGGGATGCGGCAAGTTCACGGGTCGCACTGGCGCAGCGACTCTTCGACCAGGCTTCGGAGCTGCAGAAAACGGGGATCGGATTGAACATCGATACCGTGCGAGCCAATGTCGAACTACAGAATGAACGGCAAAATCTGATCGACGCGGAAACGGAGACCCGGACCACCCGATACAGCTTGGCGGAACTGCTTGATCTACCGCGCGAGCAGGAGCTAGAAGCCACGGACCGACTGGATTTCTACAATCTACCCACGCTCGAGAAAGAGGCACTGCTCGACAAGGCGCTGACATCGCGGCCGGAGATTCGGTCATTCAACTCGCAGCAACGTATAGCCAGACTGTCCGTGGACGCATCGCGTGAGCAGAGACTTCCGCAGGTGGACTTCTCTGGTTTCTGGTTCTATCGGGGGCAGCATTTTAATGACGGTATTCCGGCCTACACCTACGCGGTCTCCCTGGAATTTCCTCTGTTCACGAGCGGACGAATTCGAGCGGAAGTGGCGCGAGCAAAGCTGGAAGAACAACGGATAGGGGAGAATCGACGGCAGCTGGAGGCGCGGATCGTCAGGGAAGTAAAAACCGCTTTTGATGAGCTACTTGCCGCACGGAATGCGGTGGACGTGGCGAACCTGGGCCTCAAGCTGGCGCAGGATGAGGTTGCGCAAGCGCAGCGCCGCTTCGAGGCTGGCGTAACCACGAATGTGGAAGTAATTACCGCTCAAGATGCCCTGGCGCGCGCCAGCGACAATCAGATCAGCGCGCTGTTTCGATTTAACCTGTCTCGCGCAAATCTGGCGCAAGCTACGGGCGAGATCGAAGCGATGTACAGCAAATGACGTACAAAATGAACGACACGGCGAACGAGGTGCACAGCAAGTGAAAGGCGAATTCGGACTATGAGCACTTTGCCCGCAACGCCTCCGCCGCAACCCGGAGGTTCGGCTGACGCTACGACGCCGCAGGTGACGCAAGAATCGATTTTGTGGCGCGAACGCGTGCGAAGTCTGAATCCCATCCTGAGGATTGGTTTGGTCGTGCTGCTCATCCTGGTTGGAGTGGTGTGGTACGTATTATCCGGGCGAGTTTCGACAGATGATGCACAGGTGGATTGCCATATCACAGCGGTCGCGCCGCAGGTCCCGGGTTACGTCGTCCAACTGCTAATCAACGACAATACGCCCGTGAGAGAGGGCGACGCGCTGGTGCAGATTGATCCGCGAACGTACGAAGCGGAAGTGGCACAAGCGAAGGCGAGCCTTGATGTAGCGGAGGCGCAGGCAAATTCCGCGCAGCTGCAAATCCGGCTGACGCGTGAAACTACCACCAACAGTACGAGTGGGGCGACGGCGCAGAAGGAATCCGATGCGGCCGATTTCGCGAGTTCGCAGGCGCAATTGGAGCAGACGGCTACCGCAAATTTGCAGGTAGCCGAGGCGAATGTGGCCGCCAAACACGCTACCAACGAGCGGGCGCAGAGTGATCTGGCACGGTATCAGCCGCTGCTGGGCACCGGCGACGTTTCGAAGTTTCAGTTCGATTCCGTGGATGCGGCAGCGCAGGTGGCCAAAAGCGAACTGATTGCGGCCGAGCAACAGCAAGCGGCGGCGCAGCAGGCGGTGGCGATTGCGCGGGCAAACACGCGTTCTGCGCAGATGCGGGTAGCGCGTTCGGAATCGCAATTCCTGGAAACCAAGGCGCGCGAGCGGCAAGTGCCGATCGCCGAAGCAACTTACAAGTCGGCTTTAGCGACGGTTGAACGCGCGCGGGCAGCTCTGCAACAAGCGGAACTGAACCTCGCTTACACGCGAATTACCGCGCCGATCAGCGGGCAGATCACGCAAAAGTCGGTGGACCTTGGGCAGTACGTCTCCCCGGGACAATTGCTGTTTACCATAGTTCCGTTGGATCAGGTGTACGTTACAGCGAATTTCAAGGAGACGCAGTTGGCACATGTCGCGACCGGGCAACCGGTCCATATTCATGTGGACACGTACAGCGAGGTGTTCGAAGGAACGGTGGACTCGCTGGCAGGGGCGACCGGATCGCGACAGGCGTTGCTTCCCCCGCAAAACGCGACTGGGAACTTCATCAAGGTGGTGCAGCGGATACCGGTGAAGATTCTGGTGAAGCCGGCGAAGGATCCGCGACTGGTTTTGCGACCGGGAATGAACGTGGAAGCGACGATTTATACCCGCTGACCTGAGAGGACAGGCATGAGCTATCTTGGCGGAGCTTCTCCTGGAAGCGAGACGTGGGAAGCGGAAGAGGGACGGTACATCAGCTCGTCGCTTGGGAGCCTGACACACCGGCAGAGAATAACGCTCTTGCTGATTTTTGGCCTGGTGACCGCGATCGAGATTTCAAATCGGTTATCCATTAATGTTCTGCTTCCGGATATGCAGGGGAATGTCGCGGCGGACGCGGACCAAATTAGTTGGGTAGTGATTCTCTACAACCTCGGTTTTTTATGCTCGCTGGCACTGGCAACGTGGATGACGCGAGTGATCGGTGCACGACGCCACCTGTTGATCAGCATCGGTTTGTATTCCGTCGGAGCGCTGGGCTGTTTTCTGAGCGCGCACAGCCTGGAGCTGCTGCTGACGTCCCGATTGATTCAGGGATTCGGCGGCGGAGCTTTCTTGGTGCGAACGGTCATTCTGGCTGGGCTAATGTTTCCCGGGAAGGCGCGGCTTGGAGCGGTTACGCGGTTATATTGTCTTCTGTTCGCCTTTCAGATTACGTATCCGGTTGCGATGGGATGGATTACCGATACGTTTCATTGGAATTATGCATTTCTGATTGATTTCCCTTTTCTCGCAATTGGTGCCGTGCTGGTGTGGAAGTTGGTGCCTCGAGGGAAACTGTTCCGGCGAAGATTGGATGGCCCGGTGGACATCCGAGGCGCAATATTGCTGATCGCTTCGCTGATCTGCCTGCAGACTGCGACCAGCCGCGGCGAACGCGATCTGTGGCTGGAGTCGCCGTGGATCGGGCCGGCGCTGCTGGCTGCCGCGATTTGTTTCGCTGCGTTCCTCTGGTGGGATAGCCGCCTCGACAATCCTTCGCCGGTATTTCATTTGCGCATGATCTGGAGGCAGAAATATTTGCGCATTGCGTTTTTCGTTTTCATGATCGTGGGCGCAATCCTCGGCGCCGGGCTGTACGTGTTGCCGCAATATCTTCGCTACGTTCAAGATTACAGTGCGACGCAGACGGGCGGATTCATCTCGATGTACACGACTGGACTTGGAGCAGGGCTGTTACTTTCCTTGCGGGCAATCATGCCGCGCCTGGGCGGTCCACGCACCGTTGCGCTTGGATTTCTGATATTTATCGTGGCCTGCGTCTTGCTCATCTATGTCTGGACCCCCACGACGCCAACGGTGATCCTGGCGCCAGCCATTTTTCTGCAAGGTTTTTCCCTGGGACCCATGCTCATAGGCGTGGCAAACATTGCTACTGGGCAAGCGGCGCTCTTTGATCTGAATGACATATCGACGAGCTACTTCTTTGTGCGGCAGCTAGGAAATACTTTCGGAGTGACCGCGGTCACCGTCCTGTTTGACCACAGAATGACGCTTCATTCCTCACGGCTGCTGGACGTGGCGAATCGGGTGGACCCGATCCTTCGCTTGACATTGACCCAATACGCGAATTTGATCCACAGCAACGGTGGTGGAAGCAGCAACCCCTCTCTTGGGGCTCTGCAGATATTTCAAGCCGATGTGATTACCCAGAGCAGGCTGTTGTCCTACATCGACGTCTATTTCGGGCTCGCGGTGCTTGCGAGCCTCGGGCTGGTTTTACTTGCTATTGGACGAATCAAAAGAGACCAGGACCGGCTCCATTTTCATTTGTGGTAGGCGCTACAAGTCAAATGAGCGAGTGTGCGCGTCTTTGGAATTGAGGATTGGTATGAAAGCTTGCGTGCTTGCGAGTCCAGCGCCGGTGGAGACGAATCCCCTCCAGTACAAGGACGCTCCTGTCCGCGAACCGGCAAAGGACGAAGTTCTGGTCCGCGTACGCTATTGCGGAGTTTGCCGGACCGACCTGCACGTGGTGGAAGGCGAACTCTCTCCCCGAAAGTCACCCGTCGTTCCCGGGCACCAGGTGGTAGGAATAATCGAAAAAGCCGGAAAAGAAGCGTCGCGATTTTCGCTGGGCACGCGGGTGGGCATCGCGTGGCTAAACCGGACAGATGGAACTTGTGCATATTGCCGCGCGGGTAATGAAAATCTGTGCGACCATCCGGATTTTACGGGCTACAGCGTGGACGGCGGGTATGCGGAATACATTGTTGCGCCGGAACAGTTTGTTTACGAGATTCCCGAAAAGTTCACGGACAAACAAGCCGCGCCGCTCTTATGCGCGGGCATCATCGGATTTCGCTGCTTGCGGCTGTCGGGAATTCAGGCGGGAGAGAGGCTCGGCTTTTACGGATTCGGCGCGGCGGCTCATCTCGCCATACAGGTGGCCCGCCACTGGAATGTGGATGTATATGCCATGACGCGAGACTCCCGGCACCAAAAATTGGCGCTGCAGCTGGGCGCAAAGTGGGTTGGCGGAACTTTGGCGGAACCCCCGGCGAAGCTGGACGCGGCCATCGTTTTTGCGCCGGCCGGCGAAATTGTGCCGGCGGCGTTGAAAGTTCTGCGCAAGGGCGGAACGCTGATTCTGGGCGGAATCCATATGAGCCCGATACCTTCGCTTGACTACGACCTGCTCTACCAGGAGCGCGTGGTGCGCAGTGTGGCCAATAATACCCGTCAGGATGGAGAGGAGTTCCTGCGAATTGCAGCAGAAATCCCCATCGAAACGCATGTTCAGCTATTCCCATTGGCGGAAGCGAACCGTGCGCTCAATGCGTTGAAGAATGACGCTATCCAGGGTGCAGCTGTGCTGCAGGTTGTAGCTTGAATTCGCGGGAGCGAGCCGTGATGCGTAGCGGTGCGCTAGTATGTTCACGCGGTCCGGACGGCCGCTTTCTGGAATGAGTTCACAGACCATAGCCGGAGGCGGAGCTAGCGGCGATCCCATCATTGAGTTTCGCGGCGTCAGCTACAGCGCGGGTTCCAACGGTGCCAAGCCGATACTGGACGGAATTTCGTTGACGATTCGCAGCGGCGAAACGGTAGTCTTGCTCGGCAAAAGCGGCGCGGGGAAGACTACGCTGCTCAAGCTCGTCAACCGCATGCTGGTGCCGAGCCACGGCGAAGTTTTCGTGGAAGGCCAAGCGACGGGAGCGTGGGACGTGATCCGGCTGCGGCGCGGTATCGGCTACGTTATCCAGCACGTAGGGTTGTTTCCGCACTTCAATGTCAGACGCAACGTGACGCTGGTCCCCAATCTTGAAAAGTGGCCCAAGGATCGACAGGAAAAGCGATATACGGAAGTGATGCAACTCGTCGGCTTGGATGCGCGCGAATTTGGCAAGCGCTTGCCGCACCAACTCTCGGGCGGGCAGCGCCAGCGGGTGGGCGTCGCGCGAGCTCTGGCTGCCGACCCACCGATTCTGTTGATGGACGAACCATTTGGTGCGCTGGACCCGGTAACACGCGCGGATTTGCAGCGAGAATTTCATGAACTTGCGGAGCGCCTGGCGAAAACAATCGTGCTTGTCACCCACGATCTGCGAGAAGCGCTCGTGCTCGGCTCGCGAATTGTCTTAATGGACAAAGGCCGAGTGGTCGCGGATGCCTCGGCAGAATCGTTTCCCAGCCTCGCGCAACCCTTGGTGCAAGAATATGTCGCTTCGCAGCAGTCGACGGTGGAAGAGTCATGAGCTTCTGGCAGTTCTTTATCAGTCACCAAAAGGAAATATGGGCGGCCACGCGCGAGCATCTGACTCTGGTGTTCATAGCTATGCTGATTGCCGTTGCTATCGCCCTTCCCCTCGGAATGTTCATCGTTGGCCGTCCACGTTTGCAATCCATAGCTCTCGGCCTAGCGAATATCTTTCAGACCATTCCCAGCCTCGCGCTGTTTGGATTTCTTATTCCTATTCCGTTCCTCGGGGGCATCGGTACGCGCACCGCAGTGGTCGCACTGGTGCTTTATGCGTTGCTTCCGATCCTACGCAATACCTGCGTCGGACTGAGCGGCGTCGATCCGGTCGTTCTGGAAGCCGCTGAAGCTATGGGAATGACCGAGCGGCAAATCCTGTTCCGTGTGCGCGTCCCGCTTGCAAGAGGTGTCCTGATCGCGGGAATTCGCACATCGACGGTGATCACCATCGGAGTCGCCACCATTGCCGCGGCTATTGGCGCCGGGGGCTTGGGGGTCTTTATTTTTCGCGGAGTCGCTATGGTGAGCAACGCCGTTATTCTTGCCGGTGCGATTCCGGCCGCTCTACTAGCCCTGGCTGCGGATTATCTGTTGGGCTGGCTTGAGCGCCGGCTGAAGGTTGTCTGATATGCGTAAAATCCTCGTGCTGTTCTTGCTGCTTGCGACGCTCAGCGCCGTTTCCTGCCGCCAACAGGAACAAAAGAAGCTGGTAATCGGGTCAAAGTTTTTTACCGAGCAGGTTGTTCTGGCCGAGCTTCTGGCTCAGCACATCGAAGCCTGCGCCGGTGTGCCTGTCGAACGAAAGTCTAATCTGGGAGGCACGCTGCTAGTGCACAAAGCGATGCTGAACGGTAATCTGGACTTGTACGTCGAATATACAGGCACCGCGCTTCTTGCGGTTCTTGGCGAGCCGGCGACCGGGGACAGCAAAACCGTCTATAGCCGCGTTCGTGATGAGTACCGCAAGCGCTTCAACCTCGAAGTGACCGAGCCGCTCGGCTTCGAAAATACGTTTGCGATGGTGGTGCGCAAAGAAGACGCCGAGCAATTTCATCTCGCCAAGATTTCGGATATCGTGCCGCTTGCTCCACAGTGGCGTCCCGGCGTGGGCTACGAATTTCTCGAACGCCCGGATGGATACAAGGGTTGGACCGAGCGCTACGGGCTGAAGTTCGGCAAGCCGCCCAGCGAACTGGACCTCGGGCTTCTCTATCGCGCGCTGGTGGAGAAAAAAGTGGATGTGGTGGCGGGAAATTCGACGGACGGGCTCATCGAATCTCTTCGTCTGGTGCCGCTGGAGGACAACCTTCGGTATTTCCCGCCATACGATGCGGTGCCGGTGGTACGTCGCGATGCCCTCGAGCGCATTCCGGGTCTGCGTGGCTGCTTGGCGCAGTTGGGTGGAAAAATTACTGTGCAGGACATGCGGCGCATGAACTTCGAGGTGGATGGTGATCAGCGTGACGTAGTTGTGGTGGTCCGCGAGTTTCGCGCCTCAAACGGCCTCTAACCTTTCGTTCCGTCGTGCATCGAATGCCTTGAGAGCCCAAGACACATAGATTTTTAAGGCGGTCGTAAATAGTTCCTGCGTGGGGTTGTGAATTTTGTCCGCGAATGTTTTCCGTGGGGGGTGGTTACATTTCTCGGAGAGTTTGAGATACTCAACCCGCCCGAACATTTCGAGCACCCTCCGCTCATTCTGCACCAGCAGTGAAGGGAACGTACCTCATGCCAAAACCAGTACTGTTAACAGTTGACGATGACCCCGATGTCCTCCGAGCCGTGGAGCGAGATTTGCGGAGCCGTTATGCCGACCGCTACCGCATTTTGCGCGCAGAGTCGGCGACCGAAGGCCTGAACACCTTAAGGCAACTCCACGAGCGCAACGATGTAGTCGCGCTTCTTCTTGCGGACCAGCGCATGCCCGAACTCGACGGCGTAGGCTTCCTGACTCAGGCCACTGAACTTTTCCCGGCCTCCAAACGCGCATTGCTTACCGCATACGCTGACACCACAGCCGCCATTAACGCCATCAATGAAGCGCGCGTGCATTATTTCCTGATGAAGCCGTGGGATCCTCCGGAGCAAAATCTTTATCCGGCCATCGACGATATGCTGGACGAATGGGCAGACTCTTACCGCCCACCCTATGAAGGCATTCGCCTTCTGGGCACGCGCTGGTCCGCACGCGCCTACGAGCTCAGAAATTTCTTGGCGCGCAACCACGTGCCCTACCAGTGGATCGACATTGAACTCACCACCAACGACACGTCCGTCCAGACGCTGTTGAAGGGAGAAAACGGCGAACCGGCACAACTCCCGTTGATCATTTTCCAAGACGGACAGCGCTTGTCGGATCCAGCGCCACTGGCCATCGCGCAGAAGATTGGGCTGCGCACGCACACCGACTTGGAGTTCTATGACCTGGCAATTGTGGGCGGGGGACCAGCTGGTCTGGCGGCCGCGGTATACGGGGCATCCGAGGGGCTGCGCACGGTAATGATCGAACGCGAGGCGCCCGGCGGACAAGCAGGTCTGAGCTCACGAATCGAAAACTATCTGGGATTTCCTGCTGGACTCAGCGGGTCGCTTCTTGCGCAGCGAGCGGTTCAGCAGGCGAACCGCTTCGGCGTAGAGATTCTTTCGCCACAAGAAGCGACTGGACTGCGCGTGGAAGGTCCATACCGGATCATTGATCTGGCTGACGGCAGCAAAATCTCTTGTCACGCGCTTTTGCTGGCGACGGGCGTGCAATGGCGAAGTCTCGGCGTACCGGGCGAAGAATTGCTGCGAGGCGCCGGTATCTACTATGGCGGGGGCCTCACTGAAGCGATTTCCTGCAAGGGGGAAACGGTGTACGTGGTTGGCGGCGCAAACTCGGCTGGGCAGGCAGCGATGCATTTTTCGAAATACGCGCAAAAAGTAGTGATGCTCATCCGGCGCGAATCGCTTGCCAGCACGATGTCGCAGTACTTGATCGATCAAGTCCAGAAAACCGCGAACATCGAGGTTTGGCCGGAAACGGAAGTGGTGGAAGTTCACGGCGAGCAACAACTCTCCGAGATTTCCGTACGCTGCGCCCGCACCGGCACTACCGAGCGCTATCCGGCGCGCAGCCTTTTCATCTATATTGGCGCCTTGCCGCGTACGGATTGGGTGGGGAGTACGGTGCATCGCGATGAACGTGGCTTCATTCTTTCCGGTCCGGACCTCATGAAGGATGGGAAGCGTCCGCCCGAATGGACTCTTGACCGCGACCCTGGACTACTGGAAACCAGCGTTCCCGGCATCTTCGTGGTTGGTGACGTCCGACACGGTTCGGTCAAGCGCGTGGCATCCGGCGTGGGCGAAGGTGCGGTGGCTGTGCAGTTCATCCACCAGTATCTGGCAAAGGTTTCCTAGAGCGTTTCAGGCGAACTATGACTCCTAAAACGGAAAGCAATTCCATGCAGCGGATCGTCAACGAATTGAAGGCGTTCGAGGCTTTCGCGGGTCTTTCCGACGAAGATCTTCAATGGTTCGCGGAACGTTGCACCGAGCGTGAATTCGCGCCCGGCGAAACTCTGCTTCGCGAAGGTGAGCCCGCTGAATTCATGATTGTGGTACTGGCGGGAGAATTCGTCGCCCGCCAGGAGGCATCTGGTCCGGACAGCCCAGTGTTTAATATCAAGTCCGGCGCGATCACGGGACTCCTACCGTATTCACGCATGAAGCAATCCAAGGTCACCAGTCGGGCCATTACGCCTGTTCGCGTCCTTATGGTGTCTTCCAAGTCGTTTCCAGACATCGTGCATCGACTACCGCTTCTTGGTGAACGTCTGGTCGGTATGCTTACCGACCGGGTGCGCGAATTCACACGCTTCGAGCAGCAGCGAGACAAACTCGCGGCGCTCGGCAAGCTTTCCGCGGGTCTGGCGCATGAACTCAACAATCCTGCGGCTGCGGCTGCGCGTTCCGCCGAGGCGCTGGTGGCTTGCCTGGAGCGCCTTCGCACCCTGGAACGCGACCCAGCGTTGAACGAAGCAAACTGCGAGCAAATCTCCGCTGTCGAAACCACCATTCGCGGGGAATTGAAGCCGCCCGTTTTCAAGGATGAACTCGAGCGTAGCGATCGCGAGGAATCCATTTCGGAATGGCTGAAAACTCACGGCGTGCCGGAGCCTTGGAAACTCACTCCGCAACTAGTGGAGGCAAATCTCGACACTCATCACCTGGAGCGCCTGGAGGAAGTGTCCGCGAAGGCCTTTCCTTCGGAGGTCATGCGCTTCGCTACTATGCTGGAGATGGAGAAAATCGCGCAGCAGATCGGCCACAGCACCAAGCGCATTTCTGGCCTGGTGCGAGCGATCAAGGAATATTCGTATATGGACCAATCGCCGGTTCAGGCGGTGGACATCGTCCAAGGCATCGAGACTACACTAACCATTCTGGAGCATAAGTTGCGCAAGGGGATCACTGTAAAACGCGATTTCGCGCCGGATCTTCCGCGGGTCCAAGCCAATGGCAGCGAACTGAACCAGGTTTGGACGAATCTCATCGACAACGCCGCGGACGCCATGAAGTATAAAGGCACGCTCACCATAAATGCGGCACGCGAAGGCGATCAGGTATTAGTGGAAGTTATCGACAGCGGTCCGGGCATTCCCAAGGATGTCCAGTCCCACATCTTCGAGCCTTTCTTCACCACGAAAGGCGTGGGTGACGGCACTGGCCTCGGGCTGGACGCCGTGCGCCGCATCGTTCGCAAACTTCAAGGCACAATTACGTTTGCATCGGTTCCGGGAAATACGAAATTTCAAGTGCGCATCCCTACCGCCGCCCAATCGAAAGGAGAATAACCCATGGCCAGCGTTTGTACCCATCTGAGTTCAATTCATAAGGTCCATCCCAAAACGAAGGGTTGCGAGGAATGCCTGAAAATGGGCGATACCTGGGTGCATCTGCGCATGTGCCTGTTTTGCGGCCACGTGGGCTGCTGCGATTCGTCGAAAAATACACATGCCACCAAGCATTTTCACGCCACCAAACATCCAATTATGCGTTCGATAGAACCCGGCGAGGATTGGAAGTGGTGCTACGTAGACGAGGTTGAGCTGGATTAGCGACGGTGACGGCGGAGCAAATTCATTGATCGTGCGGACTGGCGCGCGGAGGCGCTGCGCCGCTTGCAGGAACCGAAAAGGAGCACTTGATGGCGCAAAAGAATGAGGAAACGCTAATCACGCTGCAGGTCGGTTCGGAGCTTCGTGTGAACAATGACGGGACGATCGTCATGGACAATCCGGAACTGGAACTGGCTCGCGAGCGTAATGCTGCCGACGCCACGATCTCGTACCGCTTCGACGCTGCCCGCGGACAGCACATCTTTCGGCTGCTTGATCCGGTAGCGGATCACAAGCACATGCGGCGCGACCGTCCGAATGATTAACTAGCCTTTATTCCGCGCTGTTTAAGTCCCGGCCCCGGCGCTACGGCGAAAAGAAGGTCCCGTAGTGGTTTCGCGCTCTTACACACGAAAGCTGCACTTCCCAATTTAAACCCATGGTACGCGAGGACTTCCCGGGTCGTACCAGAAGTTTTTAGTTGTCAGCCAGCCCGGAAAATGGCATCGTCTCCCATCCGGGGCTGACCCAGTCTCTTATCCAGGTCGTGCAAGCTCACCGCAAGGTGAGTCCTCAGGCGAGTAGGCGGAATGAAAAAGAGCGGTGGCAGGCTACCGAAGGGCTTCGATTCCGACACCCTTGTGAAGCTGGAGATGGAGAGCAACCCGGAATGTTTGTGCCTTGTCCGTGCAACCATCGAACGTGCGTCCGAAGTGCTGCATTTCCAGGATTCCGAAACGCGTGCCATTGTGCGGTCCGTAGATGAAGCGCTGGCAAACGTCATGCGCCACGCGTACAAGGGCGTTCCGGGAAAGCCGATTGAAGTCGTTTGCCGGCGCATGCGTTCTCCCGGGGATGGCCGCGAACCCCTGGGTATCGAAATCCTACTCCATGATCGGGGAGCTAAAGCGGACCCCAAGAAGCTTAAGGGCCGTCCCTTGGATGAGATACGCCCCGGTGGCTTGGGGCTTCATTTCATCCGGGAGTGCATGGACGTAGTAGAATTCAGCCGCAAGAACGGCACGAATCAGCTTCGTTTATTGAAGTATTTACATCCGTCGGCCCATAAGGCCCGGTCGGTAGGAGAATAGATCGTGAAGATTGCCGCGCGCGAAACGAAGGGAAGTACCATTTTCGATGTGTCTGGCGACATTGACCTCGCCCATTCCCCCGAGATGCGCAAGGCCCTGCTCGGCGAGATCAAGGAGAAGAAAGTCCCCAAGGTTTTCCTGAATCTGCGCGAGGTTCGCTATATCGACAGCTCCGGCATCGCGTCGCTGGTGGAAGGTCTCAAGGCGTCGCGGGACGTGGGCACGCGCCTGATTCTCTTCGGCCTGAGCACTTCGGTGCGCGAAGTGATGCAACTCTCCCGTCTTCAGAAAATTTTCGAGATTTACGATAGTGAAGAGCAGGCGCTCGCTTCGTAGTGGCCGCCAGAGAGTCACGAGGAGAGAGCACCAGTACAGGTAACTCAGCCAGTGGGATTCGTCGAACAAGTCGGTGACGCTACGCTCGATTCCTTGAGTTACGTGGGGCAGCTCGCCACGTTGACGGGTCGCGCGGGGTATTTCACGTTTGTCGGACCGTTTGTCGGCAAACCGGTGCGCTTCGGTCGCTCCATTGCACAAGCCATGGAAGTCGGCGTTCGCTGCCTGCCAATTCTCTCGCTGATCACATTTTTCATCGGGCTCATCCTGGCGCTGCAAAGTGCCTATGAGCTAAAACGCTTCGGGGCCTTGAATTACGTTGCCAGCGCGGTGGCCATTTCCGTGACCCGCGAACTGGGTCCGCTAATTACCGCCATCATGGTCATCGGGCGCTCGGGTTCAGCCTTCGCCGCGGAGATCGGCACCATGAAGGTAACGGAAGAAATTGACGCCCTTGAGACCATGGCTATCAATCCAGTCCAGTTTCTGGTGGCGCCCAAATTTGTGGCCATGATTTTGATGCTTCCATGCCTCACGATATGGGCCAACTTCATGGGCGTCATGGGTGGCTCCTTATTTGGCGTGCTGCAGGCAGACTTCACTTTCAGCGGCTACATACGGGCCACGTTTGATGCTCTGTTGTTGCGCGACGTGATGACCGGACTGGTCAAGAGCGTCATGTTTGGAATGACCATCACGGCGGTGGGCTGCCTTGAAGGGCTGCTTACCGGAGGTGGCGCCGAACAGGTTGGCCGGTCCACCACGCGCGCTGTAGTGGTCTCTATCTTCGGCGTGATTCTTGTGGACTTGATTTTCACCACATTGTTTTTCTTTCTGGGAGGAGGGAAGTGAGCGCCAAGCCCGATCTCGACCTCGTCGACCCGCGAGATTTTCCTCCGGATGGGCCTATGATCTCGCTGCGCAATCTGCGCGTCGCGTACTCGGGGCGCGAGATTCTGCATGGCATCAATTTTGATGTGCAACGCGGCGAAACTTTGGTGATTCTCGGTGGCTCTGGTTCCGGTAAGAGTACGCTCCTGCGCACGCTGGTTGGTCTCGAACTGCCCAGCTCTGGAGAGGTTTGGATTGCCGGCAAGAATTTTGCCGCCATCTCCGATGCCGAGCGCGACGAGATTCGCAAGAAGCTTGGCATGTCTTTTCAGGGCGGGGCGCTGTTCGGCTCGATGACTGTGGGCGAAAATGTGGCGCTGCCTTTGCGGGAACACACCAAGCTGGAAGATCCGACGATCGAGATCATGGTGCGTCTAAAGCTCGATCAAGTTGGGCTGTCGGGTTTTGAAGAGTATTATCCTGCGCAGCTCAGCGGAGGAATGAAGAAGCGCGCAGCGGTTGCCCGTGCGCTGGCGATGGACCCGGAAATTCTCTTTTTCGACGAGCCCTCCGCTGGTCTGGATCCGATCATCGCCGCGGGCATTGATCAACTGATTCTGGAGTTGAAAAAGGCCTTTCATATGACCATTATCGTGGTCACTCACGAGCTTGCCAGCGCGTACTTGATAGCGGATCGCATGGTGCTAATCAACAAAGGCGATGTGATTGCATCCGGCACCGTCCAGGAGATGCAAAAAAGTACGCAACCCAAGGTTCGGCAGTTTCTCGATAGAGTTCCGGAGCCAGCAGTGGCGCAGGAATTGGATTATCTTCAGATGCTGACCGAAGGCCAACCGCGGCGAAGTACCTGAGCGAACCGCCAAAATGAGCTTTCAGAAGAGCTAGAGTTCAGGGAAAAGTGACGGCCAGAGGAGAAGAGCAGGAGCGATGCCAGCAAAACGAGAACCAGTTTTTGTCGGAATATTTGTTTTGATCGCCGCGGCGCTGCTGATCGTCACGGTATTCGCCCTCACTGGCGCTTTTGCCAAATCGGACAGGCAATTTCACGCGAAGTTTACCAACGCCGCGGGACTTGAGCCGGGCGCGGCGGTGCACTACGCGGGCGGCCCGAAAGTTGGCCGAGTGGTGAAAATGGAAATCGATCCAGCGGATCCAAGTCTGATTGACATGACTTTTAGCGTAAAAAAAGAAATACCCGTTAAGACCGACAGTGTGGTCGCGATACTAAGCTACAGTCCACTCGGGGACAATCATTTGGAGGTCAAGCCGGGGACCCTTGCGGCTCCGTTGGCCCGTCCGGGTGCGCTCCTGCAAGCCAAGCCTTATGTTGGCTTCAACGACCTCTCCGATCAGATCAACAAGCTTGCCCCGCAGGCTCAGGAACTTATCGCAAACTTGAACCTGCGTGTTAAGGAGCTCAGCGTCACCATCGCTCGCGTCAACGACCTTCTGAATGACAAAAACCGGGAAAATGTTTCCGCCAGCATCGCCGATCTTCACGGGATGCTCGCGGAAGATCGCCCCATCATCAAATCCACGCTGCAAAATGCAAATGCCCTGACCCAGAAAATCGATCCGGTGATCGCGCAGTTGCGGAAGACTCTAGACCAGGCGAACGCCACGCTGACTCACGTGGACGGGATGATCGGTGAAAATCGCGAAGACATTCGCGCATCGGTGCAGAAGCTTCGCCAATCGCTCAACACGGTGGCGAACCTTACGCAACGTCTCGATCAAACGCTCGACGCAAACTCCGAAAATATCGACGAAATCCTCGATAATTTGCGGCACGTTACGGAAAATCTGAAGGAGTTCACGGATACGATCAAAGCGCGGCCGTCGGTGCTGATCAATTCGCGTGGTCCAAAAGAACATAAGCCCGGAGAGCAGCCATGAACTTCTGCGTGCGCGGAATTGCAAACGGTGTGAACGCCGAACTATCTCGTGAGAGGATTTTTTCCTTCGCTGCAGTCGTGGCCGCGATGGCGGTCCTCGTCGTTGCTTCCGGTTGCGGCAGTGCCCGGCCCATCAAGTATTACCAAATCAGCCCGCCGCCAGCGGTGGCCGCTCCGTCTGGTGAACCTATCAATGTCGGCATTATAGTTAGACTGCCATTGGCTTCCCATATCTATCGCGAAGATCCCATCGTTTATGCGAGCGATGCCTACCAAATGGGCACCTACGATACCCACCGTTGGGCCGAACCTCCCGCCGAAATGCTTCAGAGTGCTGTGGTGCGCGGACTGCACGCTTCAGGCCGTTTTCGAGCAGTGCAGAGCCAGAGGAGCAGTTCCACCGGTGAGTATCTGCTGGTTAGCCAGTTGTATGCTTTCAATGAAATCACCGGCGCGAATATGGCTGCGCGTCTCAGTTATGATGTGGACTTGCGCGAACTGAAGACCGGCAACGTAGTCTGGTCTCATTCGTATAATCACGATGAACCCAGCGCCGGCAGGGATGTTCCGTCACTCGTGGCCGCCATGGACAAAAATGTCCAGCGCAGCGTCCTGGAAATTGAAGCGGGACTCGATGATTACTTCAAAAACCATCCGGTAAAGTAAATCTGCGCGCGCTCGATCCAAATTGGCGCCACGGGCCGTAATTCGACGGTGACCTTTCCGCTTTGCGCTTAAACTGGTAAGCGGAGGAATGCCTGCATGAGCTCCCCTGCGGAGATGCCGAAAAATCTGCCCGCTTCGCCTTCCGCGAAAAACGCCGAGGTCACTGCGGTCGAGCCCGTAAAGCCACTTTTTGATTTTCTCGATTTGAAGGCTCAGTTCTCATCGATTCGCGAAGAGGTAATGGCCGCGGTCACCCGCGTGTTCGACTCTCAATATTTTATTCTGGGACCCGACGTGGCACGCTTCGAGGAAGAAGTCGCTGCCAAACTGGGCGCGCGATTTGCTGTCGGATGCGCCTCTGGCACCGACGCGTTGATGCTTTCCCTGATGGCCGCCGATATCGGAGCCGGCGATGAAGTTATTACGAGCCCTTTCAGTTTTATTGCTACCGCAGATGCGATCGAGCTCGTCGGGGCGAGGCCCGTTTTCGTGGACATCGACCGGGTCACGTTCAACATAGACCCTTCGCTGATCGAAAAAGCGATTACAAGCAGGACGCGCGCTATCATGCCGGTTCACCTGTTCGGACTGCCGGCCGATCTCGACCCCATTCTCAGAATCGCCAAGGCCAACAATCTTTTGGTCATCGAGGATTCCGCGCAAGCTATCGGCTCCCTTTACGACGACAAGTTTGCCGGTACCATCGGCGATTTCGGGTGTTTCAGTTTTTTCCCTTCAAAGAATTTGGGTGGCGCGGGTGATGGCGGCCTCATCACCACCAACGACTCGGCGAAGGCCGAACGGCTGAGAATGATCCGAGTGCACGGCAGCAAACAGAAATATTTTCATGAATTGCTTGGCACCAACAGCCGGCTGGATACGCTGCAAGCTGCCGTCTTGCGCGTAAAGCTTCGGCATCTCGACAAATGGGCGGCTGAACGCGCCAATCGCGCCGAGCGTTATCGTCAATTATTCGACGAAAGAAAACTCACGCCGTTGGTAAAATGCCCGCTCGTTCCGCCACAGCCCTTTCATCACGTGTACAACCAATTCACCGTTCGTACTGCCAGGCGCGACGAGTTGAAGGAATTCTTGCGGCGGGCTGGCGTCCCGTCGGAAATCTATTATCCGCTGTGCATGCATTTGCAACCGGCTTTTAAGTCGCTGGGCTATGTGGCAGACGATTTCCCGGTGGCCGAACAGGCCAGCAGGGAAGTGCTCTCCTTGCCTGTGTACCCTGAGCTTTCCGATGCTCACCAAGACATAGTGGTTGATGCGATTGCGCGATTCCACGGAACCAATTCTTGATTGCTTTTTCGCTTGGCTATGGGCAACTAATAGGAGCGTTACTCTTCGCGAACAGTGGCTTTCTTTCGCGGCACAATTGTTCGGACGACTACAAACAGCAACGGTATGAAAATTAAGTTGAGTGTTGTGGCGGCGATCATTCCACCAAAGACTGTTGTGCCGACGGACACACGCCCCGCCGCTCCGGCCCCTTGCGCGATCACCAACGGTACGACTCCCAGGATAAACGCCAACGACGTCATCAGAATCGGCCGCAGCCGTATGCGCGCAGCTTCAATGGCTGCTTCTATCGCGGACATTCCTTCTTCCTGTAACTGCTCTGCAAACTCCACAATCAAAATGGCGTTTTTGCTGGACAAGCCAATCAGCATAATCAAGCCAATCTGGCAATACACATCGTTGGTCAGACCGCGCAACTTCACTGCGCCCAATGCGCCAAGCAACGCCACGGGTACGCCCAGCAACACGATGAACGGCAACACATAGCTCTCATATTGGGCGGCCAGGGTCAGGTACACCACGACTAATCCCAAGCCGAAGAGAATCACGGCTTTTCCACCGGACTCAATTTCTTCCTGTGACAATCCGCTCCACTCGTAGGTCATTCCGCGCGGCAACTCCTTTTTCGCCAGCGTCTCCATGGACTGAAGCGCTTCACCGGTGCTTTTCCCTGGTAAACCCGAGCCGTTAATTTCAGCAGAACGGAAAAGGTTGTAGTGCGTGATCACTTGCGGATTTTGTGTTTGCTCGATCTCCACGATGTTATCCAGCGGCACCATCTTTCCCGTATCGGATTTCAGGTAGTACGTTCGGATATCCTTGGCCTCCGAGCGGAACTTCTGGTCGGCCTGTAGATACACGCGATAGGACCGGTTGTTGAAATCGAAATCGTTCACATAAACGGACCCCATGTACACCTGCAAAGCGTCGGTGACTTGCGTAAACGGAATCTGCAGGCTCTTGGCCTTTTCGCGATCGATCTTGACCAAAAATTGTGGGTCATTCGCCGTGTAGCTAGTGAACAAGCCGGTCAAGTCCTTACTGGAATTTCCCGCGGCGATCAGCTTATTTGCGGCATCGGCGATTCCCTGAAGGGAGTTTCGTCCCAGATCTTCCAGTTCAAATGTGAAGCCGCCGAATTGCCCAAGCCCTTGCACTGCCGGAGGGCTAAATGGTATCGCCAGCCCTCCGTGGACTCCGTACAGCGGGCCGCGCATCTGTTCGACAATAGCCGCGCCGGTATGCTCTTTTCCCTTGCGTTCGCTGAAGTCCTTCAAATTAAGAAAGACGATGGCGCGATTGGATGCGCTTCCCGAGAAACTGAAACCCACAACGGTAAACGCTCCGGAGACGTCCGGGATGTGCGAAACGACTTCTTCCACTTGCTGGCATATACCCTGCGTGTAGTCCAGCGAAGCGCCCTGTGGCGCCTGTACGATCACCATCAGGTAACCTTGGTCATCTTCGGGGATGAATCCCTGTGGGGTAGTGAGGTACAAAAAGGCGGCGGCCCCCAGGGCAACGACGAATCCCACCAGCGCGACGTATTTCCATCGCACCACCACGTGTAGCAAATCCTTGTACCAGGCGGTGATTCGCTCCATCACGCGGTTAAACAGCTGGAAAAAGCGTCCCTGCGCGCGTTCGCGATGGTGGCCCAGGAAAATAGCGGATAGCGCCGGGGTCAACGTCAGTGCATTGAACGCTGAAATCGAAACGGAAAATGCGATGGTCAGCGCGAACTGGCGAAAAAGAATTCCAGTTGTCCCGGGAAATAACGCTACTGGCACGAACACCGACACCAGCACCAGCGAAGTCGCTACCACCGCCCCAGCCACTTCTTTCATAGCCACAAACGCGGCGTTGTGTGGCTCAGTGATGCCTTCGACGATGTGGCGCTCCACGTTTTCGATAACCACGATTGCGTCGTCGACCACCAACCCGGTTGCCAGCGTGATGCCGAACAGCGTCAGGGTATTGATGGAAAAGCCCAGCAGCTTCACGAAGATGAACGTGCCGATCAACGAAACCGGAATCGTAATGGCCGGAATGAACGTGCTGCGCCAATCTTGCAGAAAAATGTAAATAACAAAAACGACAAGGAGTATTGCTTCCAGCAGCGTAATCAGCACGTCGCGAATGGACTCGCCGATCACCGAGGTGGTGTCGAACGCTACGGCGTACTTCAGCCCGGGCGGAAAAGTCACCGACAAACGCTTCAGCTCTTCCTTGACCGCGCGATCCACACTCAAAGCGTTCGCGCCCGGCAATTGTGTGACGCCCATTCCCACGGCATCGTGTCCATTGAATCGCAGTAGCGAGCCGTAATCCTCTGCGCCCAGTTCGGCTCGGCCAACATCGCGAACGCGCACCAGCGTGCCGTCCGTTCCGGTCTTCAGAATGATGTCCTCGAATTGTTTTGCTTCGGTTAACCGGCCGACCGCGCGCACGCTGATCTGATAGGCCTGCCCTTGATTGGATGGCGGTTGCCCCACCTGTCCCGCAGCCACTTGCACGTTCTGTTCTGTCAGCGCGCTCAGCACATTCGTAGCCGTCAGTCCGCGTTGCGCCATCCGCGCAGGGTCCAGCCACAAGCGCATCGCATATTTCCGCTCCCCAAAAAGGAAAACGTCGCCCACGCCGCTCACGCGCTTCAGCGCATCCTTCACGTATACGTCGAGATAGTTGCTCAGGAACAGGCTGTCGTACTGGCCGGACTCTGAATACACGCCGGCGCCAAGCACGAAACCGGCAGCCTGCTTGGTGATAATGATTCCGGTATTCTTTACGGAGTTGGGGAGGCGGCCCAGCGCTTGGTTCACGCGGTTTTGTACGTCCACGGAAGCCAGGTCAACGTCGCGCGTAACGTCAAACGTCACGGTTATGGTGCTGGTGCCGTCATTTCCGCTGGAAGAGGAAATGTACTTCATCCCCGGAGAGCCGTTGATGGCTTGTTCCAACGGGATGGTTACTGCCGATTCCACGTCCTGGGCGTTCGCGCCGATGTATCCGCTGGTCACCACTACCTGCGGCGGCGCCAAATCCGGAAATTGCGCAATGGGAAGCGTCGGGATGGTGATGGCGCCGCCGAGCACAATCAGCAGCGCGCACACTGTCGCGAATACCGGACGCCGTATGAAGAATGCTACAAACAAATACTCTCTCCGTCGTTCTTCCGAATGACGCTACCTTGCCGTCAAAATGTTCTTTGATTAATTGGCCTTCGCGCCTGGCTCCGTCTTGGTCGTCGTCCCATCCGCGCCCTGCACAAGCTCTTCGGAGACCGGCATTCCGTCCTGCAAGAACTGCGTGCCGGAAATAATCAAGTGGTCTCCCGGCTTTAATCCGTCGAGCACCGCGTAATTGTTGCCAATGATTTCCCCCAACTTAAGGACCTTTTGACGCGCCACGGTGCCGCCGCCTTCCTTTTCCCCGAGGAAAACGAAGAATTGTCCGTTGATTCGGGTCACCGCCAGCACCGGTACGACAGGGCCTTGTCGGCTGCCCCAGGTGATTCTGGTCCGCAGTTGCTGCGAGACTCTCACGATATCCTTGGGATTTCCCACTGCGGCCTTGGCGAGCACCGTTTGCGTATCGGAATCCACCTGCGGCGAAACGAACGTCAACTTGCTCTCTCCGCGCACTCCACCGTTTTCATCCAGGAATTTCACCGCTAGTCCGAGCTTCAAATCGTGCGCGCGCGAAGCCGGAACGTAAATATAGGCTTCCAGCGCTCCGGGCTCGTCCACGGTGGTCAGCATGGTCGACACGGTAACGCGGTCACCCGTGCGCACCGGAATATCGCCCACAATTCCAGCCATCGGTGCGCTTACTTTGTAGTAGTGCAGCTCGACGGTTTGCTGCTGCACCAACTGTTCCAGCGATTTCAACTGCGATACCGCGGAATCATAGCTCGTTTGCGCGTTGTCGAGATCGGACTTGCTGATCACTCCCGCCTCGGAGAGTTTCTGGGCGCGTTCCAGGTTGACCTTTGCCAGCCGCATGGTCGCTTCCTGTGCCGCGCGCGCCGATTCCTGGCTGCTTAGCGTGGACTCCTGCTTGAGCGGATCGATTTGCAACAAAGCTTCGCCAGCCTGTACGCGATCGCCGGACTTCACGAAAATCTTGGTGACGTACCCTTCCACCTGTGGATTAATCGTGGCCGAATGCCGCGATTTCATGATGGAGAGATATTCCGTGGTGTCTTCGATGGTCTGCGTCGGCACCGGCAGAACTTGCACCGGCATCGCAGCCGGTCCGCCCGCGTTCACCTTGGCGGGTCCCTTTCCACCGCAGCCCACCGCAAACGCGCCTGCTAGTGCGAGCCAGATTCCGAACGCCGCAAAGCCGCTGCGAGTGTTACTTAGCCTCCGCAAATCCTGTGTAGGTAAACCCATAAATGATCCCTGTGCGATTCCTCAAGCTCTTTTATAATACGACAAGCAGGCACACCCTGGCAGCCCAACTCGACCACGTCTCTTAGACGCAATCCAGGGACGTTTGTCACAGCAACTGTTTTTCGGCAAAGTCGCAGTTTTCCGGCGAAGCTGTTCTTTTTTGGAACTTGGGAAGGCTATTAAGCTGACTTATTTTCAATTCGATCACAATGCCGATTCAGCCCTCAGACTAACCTCGTCACCTAGTTAGGATATTGGGCGGCGAGTAGTGGCGGTATGGTTGTCGGGGGGCGGCGGTGCCTGGTCGCTTGCTCGTAGCCGTAGCCAATCTCGACCAATAGCTTCTCGGACCATGGTCTGCCGAGGAATTCGATGCCCACCGGGACGCCCAGCGTGGCCGTCGGAGTTGGGGAAGAAAATCCGCTTGGTACGACGATGGAAGGAAAGCCGGTCACTGATCCAAGAGCGCCGTTGCGCTCCGACTGGTTCTCCCCAACGGGCACCACAAGCCGCTTCTGATGCGGGAACATGATCGCATCGAGTCGCTCGTCAGCCATGACCTTCATGACGCGCTGCTGCAACTCGGAGCGCTTCTGAAGACGCAGGCGATAGCTGTCGTCCATCTCGAGCCCTTGCGCCTTCCTGATGCTGTCCCCGATGTTCGGATGAAACTTGCCGGAAGAGATGATCTCGGCGAGCGATTTAACGGGCGCATTGCCCGCGGCAAGATAAGCGTTGAGTGCCGGCTTCAATTCGTAAAAATGAACGCTGATATCAGAGGTAATCTTTCCGCTATCGAGATCTGGGGTGTGCAGCTCCACTATCGTCGCGCCAGACTTCTTCAGATCCTCGACCGCTTGGTTCGCAATCCTATTGACCTCGTCGTTGATGGGTGCAGTGCCGAAGAAACTGCGTAATACCCCGATGCGCTTGCCCTGCACACCATTGGTCTTCAGGAATTTCGTGTAGTCCTCCTCGGTATTCCCGACGCTCCATGCCGTTGCCGGATCGTTAGGGTCATAGCCGACGAGCACGTTTAACATCTTCGCCGCGTCCGTAACGGTGCGGGCGAGCGGACCGGCGGCATCCTGGGCGAATGAGTACGGGATAACACCAGCTCGGCTGACGAGACCGAGCGTCGGGCGAATACCCACGATGCTGTTCGCCGACGCTGGTGATCGGATGGAGTTGACCGTGTCGGTGCCAATGCCCGCCATCGCGAAGTTGGCGGCCGCACCTGCGCCGGTGCCACCACTCGACCCGCCAGGCGTGCGGGTTAGGTCAGGGATTGAGGGTCTGCCCTTGGATCGAGCTAACCGTTTCACCCCAGATCGCGAACTCGTGCAGGTTGACCTTGGCGAGAATGATCGCGCCCGCGCTGCGCAATTTCTGAGTAATTGCCGCATCGGTCGCGGGAATGTATCCCGCCAGGCTGAGCGAGCCGCCCGTGGTCGGCATGTCCTTCGTGTTGACATTGTCTTTCAGCAGCACGGGGATTCCATGGAGCGGGCCCACGAACTTCCCGGTCTTGCGGAAATGTTCATCTAGCGCGGCCGCCTCTTCCAAGGCCCGAGGATTGAGCAAGATCACTACATTGAGCTTCGGTCCCGCCTGGTCGCAGGCCCGGATGCGCTCCAGATAAGCCTGCACCAGCTTTACGGATGTGAGAGTGCCGGACTTGTACGCCGCCTGCACATCGCTGATCGTGGCCTCATCGAGAGGAAATGGTTTTACTGAATTCTGCGCACCAG
>Ga0210383_10000058_pt1 | contig 123647 bp, 103 predicted proteins | sample IncBWC14OmetaG_FD_160072 | JGI IMG/M metagenome (GOLD analysis project Ga0210383, IMG submission 160072) | Forest soil microbial communities from Barre Woods Harvard Forest LTER site, Petersham, Massachusetts, United States - Inc-BW-C-14-O ...
CCTTCTTATGCGTAGCCTCTTCTCCGACCTTCAACTCGGCTTTCGCATCCTTCTTCGTAACCCCGGCTTCACCATCACCGCCATCGTCCTGCTCGCCCTGGGCATTGGCGCCAACACTGCGATTTTCTCTGTCGTGAACGCCGTTCTTCTGCGCCCGCTGCCCTACGAGGACTCCTCCCGCATCATGCAGATTTGGCACGTCCCTCCGGCCAAGAGTTTCCCGGGAATGACCACCTTTTCCGTCTCACCCGCCAATTATCTCGACTGGCGGAGCATGAACCACTCTTTTGAAGACATGGCCGCTTTCGGCGGCGCGCGCTTCAACGTCGGCGGCACGGAACGACCGGAATCCATTGAAGCAGCCCCTGTGGCTGCCGGCTTCTTTTCGATCCTGCGCGTTCAACCTGTTCTCGGCCGCGGATTTACGCCCGACGACGACCGCCCCGGCGAGCCCCACGTCGTGGTCCTCGGCAACGCTCTCTGGCATGAACGCTATGGCGCCGACCCCGCAGTCATCGGCAAAAAGATCGTCCTCGACGGGGAGCCCTACACCATCGTCGGGGTCATGGCTCCCAATTTTAAATATCCCAGTTGGGCCCAGCTCTGGACCCCGCTTGCCTGGACCGACGAAAGGCGCGCCGTCCGCGGTAACCACAACTACCTGGTCATCGGCCGCCTCAAACCCGGCGTGGACATCCGCGCAGCGCAAGCCGAGTTGAGCGCCATTTCCACCCGCCTCGAGCAGCTCTATCCCGAGGACGACAAAGGCTGGGGCGCCAAGATCCTTACTTTGCGCGAACAAACCGTTGGCGACGTCCGCCCCGCTCTGCTCGTGTTGTTAGGCGCCGTAGCTTTCGTGCTCTTGATCGCTTGCGCCAATGTCGCCAATCTTGTCCTCGGCAAAATCCTCGCCCGCAAAAAAGAAATCGCCATTCGCTCCGCTCTCGGAGCTACCCGCGGCGCAATCCTCAGTCTCGTCCTTTCCGAAACTCTGCTTCTTTCCGTCGCCGGTGGGGCATTGGGCCTCTTTCTCGCCAAATTTGGCACCACTCTGATTGTCAAATTCCTCGCGGACCGGCTCCCACGTTTCGCCGAGGTCACACTCAGCGCTCCTGTGCTTGCCTTCACCGCATTTCTCGCCTTGTTCGCAGGCGCTCTTGCGGGTCTTCTTCCGGCGCTGCGGTTTACGAAGACGGATGTCAGTGAAGCCCTCAAGCAAGGCCAGAGCAGAGGTAACTCCGATTCCCGTAGTAGCAAGACCCGCGGTCTTCTGGTTGTCTGCGAAGTGGCTCTCTCCCTGGTCCTGCTGATTGGTGCCGGCCTCATGGTTCGCACCTTGTTCGAGCTCAGCAACGTCAAGCCTGGCTTCGATCCAAACAGTCTGCTCACTATGACCGTTTCTATTCCCGCCAATAAATTCACCACGCCGACCGCCTACATCTCCTTTTTCGAACGCGTACTTCAGCAAGTTCGCGCCACTCCAGGTGTGCAGTCCGCCGGCGTCATCGACAATCTTCCCTTGGACGGCGGTGGTTCGCACCAACCTGTCGCCGTCGAAGGCCAGCCTGTCGTGCCCATGGCCGATCAACCCGAGGTCGACGTTCGCCTCATCAGTCCCGGCTATCTGCGCACCATGCGCGTCCCGCTCCTGAGCGGCCGTGACCTCACTGACGGTGACGTGGCGAGCAGAAATCCCGTTGCAATCATTAGCGAATCCATGGCCACGCGTTTTTGGCCCAACGAAAACCCGCTCGGCAAACATCTCACGCTGACTTTCTATCCGGGCGCGTCTCTCGAAATCGTAGGAGTCGTGGGTGATGTGAAACTCGACTCTCTGGACGAGAACCGCCCCGTTGCAACGATCTATTGGCCGCTTGATCAGACTTTTGCTCCGCCTTCCGAAGCCTGGCGCTCCTATCCGATGAGTCTTGCTGTGCGCACCAGCACCGAGCCCATGGACACCGTCACCGCCGTGACCAGCGCGGTGCATGAAGTCGACCCGGAAACACCTGTCACCGATGTGATGACAATGAACGAATTGATTTCCAATACTCTGACGCCCCAGCGTTCCAATATGCTTTTGCTGGCCGCCTTCGCCGTGCTCGCCCTGGTCCTCACCGCCGTCGGCATCTACAGCGTGCTTTCCTACGCCGTTCGCCGCCGCGTCCGCGAAATCGGCATCCGCATGGCGTTGGGCGCGTCCCACTGCGACGTCTTAAAGATGGTCGTCACCGATGGCCTGAAGCCCATTCTGCTCGGCGTGGCGATCGGCCTCGCCGCAGCCCTGGCGTTAGGCCGCGTCGTATCGTCTCTCATCTTCGGCGTGCGCCCCACCGACCCGCTCACATTCGCAACGGTTGCATCACTCCTCGTCGCTGTCGGCGTCCTAGCCACGGTCGTGCCCGCGTACCGCGCCACCCTCGTCGAGCCCATCCGCACTCTCCGCGACGAGTGACTGAGGCCGCGGTCGGCGACGAACGCAACTACCGCCACGGATCCCAGCTAAGTCAGTGTCATCCCGAGCGCAGCGAAGGATCGCGGCTACGCTAAAACGAAACAACAGCTCAAAGTAACTGCCGCCAGTTGCAGCACAATCAACTTTATTTCACACCCTTACTCGGGTCCCAGGAGCCTTGCTCTTTGCGCACCATCACGATTTCCCCGATGTGGTAGGCATTGTGCGCGTTGATGTTTGCAATCGTCGGAGCGATGGCCTTTAGCTTTGCTTCGTCGGCATTCTCCACCATCTTTTCCAGTTCCGTCAGCACCGCGTCCAGCTTTTGGACGGTTTCGTTCCAGCTTTTCGCGTCGAACTTGTCGAAGGTTTCGTCGTTATTGCCGCTGAACTTGCCCGCGTCCTCGCCCTTCAGCCGCCGCAGGTTGCGGTCATTCCAGAACCAGATGTGATACGCCAGCTGGCCGACGGAGTGATTCCCCTTGCCGTCCGTCCAGTTCGCCTGCTCCGGCGTCACTCCCGCCAAAGCCACATCCGCGCATACGAACCAATTGCTGTTGGTATGCGTGTCCTTCAATTGCTGTAGCAAAACGCTTTTCAGCGTCGGCGCCGGCTTCTGGTCCTGCGCAAACACGGGAATTGCCATGACCAACAACGCGAGAATCGCCACTCGTTTCATCATTTCAAGAAAACCTCCGTTTTCTTAGACGTGCCGTGCCCGCTGCTGTTTTCGACGCACTTCAAATAATCTGCCGCCACCCGCCACCTCCCTGCTACTCACTACTCACTGTTCACTACTCACTCCTTATGGCAAACTGAACTGTCACACGGCACGGTTTTGCGCAGCCTGGTCTCTTGGCTCCTCGAAGCATGCGGCTCCTGCCGGGATCTGAAAAAATAAGCAGTCGTAAAGCGGAAGCGATAACCGAACTACATGGACCCGAAGTTCATACGCAATTTTTGTATCATCGCGCACATCGATCATGGCAAGTCTACGCTCGCGGACCGTCTGCTGGAGATGACCGGCGCACTTACGCAGCGCGAGATGCACGAGCAGGTGCTCGACTCCATGGACCTCGAGCGCGAGCGCGGTATCACCATCAAGGCGAAAAGCATCCGGCTGCACTACACCGCCAAAGATGGAAATACCTACCAGCTCAACTTGATCGATACGCCGGGCCACGTCGATTTTTCCTACGAAGTGTCGCGAGCGCTCTCGGCGTGCGAAGGCGCGCTGCTCGTCGTCGATGCCAGCCAGGGCGTTGAAGCGCAGACTGTAGCGAACACTTTTCTCGCCGCAGGCAATAATCTGACGATTGTTCCCGTCATCAACAAGATTGATTTGCCCGCCGCGCAAACCGATTTCGTCAAAGAGCAAATTGAAAATGTGCTTGCGATTCCCGCGCACGACGCGTTGCTGATCAGCGCGAAGAGCGGGCTCGGCGTTAACGAAGTCCTCGAAGCGATTGTGCAGCGTATCCCCGCACCGAAAGGCAGTTCGGACAATCCGCTGCAGGCGCTGATTTTCGATTCGTGGTTCGACATTTATCGCGGCGCCGTTGTCCTCGTGCGTGTGATGGAAGGCCACGTCAACAAGCACACAAAAATCCGGCTCTGCTACAGCAACGAAACCTACGAAGTCGAAACACTCGGCACGCTTACTCCCAAGCCTGTCGCGCTCGAAGAACTTGGCGCTGGCGACGTGGGCTTTATCGTCGCGAATATCAAGCGCGTCGCGGATGCGCGAATGGGCGACACCGTGACGGAAGCTGCGCGGCCTGCGCCGCCGCTTCCAGGTTTTGAAGCCATCAAACCCATGGTCTTCGCTGGGCTGTTTCCCGTTCTCGCCGATGACTACGAGCCGTTGCGCGACGCACTTGGCAAATTGCAGTTAAACGACGCCGCGTTTTTCTACGAGCCGGAAAATTCCGTGGCGCTCGGCTTCGGTTTCCGCTGCGGCTTTCTCGGCTTGCTGCACATGGAAATCGTGCAGGAACGTCTCGAGCGCGAGTTCAACATAAACCTCATTACGACGGCGCCCAGCGTGCGTTACCGCATTACGCGCGTCAGCGGCGAAGTGATCGAAGTCGATAGCCCCGCGAAATTTCCGAATCCCAGCGAAATCGACAAGATCGAAGAGCCGATCATCACCGCGATGATCATCACCAACAACGAGTCCGTCGGCGGTATTCTGCAGCTGTGCCAGGAAAAACGCGGCACGCAGAAAAATCTCGAATATCTTTCGCCGACCCGCGTGATGCTCACTTACGAGCTGCCGCTCAATGAAATCGTGCTCGATTTCTACGACCGGCTGAAAAGCGTTTCACGCGGCTATGCGTCGCTCGACTACCATCTGGCTGGGTACAGCGAATCCGACCTGATCAAGCTGGATGTCCTTGTCGCAGGCGAACCTGTCGACGCGCTCGCGCTGATCATCCATCGTGATTTCGCGGCGGAACGCGGCCGCGAGTTGGTGACGCGCCTCCGTAAACTGATTCCGCGCCAGATGTTTGAAGTGCCCATCCAGGCGGCCATCGGGAGCAGGGTCATCGCGCGCGAAACCGTCGCCGCCATTCGCAAGAACGTTTTGGCCAAATGCTACGGCGGAGACATTTCGCGCAAACGCAAACTTCTCGAAAAACAAAAAGAAGGCAAGCGCCGCATGAAGCGCGTCGGCCAAGTCGACATTCCGCAAGAAGCGTTCCTCGCTGTACTTAAAGTTGCCTCCTCTTCCGACGACGACTAGCGCCGCTGACTGATTGTAATTCCCTTGCATGCCTTTACTTAGAGCCATGGAACTCCATTAGGATTCCATAGAGCGCTTTTAACTTGAACATCCTCTGTAGCTTCTCGTCGAATTTGTATCTCTTTCCCTGCTTGTTGTAGAACGGCAACTCGTGGTACTGCGCCAAGAAATTCGCCAATAGAGCACGTTCCAAATATCTCCACGATTTCAAGCCGGGTCTCGCTTCGCAGGATGCGATGAACACGTCCATTTGGCGTGAGCCCCATCTTGAGAACACCTCGTCCGCCCTATGGGCAGCGCTACTTGCGATACGGCGTGCGCCTCTCTTGCTTGTGCCGATGTATGCGATCCGTGACCTGCCGCCTTTGTATTTGAACGACTTCTTTCCCACGAGCAAATAAACGATCCTGTCCTTCGTTAGTATTCGGCGATGAACAGTCATAGCAGGTTTGGAAGCGACGTGTGCTTTCATTGTGGTCGGCCTCCGATAAGGAAGTCCGGCATTAAGAGCGGGTGCCGGGATGGTAGCATCCGATTGCTCGAATTGCGATAAGCGGTGGTCATGTCGCGCTCATTCCTTCTTTTTCACTTCGGTCTTGAGGCGGCCGCGATGGAGTTGGATGGCTACTGCGTCGCCGATGTTTACTTGGGCGACGTCGCGGAGGAGGTTGCCTGCGGCGTCGGTGGCGATGGCGTAGCCGCGTTCGAGGACTTTGAGGGGGCTGCGTTCCTGAAGCTGGAGAGACAGGCGTTCGAGGCGTTGTCGTTTGGTGTGAAGCAGGCGTTCGGCGCGAACGCCTAGGTCGGCGCTGCGTTTTTCGAGGCGCAGGCGGAACGCGGAAATTTTCACGCGAAAATCAAAAGTGGCGATGCGCAGGTGCAGCGCGGTAAAGCGTTTGCGCGATTGCTCGAGGCGCGCGCGAAGACCGAGCGCTAGGCGCGAGGTCATTTCATCAGCGCGCTGGCGCTGCTGGCGGAGGAGATCGAGCGGGCGGCGGAAGCCACGGCGCGCGGAGAGTTCGTGGACGCGCTTGCTTAGATCGAGGAGGCGGTAGCGGACCAGACTCGCGAGCGTTTCGCGAAGGTCGGCGATGTGCTTATCAAATTCGCGGCGAGTTTGGACGACGAGTTCGGCGGCGGCGGAGGGAGTGGAAGCGCGAACGTCAGCGACAAAATCGGCGATGGTGAAATCGGTTTCATGGCCGACGCCGGAGATAACGGGAATTTCGGAAGCGGCGATGGCGCGGGCGAGAGGCTCTTCGTTGAAGGCCCAGAGATCTTCCATGGAACCGCCGCCGCGCGCGAGAATCAGGACGTCGACGAGTTTTTTCTGATTGAAAAATTTGAGGGCTTTGACGATTTCCGCGGCGGCGCCTTCGCCCTGGACGCGCACGGGAAAAACCGTGAGGTGAACATTGGGAAAGCGGCGGCGAAGGATGCGGACAACGTCGCGGACGGCGGCTCCGCGCGGCGAAGTGATCAAACCGATGCGGCTGGGGAGCATGGGGAGAGGCTTTTTGCGGTCGGCAGCGAAGAGGCCTTCGGCTTCGAGGCGTTTCTTCAGTTGCTCGAACGCTAGCTGGAGCGCGCCGAGGCCGATGGGGTCGATATTCTCGACGTAAATCTGATATTCGCCGCGGGCTTCGTAAACGCTGATCGAGCCGCGCACGGTGACGTGCAGGCCATCCTCGGGACGGAACTTGATGCCACGCTGCTGTTGCTTGAAGAAGACGCAGCGGACCTGAGAGCGGTCGTCTTTGAGGGTGAAGTAAATGTGGCCGGACTGGGCTTCACGGCAGTTGGAGATTTCGCCTTCGACCAACAGGTCATTGAAATTTTTGGCGAGGAGATCGCGAATGCGGGCTGTCAGATCGCTGACGGTCAGAGCGCGGCGGGTTGGCTGGAGGTTAAAGGTGAGTTGGCTCATGGGAGGTGACTCGTGACTGGTGACTGGTGACTGGTGGAAAGAGTCGAATGTTGAAAGTTAAAGGTTGAAGGCTGAATGCGGAATCTGCGGGACGATGGCGCCGGACAGACCCCCACCCCCCGGTATCCAGAGAATCGTGAAGTAAGCGCATGAAAGGATTCGAGTTGCAGGTGTTCGTGTGCGGCGGGTTGCCCTTCGCAAACGGCGCTCGGGGTAAACGGGTGTTGCTGTGCGCAGCGGAAGCGGCGGGCGACGACGAGTGACGAGCGAGGAACGGCGCGTACTTCCCTACCCCCCCCGTGTTTTTTGTAAGAGCGGCAAAGAAAGGGCTTAGGGGCGTCAGAGGCTGATGCACAAAAATCGTGCAGCCACGCGTCGCAAGACAAGGAGGGTAGAGCTTAACGCAGAGGCGCGGAGTACGCAGAGGAAGAGCGGGCATGTCGTTAGCCTCCGTTTCTCCTCCGCGCTTACCAACACCGGGATTATATCATATTGGTACTCTTTGTCAAGTAATTACTGTAAGTTGCTTGTTTGCTTGAGGATGGAACAAGTTTCGAATCGACAGCTGCACTGAGACTTGTGGAAAGCGAAATCCGGGCCGCCCAAGGGCGGCCCCTACAATTTGAGTGGATGCGTGACCGACAGCGCTAGGGCTTCGCGGGTGCGGGAGCGGGCGTTTGCGCCGGAGTGGGATTGCTGAAATTAACTTTCGGGGCTTGGCGGGCGCCGGGTTCGGTTTTGAAGTAGGCGTCGTTGCGGGTGAAGCCGCCGAAGCTGGCTACGAGGCTATTGGGGAAGAGGGAAATGTAGGTGTTGTAGTCCTGAACGGTTTCGTTGTAGCGGCGGCGTTCGACGGCGATGCGGTTTTCGGTGCCGGCGAGTTCGTCCTGGAGGCGGAGGAAGTTTTCGTTGGATTTTAATTGCGGATAATTTTCGGTGAGGACGAGAACTTTGGCGAGGGAGGCTTCGAGCTGGCTGTTGGCGGCGATTTTATCGGCCGGAGTAGTGGCGTTCATGTAGCCTTCGCGGGCTTTGGCGATTTCGGTGAAGACTTCGGTTTCGTGCGTGGCGAAACCTTTGACCGTCTCGACGAGATTGGGGATTAAGTCGGCGCGGCGCTGGAGGACGACGTCGACCTGAGCCCACGCGGCGTTGACGGCTTCGCGCTTAATAGCCATTTGATTGCGGCGGCCGATGAAAGAACCGCCGACGAGCAACGCGATGATGACAAGAACGACGAGAATAATCAGTGCTACCTTCATGATGCTTTCCTCCGCAATCAGAACCTGGCAAGCAGGTCAGGAACCGGCTTTTCCGGCTCGCTGCCACTCGCGCTTGGGAACAATCTTGTCTAAAACCGAAATTACCACAGTCAGAGCATTTATGTACTGGCTGTAGATGCGAACGATGTCGTCCGCGGGGGCGTGACTATCGCGAAGCTGGAACGCGACTGTGAAGGCTTCGGCATCGGCGCCGGTGAGGGCGGCGATACGCGCGAAGACATCGTGGGCAGCGGCGGGAGGCTTTTCGTCGAATGCGATGAGGGCGTGGCGAAGCAGAGCGAGAACACTGGAGGCCGATTTAGCCGCGGCGGCGCGCAACTCGTTTTCTTTATGGCCGTTGAGAAGGAAATGCTGGCGCAGCTTGAGGAGAATCGTGCTTAGCTCGTGCTCGACCTCCACGCGATGGATATTCATGGGGATGGCAATGCCGGCGACGACGTCAGTGCCGTAGAGAATGCGGCGGTTCTCCTGCATGTCGAGGAGCTCGATGGCAAAAACATCTGCGGAGCGGCGAAGTTCTTCAGCGGTGAAAAACAAAGGCGCAGGCTCGCTTTGATTTTTGCACCACCAGTGGATGACGGGGGCGACTCGCGTCAGTTCGCGGGCGGAGACGCTGCGCAGGACGCAGATAACGTTCAGGTCGGAGTGGCCTTCCTTGTAGTCGCCGCGCGCGGCGGAGCCATAGAGAATCAAGGACTCGAGATTGTCTGCCGCGTGTTCCTTCATGCGGCTTACGAGATCTGTCAGTTTTGCTTCCGTCGACAGCATTTTGCTACCGCTCCTTCTGCAAACTCGCTGACTGCGCCCACAAACTGTATACGCAGACCGTGGCTAGTAAACTTCGATCACCAACTGCCGCTGGCGCCGCCGCCTCCGCTGCTGCCACCACCAAAACCGCCGAAGCCTCCGCCACCACCGCCGCCTGAGCTGCCGCCGAATCCACCGCCGCTTCCGCCGAGCATGCCTCCGATCATGGGGCCGATCCACCAGCCGCCGCCTCTTCCGCCGCGGCCGGAACCGCCTCTCGAAGCAGCTCTGATAATTTGAATCACGATGAAAATGAAAATAAATAGCGGCCAGATGGGGAAAGACGGTGAATTGTCCTGGCGCGGGCGAACTGGCCGGGCGGGAGGCGTTGCGGTTAGCGTGACGCCGCGATCGGTGGCGACGAATTTTGCGAGTTGCCAGGCGGCGGCTTCGATCCCAACGCTGTAATTTCCCTGAAGAAAATAGGAGCGCATCAAGCGGCCAGCGTCGCCGGCACGAGCGTCGTTGATGACGGGCTCGAGACCGTAGCTAACTTCGACGCGGTAGGTGCGCTCGGTGGGCGCGACGAGGATGAGGACGCCGCGATTGTCTTTTTTGTTGCCGACCCCGAGCTGCTTGAAGAGGTCGTTGCCGTATTGATCGACGTCCTGGCCATCGAGGGAAAGGACGGTGACGATGGCCATCTGGGCGCCGGTTTTTTGCTCGAGCTCGAGGCAAAGAGCTTCGAGGCGGACTTTCGAGTCGGGGGCGATGATGTGGGCGAGGTCGGTGACGTAGCTGGTGGGGTGGATGTCCTGGATCTTTTCGGCATTTGCGGCGAGCGCGAAAAAAAGCAAAAAGAAAGCAAACGGCGGAAGGAAAAGTCGCGCGGTCCCACGAAGACGCTTGGAAGAGGCCAACAGCATGCAATTACGACTATAGGTGGAGCAGTTGAGTCTGTAAAGCGAGTGGCAGACGCGAAGGGAGAGAGGCTACGGTTTTGAGGTGAAGTCCTTGGGAAGCGGATTGTCGGGACGTTCTTCGTCCCAGAGGATGCTGACAACCCACCAGCGTTTGCCATCGTTGAGTAGCTGAAAACTGTTGATGCCGCGCGCAAAAGGGGCTTCGCCAGCAGCGTGGCGCGATTCATAGCTGCTGAAAACCTGGGCGACGTTGCCGAAGGTTTCGGCGCGATTCACGATGGGGTGTTCGAAGAAACCGTTCTTGAGAAAGTAGCCGCCAGCGCGCGTGGCATATTCATCGGCGGTCATGGGACGAAGGCGGACGGCGCCGTCGGGGCCCTTGGTGGCGGCGGTGAGGCGAGCGGTGGGAAGGAACAGCGAGCGAAAGCGGCTCCAGTCGCGTTCGCCAGGAGGGCCGGAGATGACGTCGTAGACGGCGGACATGATGCTGTCGATGGACTTGACGTCTTCGGGCTTTGGAGCGGGGACGCTGGCGAATGGGTCTGGGGCGGCTTGCGCAGGGGCAACACTTTGCTGGGCGGGCTTCTCGGAGGAGGACTGCGCGGAGGCAGAGTGTGAAACGGCGAGAGTTGCGACGAGGGTGAGAGCGGCAAATTTCATGAGAGGTTCTCCGATGTAGTTTAGTCGTGCGCGCTGCGGTTCTTCGCTTTTGGACGCGGGAACTATATATCAGGAGAGCGGCGGAGCGGAGAAAATCCGCGGTTCTTGGAGCGACTCAGCGGCGGAAGTGGGAGAAGAGCCAGAAGAGAAACGAAAGAATAGCGCTCAGAACGAGGCAAGTGACGATGGGGAAATAGAACGTGGTGTGTTCGCCGCGGTGGACGATGTCGCCGGGCAGTCTGCCGAGGCGGAAGGGGAGTTTGGCGCCGAAGTAGAGGAGCGCGCCGACGATGACTAGAGCAACACCGAGTAGGAACAGGGTGCGGCCGAGGTCGCGAAGCGGAACCACGGAAGCATTATAGAAGAGGAGCCTGCCGCCTGCGAGCAGCCTTCAAGATTCCCTTGCACACTATTTATTGATAGATTACTATACATATCAGCTTATTCCATAAGGGATCAGGGCCAGGTTCCCGCAACCCCAATTTCCTGCTTTACGGCATGTGGGAGGTATCGCATGGTGGGCACCCAGCGCCTTCTGGCGATCGCAATGGCATTTTTTACGACGGGAATTCCCGGAAGCGGCAAAGCGGATGCGCTTGGAATGGTTGTTTTGGCGGACCATGCAAGATTGGGTTCCTTGGACGCTGCCGAAGGAACCACGATCTACGACGGCGATCGGCTTTCGACCGGCGCAGGAGGCTCTTTGCGACTGATGGTGGGCGAAGCGATCGTAAATTTGACAGAGCAAAGCTGTGTGATTGTTCACGAAGACGCCAGCAGGGTGGCGAAAGAGTTCGAGGCTGAGCTTGTCTCGGGAGCCGTGGTGCTCTCGGAGCCGGCGGGGACTGTGGCGGAGATCGCTGCGAGTTCGGCTCGCATCCGGCCGACGGCAGAAACGCGGGGCTCAGTGCAGGTTCGGCTCGTTGGACCACGTGAGCTCATCGTATTTGCGCGGGTCGGCCCGGCACAGATTTCCTACCGTGGCGAGACCGAGACAATCCCGCAAGGAAAATCTTATCGCGTGCTGCTGAATGCCTCGGACGACAGCGCATCAGAAGGGCAAGCCCCCAAAAAACCGGGGAAAGGCGGTAGAGCGATCGCGGTGATCGCGGTTGCCGGGTTGACTGCGGCGGGTGTTGCCGTGCTGTGGAGAGGATCGGGGAAGAGCGTGGAAAGTCCAGATCGACCGTGAGGAGAGGAAAAGGATGTAGGGGAGGCAGAGGAAGTAGAGGAGAAGAGCGCTGACCTTACCAGCGCTCACCTCACCCAGCAGTGCACTCAAGACGGGACTCAGTTCCGAGGAGATACGGATACCTGGCGAACGAAGGACAGACTGAAGCCTGCGCTAACTCGAAGCCTGTGCTACTTAAATGAGTTCCAGGCCGGCGAAGAAATAGCTGATTTCGAAGGCGGCGGTGTCGGGAGCGTCGGAGCCGTGCGTACAGTTGTTGCCGATGCTGGTGCCGAGGTCGTGGCGAATGGTGCCGGGGGTGGCTTTTTTGGGGTCGGTGGCACCCATGGTGTCGCGCCATTTGAGGATGGCGCCTTCGGCTTCGAGGACCATGGCGAAGATTTTGCCGGAGCTCATGAAGTCGGTGAGTTCGCCGAAGAAGGGACGGGCTTTGTGGACGGCGTAGAAGCCGCCGGCTTCTTCTTTGGTAAGGCGCATGGATTTGATGGCGACGATGGCGAAGCCGGCTTTATGGATGCGGGAAAGAATTTCGCCTTGCTGTCCCCGGGCGACGGCGTCGGGTTTGATGATTGCGAATGTGCGTTCGAGTGACACGAAAGAATCCTCCGAGATTTGATAAGACTTTCTATTCAACGAGCCAAAGAACTGTCCGGGCGATGTGGTGCGAACACTCAGAAGCCGTGATCAGATTTCCGCCACCATCGCCGACATACGATCAACGATAAGAGAGCAAAAACCAATGTTGCAATCCAGTCGCCGAGAACAAACAGCAAATAGTTGCTGTCGTCCACAAGGAAAACAGTTGCAGCAACTGGAAAAATCAAGAACGTGTACAACGCGAACAAAGTGGTACTCGACGAAATCGGATGATGCACTTTCCGGAGCCAGGTAAAAATAACGACGAACGTAAAGGTGCCAACTGCAAATAGTCCGCCGAGTCCGACCGCACCATCGTCTCCCTTGCTGCTCGCGCCATCATATAGATACGTTGCAGCAACGGCAGCGAGAATTCCGCAAATTACGGCGAGCACGAACGACGTAACGGTAGCTATAACGAAAGCCAAGCCGCTGGGAATTCCGCGGTACCGGTCAGCCAATTTGGTTGAGGAATTCACCGGCCCCAATAATACTCTTGGCGAGCCCAAACACCATTCCGGAGCGGCGATCATTTCAAAACGGCGGCGATTGTTGAGCCCATGTCCGCAGGCGTTTCCACTGTATGAATGCCTGCGGCGGCCATGGCTGCGTATTTGTCCTTGGCGGTGCCCAGGCCGCCGCTGATGATGGCACCGGCGTGGCCCATGCGGCGGCCTGGCGGGGCGGTTTGGCCAGCGATGAAACCTACTACCGGTTTCTTCACGTTTGCTTTAATCCAGTGGGCAGCGGTTTCTTCGGCATCGCCGCCGATTTCGCCGATCAGGATGACAGCGTGTGTGTCGGGGTCATCGTTAAAGAGGCGCATGGCGTCGAGGAATGAGGTGCCGATGATGGGATCGCCGCCGATGCCGATGCAGGTGGATTGGCCGATGCCGAGGCGCGTGAGTTGGTCGACGGCTTCGTAGGTGAGCGTGCCGCTGCGGCTGACGACGCCGACGTGGCCTTGCTTGTGGATGCGGCCGGGCATGATGCCGATTTTGCATTTGCCGGGGGAAATGACGCCGGGGCAATTGGGGCCGATGAGGCGCGTTTTGTTGAAGTCCACGGTGGCGGCGGCACGCACCATGTCGATTACCGGGATGCCCTCGGTGATGCAAATGACGAGCGGGATTTCGGCATCGGCAGCTTCGAGGATGGCGTCGGCCGCGTACGGCGGCGGAACGAAAATCACGGAGGCGTTGGCTCCAGTTCCCTTTACCGCTTCTTGAACGGTATCGAAGACAGGGCGTTCGAGATGCTTGGTTCCACCTTTGCCGGGGGTGACTCCACCGACTACGTTTGTCCCGTATTCGATCATTTGTTGAGCGTGGAAAGTGCCTTCGCGTCCGGTGAAGCCTTGCACGATCAGACGAGTTTTTTCGTTGACTAAGACGCTCATCGCGCACCTCCTGCAAGTGCGACGACCTTTTGGGCGCCGTCCTTCATGCCATCAGCGATCGTGAAGTTGAGGCCGCTTTCGCGAAGGATTTGCTGGCCGAGCTCGACGTTGGTGCCTTCCATGCGAACGACTACCGGGACTTTTACTTGCAAATCCTTGGCGGCGGCGACTACGCCAGTGGCTAGAACATCGCAGCGCAGAATTCCGCCGAAGATGTTGATGAAGACTGCTTTGACTCCGGGATCGCCGATCAAAATGCGGAAGGCGTTTTTCACCTGATCGGAAGAGGCGCCGCCGCCGACGTCGAGGAAGTTGGCCGGTGAACCACCAGCATACTTAATGATGTCCATGGTGGCCATGGCAAGGCCTGCGCCGTTGACCATGCAGGCGACGGTGCCGTCGAGCTTTATGTAGTTGAGGCCGTACTTGGAGGCTTCGACTTCGAGCGGATCTTCTTCGTCGAGGTCGCGCAATTCGCGCAGTTCCTTGTGGCGAAAGAGGCCGTTGTCGTCGAAAGTCATCTTGGCGTCGAGGGCGACGAGGCGGCCGTCGGCGGTGACCACGGCGGGGTTGATTTCAAGCATGGAGGAGTCCGTGTCAACAAAGGCGCGGTGCAAGGCCTGAAGAAACGGGCCGGCCTTCGTAGCAACATCGCCGGAGAGGCCAAGTCCAAAGACAAGTTTGCGCGCCTGATAGGCCTGCAAGCCCACTGCGGGATGAATGGTTTCGCGCATGATAGCTTCGGGATGCGTCTTGGCGACTTCCTCAATGTCCATGCCACCGGAAGCGCTGGCCATGAAAACGACTTTGCCGACGCTGCGGTCGACGAGAATGCTGAGGTAGAGCTCGCGCTTGATGTCCAGCCCCTCTTCGATAAGGACGCGCTTGACGGTGCGCCCGCCGGGGCCAGTTTGCGCGGTGACGAGATTCACGCCCAGCATGTGCGAAGCGATGTCGGCGGCCTCATCCGGAGAGTGCGCGAGCTTGACGCCACCGGCTTTGCCGCGACCGCCGGCGTGAATCTGAGCTTTGACGACGACTACGTTGGATTTCAGCCTTGCCGCTCCTTCGCGGGCTTCTTCCTTGGAAAAGGCGACTTCGCCGCGTGGAGTGGTGACACCGTAACGCGCGAGAATGGCCTTAGCCTGATACTCATGAATCTTCATCGGGGTTCCGTAGTGTTAGAATTTTCGTGTCGTCCGAAACATAAGAGTGTACTCGGAAAGTATAAAGCGGAGCAAGGTTGCGGCGGAATTGCAGTTGAATCCAAATGACAAAATCTCTCATTGACGGCGCCGTATCCGGAAGGATTTTCTCCCGGGGAGATGCGGAAGCAGTGATGGAAGAGCTGCTCACAGGGCGGGTGGAGACGCCTGACATCGTGCGGCTGCTAAGGGCAATGAATACGCGGCCGGTGCGCGTCGAGGAACTGGCGGGGTTTGCGAGTGCAATGCGGAGGCACGCGGCGCAGGTGTTCGTGGATGGGGAGCCACGGCCTGAACACCTAGTGGACACCTGCGGGACAGGCGGGAAGGGATTTGCGACGTTCAACATTTCGACCGCGGCGGGGATTGTTGCCGCGGCTGCGGGAGCGCGAGTCGCAAAACATGGGAATCGCGCTTCGCACTCGGGGAGCGGTTCTGCGGATGTGATTGAGGCGCTGGGCGTGCGAATCGAATTGCCCGTGGAGCATTTTGGCAAGGCGATTCGTGAGATCGGTATCGGCTTCTTTTTTGCGCGGGCGGCACACGCGGCGGCGCGCCATGCTGCTCCCGCACGCAAAGAGATTGGAGTGCGCACGGTATTTAATCTTCTCGGGCCGCTGACGAACCCCGCGGGGGCGCGATTCCAAGTGGTGGGTGTTCCATCGCCGGAGCTGATCGATTTGGTTGCGGCGACGATCAGCGAACTTGGCGCGGAACACGCTTTCGTAGTTCACGGGGCGGGGGGACTGGACGAAATTTCGCTGGCTGGAGAAACTCTGGTTGCGGAGGTAAAAGACGGGGCCATGCGTCGTTTCACGCTGACGCCCGAAGATTTTGGAGTTTCGCGGGCGCCGATCGATGCTGTCCGCGGCGGGACAGCGCAGGAAAATGCCGCGACGATCCGCGATATTTTTTCCGGCAAAGACGGTCCGCAGCGAGACATCGTCATCATAAACGCAGCAGCGGCGTTAGTCGCGGCGGAGGTTGCGCCTGATTTTGGCGAGGGCGCGCGGCTTGCGGCGGCAGCGCTCGCCACGGGCAAGGCCAAAGAGAAGCTTGCCGCGCTTGTCGGTTTCACGAGACTGCCTCTGTAAAATTATCCGGCTAATAGTTTTGAGAACAGGAACTGCCTACGGATGGTCGGGGCTTTCGCTGTTGCGGGTGCCGAGCCAAATGATAATGGGAACCGCGACCGCGAGGGGGATCAGGAAAAACCGGCTCTGGCCGACGGCAAGAGGCGCGTGGTTCAAGGCCGCACCGCAGACGCCCTTGCGCGCGACGCGATAGGTTTTTCCTTCTTCGACAATCTTCTTTTCCTTGCCTGCGGTAACTTCGAGATCTTGCGTGCGAGCAGTGACGATCACGTAGCACTCTTCGAGCGTCACTTGGCCCACCGTAAGCACCGGAGAATTCGGCCGAACGCGGATGTCGTCGGCTCTAATCTCGACTCCCGTTCCGTCTTCCGCGCGAAATGTTACGGTGCCGCGCTGGAGCGTGGGAGTGAGAATTGAATTTTCATGATTCATCCAAACAGTGGTCTGCTCGGAGAGAGTCAGCTGCACTTGACCGGAGCGAAGACTGAGCGCGCCTTTCTCTTGAGTTTCCATTCGGTCGCCGTCAAAGATCGTGGTTCCAATGGCCGCATCGGTGGTATTCAAACGCGCGCTGGCGGACTGTAGAACAACGCCGGCCGGAGCAGCTTGCGCGAAAAGCGCAGCTGCGGACAGCAGGCACGACAGAGCAACGGACAAAATGCGACGGCTCATAATGATGCGAATCCTCCGAGGGAAAGTGAATTCTTAGTTTTGGTTAATGAAACGCGGGGCGCACTGGTACTTTGCGCAATACGCTGTTACCGGGTTCCGCACAAAACGAAACGCAGACTGCCCGAAAGGACGGCTGTCCGTTGGTACAGGTAAAATGAGAAAATGCGAGCGAGAGATGACGGCATTGAGGCGTAGGATTACCGCGGCGGGAATGAAGCTCAAATAGTCTGAGGAGAAACTCCTTGAGAGTGATCGCAGCGATTTTGTTTGCCGGCGTATGGATTTGTACGGCGATGGGGCAGAAGCCGGCACCGCTCGGCGCGGCGCAGGTTGCGCAAGAAGTGCGCGACTACCGATTGGACAATGAAGATCGCATTGTGAGGGAGCTTGCGGAGTTCCTTTCCATCCCGAATGTGGCCAGCGATACACCGAACATCCAGAAAAATGCGGAGCACTTGCGTGAGATGCTGGAAGCGCGAGGGATTGAGACGCATCTGTTGCCCATCACGGGACGCGGGCCTGTAGTCTTCGGCAAACTGATCTCACCGGCGGCTACACGCACCGTTATTTTCTACGCACATTACGATGGCCAGCCGGTCGATCCGGCCGCGTGGACGGACGGCACACCGTTCGAACCGGTCTTGCGAAGCGAGGCGATTGAAGCAGGTGGGAAGCGGATTCCATTTCCGGAGAATAGCGCGAAGCAGCCGGCGGTCTACAAAGACGACTGGCGGATTTATGGGCGATCGGCTTCGGATGACAAGTCGCCGATTGTGGCGCTGCTGGCGACGCTCGATGCGCTGCGCGCTAAGCGGATTCCACTGGGCGTGAATTTGAAAGTCATTTTCGAGGGCGAAGAGGAAGCTGGATCGACGAACCTTGCGCACACTTTGGAACTGCACAAAAATCTGCTTGGCGGTGACTTGCTGATTACGGCGGATGGGCCGGTGCATCAATCGGGGCGGCCACTCGTCTTCTTCGGGAATCGCGGGGACGTCGGGCTGGACATCACGGTATATGGACCGGTGCGGGCGCTGCATAGCGGACACTACGGAAATTGGGCACCGAATCCAGCGATGGAACTTTCGCGGCTGCTGGCTTCGATGAAGGATGCGGATGGGCGCGTTTTGATCGATGGTTATTACGATGATGTGACGCCTTTGAGCGAGCTGGAAACGAAGGCCCTCGGGGAAATGCCAGTGAACGACGCTGATCTCGAGCGTGAGCTGGGAATCGCGAAACCGGAAGGCGCGGGGAAAAAGCTAGTCGAATTGTTGCAGGAGCCTTCGCTCAATATCCGCGGTTTGCAGAGCGCTTACGTTGGGGAGCACGCGCAGAATGTTGTGCCGGACAAGGCGGAGGCTTCGATCGACGCACGGTTGGTGAAGGGAGAGGATCCGCGGAAGAAGTTCGAGCAGATTGCGGCGTTCATCAAGAAGCAGGGATATTTTGTGATTGATCGTGAGCCGACGATGGAAGAACGGCGCGCGCATGCTTTGATCGCGAAGGTTATCGATCAAGGAGGGTATCGCGCTTCGCGAACGGCGATGGATTTGCCAGTGTCGAAGGCGTTGGTGAAGGTGGTACAGGACGCGACGGGCGGCGATACGGTGATTGCGCCGACGCTGGGCGGCAGCGTGCCGATGTATATTTTCGAAGATTTAGGATTGCCGTGGATTGGCGTGCCGATCGTGAATTATGACAATCACCAGCATAGTTCGGATGAGAATTTGCGATTGGGGCATTTGTGGCGGGGAATGGAAGTGTATGCGGCGATTTTGGCGGATTTGAATTGGTGAAAAGAAAGAATTTTAAACAGAGGACACGGAGAGCACAGAGTTCACAGAGAGAGGAAGTTTTGTAGCAACTGCTTGCCTGATGCAGTGAGGACGGATTCGGGGTGGAATTGGACGCCTTCGATTTTGTGGTGGCGGTGGCGGAGGCCCATGATGATGCCGTCGCTTGTCTCGGCGGTGATCGTTAGTTCGCGAGGCAGGGACTTGCGCTCGACGATGAGCGAATGGTAGCGAGTAGCCGTGAAGGGATCGGAAAGTTTGCGGAAGATATTTTTGCCGTCGTGATGGATTTCGCTGGTTTTGCCGTGGAAGAGTTTGGGAGCGCGGACGATTTTGCCGCCGAAGGCTGCGCCAATGGCTTGATGGCCGAGGCAAACGCCTAAGATGGGAAATTTTCCTGCGAGACGCTCGACTAGCTCCACAGAAATGCCAGCTTCTTGCGGCGTGCAGGGGCCTGGCGAAATGACAATCTTCTCCGGCTTGCGACGGACAATTTCTTCGACGGAGATTTTGTCGTTGCGATGCACTTCGACCTGACAGCCCAGCTCGCCGAGGTACTGGGCGAGGTTGTAGGTGAAAGAATCGTAGTTGTCGAGGAGCAGGATCACGTTATTGGTTACCTTCCTCTTACACTTCTAAAGATGCGCTCACTTCCCTTTTCGATGAGCCGCTTCCAGCGCCGCGAGCAAGGCCTTCGACTTATTCACGGACTCTTCGTATTCACCCTCGGGCGTCGAATCGGCCACGATTCCGCCGCCTGCTTGCACATGGGCCACACCATTTTTGATGACCATGGTGCGCAGAGCGATGCACGAGTCAAGATTCCCTGCAAAATCCAAGTATAGAACTCCTCCGGCGTAAATGCCTCGGCGCGTGCGTTCCAGCTCTTCGATGATCTCCATCGCGCGCACCTTCGGAGCGCCGGAGACGGTGCCAGCCGGAAAGCAAGCCATCAGCGCGTCAAAGCAATCCACGTCCTCGCGCAGGCGCCCGCGCAAACTCGAAACGAGGTGCATGACGTGCGAGTAGCGCTCGACAGTCATCAGCTTTTCGGGTTTTACCGTGCCGTATTCGCAGACGCGGCCAAGATCGTTGCGGCCGAGATCAACCAGCATGATGTGCTCGGCGCGTTCTTTTTCGCTGGCGAGCATTTCCTTTTCGAGACGTTGATCTTCGGCTTCGTCCTTGCCGCGCCAGCGCGTGCCGGCAATGGGGCGGTAGAAAACATCGCGGCCTTGCACTTTGACGAGCATTTCCGGCGAACTGCCAACGACGGCGACGTCGTTCATCTGCAAATAGAAAAGATAAGGCGACGGATTCAGGGCGCGAAGCTCGCGGTAGACGTCAAATGGCTCGGCATGCGTTTTGGCGGAAAAACGCTGGCTGATCACGACTTGAAAAATGTCGCCGGCTCGGATGTAGTTCTTGGCTCTGCGAACGGCTTCGAGATATTCCGCGCGGCGGAAATTGGAAGTAACTCGGAGCGGCGCGCTGCGCTTTCTGGCTTTCTTTCTCGGTTGCTCGGCAGGAGAGGTTTGGTCGAGCAACTGGCGCGTTTTGCGAATCTCGCGAACTGCCGCGTTGTACTTTGTGCGGAGGCTGCCTTCGCCATCGGTGTGAACATTGCGAACGATCCAGAGGCGGTGCTGCACGTGATCGAACGCAATGATGCCGTGATAGAACATCAGCATGGCGTCGTAGAGGCCGATGTCGTCGCGCAGGCGTTTGGGAAGCCGCTCGATGAGGCGGACCATGTCATAAGAAAAATAGCCGATGGCGCCGGCTACCAGCGGAGGCAAACCGGGCAGGCGCACGGGGCGGAAGCGCTCCATGCGGGCGCGAAGAAACGTGACGGGATCGCGCTCTTCCCAAAGGATGCGATTGTGGCTTTCGAGGACGCAGGCGCCGCCCGCATAGCGAAATATTTCTTCAGGATTCGCGCCTGCAAAGGTATAGCGGGCGATTTTTTCGCCGCCTTCGACGCTCTCCAGTAGAAAAGAATATCGCGCACCCTGGGCGATGCGCAGATAGGCGCTTACCGGTGTGAGCAAGTCGGCAGGAAAAACCTCGTAGACCGGGATAAGGTTTCCCTGCTTGGCGAGCCGCTGAAATTCGCGAAAGTCCGGCTGGATCATGGGCTCAATTCACAACTTACAGAGACAAATTTGGTTTCCGAAGACGGCATTATCGCATTTCTGGATTAACTGTGCTGGCGGGAGTTTTCTTCGGCGCGCAGCGCCTGCAGAACGGCCTTTCTCATGGCGGATTCCGGCGCACGTTGGCCGGTCCAGAGCTCCCATTGCGCGACGCCCTGCGGAATGAACATTTCGACGCCGGAGATTGTAGCGATGCCTTTGCGGGCGGCGAGCTTAAGCAGTTGCGTCATGTGCGGCCGATTGATGAGATCCATGACAATGCGGCAGTTCAGCTCGCGAGGTGAAAGCGGCGAGATTCTATCGTGGGGCTGCATGCCAATCGGAGTGGCGTTGAGGATAGCGTCAAAGGTTTCGCTTTTCAAGGCGCGGAGGGGCACAGCTTCGCCGCCGACGGCTCTGGCTAGTTCCTTGGCGGCCTTTTCGCGGCGCGCGCAGATCTCAACATCGGCTCCTGCTTTCGCGAAAGCGAACGCGGCGGCTCTTGCGACTCCACCAGCGCCAAAGATTAAGACGCGGCTTCCGCGGAGTACGAGCTTTTTCTCGAGGGCGCGCAGGATGCCGAGGTAATCGGTATTGGAGCCGGCGAGCGAACCGTCGCGCCGTACGACGACGGTGTTGACGGCGCCAATCTCGGCGGCGAGCGGCTCGCATTCTTGCAAGTACTTCAGGATGGTTTGTTTGTGCGGAATCGTTACGCTGAAGCCGCGGATGCCGAACTCCGGAACTGCCCGGAGAAAATCGCGAAGATCTTTGACCAGGAAGGGTAAATAGACGGCATCGATTTTGCGCGCGACAAAGCCCGTGTTGTGCAAGAGCGGGGATAGGGAATGTCCGACGGGGTCGCCGATCACGCCGTAAACGCGTGTGCGCTGGGTCAGCTCATGGGCGCGGTAGAGGTGCTTTAGTGCGTAAAGGGAGACCTGGCCGGGAGCGGTAGCTTCTCCGATGGGCGCATACGCTAGCGCACTGCCTTCTCGCAGCGCGAGAATGCGCGCGGGCAGGCCGACTTCGCCCATGGGCACGGCAACGAGGTTGCGGGAGCGACCAGCAAATCGGAGGAGGCGGAGGCTGTCGCCGAAGGTTTGGGCGTGCGCGGCGATTTTTTGAGCGTCCGGCTCTGCGTGCACGGCGGAGTGGGTAGGCTTCAGATGCGACGGCATGCGCCGGAAATCGTGCAAAGAGAGCAAGATTTGTGGCGGCAACCCAAGTGCGCTCAATGTTTTGGCGCGCGGCAGCTTGCGCAAGGTTTCGATTTCCAGGTCGCACCAGGAGCAGCCCGCCCGGCGGGCCTCATTCAACCAGTAAAGCTCGGATGGAACGCCGCCCCGGAGCTTGCCGCCGCCTTCCCGGCGGCGACAAGTGGCAAGAAGGATTGCGCTTCTAGGCTTGTTCCTTTTGACCCAGCGGAGGAAGCGGGAACGCTCGGTATCGTTGCGGAGCCAATCCAGTCGCAGCTCGATCGTAGGGGTTTCGCGAAGCCCCGCGCGGACCAGTTGGGCCATCTCCGCAGCGGTAGACGCAGCCGCGACAGCGCAGATGCGTCTTATACCCTTCCCAAACAAACTTCTCCGCTGTGCGATTCTTGCCATGTTATTGAGAATAAGGCTTCTAGCATGCCCGTAGCAAAAGTGTAAAGCGGTCCCGGCGTATTTGTTGACGCATGGGAGCAGCCCTGCTATTTTCGCTAAGAATCGTCCCCGCACGGCCCGTAGGGCGTGTTTGAAGGAGTCTTGAAATGCGCGCTAAATTAGCTGCTCTAAGCACGATTGTCTTTGCAGGCGCCGGGATTTGCTCGGCGCAAACTACTCCTGCCCCCACGCAGGCGAATTTTTCGAACGTCTATTGCTCAGGCTTCGTCACGGACGAAAAGGTCCCTGATGCCACCCGGTTGGTTTCCGGTGAGCAGTCGAATAACAAAATTACTTTCGCCCGCGGGGACTATGTATACATCAACCGCGGCACGGACAAAGGTGTTCGCGTCGGCGATCGGTATTCAGTCGTTAGGGCGGAAGGCGACCCCCTGGAAGTGGACTGGTTCAAATGGCAAACGAAGCTGATGAAGGCGATGGGGACGCACTATTTGGACGCTGGGCAGCTTCGAGTTGTAAATGTTCAGCCAAAGGTTGCGATCGCAGAAGTGACGCTGTCCTGCGACTACATGCAGCGCGGAGATATCGTGTTGCCATTCCAAGAGAGGCCGGAGCCCGTTTTGAAGGACCCGGGCGCTTTTGACCATTTCGCGCCAATCAGCGGCAAGCCAGTAGCCATGGTGGTTCAATCAAAGGACTATCAGCAATCCGCCGGGCGGGGCAACACTGTTTATGTGAATCTTGGGACCAACAAGGGCGTAAAGGTAGGAGACTACTATCGAATATTCCGGTACCAGGGCACGCTGGCGGAGCTCGCTCCTGAGACTAAAGATTTTCAAGACCGTCTATATGGTTTTGGCAGTTCGCCAGGACGATATACGTGGAATGACCTGCCGCGCGAAGTGCTGGGCGAAGGCATCGTCCTCAACGTAAGCCGCAACTCCTCGACCGTGCTGATCACCTACACCACGATCGATGTTTACGCGGGCGATTACGTCGAAATCGAATAGCCAGCCGATTAGAGGCGAAACCGAAACTTCCGGCCCGCTGCGAGACGCTTCTCGCGCGGGCCTTTTCTTTGGGATGGCCTGGCAGCACGACTGGCGGCTTTGGTAGAATTCAAACATCCGCCGGCGTTGGTTTCTCCTCATCTCCTCCTTCCGAAAAGACATCGCAAGTAAATCCAAGGATTCTTGTATCAGCCTCCTGCCACGCGCTTGCGTTCAGACCAGCTTTGCGGCAGGTCTCTTCCAGGAACTGATCAGGGGCAAGTTTATGCTCAACCGCAACTTGTGGGAGCAGAAGCCCGCGCTTCGAGCCTTGGGAAATCAGCAAACCGTGTTTCCCGATTTCGATGTTCTCGGGAAGAATCGGCTCGAGGGGAGATAGCAGGGAGAGTTCGATTCGCAGTTCTGGAATTTCTTCCCCGCGGACGGGCAAAAATCGTGGATCGTGCAGAGCCGCACCTACCGCGCACCGCGCGATGGATTCAGCCAAAGGCTCGACGGGCTCGATGACGCCGATGCAGCCGCGCAACCGGCCGCGAGCGTGGAGGGTAACGAACACACCGCGTTTCTCCAAAAACATCTCACTTTGAGGAATACATCCAGAAGCTTTCTGGAGGGAAACAGCCTCTGCGATCGCCCGGCGCGCCAAATCGAGCAGATACCGTCGATCGTTTTCAGAGAGGGACGGCATCCTCGGACTTTTTGTGGCTCTCCATCATACGCAGCTTGCGGCGCTGCTTGATACGATCGTCGAGCTGGCCCCAAAACTTCAGAAAGTATTGAGCGGCGGATACCAGCGCGCTGATCACAACCAGCCATAGGAGAACTTTAGCCAGCGGAACAAGCAGGGGATGTTGGTCGGTCCCGATCAGAACAGCAACGGCGCATACCTGAAGCACCATTTTCGTTTTTCCGAGTAAAGAAGCAGCGATGGTAAATCCTTCGGCGGAAGCGATGTTGCGCAAACCGAGGACTGTGAACTCACGCCCGATAATGATCACCACCATCCAGGCAGGAGCCAAGTGCATATCAACGAGTGAAATAAAAGCCGCGGAGATGAGCAGTTTGTCCGCGATGGGATCTAGAAGAATTCCGAGTGTCGTCACCTGCAGGCGTCGCCGCGCAAAATAGCCATCGGCCCAATCCGTGGCCGCGGCCAAGAGCAGGATCAAAACTCCCCAAAACTCGAAATGCATGGGGAAACCACGGAAATCGACGTTCGGGCTCTTTGTGAGCAAGACTGCAATCAGCAGGGGAACGAAAAAGATGCGCAGAACCGTCAGTGAGTTGGGGAGATTCATAGAAACATGGCGGAGGTAAGGCCGCCCCTTAGGCTTCGGCCGCCGCTCGCCTGACTATAGACTTCTGCTTGGCAGGCGTCAACGTCTGTCAGAGCCCGGAGAGGAATCGGAGAGCGGCCCCGGCGGTACTGTAACGTCAACAAGTAAAATGAGTTGCGCCCCGCCGAAGGCTGTACTCATCCGTACTCTCTTTGCTGCAAACCTGTGCAAATGTCGGAAACCTGTTATGAGCAAGTCAACTCGTGGATGCCTCTTGGGAGCCAGGCCCAAGTACGCATAAGCCTATTATTATCAGTAGATTAAGAGATTGGCCGACGAAAACCGCCGATTCCCCAGTCTCCCAGATTGACGCGCAGCATTTTTGCGAAAAACAGTTTCCACAAGGTTTCCACAGCAGCGCCGATTTGCCAAACCTTCGCAAACCATTAAAGAAAGACCCATTTAGCTGCCAAAATCCCTGGCTTTTTGGATCGCTTAAGCGCCGTTACTTTGATGCAAACAGGGAGGAAGTCCCTCAGATAGCTCGCGGACCTCGCAACATACGCGCGGGTAGAAAAAAGAGCGCTCTCAAAAACGCTAAAACGCCGTGCACGGCGATTCCTGCAATGCGAAACGGCAAGAGAATCAGCCAAACAATGGGATAAACCACGAGGGCAAGCAAAGCAAGAGGCCAACAGAAGCAAAACAAGATGCACCACAGGATGAAGGTAATCATGGCAACCCCCTCACCTCCTATTACGCACGCACCCGGCTCGAAGTTCCATCCGTTGCAAAAGCGCTGAGCTTGAGCTTGCGCGCAATCGACACGGGAACTTCGGCATCCAGCAACATGTGAGAGTCTTCGACTTCGGAATGTAGCACGCGGCCGAGGGCATGGACAAGCGCCAGCGTGCGCCCCTCAGCGAGCGGCAGCCGCAGCGAAAGCGTAACGACAGGATCCACAGGAAGAGCCGCGTCCATGCGGCGCAACAACTCTTCCACGCCTTCCCCCGTGAGCCCTGACACAAGCACAGGGCTTCCGTTTTGCCCAGCTCCTATCGCGTGGGGGTGAACAAGCGGCGCCTTTTGCTCCGGAGTGAGCCGGTCTACTTTGTTGAACACGCGGAGCCGTGGCCGGTCCGCTACGCCGAGGTCGTTCAGAATTTTGTCCACTTCCTCGTCAAGTTCTGCGTGATGAGGGTTCGAGACGTCGCTAACGTGCAAAATCAGCGCGGCTTCCTGCACTTCCTCGAGCGTCGCGCGGAACGCCGTCAGTAATCCCTTGGGCAGATCGCGGATGAATCCCACGGTGTCGGATACCAAAACGCGGCGATTGGACGGCAAACGAATGGCGCGGATGGTCGGGTCCAGCGTCGCAAACATTCGCGAGGACACCAGCACTTCGGCGCGGCTTAACGCATTGAAGAGAGTCGATTTTCCGGCGTTGGTGTAGCCCACCAGCGCAATCGTGCCGAGCGGCACGGCGTTGCGAGCTTCGCGGCGCAGAGCGCGCTGTTTGCGAATATCTTCAATGCTGTTTTGAATTTTGCCGATACGGTCGCGAATCCGCCGGCGATCGGTTTCCAGTTTCTTTTCTCCAGGTCCGCGTACGCCGATGCGCCCTGCTCCGCCGCCCGCTCCGCCAGAGCCACCGCCGCCGCTTTTGCCTCCGAGCCGCGACATCGAAGCGCCCTTGCCTGTAAGCCGGGGCAGCATGTAGTTCAGCTGGGCAAGCTCGACCTGCAACTGTCCCTCGCGGCTGCGCGCGTGCTTCGCAAAGATATCCAAAATCAACTGCGTACGGTCGATGACGCGCCGCTCGGTGGATTCTTCGATGTTGCGCTGCTGCATCGGCGAGAGGTTACTATCGAAAATAATCAGAGGCGCCTTGTGCGCGGTTGCCTCCGCGCGAATTTCGTCAAGCTTGCCCCGCCCGACGAGCGTCGCCGGGTCCGCCGATTCGCGCACCTGAAAAACCGTGCCTGCGATTTCCGCACCTGCGCTGCGCGCCAGCTCGACAAGCTCCAGGAGCGATTCCCTGCCCTGCTCGCCCGCAGGCATGCCGGGAAAGCGTGGCTTGCGCTTCCAGCCCAAACCAACGAGCAATGCGCGATCCGCCGTAGATGTAGAAATGGGCTGCGAAGTTTTGGTCACGAAGTCAGTCCTGAAGCCATTGTGCCGACAGAGTCATCTGGGAGGGGGGTTGCTCTTCACCTATCGCATTATACGCCTGACGCCTCGTCGGTGCGACGTGCCTGCAGTTCTTGCTTGTACTTGTTGAGGTCGCAGTGGGCGTGCGGCTGAGACAGGGGCGAAAAGCGCGAGCCGTTCGTTATTTATTGAGTCCCAGAGTAAGGAAGTGTTCTTTCTCTCCAGGGTAGGCGCAAATCTTCTGAGCTACGTCAGGCAAAGTTTGTTGCAAGGCTGTCATGATTTCGATCGCATCCTTCTCCGACAAATTGTCACCAAATTTAACTGTGCGCCAACCGACCTTGCACTGCAGTCCGAGATGCTTACCTTTGCCGCCTTCCTCCCACTCCAACTCCCGGCATTCCTCGATCCGGAACTCGCGCTTTCGCTCCCACCCATGGATTCCCTTGCGAATCGTCAGCTTCTGAGCATCAATCTCGATGATTTCCTCCCCAACGAACTGATAAACGATCGCTGGCACGGAAGAGACTAAAGCCCACAACCAAATCGCTCGAAGGAACGGAGGGGACATTGGCCATTGCTTATACGCTACCCAGGCCAGCCAAAGCTCCGCGCCAAAAATGAGAAGTGCCATAAGCCAGTTCGGCCGAGGGCGAACCGTGACGGCCAGTGTGCCTGAACTCGTGGCGATCTGAATTTCCGGCCCACGAAAAATTCCTGCCATCTTTCTCCTCTCGCGCCACATTAACGAAAGAGGTCCAAAGAATCTATTGTTTTCGTGTCGCGAAGTTGTGCTTCGTGAGGTTGAACTAAGCGGTGCCCAATCCCGCATCATAGAGAAACGCCACCGCTTCGCGCTGCACTTGTGCATCATCGCCAAAACCAGCGAGCCAATGAACGCCGGGATCTTTGCGGAACCACGTCAGCTGGCGTTTGGAGTAGCGCCGCGTGGCTTGCTGAATTGCCGCGTGAGCCTCTTCGAGCTTATTTTCTCCGCGCAGAACTTCGCGCAGTTCGCGGTAGCCGATAAAATCGAACGGCTTGGCGTGCTCCAGCGAGCCGCTATGCATTAGCCCACGGACTTCTTCCATCCAGCCTTGTGCCAGCATCGCATCCGTGCGCGCGTGAATGCGCTCGTAGAGGGCCTCGCGCGGCGGCATCAACCCAATTTTCACCGCGCGCCATCCTGCAAGCGGTGTACGTCCGGCTCGGTGCACTTCGGAAACCGGCCGCCGAGCCAGCACACAGACTTCGACGGCGCGGATCAATTTCTGCTCATCCGCAGCAGCGATTTTTCCTGCGGCCTCCGGGTCCAGCCGTTTGAGCAACCTGTGCAAGTAACCCGCGCCATGCTCCTCGGCGCTTGCCCGCAGTCTCTCTCGCAATTCTTCGGAGCGCTGCGGCACCTCGGCCAATCCTTCAAGCAGCGCGCGCAAATACAAACCTGTGCCAACGGTAAGAATCGGAAGCCGGCCGCGCGTGCGCAAATCTTCCAGAACAGCGAGCGCCATCTGACGGTATCCGCCAGCGGTCGCCGCTTCGCTCGACTTCAAAACGTCGATGAGGTGATGAGGGATGCCGTGACGCTCCGATACTCCCGGTTTCGCGGTGCCGATATCGAAGCCGCGATAGAGTTGCGTCGAATCGCAGGCCAGCACTTCGCCGCCGAATCGCTCCGCCAGCCACACACCAAGCGCGGATTTTCCCGATGCCGTGGGGCCGACCACGGCAACCAGCGGCAGTTCGAATGTGCGCGGATTCATCGAAAGAGAATATGCCAAGCGCGGAAGAGCAACACAACGAGCACAAGCAAAGCGAGAAGGAGACTTCCGAGAACCTGCTGGCGCGCGATCTTCACTTCTGCTGATTGTAGCTGTCTGGCGAGATGTTGTAGAGATACGTGTAGCGCAATTCGATGTAGGGCCCGCTGAATTGCTGAGGTAGCGGCTCGAAGGGGTTGGAGGCGCGCACGGAAGAATAAGCAGCCCGGTCGAGCGGCTCTTTTCCCGAGTTGCGGTTGATGACGGGTTCCGCGCTAGGCACGCTGCCATCCCGCATGATCTTGAAGGTCAGGACAACAACGCCTCTCTCACCCAACTCGACGGACTCCGGCATTACGGCAAACCAGTTGCCTTTCACCGTGACGTACACGCGCTGGAGATAGCTGCTCCAGTCCAAGCCCTCCGTCGGTGTGAGCATTTCTATTCCGCCAAAGGCCGTTCCGCCGCTACCCCCGCGCGACGAGCCGCGGCCGGAGATGCGACCACCGCCACCTATAGAAGGCGAGCCTGGGCTCGGCGCTTTAAGCGCGTCATGTATGGAATCTTCCACCGAAGGGGCCTTGGGCAGCACCAGTCCGCCATGCGGCTTTGGCATATCCGGAGTATCCAGCTTCAGCGGCGGCTTAGGGGCATCCGGCTTGGGCGCAGGCGTTTCCACATCGTGCTGCGTTACCGGAACTTTCGGAGCTGGAGCATCCGGCAACTCTTTCTTTGGAGGCTCGGGACGGACCGCGGGCTGAGGCACAGGAGGCGCCACTTTGTTGATGACTTTCGGATCCACATGGACGGCAGGCGGCGCCGCGGCTCGAGGCTGCGCTTTTGGCTTGGGAGCGTACGAACTCTCCGGCGGAATCCACGTCAATTGTCTGTTGGCGAGATCAATTTCCTGCTGCGTCGGAGCGTGAGCCGGAAAAATCCTGGCCCACAAGAGAATAGTCGTAATCAGAATGATGTGAAACGCCACAGACGAAATGCGCGTGATCACATCCCACTTTGTTTTTTCTTCTGTTTGCGGCTTGGTGAGGAGGTTCACCTCGCCAGTCATGAAGACGTCCAAATCGACGATATCCGCCGGCGGGATCAGCCGCCCTTCCGTCATTTCCAGCGGCGCCCCGCCCTGCGGCACGGCGATGCGCTCGTCCATGTCCGTGTGCTGTACAGGAGTCGAAACGTTTTCCTTGACGTTGTAGGCTTCCTGATTCACATCGCGCGGAACAACCACACGCGCGGCGATCGACTCCAGCGGGAGCGATCTGGGAATACTCGATTTCCCATCCAGCTCGACGATCGGCAGCATCGCTGGAACGAGCGTGCGCTCGTCCATCGTCGTCGGACGCCGGCGCTGGGTCGTGGTGTCCGCCGAGGCAGACAGACGGGCACCTTCCGGGACCAGGGTGCGGGGAATCATTTTCCTGCTTTCTCTGGTGAGGCGAATGCTGCTACTTGGACGCGCTCTCCGTGTTCCTGGATGCTTGCCATGACGCGGCTCGCCAATTCGAGGGCTGCGCGGCCGGCTGCGCCGTTAGTGCGTGGCTCGCGGCGTGTGCGCACCGCTTCCAGGAACGCCTCCAACTCTGCGTGCAAAGGTTCCACGTTGGGAGCGGGCAATTTTTCAAAGGAAAATTCCGGCCGTGGGCCGGGCCGCTTAACGCCGACGCGCAGAGCGTCGCGCCGGGCGTAGTCGAGCGAAATGTATTCGTGCTGCTGGAAAAATCGCATTTTGCGCACGCGTTCTGTCGAGACGCGGCTAGCCGTCACATTGGCAACCGCGCCGCCTGCGAATTCCAGGCGCACGTGAGCGATGTCGACTTTGTCCGTCAACACCGGAATGCCAACCGCTTTCAATTCGGTCACCGGCTCCTTCACCAAGGCCAGCAGAATGTCCAGATCATGGATCATCACGTCGTAAATCACTTCCACGTCGAGGCTGCGTGGAGTAAAAACTCCCAAACGGTGCACTTCAAAAAAAAGCGGCCGATTGAGAATCGGCTCAACCGCTGCCACGGCTGGGTTAAATCTTTCGACGTGGCCTACTTGCAAAATCCGCTTGTGGCGCCGTGCAGCTTCGAGAAGCACATCGGCCTCGCCTAGATTGAGGGCCATGGGCTTCTCAACCAGTACGTCCAACCCGCTTTCGAGCAGCTGGCAACCTACTTCGGCGTGCGCGACGGTCGGCACCGCAACGCTGACGGCTTCGGCAAGCTCGCGGACCTCTTCCAGGCTGCGCAGAGCGCGCGTGTGAAACTCGGCCGCGACAGCTTCCGCTCGTGCCTGATCTCGATCGTAGATGCCAACAAGTTCCGCATCGTCCAGCTCGCGATAGACACGTGCGTGGTTGCGCCCAAACTCCCCTGTGCCCACAACGGCGGCTCGGATTTTTTTCGTTTCTGGTCCTCCGCCGCTCATTCTTTATTTATTCCCCCTGAGGCGCTTTTCGGTTCCGCAACCGCAGGCGGGGCAAACGCCTGAATGGCGATGTCCGCCGCATCTGCCAGTTCTATCAATTTTGGACGGTCAAACAGCAAGGTGCGTCCCGCATCCACAGCCAAGGCCGTGGCCCGGGAGCTCTTCATCTGTTCGATGGTTGGCAAACCGACCACGGGTACATCGAAGCGCATATCCTGGCGCGGTTTGCTAGCTTTAACGACCACCAGGGGCTTCCCGCCAACGATACGCGCGGCTCTCGCGATGGTTTCGTCCGTTCCTTCCATGGCTTCCACGGCGACGCATGCCTGGTCCGAAATCACCACGGTCTGTCCAATGTCCATGCCCGCGATCTGCCGGGCAACACCGTGGCCGTACGCAATATCGGCGGATTCTTGTTCGTTTGGCGCTCTGCGCGTCAGCACGCCGGGTTCGGGCAGCAGCGGCTTAAGAAACAGCGTCGAGTCCACCAGCTGAATTCCTTCGTCCTGAAGCACACGTGCGATCCCGCCGATCAACGCATCAGTGCTCTTGCGCGGCAATGAGAAAAGCAGCTTCGCCAGTTTCCAATCCGGCCGTATCGCGCTGAAGATCTTATTGTGCTTCACCTGTCCGGCCATCACCGCTTGCGTCACGCCTTCCTTATGCATCAGGTCGATGGCTTTGCTCAATTCGCCGAGACTCACCCAATGCAGCCGTTTGGCGCTTTTTTCTAGTTCGGGCGAAGCTTCTTCTTTCAGTGCGATCACCGCCATTTCTATTCCCTGGCTACGAGCGCCTTCCAACACCAGAAACGGAAATCGACCGTTTCCGGCGATGAGCCCCCATCCTGTCACGTTTGCACTGGTGTCCGGCATGAAATGTCTGGTGGCGGTGACTTTTACTTTACGATGCCGCGCTCGGCGCTCTCGATAAATCGGATGAGTTCCTGCACATCTTCGGAGCCGGCCAGCTTCGTTCGCATCTCGGCGAGGGCTTGCGTGGTATTCATTTTCGAGCGGCTCAGCAAACGAAAGGCTCGATCCAGCACCTGCAGCCGCTCTTTTGAAAAGCCCTTGCGTTCAAGCCCAATGGTGTTGACCCCGTAGCTCTTTGTCTCGCGGTCCGTCACGACACGGGAAAACGGCGGCACATCCTGCACAATCACCGTGCAAGCTCCCACATACGCGTATCGCCCTACACGGCAAAATTGGTGCACGACCGAAAACGAGCCGATAGTTGCAAAATCTTCCACGGCGACATGGCCTGCCAGTGTGGCGCCATTCACAAACAGCGTCTGATTGCCAATTTGGTCGTCGTGCCCCACGTGCGAGTACGCCAGAAAAAAATTTTCGTTGCCTACCCGCGTCATGCCGCCGCCCTTCACCGTGCCTCGGTTGACGGTCACGTACTCACGAAAGATATTCCCATCGCCCACAACCAGCTCGGTCCGTTCCCCGCGGAAGGTGTAATCCTGAGGATCGCCGCCGACGGCACAAAACGAATAGAAAACATTGTTGCGGCCGTATTTCGCAGGCCCGCCTACAAACGCGTGGGGATGAAGAATGCAGCCCTCGCCGAGCTCCACATCGTCGCCCACAATCGCGAATGGCCCAACCTTTACTCCGGGGGCAAGCTTCGCGCTTGATGCCACGACGGCTTGCGGATGAATCTCCGGCTTGGTCATTTCGCGGGTTCTTCGGCCTTCGCGCCCATTTCACGGTCCACCATCTTGCACATCAGCGTAGCTTCCGCAGCTAGTTGCCCATTCACCGTGGCCTTGCCTTCGAGCTTGCAGAAATCGCCGCGCCAAGAAATAACTTTGACCTCTAGCCGTAACTGGTCGCCAGGCACCACTGGCCGCCGGAAGCGCGCTCCATCCACAGCCACGAAATACAGCAATTTGTTGTCGCGATCCGGAATTTCGAGCAGCAGCAATAACCCGCCCGTCTGGGCCATCGCTTCAATGATCAGCACTCCCGGCATAATCGGCTTACCGGGAAAGTGTCCCTGAAAGTGGGACTCGTTGATCGTAACGTTCTTGATGCCGACGATGTGCTTCAACCGCTCCATTTCCAGAATGGCGTCCACCATCAAAAATGGATAACGGTGCGGCAAAATCTTCTGGATTTCCACCACGTCGAGTATCATCCCTGCTCCCCATCGCGCCACAGATCCTTACTGCGGCGCCCCAATCTTCGCCAACAAACTTTCTATTATATGCGAATCCAGGCGTTCCGCGCGCCGCCAATGTTGCTCGATCTTGCACCTAGAGCGTGGCGCACGCTCACCCGCAACCCTGTTTTGCTATTCTGGCTTTCATGAAACCTAGGAACCCATTAGCGGCCTTGTCGGCGCTGGCCGCTGCGCTCTTTTTCTCATTAGGTCCCCTTCAAGCGCAAGTACGGTCATCCGCGACAAGTGCACCCGAGTTTAAAACTAGTTTTGACAGGCCGCTGTATTACACCCGTGATATTACGGAGAGCGATTTGGTCGGCCGAACTCTATGGGAGCTGACCCTGCTGCGAAACACGATCTATGCGCGGGCTGGCAACACCTTCCGCAAGAAGTGGCTCGCTGACTACTTCAATGCACGGCCCTGGTATCGCGCGCTGCCGTCCATTGACGAGAGCAAGCTCACGCCGCTTGATCGCCGAAACGCCGAAGCGATTTCAAAGTACGACGCGTCCCTTTCGCGCGACCAAGTGAAATTGATGCTCCAGAACGTCATGGCCGACATCCGCGCAAGCGGCTCCACTCCTGAAGATAGGATTGAGCTTCGACTTTTGTCTGCGCGGCTTGGAACCTGGGTCGGTCCAAGCGATACCCCAGCTGACGAGCGCTCTCCCCTTGAAGATCCCACGATTCTCGACAAACAGTTGTCCGTGGATCAGCTCAAAGATCTCTCCCGTCGCGATTTGCGGCTAGTGCGAAATACGATCTACGCTCGGCGCGGCCGTCCGTTCCGTTCGGACTTGCTGCGCGCGTACTTCGAAGCAACGGAGTGGTACAAAGCCGACCCCGGCTACACGGAAGCGCGGCTCAACGCCGTGGACAACCGCAATATCAGGGTAATTCGCAGCGTTGAAGATCAACTCGGCGGCCCTCTCACCGACCGCGAGCACCAAACCGAGGACGGCTGGATTCAGCTTTCTTGATAGCCCTACACGCGCTCAGTTTGGGCGCGCCAGAAACCAAGAGAGCAAGATTCGCACGTCGACGCCGGTGCGCTTTGCCATCCGCATTCCTGTGGATCAAAAATCAGCCCTCGGTCCCTTGCGGACCAGCTTTGCGCTGCCGATTCCCTCCAACAAATCAAAGACTCCATTTGGGTCGGACGACATCCGCGCGGGCTCTCCCTGCAAACCCGCTTCGATGGGGATAATCGACGCGGTGTCAATTTCGCCCCCACGAAGCGACACCTCAAGCAAAAGTCCTTCCCGTTCCTTGGTGCAATCGCAAGCGAAAACGAGATTCCCCAATCCCCAGGCAACTACGCTCTTGCCCTGTCTCTCGACGGGCCCAATCGCGTGTGTGCCATGCGCTACCACGATTTTTGCTCCGGCCTTCACTGCGACCTTCACCGCGCTCCTGAGCCCCGGCCGCGGCAAATAAGAGGGTGCCCCGTCCACGTGAAAGCTCGCGACCAAAATATCGCCTTGCCCGCTCTCCCACTCCAGTTCCTCTTTCAGTTTCGGCGGAACGCCTCTTGTTAAATCGTAAGCCGCGATAACGATATGAACCCCTCCAACTGAGTAGACGGCCGGGCCCACTGGCCCTCCGGAAGGCTTAATTCCCGCGCTTTGCAGAGCTTGAACGGTTTGCTGCGGACCATTCGCACCCGCGTCCAAAGCATGATTGTTCGCGATTCCAGCCACGCGCACGCCAGCGTTAAGAAGCTGCGGCAACGCCTCAGGAGCGTTCATCAATTTCAGTTTCTTTCCGGTCGGCAAATGTTCCGTAACTGGGCCTTCCAGATTGACAATTCCGTCCGCGCCTTTCAGGATGTCTTCGAGTGGTTTCAGCACCGGATTCTTCGCAGTGCCCAAATTCACATCGCCGCCAAACCATAGACGAACTTCTGGAGCGCTCGCGCGTTCGCTGGCGCTCAGTACCACAATAGTTGCGACGACACTTATTGTTGCCGCAGCGGCGCAAACTCCTAACGATCTACGTATCGTCGACAAGCCCATACCTTTCGACAAGGAACGCATGCGGCTCACTCTCGAATACATCCGTAAACACTACTCACCGGACGCGCAAGATATCACGATTACGCCTCAGGCTATCGTGCTGCACTACACGGCAATAAACACGTTTGATTCTACTTGGAACTATTTTAGCCACACGCGGATCGAGGCCGCACGTCCAGAGCTTCAGCGAGAAGGGGAGCTCAACGTCTCCTCGCACTTTCTGGTCGATCGCGACGGCACCATCTATCGCCTGATGCCCGAAACATGGATGGCCCGCCACTGCATCGGCCTGAACCGCATAGCCATCGGCATCGAGAACGTTGGCGATGCTGAAAAATACCCTCTTACCGATCGCCAAGTGGAAGCCGACGCAGCCCTGGTCCGCTACCTCGCCGGAAAATATTCGATCACTTACCTGCTCGGCCATAGTGAATATCGCCGCATGGAAAAAACACCTCTCTTTCTGGAATTGGTTCCGGGCTACCGAACCGGAAAGTCGGATCCTGGCGACGATTTCATGCGCCGTGTGCGCGAGAGACTGATCGATCTCCATCTGAAGAGCCCGCCTCTTTAGCTTTGCCGGGCAATATGTAGAACAATGCAGTCCGCTAAATTCCGCCACTCCGTCAAAACGCAAGCGGAAACATTGCTGCTTGAGCTACAGATTGTTAGCATGTCCCCGCCATGCCGGACACCAACTATCCCAAAGAATTCTTGCGGCACCTGAAAAATCGTTTGCCGGAGATGCTTTCCACTGTCCAAAGACTTGTGTTGGCGGAATCGCCCAGCCTTGAGAAGGCTCCTGCCGATCGCTGCTGCGACATTCTCGCCGCGGAATGGCGCAAGCGTGGCGCAAGCGTCGAGCGCATCGCGCAGAAACTTCGTGGCGATCAGCTGCGCGTCACCTGGTCGCCAAAAAAATCTCGGCCGGCGGGCCAGTTTTTGGTGCTCGGCCATTACGACACCGTCTACGCCACCGGCTCCCTGGCCAAAATGCCGTTCCGTGTATCCGGCGGAAAAGCGTATGGCCCCGGCATCTTCGATATGAAAACCGGTATCACGCAGGCGCTTTTCGCTCTCGAAGCTCTGCAGCACAGCAAAGCTCCGCTTGCGCGTCGTTTGGTTTTTCTCTGGACTTCAGACGAAGAGATCGGCAGTGACGCTTCCCGGAAAATCATTGAAACAGAAGCCCGCCGCAGCGATGCCGTCTTCGTGCTAGAGCCATCGCTCGGACCAAAGGGCTTGCTCAAAACCGCTCGCAAAGGTGTCGGCGAGGCCGAACTTATCGTGCATGGCCGCGCCTCTCACGCAGGCCTCGCGCCGCGAGAAGGCATCAACGCGGTTCACGAGCTGGCAAGTCAGATCCAGCGTGTTCAGGAGTGGAACGATTTGCGTCGCGGAGTATCTGTAAACGCCGACATCATTGAAGGTGGAACGCGCGTAAACGTCATCGCCGAGCACGCCCGCGCCGTCCTCGATCTCCGGGCACTGCGTATCGCAGATATGCGCCGCATCGAGCGTCAGCTGCGGGCGCTGCGTCCGATTCTTCGCGGCGCGAAGCTCGAAGTGCGCGGAGGCTTCAATCGCGCCCCGCTCGAACGCAAATACAGCGCCGGGCTCTTCGCCAAAGCCAAAACACTAGCCGCACAAATGGGTCTTTCTCTCGGAGAATGCACCGCCGGTGGCGGCTCGGACGGCAATCTCACCGCCGCGGTCGGTGTCCCCACACTTGACGGCCTCGGCGCCGTAGGCCATGGCGCCCACTCCAAGGACGAGCACACCCTCATCAACACCATGCCCGCTCGCGCCGCGCTGCTCGCCGCTCTGTTGCTGAATGCTTAAAAAAATCTTGGGACGCGGTTCAGCGCTGGGGGCGCGCTTCGTGGTCAAGAGGCTGGCTGGTCCGCTTCTGAATCTTGGCGATTGCCTCGAGGGCCATACTCCTGATGGATTGTCCATCCACTATTGGGGATGGATCTGACTCGGCGACCTTCCGTAGCGCTGGAACCATGTCCGCAGCGCCGTACTTGCCGAGCGCATACACGGTAAAGGCCCTGACACCTTCGTCGGAATCCTGTAGAGCACCTAAGACGATCCGTTTGGCCGCCTGAATCGTTTTGGGATTGAGAGTGTCTTTTGACTTCGCTAGGACCTGCACCAGCACAGGGACAGACACCGTGCGATTCATACTTATTACGCTCTCGCACCTTTTTATTAGACATGGGAGAGCGACCTTTGCATGATCGGCAATTTTTGCTGCGAAATCCGAATCTTCACTGGGGTTTGCATTTACCAGAATGCAGGCTTGTCGCCGATCGTTCCAGTCGGCAAAGGAATCGACAGCGCCGAGAAGATAGCTGAAGTATTCAGCGAAATCGTCATTGTCACCTTCGTCTGGATATCCCTTTTTTTGCGCCTCGAGCAGTTGTGCATCAAGCTCATGACTCTCACGATCAAGAAGGCTCAGCAGAGCCGTCCGCACTTCGGGGCGCTGTAGATTGGCCGGATCGGACTGAATCTGCTCGAAAGCTTCCGCCCTTATGGATTGCTCCGTAGACCGAAGCTTTCCGAGCCACGCCGCCACGCTGGTCTTGTTGGACGTTGTGTCCTGCCCCCAGCAGCCGAGACCGATTGTGAAAAAGAAAATCACTGCTAGTAAGGTTGTTTTCGTCGGCGTTTTCATTGCTCTTCCGCGGTTATCGTCCATATGTCTTGCTCAGATATTGCGCGGTGGACTGCATCAAATCGTTGTAGTCACTGTGCAGAACCTCGCGTAGTGCGGATTCCGTGGAACCGCCGCTGCCGATGCGGTCGAGAATACGTTCCACGTCGCCCATGCCGCCTGTCTGCACGATGTATTCAATATTTGCGAGCGCCCAAGCATACGCGTAGCCAGCCGCATCGCCCGGCAAGCCCATCCAGGATCCTTCGAGATTGCCCAGCGAAGCCGCATGCCCTTCTTTATAAACTTGTGCCAACACGTCGGCGTTGTCGCCGCTGCGCTTGCCTTCCATCCACTGCGCCAGGCCTTCCTGAATCCACGTGGTCGCGTGGCCGCGCGTTTTCTGCCCCACAAAACTGTGCGTCAACTCGTGCTTCAAGACGCGAGACAGTTCGGGCGTCACGCCGGTCAATCCCTGTACAGGCACGCGAATGCGTCCATCGTTCAGTGCTCCTACCCAGCCGGGCGCGCGGGTAATGTCGGCAAACGCTTCTTGCGTATAGAGGACAACGCCAATGGAATCCGGCGGCGTGAAATTCAGCTCGGACTCAATTGATGAGAAATGCGCTTCGAGCGTGTGCAATACCTCACGTGCCAAAGCCGGCTCCGCCGCTCCGCTATAGCGCAACGTAAAGTGCGCGCTTTCATTCTCCTTGTAACCTTCTTCTTCGCGCCTGTCGCGCTGCGCCTTGTCGAGCGCCCCCTGCACTTCAGGATCGGGTCGCAAAGCCAGCGCGCGCTTCCATTCCGCAACGGCCTGGTCAATTTTATTTAAGCCGTAGTATGCCCAGCCCGCCAGCTTCGGCACGTCCGCGTTATCCGGCGCCACGCGCCGCGCGCGCTCCAGATACTCCAGCGACTGTTTGTATTCGCTCCGCCGCAAATGCAAATAGGCCACATTCATCAAGAGTGCCGGCTCTTCCGGAGCGTACGTGAGCGCCGTGCGTTCGTCGGCAAGCGCATGTTCCATATCGCCGCGCGAAAGCTCGAACTGCGCCGCCGCATGATGCGCAAGCGCCGCGCTTGCCATCGCGCGCTGATCGCCAGATCGCGCCCCTCCTTCGAGTTTCGCGATGTAGTCCCGGTCAATCGCGCCATCATGCACGGCGCCTCTCTCGATTTCCGTACTCCCGCTTGTCATTTCCATGGCAGGCGGCGTAATGGCCAGATTGGCCGCGGCAGCCGCGGGAGAATCCGCCATCGGTACTCCACCGCCTTTTTCAATATGGTCGACGATCGATTTCGGAAGGCTCAGCTCACCGGCCGATGTCTCGTACGTAACCTTGTCGCCCTCTTCTCTGACGTTATTCGCGACAATCCGCCTTCCGTTCTTCAGGACAATCGTGTCCGCGCGGGCCACAACCGCCGCAAAAAACATCACGGCACACAGCCTCAGAGCGCGTCTAAATAGGGTGGGATGGCCCATTATCCAATTCTAATCCTCCTTGCGTTCGCGCTCATCGCGGCCTTGTTCCGCCATGCCGAATGTGACTACACTTCTTGCATGAGGCCAGGCGCGGCACTTTTCGTTTTTTGGTGTGTCATCGCGCTGCCCGTATCCGCCGCTGATCAGTCTCCCCACGAACTGTACGACTCCATCACCGCCCTGCGTCTTGATCCTGCGGCGACCTATCAGCTCGATATTGCCAACCGCATCGAGCTCCGCCGCGGCGACGTGGAAATCTATCTGGAAGAAGGTAAACTCGCTTTTTTTGCGCCCATCGACGGCCGCATTACCGGCTTCGTCTTCTCCGGCCGCGGCCACGCTTTGGCGTTTCCCCGCGAGCCGGTGGAAAAGCAGCAGATGGCTCACTTTCTCGGCGCCCCTGTTCTGGACCAGGAATTCTTAAGCGCCTACGTGCGCTTCACCGATGACGCTGCGGACGATCTCCTTCGCCAGTTTCACTCCGACAATCTCGTTCCCCAATTGGACACCGCCTTCGCTTCGCTCTCAGACCCGTTCGTCGCGGAGCTCAACGCCTCCCAATCCCTGCGCATTCTCGAAGACCGCCTCTCGCAAAATCCAAAGCCTTATTTCTATGCGGCCCTGGAAGGCGTCGAAACCGGCACTTTCGATTTTCTCTTCGACCCTCAGCGGCGAGAGCAGGTCCTGCTAGGCCAGCGACGGAAATCCGGCAACTACATGTATTACGATGTTTGGGCATCCTACAGTGTCCCCGGCTCCGTCCCTCCGCCAATCCAGTTTCACGCGCTGGACTACACGATGGATACCACCGTCCAGGCGGACAACTCCCTCGACGCTACGGCAACGGTTCATTTACGCGCCGAAACTTCCGGCGAGCGTGTCCTGACGTTTCAGCTTTCCCGTGCGCTGCACGCCGAAACCGTTTCGGACGAACAAGGCAAGTCGCTGGCTTATTTCCAAAACGAAGGGATGACCCTGCAAGAGCGCAGCGTGCGGGGCAATGACTATCTGCATGTCGTGCTGGCGCAGCCGTCGAAAAAAGGCCAGGAGTTTACGATCCATTTTCACTACCGCGGAAATGTCATCGAAGACGCTGGCAACGGCGTGCTTTTCGTCGGCGCGCGCGAAAGCTGGTATCCCCACCTCGGTGATCAAGCGGAGTTCGCTTCGTACGACCTCACGATGCGCTGGCCGCACCATCTGAAATTAGTCGCCACCGGTGCCAAGATCGACGAGCAGAGCTCCGGAGATTTTCGCGTGGGCCACTGGCACACCGACAAACCCCTTGCCATTGCCGGATTCAATTTGGGTGAATACGCTTCGAGTTCCATCGCTGCCGAAACGCGCACGATCGATGTCTACGCCAACCGCCAGCTGGAGCAAGCGCTGACCAATCGTCTCGATGCCGCAAGTCCCGACTCGCTTCCCTCGATCGATGCTCCCTTCCGGATGCCGGGCGGAAATAGCCGCGCAGCGATGCAACCGCCCGCCCCGAGCCCCGCCGACGCGCTCAAGCAACTCGCCAAAGAAATCGACTCTTCCATCCGCTTCTATGAAGGATTCAGCGGGCCGTTCCCTTTTCGCACACTGAGCGTGTCGCAGATTCCCGGCACTTTCGGCCAGGGTTGGCCCGGTCTGCTTTACATTTCGACATATTCCTTCTTGTCGCCCGAAGCGCAAAACCGCGCCGGGCTTTCCGCCACGCGGCAGGAAGCGTTTACCGATATCGTCCCGTTTCATGAGGTCGCTCATCAGTGGTGGGGGAATGTTGTGGGCTGGTCCAGCTACCGGGATCAGTGGATCGATGAAGCCATTGCCAACTATCTCGCGCTGCTTTTCGCGGACAGCAGAAAACCCGCCCAACATGAGCTTCGTCTCTGGCTCGAACGCTATCGAAAGCAACTACTGGAAAAAAAGCCTGGATCGGACGCGCCAGCCGGCGAAATTGGAGCGCTGCCTCTTGGCAACCGTCTGAACTCTTCAAAATCGCCGATGGGTTTCGAAGAAGTGATTTACAGCAGGGGCTCCTGGATCATTCACATGTTGCGCGAAATGCTGCGCCAGCCCGGCGCAAAAGATCCCGATGCCCGCTTCGTTGCCTTACTTCGCACCATCTCCACAAAATACGCGTACCGCGCCTTCTCGACCGACGATCTGCAGCACGAAGTCGAAGCCGTCATGACGCCCGCCATGGACCTCGAAGGCGGCCGTTCCATGGAATGGTTTTTTGAACAATGGGTGCGCGGCACGGGAATCCCTCGCTATCGCGTCGAGTATTCCACGCACCACACGGATAAAGGCGAAGTCGTCCGCGGGAAGCTCTTCCAGACCGGTGTGCCGCGCTCTTTTATTGTCAGTGTCCCGCTCTATACCAGCAACGGCCTGGGACATAACGTCTTTCTCGGGAATGTCGTCGCCGCCGGCCCGGAGACTTCCTTCCACTTCACCACGCAAACCCCTCCGCACAAGATCGTCGTCGATCCCCAAATGACGCTCCTCTGCACCACGGAGCAAATGGAAAAAATCCCGGAATAAGCAGAGGTGCTACAAATTCACTTTTGGCCTTGGTGGAGAAGCTGCGTTTCGAGCAGCGGGCTGTTGAGATTCAGCTCCGCCTTGCCGTCTGGCCCGAAATCGTAGGCGTAACCCATGGGATCGACCGGCAGCCTCGGCAGCAGTCCCGCTTGCACCAGTTCTCCCACGCGCGATGGGCGCCGGCCCGTGCGCTTTTGAAATTCATCCGCAAGCGCATCAAGCTGCTTGCAATCCTGAGTGACGCGCAGCAACTGCAAGTGTGTCAGCGCATTTTCCTTAACTTGAGGGTCTTTCGTTGTCTGGTAAACCTCACTCCACAAAAAGATGGAAGTCGAGAGTGATTCGCCTTCGGCCGCGATTTTTGCGGCCATGATTTTCATCCAGATCTGTGCGTCGGGATTTTTGCTGCCCTCCGCGAACGCCGCCGAGGCCTTCGCGTAATCTTTCAGCTCAAAATAGTAGATGAATCCCAGGTCTTCATAAAATCGCCAGTACTCGGGATTAGCCTTAATTCCCCTCTCGAGCAACTCGATGCCGAGTTCCGGGTGACCGGCTCCCTTCGGAGAAGGCTCGCTCAGAAATGTCGAGCCGAAGCGGTACGACACCAGCAAGTTAGGGTCAAGCGTCGTCGTGATATCCAGGAGTGGCCACAGCTGTTCGAGGTTCGGATCATGTCGCGCCCGCTTGTCACCGTAATATTGCACCACGCGGGTCCAGTAGATATCCGCCATCAACGGCGCGTATTCCAGGCTCATCGCCTTAATCAGTTTGCCGGATTGCAGCACCAACTCGTCGCTCTCTAAATGCAGAGCGGTGCGCTGGCGGTCGATGCGCTGCTGCAATTGCCAAACTCCGGCAAATCCCAACGGAAGCAACACCAGGAGCAGCCAGTTTTTCGCGTTCGGAGAGTTCATTTCAAATTCCGTCGTGAAAATACAGCGGCGGCAACGACCAAAACAATCCCGCAGTACAGCGCGGCGTAAGCTGTATTCTGGATAATCAAAGCGCCCGGAATGTCCCGTCCGTGCGCGGCCGCGGCCATCACATTGAAATTCTCAAAATTCGGTAGCAGGTAGGAAAGTCCGCGAAGCAGGGTCTCCATCGCCGGATTTGGGACGGCAAAATGAAAAGTTCTCATCTCCTCCACAAATAATCCTGCGATGTACAGCGCCGACGTATACAAAATTGCCAGCAACGGTGTCGTGTAGCACGAAAACAGCAGCGCCAGTGCCACCACCAGCGTCAGTTTCAACAGAGTGAAATAAATCGCAATGAGCAGCACGGCGTCCATGCGCTCCAGGTGGTGGTTCACGTAGAGCAGCGCCGCGAACAATCCCGCCGCCATGGCCAGCGTGTTTACAACCAGCGTCAGCACGAGGCCGCCGAATTTTCCCAATAGAAATTCCCAACGTCGCACCGGCTTGGCCAGCAGCGCATACAGCGTCCGCTTGTCCATCTCTTTGTAGACCAGCCCGACGCCAATGAACACCGCGATCAACAATCCGATTACGCTGATGGCGCTCAAGCCGAGGCTCTTGATCACCATCTCTTCGATCCCTATAGAGATTCCTCCGACAAAGATCGCCGCCGCCATCATCAGCAGCGCAAAAAAAACGAGGTTGTACAGCACGCGGTCCCGCACCGCTTCGCGAAATGTATTTAACGCAACCGCGCCCACGCGCCTCATTTCCCGCTCACCTCGACAGCCGCTGCTTGCGCGCGATCCGCCGCGATCAAGTTCATGAAATACTCTTCGAGAGAAGCCTTGATCTGCGCCACGGAAAGAATCCTTGCTCCCGCGCCGCGAAGCTGCTCCAGCGACGCGAACAACTCCTCTTCAGAAACTTGCAAGCGGTAACGGTCGCCCGTCTTCGTCGACTTGGCGACGATCCCGCTTGCGTTCGCGCCGCCCGCAGGCAGTTCGAACAAAATTTCCATTCCCTGCGCTTTCATTCCGACGATTTCTCCCGGTGCGCCGACGCCCTGCAGCTTCCCGCCGACGATCACTCCCACGCGGTCACAAAGCATCTCCGCATCCGACAAAATATGCGTGGAGAACAGGACGGTCTTCCCGTCGCGCTTCAATTCCAAAATAATGTCGCGCACTTCCCGCCGCCCGATGGGGTCAAGCCCCGACATCGGCTCATCCAGAATCACCACTTTCGGGTCGTGCAGAATCGCCTGCGCCAAACCCACCCGCTGCAACATTCCCTTGGAATACTTCCGCAGCTGAATCTTCCCAGCGGTCTCCAGGCCAACTTTTTTCAGCATTCGCGCGACACGCTCGCGCCGGTCCGCCGCCGTCAAATCGTGAAACCGCGCGAAATAATCCAGCACTTCCGCGGCCGTCAGGTAATCGTAGAAATAGGGCTGCTCGGGCAGATACCCGATGTCACGGTGCATCTCGATATCCGTGATCGGCTTTCCCAAGATGCGCGCCGTGCCCGCCTCGGGGAAAATCAGCCCGACGAGCAGTTTTATGGTCGTCGATTTCCCCGCGCCATTCGGCCCAAGAAAACCAAACACTTCGCCGCTATCGACATGCATGGTCAGGTCTTCCAGCGACCTTTTTTTCTTGAGGTGCAGGAACCCGAACGGGTAGTCCTTGGTCAGATTTTCAATTTCAATCGCTGCGCCTGGCATGCTCTCATTCTTCGGAAGCTTGGGCCCGTCGTCAATCGGTCACACCCAGCCGTGTGCGCGGAAAGAAAATAGAGAGTCGGTAGCGGAAGGAAATAAGTTCGCGATCAGGAGTCGCTTCGTGTACTGCCGATTTGAACTAGCTCAGGCTGCGCCGGTGGTGGCGCCATAGGTTTTGGCTTCAAGGTCTGCGGCCCGCGCCAATTGTCGATAATCCCCACCTGCTGCACGCAGGATACCGTGCACATCGGCGCGCAATGCTTGGCCGTGGAGTACTCGCGATGGCGCATCTCATCCGTGTACTGTGCCAGCGGAATCCCAGGATACCCGCGCTGTTGCGAGCACCAGTGCACCAGCCCGTCCTCGCATATGTACAAATATCGCGAACCCGAGCGGCACCGCCAGTCGTGCTCTTTGCCCCGCGCCACGCTGTGTTGAAAGTCGTTGAATCGCGAAAACGAACGCTTCCCCAGCGTCATAACCTCTTCAAAAATCTCCAACTCGCGCGTCCCCAGCGGCTTCAATTGCCCATTCCCATCGTGAATGATCCCCACCGTGCTCGTAAATCCCAGCTCCACGGCCCGGTGCGCAATCTTCAAAGCGTCTTCCGGGTCTTTCACGCCACTGCCCAGCACCGAATTGATGTTCACCTGAAATACGGACAACTCCGCCAGCCATTCCAGACGGATGTCCAGTGTCTTTAGGCTCTTCTTGGAGACCTCGTCCGGCACCACATTATCGATGCTAATCTGCAAGTGCTCCAAGCCCGCCTCATTCAGCGTGCCGATCCGTTCCTTGCTCAGCAAAAATCCGTTCGTAATCATTCCCGCGATCATCCCGCGTTTCCGGATGTGCCGGATCACCTCTTCCAGCTCCGGATGCATCAGGGGCTCGCCCCCACTGATGGTGATGATCGAGGTCCCCATGTCGGCCAAAATATCCAGCCGCTTCTTCATCTCCTCGAGCGGTACTGGCTTCGACACATTGTCGTACTCGTTGCAATACCCGCAGTCCAGATTGCATCGCCGCATTGGAATGATGTGCACCAAAACGGGATGCTTCGTGGAAGCCAGTGCCTTGGCAATCATCTTCAGCTCGCGCACACGCGTCCGCCGGAACCGCCGCCGCCGCTCGCGCAATACATCCGCGCTAGCTCTTACCGTTTTCGTCTCTTGTGGCATGAATTCCGCAAATTCCCCAACGCTCCAATTATACACAACGCCGCGCCTTCAATTCCCTTCTCCGCTCTGGCCGGCAAACGCTATGTTTCCAAACACCCAACTCCAAGCTCGCAGACCACATCTTTACTCTGTGCGGCAACGGGTCCGACCGCCGATGATTTAACTCGGGCGGACCTCAAAGGGTGCTACAGTGGTAAGCATGATCCCTAACTACAAGAAGCTTTCGACGTCGCCGATTGCTTGGTCGCTCATTTGGGCAATCGCGATGATCGCTGCGGCCTTCGTCTTCAAACGCAATCCAGCCAACTATTGGATTGAGTCCGCCCTCGTTGTAGGAGCACTCACCACCGTCGTGCTCAAGTCCCAGCGGCCTGTCTGCCCCATCAGATAGGTTCCTCCGACGACCGCGATACTCCCCATGCATCTCTGTGTTCCTCTGCGTTTTTGCGTTATCTTTGTCCTTGTTGATTTACTTCTAGTCACCGTATCCATACGTAGGTAGTATTTCGTCCTCCCAGCTGCCGCACTCAGTTTCCTAACAGCTGAACCGTTCGGAGGTTTCTCCCGTGTCGAGAAAAATTCTCTTCCCTCTGCTGCTCGTCGCGTTTGCTTCATTGCTCGCTTGGACGAAACCAAATCAAGCTGTTCCTCAGGATTCGGCCACCTTCGATCCCGACGGCACCGCTCACATCGCACGCACCATCCCCATGCCCACCACGATCAGCCCCGAAGCTCAAAAATGGCTAGCGTCGCTCGCACAATCGACTCCCGGCCCCGAGGATCTCGCCACGCGCCGCAAGCGCACCGACGAATGGCGCGTCCGCCAATCGGCCGAAGCCAAGCGCCTCTTCCCCGTCAACATCGAGTCCACAACTACCGCGGGCGTCCCGACTGACATCATCACTCCCTTGGAAACTCCCGCCGCCAACCGCAACCTGGTTTTAATCAATCTCCACGGCGGTGGCTTCAACTCCGACTCTGGCTCGCTCATCGAAGGCGACCCCATCTGCAACCTGACAAAAATCAAAATCGTCTCGGTGTACTACCGACTCGCTCCCGAAAATCCCTTCCCCGCCCCAGTCGACGACGTCGTCGCCGTTTACAAAGAGCTCCTCAAAACTCACAAACCCCACAACATCGGCGTCTTCGGCACATCCGCCGGCGCCATCCTCACCGCCGAAATCGCCGTCCGCCTCAAGCAACTGAATTTGCCCGAACCCGCCGCCCTCGGCCTCTTCTCCGTTCTCGCCGACTATTCCCGGACACCGGAGTCCCACCAACTTTTCGCGCTCAACGGCTTCCCCGGCAACCTGAAGCCGCAAGACCCCGGTGCTCCTACAGGAGAGGAGTACGCCCGCTCCACCGACCGACACGATCCCGTACTCTCCCCGATCTTCGCCGACTTGAAAGGCATGCCTCCCAGCCTTCTTGTGACCAGCACTCGCGATCTTCTCCTGAGCGATACCGCTTTGTTCCATCGCGCGCTGCTTCGCGCCGGCGATAATTCCCAGCTCGTTGTCTTCGAAGCCCTGCCCCACGCCTTCTGGTATCACTTCCAGCTTCCCGAATCGCAAGAGGCCCTCCAAATCATGGCAAATTTCTTCAGCCAAAAAGTGGGCCGCGAGTAAGGAAGCTCCGTAGAGCCCATCTTCTGCGTAGAGCAAATAGAAGAAGCGTCGGAAATGTCTTGGTACTGCGCAACCCTGGCTCGAATTCCACCAGCCCTTGCGAGCCGGCGGAATTAGTGCGAGGAATGCAGGTTAACTTCCCATTAGGAACAAGGGCTTGGCTTCGAAGCTGGAGAATTGTGGGCGGAGGCGCTCGGTATTGTAGTACTCCTTGATGTCCACAATTTTTTTGGTCGAGGTGATCGTTTCGATGGGGATGTTGCCATAGCTCCCGTTATGCAGGACGACGAGACGGCCGTGGATGCCTTTCAATAGCAATTCGAGTGCGATGTTGCCATAAGCCATCGGAACGATCGAGTCCACGACATCGGGATCGCCGCACCGAGCCAGGTAGCCCAACTTTTGGTTTACGACTTCGATCGTCTTGCCCTTGTTAAATTTTTTCGAGAGTTCCTTTACTTTGTCCGAGACAATGTCCCCGATGCCGCCAAGTTTTTTGTGGCCATACGCGTCGGCGGCTTCGCCTTCGAAAATCATTTCGCCTCCTTCGAACATTGCGCCTTCTGAAACGAGAACCGTCGAATAGCGGCTGGGGTTTTTGGCCCGATCGCTAACGAGAAGCTCGGTGAGCCGCTCGATGTTGAATTTGTATTCGGGGATCACGCAACGATTGGCGGCGCCGGCCATCGTGGGAAGCATCGCGGTGTAACCGGCGTAGCGCCCGAAGACTTCGATGACCATGAAGCGTTCGTGAGAACCAGCGGAAGTACGAAGGTCATTGACCAGTTGCAACGTCCGCGTCACGCAGGTACTGAAGCCGATGCAGTAGTCCGTGCCGGGGACGTCATTGTCCATCGTCTTGGGAATGGCGATGACTTTGAATCCTTCTTTGTGCAGCCGGACGCCATAACTCAGCGTGTCGTCGCCCCCGATCGGAATGAGCGTATCAATGCCCAGCCACGCGAGATTTTTGAGTACCTCGGCCGTCAGATCATTTTTTTCCGCTGTGAAGGCGTCCTTTAGATGCGCCGGCACATTGGATTTCGTAACGCGGCCCGGATTCGTGCGCGAGGAGTGAAGAAACGTGCCGCCGGTGCGCGCCGCGCGGTCAACGACTTCCTGCGTGAGCACCAGGAAATTATCGGAATTGTCGTAGTCTTTTTCGCGGACCATCTCCACGAGGCCGGCCCAGCCATGGCGGAAACCGATGACCTGGTAGCCCTCATGTAGCGCGCGAGTGGTAACGCCGCGGATCGCAGGATTCAAACCAGGAACGTCGCCGCCGCCAGTCAGAATGCCGATGACGCCTTTTTTGGTGTTGATGTTTGCCATGTTGCTGAGCCCTCTCTAGGGAATAGTGAACCGACAATTATCCACGGACCGCCGAAATTTAGAAAGTGCGGATCGAAGGAGAAATGTTGGGTGGCGTGCTCAAGAGATGCACGCTTCCCAGATTTAAGGCTGAATTTGCGTGCCCAGGACGCCAAGAAATTTGCTCAGCCACGAGTGAAGCGCCGGCCAGGCCGGGCCGGTGATCAGATTGCCGTCAACGAGGGCCTCGTTCATCGGGAGACTGACGTACGTGCCGCCGCCGAGAGTAACGTCCGGGCCGGTCGCCGGATAGGCGCTGCACCTTTTTCCTTGAAGAACTCCCGCAACCGCCAGAACCTGCGGGGCATGGCAGATAGCCGCGAGTGGCTTGTTGGTTTTTGAAAAGTGGTGAACGATCTCGATGACCCGTGGGTTGAGGCGAAGGTATTCGACCGCGCGCCCGCCGGGGATCATGAGCGCGTCGTAGTCTTCAGGCTTGACCTGATCGAAAGTGGCGTTCAGCGCGAAATTGTGACCGCGCTTTTCCGTGTACGTCTGCTCGCCCTCGAAATCGTGGATGCATGTCGCAACGAATTCGCCCGCTTTTTTACCGGGACAGACGGCGTGAACTGTGTGGCCGACCATCTGCAGCGCCTCAAACGGCACCATCACTTCGTAATCCTCAACGTAATCGCCAATCAGCATGAGAATGGATTTCTTGGACATGAGGCCTCCGCGGAGGGATTGTAACCGAGGAACCAGATTGCTCAAAACGTCGCGAAAGAATCGCCAAACAAACAACGCTGAACATTTCTGCCCCTGTCTGGTGGGCGGAAATCGAGCCACGACCTATGTCCGGACCCATGGCTGAATGCCGTCTCAAATCGATACAAATGTCACTAAATCGATTGAGTTTGAGATTGAGCTCGAACTTCTGGGAGTGCCGAATGCGACAGTCTCACTCCGAGACCCCTTTTAAACTGATGAATCTAAGGAACTTCTTAGAATCTTGTCCGCAAGGCCTCCTTCATGGTGGTCTGGCGAACTACATGCAATTACACACCGGGCGTTAATTTCGCCGGACCTTCCGGCTTCAAGGAAAGCATAGTGAAAAGAGCAAGTGGAATACTCGTGCTGTGTCTGCTCGCCGTTCTCGCCGCAGCTAGCCTGAGGACCGTCTCGCTTCGTGCTCAAGATGCGGACGTCGCGGGTTCGAAGCGCAAGGTCAAGGTACTTGGAAAGCCGCAATATCCGGATCTCGCCAGAAAGCTTAATCTTTCGGGCGTCGTGAAGGTGGAAGTCATCATAGGACCCGACGGCAAAGTGAAGAGAACACGCGTTGTCGGCGGCCATCCTGTGCTGGCTCCGGAAGCGGAGAGAGCGGCAATGCAAAGTGAATTTGAAACCGGGCCAAAGGAAACCACAGAAGTGATCGAATTCAGGTTCAGCCCGCAGTGAGTTTTTGAATTCGCGCAGTAAAAAAGGCGGCGTTCTCTCATGAGAACGCCGCCTTTTTCCTTTCAGGCCGAAATCAGTGAGCGTGAGCGGAAGTAGCGGCCGCAACAGGCTCCGCCGAATCTTGAATCGTGAGCATATCCGTCCGCACTTTGTCCCACTCCAGCAGGTTCAATCCGTAAGACGTGAACAGTTTGCGGATGTGTGCCGAGTCCCAGCCCAGCACTTTCTCGAGCACCGGCACGAGCACGCTCATGGCGTTGTCGCTGAGCACGGTGCGCTTCGCGACGCGGGTAATAAACTTGGCCTCAGACACCGCGATCGTGAGCCCGTCGTGCTGGTTCACGTGCATCATCACCGGGATGTCCGAGCTGCCGTCGCCCATGTAGATGATGTGGTCGTGGCTGATGCTGAGTTCCGCGCGGCGCTCTTCGAGAACGGTAATTTTGCCCCAGCCGGCGGAAGCGCGAATGATGGACTCCACTTCTCCTGTCGAATCGTTATACCGGAAACGCGTGCCGAAAATATTCTGAGGCGGCACGATACCTTCGAGCGCGGACTGAATAATCTCCTGCGGAGCCGCGGAAATCACGTTGAAATGAAACTTGTAGCCATCGGAAAGATTGTCTAGCGCGCGCGCGAACAAGGCCACATTGTGTTTGAGCCGGATCCGCTTGCCGGTCTCGATCAAATGATCGCGTCGAACCCGGCGAAATTCCGGGTCGTGCAAAATCAGATAGCTGAGTTCAGCGCCCTGTTGGACGAGGTTCATCTCCGCAAGGCCTTTCACCTTGTCGTGGAACCCATGAAAACCGATGAGCTCGGAGAGAGCGACTCCCGAGTCGTTGAAGCTTAAAGTCTGGTCAAAATCGCTCGCCAGTAGATAGTGCTTCAGCATGTCCTAGTACTCCTTCTTGCCTCTTTTGTTTGCTCGCCCTCAGCGAGCTCGGCCCGCCCTGGGTGCGGTGCCAGTACCCCCTACACTTACAACGATAGCCTTGTTCACCGGGGGTGCCCCACGAATTATTTTGATGGGTGCTATGCGTTAAAAACGTGAACGAACCATTATATCTCGATTAGATGTGCCCCAAGGTTAAAAGATACAAAGGAAAGGAGATGGGGACGCTTTCAGACGCTCAAAACGGCCAACAGACGTGTCTAGAAGCACATAGCCAGAGCGAAGGAAAAGTGAAAAAAGTGCTCCGTAACATCAGCGGCCCGAAGTTCGAGGCCCGGCCTTACAGTCCCAAGGCCTTCATCTTGGGCTCTTCATAGACGTCGTCCTCGCCAGGGTAGCGGAGTCGGTCCTTGAAACGCCCCGTCTCCGCAGCTAAAGCCCAGACCAGGCTCTCTCCTGCCGGTAGCGTCTTTGGCTGGCTGCGGAAAACTTCGTCCTGAAACGCGAGAGAAGCATCGATCCATTGCCAACCGGCAGTCTCGAAAGCGGCCATGACATCGGGAAGAACGAGTGCGTTAAGCGTGTTGTAGTGAATCAGAAGAGTGTGGCGGATGTCGCGCCCGAGAACATCGATGGCCAGCTGGCGATAAAACGATGCGCGGTCCAGAAGATGCGCGATCAAATAGTCGCGATAAGGCTTGATGTTGAATTTAGGTTCTTTGACGAGGCGATCGGCCATCCGTTCATTGACGTACCAGTCGGAAGCGTCGATGGTGACGTGGCCGACGCGATAGCCGCTTTCCTTGAGAAGCGTGCGAAAGCGATCGCGCTTGTCGGCGGTATCGCCTTCTTTAAGAAACGGATAGCGGAAGAGAAGAGTTCTGTTGTGATAGGGAGCGATAATTTTTTCGTTTTTCAGAAAGTCGACGGCGAAATCAGAGTAGCCGATGCGCGTATCGCAGTAATTTTGGTGGGAATAGGAGTGGTTGCAGATTTGATGGCCGGCCTGATCCCACGCGGAAAGAAGCTTGGCGCCGTCAGCTTCATCAACGCGCATGCCGCAGACGAACAGAGCGGCTTTGACATTGCGCCCATCGAGAGCTTTCAAGATGCGGGAATTGGCATCAGGCCATCGGAGATTGGAGTCGAGCTTCAAATTCGGATCATCCATGGTGATGGCAAGTTGGGGACGCGGAGCGTTCGGCTGGCTTTGCATCGCTGTGCTCCGCGGCGGAGCAAACGCGCGAAGTGCGCTCGTGAGAAACGGGGCGCAAGAGGCGGCGGAGATTGTTTTGAACGTTGCGTCGAGAAATTTGCGGCGATTCATGATCTTAACCTCAGTAAAGAGAATTGAGCCAACTGCGGGCGCGGGTGAAGAAGGATATTGAAGATGTCGCTGAGCGAGGGGATCCCTCGGGTTCATCAGTTACGGAATAGAACGAGCCGTTTGCGGAGTGTTGGTACAGACGCTGCATTTCGGCGCGATTGAGAGGGCGAGCGCCGCGGCGGCCAAAGACCGCAACTTGATTGCCGGATTCGTCGACGGCGCGATCGCGATCGATGCCTTTGGAAATGGCGAGCGCGGGGCCATGAGTATGCGCGGTTGCTATGAGCTTCGGAGTGGGGCGCGGGCTGAAGCCGGAGAAGTGAGCCGGATCGTCCCAAGGTGAAATGATCTGCAGAACGCGCAGTCCGTTGTAGCCGTCAGCGACAAATGCAAATACGCTGCCAGCGACCATCCCGATCTTAATGTCGTTTACTTCATGCAACTGGTTGTTGGCATTGAAAACCTGATCCAAGCGCGGGGCTTCCGGGTTTTCGACGTCAACAATTCCTACTCCGTTTTTCCCGGCGGCCACGTAGGCATAGGTCCGGGCTACGTAGATGTTTCTGGCGTCATCTAGCGCAACGCGACCCTTCTCCGTCATTTTTGGATGCGCCAGGTCGGTCACGTCCAAGGTTTTTAGGCCGTAGCGATCCACCACAAACGCATAACGAAACTGCACGGCGATCCCACGTGGATTGTCCAAGTCAGGAGCGCCAATGGTTGCGGTGACGGAAGGAGCCAGCGGATTATCCAGATCGACGACGACAAGCGAATTGTCGGTGACGATGTAAGCGTAAGTGCCCGCGATTGTGATGCGGTGCGCGCCGGTGAGAATACCGTTGGGATTGAACGCCAGAGCGCGTTTGAGAAAATTATTTGCGGGATTACCGTCGAGAAGCGTGCCGACCCCAGGACTTTTCGATTTGAGGTCGGGATTGCCGATGACGACCAAGCCTTCCTCTCTATCGGCAACGTAAAGGAAACCGTAGAGGAGATGGATGGGTTGCTCTTCGTTTTCGGGAAGCTGCTGGCGGAGCGGGTCCACGCCGAGAGTGGTTGGCGATGCAATGGCCAACGCATCTTTTGTTGGTACGAAGAAACGCTGGCCGATCGGAGAAACGGGAGCGGTAATCATGCGCTCTGAAAAGTCCTTGTTGTCGATATTCGCGATGTCGTAGACGCGAAGACCGCCGGAGCCGGTGGCCGCGTAGGCGTATTCGCCGCGCGCTTGAATATCGAGGACGTTGCCTTCGTGGTTGGAAGCGATAGAGAGCTCGCGCCGATGGTCCACGAATTTCTTGTAATTGTCGGGATACGCGATGCGCTGGAGATCGCTCCCGTAAATCGCTTCGGGTTCATCGTGTTCGGCGACAGCCACGGCTTCGAACCCTTTTTTGCCGGTCGCCACGTAAACGTAGCGGCCCATGAAATTCATAAAGTTCGTGCCCTGCAGCAACAGTTGCGCCATCCAGGCGTTGTTGTCGTTGGCGGTGGAAACGTGGCAATCGCTGCACTTTTTCGTTTCCTTCGCGCGGACGGTGTGCGGAACGAACGTGCTGAAAGCCTGGCCCGAGAAGCCTGGGGCCGAAATGGTTTGCTGCGTGTAGTAAAGCCAGTCGCGGTTCGCATTTTGCGAACTAACGAGGATCGCGCACGAAGAGCGCGCCGGTGCGATGCGATGCCCCGTGACGGTGCCGTCGACGCCAAGCATGTAAATGTCGTCGCGCAGAACCTGAAAGTTGTAGCTGGTGTAATTTCGTGTAGTAAGCCCTTCGTTGTGCAGCATGGGCTTGCGCGCGTTGGCCGTCATTTGCAAATGGCACCCAAAGCAGGTCGGCGTCCACGACGTGTGGCAGGAGTAGCAGGTCATCGAAGAATTGGCGTGCGCCAGATGCTCGTCGTCTTGCGGCATTGGCGAAGCGACGCTCCCGTCTTTCGTCATCAGTTTCGCCCGGAACGATTTCATGTTGAAGTGCACGTTGCCAGGCGTGACGGAATCGGCGGTCTGCACAATTTCCCATTGTTTGTTTTCTTCCGACATGGAGCGTTGAATCACGGCGCCATCGGCGCGCCATTCAAAGCGGCGCAAGCCCCACGGCGTGCGCAGCGTGTCTAGATGCCTCCCGCCTTCGGGCGCGGCAGGACCGGAAGTGATGAGCGTAGCTTTGGTGCGAATCGTGCCGTGGCAGTCGATGCAGTCGATTTCAACGGCGGCGCGCGGTTCGCCGTAAATTTTCCCGTCGCCGTGATTGTCCTGTGCGAAGTGACAGTCGTTACACTGCATCCCTTTTTCGAGATGAATGTCCGCGAGATGAACGGCTTTGCCGAAGCGGTCCGGATCATCAAACGCGATCTGCTTGCCGTCTTTGTCCAGCCAGTTCCCTTTACGGTCGTGATTGAAGACAGAGCGGAACACCCAGCCGTGTCCGTGGAAATCGGCGAACTGCGTTGTTTTCAATTTCGCATTGAATTCGGGGCTGCCGAGATTTTCGAGAAATTTCTCATCGCTCCAAAGGCCGCGGGCGGCGGCGGCTTCGGGGTTGCGCACGAAGGATTGATAACGCTGCTCTTCCGTCAAATTTCGCTGCCTCGAGGGATACATTTTGTCGCCATCAATCTCGTTATCCCACCACGTCAAGCCGAAATAGGTCGTGAGCATGTTCGTGCCGGGATGGATGTGGCAGACCATGCACTGGCTCGAAGGAATCGAGCGCGTGAAGACGTGCTTGATGGGATGGCCGGGCTCGTTCTTGGGAATCGTAGGATCCGAAGACGCGCTGAAACCGGAATGGCCGAATTGCGCGTAGGACCCGGAATGCGCGGCGTCGCGGTCGTTTGCGTAAATGACGTGGCATGAAGTACAGCCACTCGCGCGATAGTCGCCGGGATGATCGTTGGTTCCCGGCAGCGAAATAACGGGATCGACGAGACGAGTTTTTTGTAAACCCAAGAAAACGGGATCGGTGCGCAGTTCCGTGCCGAAGCCGCGATCGCTCAATTTTGCGTCAGGCTTGCCAGGATCTTCTTCGCGATTGGGATTTCCGAGTTCAGATTTCTTTTCGCCGCCGCGTTCAAAGACGCGCAGCACGTTTCCGGGTTGAGAGATTTCCCAGCGCAGAAGGGGATCCAGCTCAGGGAGCACGCCTTTCGCGCGCGTTTCTTCGGGCGTAGGAGCTGGAAAAGTCTTGATGGATTGCGGCTTGCCATCGTGGTCGTAGCTTTCGCCGAAATGAGTATTTTTTGTCGGATAGCCGCCATTGTTGTAGAGCGCCGCGCCCCACAGCAAACCGGTGTGCGTCATCATGCTCGTCGAAGAAGCGCGAACTTCCTTCGCGTGGCAGCCAGCGGCTCCGCACGTTTCCGGCGCAACGCGCAAATCGCCGGGATTCACAAACTTCACGAACTCCGGCGATTCCTTAAGCCATTTGGTGAACGTGCGCTCGGGAAGAGCGGAGCGGTCTTTGAAACTCGCGTCACGCGGCTGGACGTGGGCTTTTTCTTTAGTGGCGTTGTATTCGGCGGAGTTAGGCGCCAGGCCAGCAAGAACAGAAACTAAAGAGTTACCGCCGTGGCAATCGGTGCAGCCGAGGAAAACCGTTTTCGTGGGATGCATCGTCGGCTCGTCCGTCGAGGTGTGGCAAGTGATGCAGCCTGACGATTTGCGATCGGCTTCTTCTTGCGATTGGCCGCGAACAACTGGAGCGTCTTGCTTCGCCTGAACGATTCGTGCCGAATTAGAATAAAGAAGTAGAAGAAAAGATAACGCAGAGACGCAGAGGACGCAGAGGCTCCGCAGAGAAGACGTTTTGAATGTGCGCGGCAAGCTCATCAATCGCATTTCCTCAGAACGTAAACCTTACCGAACCGAAAAGCGAGAAGAGCGTGCGGCTCGTGTAGATATCTTTGAAACCATCGCCGGGCTGGAGAGCTGACGCGCCCGCTGTGAGCACGATGTTCTCTGTGAGCGGCGGGCGGTACGTCACACCGACGCCAAAGTCTTCGCCGATGCTGTGGCGAATGGGAGACTCGAACAAAATATATTCGAGCGCCTCCGTGCGATCGAAACGCAAGTAATTGAAATTCGCAAAACCCTTTAGTTTGGGAGTGATATCAAAATCCACGCCCGCATTCGCGATGAAAATACCTGGATTGACGAAATTGGCCTGGCCTTCCTCCTTGCTGGAACGTAGCGACGGAATCAGGCTCCCGTCCGTTGTCAATTGAACGCCCGAGCCCAGAAGACGAATATCCTCGCGATTCCAGAAACTAAAAATACCTCCGGCAAAATTCGGAAGATCATCGATCGCATCAAAGCCGCGCGCGCGGCCGTCGCGTGGATTGGCATCGCCGGATGTATAAAACGTGGAAACGCGATAGCGAATCCAGTCGTGGTCGTAGGAAAGCTCAACGGCGGCCATTTGCGCATTCACAGTGACAGGGCGTCCCGCAATCGGGTTAAACGTATCTTCGCCGACGGCCTGATAAAAAGCGTGCGTGAGATTCAGGCGGCGGATATGCCCGCTGCCGAGCCAGCCGAAATAGCCGACGCGAATTCCGTGTGCGAGCGGGCCGCCTCCCGGGCCTTGATTGATGACGTTGCCGACCGGCGCAGGGCGCACAAGAAAACCGTTGTCGTCGTAATGCACGCTCGGGTCATCCTTATTCCACGCGCCGACAAACTCAGCCGTGTAGCCCGGGAAGAAAAAATCCTGAATGTAGGCGTTTGCCAGAACGACCTGCTCGTGCCGTCGGTTGAACGTGTTGAGACCGCTGTTTGTATTTTTTTCGAGCATCTGAAAATACGTGGCGTTGTACTCGATGCGGTCGCTATTCCAATCGCCAAAAATGCGCAGGCCGGGCTGCTCGTCCACAAAGAGGAATCCGCGGAAATCGGCGTTGAATTGCTGGATGCCGGCACGCGCGGAAATGAAATCGTAGTTGTCGCTGAGGTCGTGCAGCTTCACTTCGAAAAAAGCTTCTTGAAAACCCAGATGGTCGTCGAAACGGTTTGTGCCGGCGAGCACGTTCGGACTGACAATGCCTAGCTCGCGAACGTCAAGATCATTGAGGCTGAGCTCCGGCGTGATGCGAATACGCCAATCGATGGGCTTGAAAGACGCGTCGCCGTGGAAGAGGTCGAAGCTGAAGCGCAGAGTCTGATCGAAGAAGGCTTGTTCTCCGCGGCCGAAAAAACCGGAACTGCCCGGCTCGGCGGCGCTCACGCCGCTTGGCGAAGGCACACGCCGGCCATCGAAAAACGTTTCCGACGAAGCAGTGATATTCAAAAAGATTTGCTGGCCAAGAAGTTCGGGCCAGATCGGCTCATCGCCTTTGAAGCGATTGCGATTGAATGGGTCGTACCAATGCGGCTTGGTGTAGGGATATTCACCCTTCTGCGGGTACCGGCGATAGTCGGGCTGATTGAGTGCCCAGCGATTGGGCACGACATTATAGATGTCGGCGACGGGAGGCAAATATTCGGGCGCGAGTTCCGCGATGTAATTCGGATCGGAATCGAGGCGATGACGAAGTTCGTGGTAGCTGCCGAGCGCCGGCGAGGAAACGGGCGCGGTGGCGGGACCAAGTTCGGGCAACCGGGGGAGACGCGAGCGAAATTCCGTGCTGCTGGTGCTGACCAAAGAAATTTCCAGCGTGGTGACTTCGTTTGCGTTTAGCGCGAGATCTGGAATTACGAAGGAAGCGTACCCCTCGGCTTCCACGCGAAATTCATAGTGGCCTGGCGGAAGAAGCAGGATGTGGAAGACGCCCTCAACAGACGCAGCGGCGCGCACAATTTGTCCGGTCTGCGAGTGCCGCAGAGTCAGTTGAGCAGAAGGCACGGGCCGCGATTCGTTGCCCGAGATTGCCTCGCGCAGAACGCCGTCGACAGCCGCAGTCGTCAAAGCTTGTTGGCGCGGAATGCGCTGAACAGCAGCCGGTTCGGTGGATTTTTGAACGGTGGCCTGTCCACCAGACGAGGGTTGCTGCCCGGGCGTGGATTGCTGCGCGCCAAATGCGCTCGCCAATCCCAAGATCGCGAGCAACACTCCAAGCCCGGCGCGAGCCGAGCCACTGACGCGTCGAGAGGTTCGCGAAGAGAGAGCGAGCATGACTGCGGCCTGGGACAATTTGCGCAAGTAAATGGGAACGCATTCTAGCTAACAATATCGCGCCCCGGCGGGCAACCCATTTCCGCGAAAAGTGAACACAAGCGACAACACTTCTACCGCCTCGCGAGCGTTCACCGATAGGAACCGCATCGCTCGCAAACAATTGAGAGGCGTGAGAATGCGTGTTACTAAGGAAAATACCCTTCATGCCGACGGAACACACTCTTCGGAGGCCGGTCGCCTCGCAGCAGGCCCTGGCCCGGCGCAAAAAAACGCTGGCGGTGGGAATTTTGCTGGCGTTGGGTGTCGCGGGAGTTCTGGCGTTTTTGTTGCTCGGATGCGGCGGCAGTGGGAGTGGCGCGCCTGTGTCTCCGCCAGTCGTTGCGAGTGTGCAACCACTGCAAATCGCGGATGTACAGAATATTGTTCAGGCGGCGGTTAACTCCGCCAACGTCGATATGGTGGTAGCGGTTGTGGACCGTGCGGGATTTGTGCTGGGAGTTTTTCGCACACAAAACGCTCCGACTACGGCCGTTGGAAACTTTGGGCAGTCGCTGGATGCAAACGATGTGGCCGTCGCTCTGGCAAGAACTGGCGCTTTTTTCAGTAACGACCAGGCGCCGCTCTCTTCGCGCACGGTACGGTACATCAGCGGCATCCATTTTCCTCCCGGAGTGACGAACCAGCCGCCTGCGGATTTGTATGGGATTGAGAATACGAATCGCGGATGCACGCTGGTAAGCAGCGCGGCATTTCAAAATCAGATTCCTCCATCGCTGGCGCTCGGCGGAGGTTTTGGACCGGGCATTCTCACGGGCAAAACTGATGCGATGGACTCGAATCCTCTCGCTGTGAATCCCGGCGGCGTTCCGATTTTTTATCAGAATGTCGTTGTGGGCGGAATCGGAGTCGTTACCTCTTCCAGCGATCTCAACGTGGCGGAATATGCTGCGTTCGTCGGCTCGACGACGCAGCGAACGGGGCCGTCCGATTCGTTTGGACCGACGCCGGCTGCTCCGGGAGTCGTGTTCATCGGCGGAATCGCGCTTCCATTCGTAACGCAAACATCCCTGCCCGCAGGCGTTTCCGCCGGACCGATTGCAGGCACTGGGTCATTCTTCATTCCGCCCGCGAATAGCGTGGGGCAGCCGCCCGACGGCGATTTGATCGTGCCAGCCGCGGGGCCACTCGGAGGACTGAGTGCGTCAGACGTGCAAACCATCCTGAACAACGCGGAAGCGACCGCGAATGTGACGCGCGCCGCGATTCGATTGCCGATTGGTTCGCGCGCACGGATGGTGATTGCGGTTGCTGATCTGGACGGCACAATCATCGGCTTGCGCCGCATGCAGGATTCAACAGTCTTCAGTATTGATGTCGCGGCCAGCAAAGCGCGCAACATGGTGTATTTCAACAGCTCCGCGCGCACCGCGGCCGATCTGAATCAGGTGCCGATGGGAACAGCCGTCACAAACCGTACTATCAGCTTCGGCTCGCAGCCTTTTTTTCCGCCGGGAATTGACGGCACGTCTCCTGGTCCATTTTTCAATATCTTTTTGCAAGACATTGCAAACCCCTGCACGCAGGGGCTGCAGGCGGGACCCGCCAACGTTAACAAAAGCGGTATTGTTTTTTTTCCGGGAAGCACGGGATTGTATCGCAACGGAACCCTCGTCGGTGGTCTGGGCGTCAGCGGAGACGGTGTGGACGAAGACGACTACGTCACCAACGGCGGCGCGGCGGGGTTTGAAGCGCCCGCAAATATTCGCGCGGACCAGATTTTAATTAATGGCGTGCGGCTCCCCTACTTCAAGTTCCCGCGAAATCCCACGGACTAATTCTTCGGCTCGATTCTCGATCCCTGATCTCCATTCCTATTTGTTCGTCCCAGCAGCATTGGAAGGATCGGGAGAGTTAGCGGTATCCGCATCGAGAAACCACGCCTTAGCCGTGTCACCGGGAGCGTAGCAGTTGCCATCCGTGTGATAGCCCGGGGCACAGTGCGCAGTGCGTTCCATCCGGCGCGGAGTTTGAGCGTATTGCCAAAGCGCGGCGTATGGAATTCCGCTAGTTGCCGGAGATGGGGGATTTTGCGGGAAGGCGCAGCCGGGCGAAGGCGGACAAACATCATTGAAAACGAAATAGACGAAATCCGCTGAGGGAGCATGTGCGCGGATGTCGTCCGCTGTTGTGATCGTGACGCCTGGTTCTTCTTTCAGGGGGATTCCGGAGCAGTACGCGCCAGAACGATAGCTGGCTTCTGCGAGCCCGCGAGCCCAAGCATGCAAATAAGCGTAATAGGTTGCGGAAAGACGTCCGCCTTCTTCAATATCGAGAAAAATAATCGCTTGCGTGGGAAAGCCTTCCTGCTTTGCAGCAGAGGCGGCAATCCGCGCGTCGAGAGTTCCCTTCTGTACCGCTGCGGCTTCACTCTTGAGTTCGCGGCTTAGAGGGCCACGGTAGAGCAGCAAAAAGCCGAAACCTTGCGAGCGCAACAGTTCGCGTTGCCCCACCCAGGTGTTTGTTTTTTCACCAGGAGGCGGACTGAGCCAGTAACCGCTGAACGCAAATGTTTTTCGCAGGACTGGTAGCGCGGCCTTGCCGGGAAAAACATTTAGATCGAAGCCAAGATAGGCGCGATTCGCCGTGGCCTCTTGAGAGGAGTTTTTCATTTCCGCTCCGCTGGAAAAAGCGCGAAACAGCGGAAGGCTTCCGGCGCAGAGTAACACGATCGAAACACCAATGCATCGCGGCGAATTCATAGGCGTGGTCGATTCTCTCACGGTTAGCCTTCGCGGAGTTTGTGGCCTGCTAGGTTGCCGAGGCCGTCGTAGGCTGCGTATTTATAGGTTTCGCTGAGCGTCGGATAGTTGAAGACCTGTTCGATGAATTCGTCGATGGTTTGGCCGTTGTCGAGAATCGCGAGACCGATGTGGATAAGCTCGGTGGCGCTTTCGCCGATCAGGCTTACACCGAGCAGCTTGCGGTCGGCGCGCGCGAAAATGAGCTTGAGCATACCGGCAGTGTCGCCGATGATGTGGCCGCGAGCGTTGTTTTCGTAGAGGGCGCGGCCCACGCAATAGTCAATTTTCTTTTCTTTGCACGACTCTTCCGTTTCCCCGGCGGCGGAGATTTCCGGAATGGTGTAAATCCCCATGGGAAGCATCGACGCAACGCGCTGCTTATATTTGAAGCCGAAAGCATGGCAGACGGCGACGCGGCCTTGCTCCATGGAGGTGGACGCTAGTGCGGGAAATCCAATCACGTCGCCCGCCGCGTAAATATTGGGAATGGAAGTCCGATAGTTATCGTCGACGGGGATATAACCTCGGTCGTTGATGGCGAGGCCGGCTTTCTCCAACGCAAGACCATCCACGGCGGCACGGCGGCCTGCGGCAAAAAGCGCGGCGTCGGTTTCGAGAGTCTTGCCGCTCTTCATTGAGAGACGCACGCCTGCGGACGAATTCTCAACTTTTACGGGGCGCTCGTTGAACAAGAAGCGCATGCCGAGCGCGGTAAGGCGGTCGCGAAGACGATCGGAAATTTCTCCATCGAGAAACGGCAGCAAGCGATCGCGGCCGTCCACCAGCGTAACTTCGACTCCCAGAGCTACGAAAATCGAGGCATATTCGCAGCCAATGACGCCGCCGCCAATCACAGCGAGGCTCTTCGGAATGCGGTCCATTTGTAGAAATGTGTCCGAGTCAAACGTATGGACGTCGTCGAAGGCGATTTCCGGCGGTCTATGCGGCTTCGAGCCAGTGGAGATCAGAATGACTTCGCCATGAAGACGGAGCGTTCCATTTGCGCCCATGACCGCAACTGTATGCGCGTCTTCGAAGGACGCCTGGCCACGAACAAGCTCGATGTGATGGAGTTCGAGATTTTTGAGGATGCGGCGGCGCTCCATTTCGACGACTTCGCGCTCGTGCCGCATAAAATCTTGGACAGTTAGGTTTTCTTTCAGCGAGTAATCAATGCCGTAAAGCCCGCGCTGCTTGAGTCCCGAAAAATAGAGCGCGGATTCGCGCAAAGTTTTGCTGGGCACGGTGCCGGTATTGATGCAGCTCCCGCCCATGTGTTCTGCGCGCTCAATGACGGCGACGCGTTTGCCAAAATAGGCTGCCTGGGCGCCAGCCTTCTCTCCGGCGGGGCCGCAGCCGATCACGATCAGGTCGAAATTTTCGCTACTCGCCACACCCGCCTCCCAGGAATGCCGCGGCGCATCTTTGCGTTTTCGCAACTTCGCGCCTTCGGCGGTTGCGCCTGTCCTACCCTGCTCGGACAATCTTGAGCCACAGGCAGTGTAGAAGAAGAGCCCCGCTGGGACACAAGTTCCTGCGAAGGCTGTGCCGAATTGTATCCGGCGAGCGGATTTCCCAAAGCCGTTGAATGGTTGCTGGCGGTGGGGCCCCTCCCCCTGTTTTTTTGTAAGTGTTCATTCTAAAGAGTTTTAAGTGCTGTGTTTTGGAACTGTTCATTCCAATGGGGTTACGGGCGTGTTTTCCGTAAGTGTTGATTCTAAAGAAGTTAGCTCGGAATCCGTTCGATGAGAGTGAGGCGCGGGGGAGGATACCCACCCCCGGGGTGTGCGCGAAGTATGAAGTAAGCGCCTGAGCGGAAAAGGGTTGGGCGAGATCCTGCGTGTGCGCAGGATCGCCGAGGCCCTGCCGGGACGCCGGGGCGGGAGAGGTGAAGCTATGGGATAGAGCGTGGCCGGGTTGAGGGTGTTTTTTAACACAGAGGGCACAGAGTTCACGGAGATTGGACAACGGAGGCGGGGTGAGGCTGGCGACGATCATGTGGAAGTATAGCGCGATAGTTACCGACTGTCAATAACTATTTCTATTACTCAATTGTCATTCGAACGGTGTTGATGGAAGTCAAAGGATTTCAAGGGGTTGGGCGGGGGCTAACTTGTTTGATACGGATGTGGAAATTTGCGGAAAAAGCGAGTGAGGAGAGTGAGTAGCGAGTAGTGGGTAGTGAGTAGCAAAATCAAAGGGCAACTTCGCCCCGCAGCCCAATGACCGCCGAAAATATTCCGTCTGTTCCCTTCGGCTGGGGCGCGCGAGTTTACGCTGCTGTGTTTCCGTCGCGGCGATGGTTTTCTAGGAAGCGGAAACGTCCCGTCTGTCCCCGGGTTTCAGGAAAATCAAAACCAGCTGCACGGATTCCTCCCCTATCATCGCCGCCACCCGCCTACGTCGGCAGTTCCGTGACGCCATCGGCGTAGCTGTATACGGGCGCATAGTTCGACAGAGGCGTTCGGTAATCCGGTGGCTGACCTTTGTCGTGCGCGACCTGAAACAAAAGCTCAGTGGTGACGCCACGCCGCAATAGCCATGCCTGAATCTGCTCGCATATCTTTCGGGTGCTCCATGTGATGGCGTAGTCCTCGTTGAGGTAGATCGTTTTCTCGAACTCTTGCTTGCCTTCGGGCAGGTTCGGGTTCCGCAGCTTGACGGTCTCTTTGAATCGAGCCTCACCGCAGGTCTGTGTTCGCCTAACGGTGACTAGACCGCCGGAGCTCGTCGTTGCGGTATTCACCCACCAGCCCTCTAGCTCCTCGGGACTGGTGACACGGAGCGTGAAGCCCATAAGCCAAGGATTTTCCGGCGGGGTAACGACAGGACGGAGGCTGTCGGCTTTTGCCCCTACGGCTTTCGTCTCCGCGACAAGGACTTCTTTCTCTACGTGCGGATGCTCTCCCCCACCCGGAGTGATTATTTCAAGTCCCAACGCGACAGCGAGGGCGGTGGACAAGACTGCTTTTTTGACTGTCATTTGCGAGACGGGTTGAGGGTGACACTACTTCGTGGATGGTAGCACGGGCTGAGTTTGGCAGTTCCTAAGAATTTTTGAACCCTTCACAAAAACCGTGAAGGATGTGTCACCCGGCCACCCGTCCGCCCGTTTCACGATTGGAAACCAGCGAGCCACGTGGTCCGCATTTTTTTAGGGACCCTCCCTGTATCGAGTGGTACGGTAACTGTCCATTCGCCCACCGCAAGAGAGTGCATCTTTAGTATGGGCCTTTGGAACATCGCCTCGTGTATAGGCTTCTGTAGAAGCTTCGACAGTTCCATACCAGTCGGATATTTCCCTGCAATGAGTTTGCGAATCTCTCGCCTCGGCCGTGGATTGAACTGAACCCTCCAAATCTCGCCGCCCGTCAGCAGCATAGAGAGATAGCTAAAGTCTATGACCTTGAAGCCCTCGACGGTCGCGCCCGTGAAGTCCCAGACATTTGTCAAAAGGAACGGCACTACGAGGAACTCACCTTCGGCCAAGCCGAGTTGATGCCTCAGTGTTGGTAGGTGCTCTAGCGACCTTTGTAGCTGATTGGCTGCTTTTCTTAGATTGTCAAGCACCTTCCAGTCATCGTACAGCGTGTCGGGACGGATCAAGACCTTGGTTTGCCCAACAAACAGAAAACCGTCCTTTGCGGCTGCGATGTCGACATCCGTCACCAGCTGCCCCCCGCTCTTGACTTGAAAATTCAAGAGACCCTCGAAACCAGCGTCTAGAAATTTCTGGTAGAGGTTCTTCAAGGGCTTAAGCCCTTTGGCGGAGAAATTTACCTTGCCCTCGCGTATTGCGATTGTGAAAAGGTTTCGTGAGAAGCGCGACGTTTCAGCAAACGTAGCAGCTAGGAGGAGATCTTGCGCATCGAGTCGTATGAGCGGCCTAAAAAACGGATCCTGATTTGCTTCAGATGGGTCTAAAGAAAACTGTGAAACCAGTCGCTCTGCCTGTTCACTCGCGCAGCCTAGCGATTCAGTGAAGAGAGAGACCAGTTGAGACAGCTTAGCTACAGCGACAGCCTCTTTTTGGAACTTGCGGAGCCATACTCTCGCGCATATCGCCAGTTGGACAATTAGCGACCAGCACTCGAGAAGGTCGTTAACGCAAAATATCCCGGCGCGTGTCTCTAGGGAAAGGTCTAAATCGATTTCCTCCACAACGTCTCGTTTGAGAATCCTGGAGTAATATTCCCGAGCCTCGTGTGACTTTTCTAAGAGTTGTTTGCCCGCACCGGTCCCGAGGAATTCGCCGAAGGTCTCCGACTTAAACTCGAGACTTCCTCCGAAGCTTTCCAGCTTTTTTATGATTTGAGTGAGCTCGTGGCTATCCAACGTCTCACTGGAAACAGCCCTGAGGCCAGACCACTCCTTAGCCTCTTCGAACCGGGATTGGTGACCATGCATTGTCAGGTGTTTGTCCTTAACCGAAACTCTGAAGTTTTTGTAGGAATAGCAGTCGAGAACATGCATGGCCATGTCGGCTAGCGATGCGACTTCAAGTGCGGCCTTAATATCTGAGGAAGAAAGTTCAATGGCTCCGCTCTCCCTGGAGCCAACCGCCCAAATTTGACTAACAATTCGAGCTATATAGTCACAATACGTTCGGAGTCTCATACGGTCCAACTCTGCGGCTTTCAGCCCGTCGAGTGCATCCTCCGCGTGTGATTTGTCGCTAGCTTCGGCACTTTCTTGCGCAAACCGAAGGCCCTCTCCAGCTGCAAATAGAGAGCAGAGCAGATCTCTCGTAGACGCTTGCCAAATCCGTAGTGACGACGATTGTTTATCAACGATATCGAGTAGCTCTTGGAGAGCTTTGGAAACCGCTAGATGACGGGCAATTTGCGCCTTCTGCTTACCCTTTAGCGGAGCGTGCTTCAGCCAGTCGAGCATATTCAGTTCTAGTTGGGAAATCCATGTTACGCATCTCTGTTTCAAAACGAGCTTATGCGTTTTCACGTATGAATGAGTTGAGTCAAAATCGGTTGCAAGCAGGTTTTGTAGCAGGTCGGCGAAGTCGAGAGACTCCCCGTAGGCTGCATTGGCAAGTCGTTCAAGCGTGTACTTCAGATCTTGCATATTCGCGATTGAAGTGTGATGGCGATGAAATATTGCATTTCTGGGGTGTTGAGGCAAGAGACGAGGGTGGCGCAGGGCAAAACCGGGCTCCGCAACGAATTCCTGGTCGGGCAACGACGAGTCAAGTTCTAGACGGGCGCGGAGCGATGGTGTTGGGCGGTAACGCCGCGAGATAGGCGGCGAAGTTTTCGTTGAACAGCGCGCCGGGGCGTTTTTCCCTGAGAAGCGCCAGGGCATCCTCACCTTTCATCCCGAGATAGGTCAGCACCAATCCCGCGACCAGAGCTGAGCGGTTGAGACCCATGCCACAGTGGGCCAGAACTTTCTCGCCGTTGGTCACCAATCGCGCCCCGAGCCGCGCCAAGGCGTGCAGCTTGTTCAAATCCGGCAGGCCCTCATCGAAGATGGGAAAATAGACATAGAGCATGTGATTGGGAATGTTTGGAATGCCCAAGTCGAGATCCCCGTCGAGGTCTATCACCGCGGTAATGCCATGATCCTCGATCGACTTCCAGTCATCGATCGACGGGGAAATAAAAAGCTGACGTTGCTCATCGAGCGGTACGAGATCCATCGAAGATTTCCCAAGTACTCAAACCGCTGATAATCTCCGTTGGTCATGAGTACTCATTTGATTGGGCCAAGGCTTTGAGAAACCGTGCAATCGGCTTTCACTCTTATTATAAACGATGACAGATACGCAACCCACCAAGAACCGGAGCTTGGCTCGGGAACCCACTTGCGGTAAGCTCGGTGCGACTTTCCTCCCGAGGGACGCACTCAATGAGTCAACAAGCCCCGACCCAAATAGTTTTCACATGTTCGCAATGCGGACGCACCTTCGACCAATCGAACTTGGTGCAGATTGCCGGAAACTGGATCTGCGCCGATTGCAAGCCGGCGTACTTGAGCCGAGTGATGGCGGGCGGCCCGGGCTCCGTCACGGCGGTGCGGTATGCCGGTGTCGGCATTCGCTTCGGCGCGCGCTTTATCGACGGCTTGGTGTTCTTGGTGCCATTTTTTATTTTTGCATTCGTGTTTATGCCCGGCTTCATCGCAACGGCCGCTGCTGGCAGGTCCGGTATGTTCAACCTGGTTTTCCTTCTGCCTGCTATCATTTTTGCACTATTTTACGAAGTCCTGATGCTGCGGTATTGGGGGGCAACCCTCGGAAAAATGGCGTGCGGGATTAAAGTGGTCCGCGCTGACGGCAGCGGCCTGGGGTGGGGCGTTTCCTTTGGCCGCTATTTCATGTACAACATCGTAATTTCCGCGATTCCTGTCATTAACTGGATCCTCCTTTTGACTACAGCGATTATGGCTGGTACGGACGAGCAAAAGCGCGGCTTGCATGATCGCGTGTGCGACACGCGGGTCATTTACAAGCGGAGCGAGGCTTGAGCCTCAATCTATTCACGGTTACTGACAGCGGCTCTGGCATTGGCTCGGCCAACTTTCGGGCTGCGGGAACGGTAGTATGCCCCGGCTGCAACGGGGACGTTGCGCCAATCGAGACGGCGGCCGGAGGGCAGAGCTGTCCATTCTGCCAGAAGCGGTTGTACATTCGGCTCTGGCCCGCGATCCGGCGCAATACGAATGCGGCTGTCGCAATGGCGGAGCAAGCTACCTGTTTTTTTCATCCAGATAAAGCCTTCCAAGCATGTTGCCAGCGGTGTGGCCGCTTCGTCTGTGCTCTGTGCGACCTGCAGTTAGGGTCGGAACATGTGTGCCCGACATGTTTCGAGCGTGGGCGGGTCAATTCTGGCCCGAGTGACAGCAAAGCGGAATGGCGCCACCGCGATGTGCTTTATGATTCCATCTCGATGACGCTGGGGTGGTCCTGGATTCTTTTCTGGCCAATCATTGTCGCCGCCCTTCCGGCTGCGATTGTTTTGCACGTAAAATATCGCAAAGCGCCACGCTCCTATCTAGTTCCGCGGTCCGGGTGGCGTTTCTGGATGGCTTATTTGGGATTCATCTGGCTACCAATGCTGTTAGTCGCCCTGATCTTGTTACCGCGCCTAGTCAGGGGGAGGCACTGATTGCAAAGTGCGTTCCGAAAAATCTCGCGGGTTGGTAGCCTCGCCGGCGGCACCAAATGGTATTTGAGTGAAGATTGTTTGCTGGCGGCGAAGCGCGTCATGTACACCGTCGAGTACCGGCGGTTTTATTTGCGAGACTTGGAATCCATTGTTGTTTGGCCGAATCGCCTTTGGCTCCTGCGCGTGATCTTTCCGGGCTCGCTGCTCTTAGGGCTCGCCGCTTTGCTTTGGCAGTTGGTGAATTCTACGACCGGCGCGGTTTTCGGCGTCTTGGGCCTCGCGTGGGCCGGGGTGGAACTGGTGCTCGGACCTACCGCTGAAGCGCGAATCAGCACGACCGGAGCGACGGTGGACCTGCCGCTCGTGAAGCGCATGCGCCGCGCGCGGAGACTCCTCGCGAAGATTGATGCAGCGGTTCGCGTCGCTCGCGGTGGCACGATTGAGGAACCGGCGGCTGCTGTGCCCGCGGCACAACCTGCGACGGCCCCCACGGAAATGCCTTCTGAAGACGCTCCTGCAGCCGCTCCCATCCAGGATCTCCCGTAAACGTATGGCTCCTCCGGGTCCAGTCGCCGCCTCTGGCTTGCACGCTTTGTCCGGTTTGCGTCACGCGCGCTGTTTGTTTCATCCCCTGCGCGAAGCTGCGGCGCGTTGTCCGCACTGTGGTGGCACTTTCTGCCGGGAGTGCGTGACGGACGAAGACGACAAGCTTGCCTGTCCACCATGTTTGCGCCGGATGGCGCGTCCGCCGGCGCCGAAACCGTCCGTACTACGTCGATTCCGGCAGATCCTTGCTGGTCTTTTGGCCCTTGCGTGTCTGGCCTGTGTTTTTTTCGTGCTACTCCGTTGGCGGGCTAATACGCCCGAGCTTCATCTGAATTTCGGCCCTAGCGCGGATGCCCAGCCGCCCGAGCAAGAGCCATGAGTGCATTCGCGCCGACTCCGGTCGCTGCCCAAAGCGGGCGCGTAGCGCCAGCGCACCGCCGCGGCACACAGATGAACGCGATCGAGGCGCTCGAACGCGGCTTCGCGCTGTTTCAGTCAACGTTCGCTCAGGAAGGATGGCTGTACTACATTGGTGCGACGCCGTTCGTCCTTAGTTTCATTCTGATGTGGGTGATTAATGGGCAGATCCATGTCTCCGAAGGAACGCTGCTCCTCGAGACGCTGTTGCTGGCCGCTATGTATCTGCTGCGTGCAGCTCTGATCGCCCGCTACGCGCTAGGCGTGCGCGAACGCGCCTTTGGAGTGCTGCGACCGAAACTCGCGGGCACGCTTGCCCGACCTGCGGGAATGGGACGCCTGCTTGCGTGGAAAATTACGCTTGGTAGCGCAGCGCTGATTACCTTGCCGACCATCGCCGCCGCGCCCTGGTTCTATTGCGCCGGACAATTCGCGGATCTGGAAGCACAAGAAGACGCTTCCGAACGGCATTCCCTGATCGGCTGTCTTGCGCTCGCCGGCCAGTGGTACGGCGGCAGCGTCCTACTTTTCATCATGTGTTTCCCTCTGTGGGCTGCCGCGTTGCTGAACGCTTTTCTCCTGGCGGTGATTGTTCCGCAGCTTCTGCAATCGATTTTCGGCGTTAGCACGCTTCTCTCTACAGAAATGGGAATCTACACACTACTTCAGAGCTACGCATTCTGGTTTTCGCTCTTCGCCGGTGCATGGCTAGCGCTGGACCCGATTATTAAATGCACGTTCGTGGTGGTCTACCAACATCTTAAGTCTCGTGTTGAGGGTGACGATCTGCGCGGTACGCTGTCGAGCTTGCCGCGCGAGCAGCAAAAACATGCCGATGTCGTGGCATCAGGGAGAACCAGACGCCGCGCAGTCGTTGGAGCACCGGCCGCAGTTGCGTTGCTTCTCCTCGTGGGTACACAAGTCGCTGCTGCTCGCCCGGAGCAGGCGCCGCCAAGCGCGAGCGGTGCGGAAGCTGCGGGCGACTCCGCGCGTCAGGGACGCGTTCAAAAATTGCGGCAGTCCCTGGATGTGGAATCCCAACGCACGGTGTACCGCTGGCACGATGCCGAACACCCCAGTCCGCCTACGTGGTTCGACAGGTTGCTCGCTCGCATCGGATATGCCACCAGCCGAGCCTGGTCTGCATTCTGGAAGATGGTTCGCAATCTTTGGCCCCGATCGCTGGGCGTCTCGGGTGGAAAATCAAGCAGCGGCGGACTGAAGGACCTTCGATTCTGGCTGGTGATCATCGTAATACTTACGATCGGAGCGGGGGCCGTGCTGATCTGGCTGCGACGGCGCCGCGAAGCAGCCAGCGTTTCGGTCGCAGTAACTATCGAATCGCTACCCGATCTCAGCAGCGCGGTTGTGGCCAGCGAACATTCGGAAGACGAGTGGTTCGCGCTTGCGGAGCGACTCGAGGGAGAAGGTGAATTGCGGTTGGCGCTACGCGCGGCCTATTTGGGGCTGCTCGCTGGATTGGCGCAGCGCGAATGGCTAACGATTCGCCGCGATCGCACCAACCGCGAATATCTTGATGAGTTTACGCGCCGCTGGCGGCGTCGCCCACAAGCAGCTATTTCGGCGCGAACGGAAACTCCCGAGAAATTGCGCAGCAGTTTGCGAGTCTTCGATCGCGTTTGGTATGGTTCGCAGGCGTTGACGCCCGCTGATGTCGTTGCGTACCGCCAGGGTCAGCAGGAGCTGCTCAGCCATGTCTGACGCGCGCACGGCCCAACGAGCCGCGTTGAACTGGCGTGGTCCTTTGCTCGCCGCCGCTATTTTCGCTGGCGTTTTTGGCGTGCTGCTGCTGATGGCGCATCTGAATCAATCAAACACAAGCGATGAGGGATCTAGCTTTCGGCAGGATCCATATGGAACCAGCCTACTCTTCGATTCCTATGAGCGCGGCGGCTACAAAGTGCGGCGCAGCTCGGATGAAAAGTCGCTTGCGGAACAGGATGCCACTCGCACAACGGCGTTCTTTATTGGTGGTTCCGACCGCGCCGACACAGAGACACGAGACGGAAAATTTATCAGTGGCGCCAAGTTTCACTTTTTGTTGGAAGACTTTCTCGCGCGAGGCGGCCGCGTCGTGCTCTTGAGTCGCGATGCGAGCGTCAGAGCTTTCCCTATTGGAGCAGCTGACGGCAAACCGTCGCCGGGCGACTCAAAAAAAGAGGAAGTGAAGTCGTGGGGAGCCGAGATGAACTATGGCTCCGCTGGGAAGGATGAATCCGATCCTATTTGGGTTGCACCTCAGCCGTCCGCGATGCCCGCAGGAAGCGAAGCAATCTATCTTGCTGCTGATGCTCCCTGGCTCAAAACAGATGCGCAGTGGACCACACTCTACGGGCGACCAACGAGCACAAAAGACAGCGGAGAGGCGACGCAAAAAGATCCTGGCGATTCGCCTGGACGCGTTTATATCGCCACACGACGCATCGGTAAGGGTGAACTCGTCGTCGCAAGCCAGCAATCTTTCTTACTAAACGAGACGATCAAGACGCATCCGAACCCGGTGCTGCTGGATTTTCTCGCCGGTGGACGCTCCAACGTCTGGGTGGATGAGACCTTGCACGGATTGCATCAGAATCAGGGAGTGCTCTGGCTGGTGCAGCGCTATCAGCTGCAATCCGCACTGCTATTTTTCTGGGCCGCGCTGCTGGCATTGCTTTGGAGCACAAGCGGCGATTTGGTGCGACGACCTTCGCGCAACCGCAACGCAGAGGTGATCCGTTACGGCCAGGGCGCGGGAGTTGCCGCGCAACGACTTCTTCAGCGCAGCCTTCGCGCAGAGCAGGTCGTGCAGGAATGTTGGGAGCAGTTCCGGCGCCGCTCGCCGCAGGATGCTCAAGCCATTTCGGACGAACCTCGCTGGGGTCCGCGTTTGCGAGCCGGGCTCCTGATGAGTCCGTTGGCGGGCTACAAAGAGTTAAAAGATTTGATTGCCGAGCGCCGCGCATCCAAGAGGGGTTTGACTCGCGCGAATCGCGATGCCAAACGGCCGCTCGCCACAGCAAAGACGACGCTTGAGGAGGGACGAATCGTATGAACGACAAACCGCTAACCGGCGCGGACGGACCGGCGCAGTCCGCTGGGGCAAATACGGAAGAACACACTACGCCCTCGCCAATTTTGAGCGACGCGCGGCGCGTCAGAGAGGCGTTGCGGTCCGTGATTGTCGGCCAAAACGAGGCGATTGATCTCGCGCTGGTTACGTTGCTAGCGGGTGGGCATGCCTTGATTGAAGGCGTCCCCGGTGTTGGCAAAACTTTGCTTGCGAAGGCGCTCGCACGCGCGGTAGCCGGCGAATTCCAGCGCATTCAATTCACGCCGGACCTCATGCCAGCCGATGTCACAGGAACTAGCGTCTTCGACTTGAAGACGCAGCAATTCCGCCTGGTGCGCGGGCCGATTTTCACAAATTTCCTGCTGGCCGACGAAATCAATCGCGCGCCGGCAAAAACGCAATCCGCTCTGCTGGAAGCCATGCAAGAGCGGCAGGTGACGATTGATCGCGAAACCTACGCGCTGCCGTCCGTCTTCATTGTTTTCGCTACGCAAAACCCAATTGAGCACCAAGGCACCTATCCGCTTCCAGAAGCGCAGAAGGACCGTTTTCTTTTGAAAATTCGTATGGGCTATCCGGAAGTGGAAGACGAGAATGAACTGGCAAGGCTGGTGGCAAACGGCGCGGCGCCTGAGCGGAAGCTGATTGAGGAATTACGCACACCTGTTTTGAAGCCGGGCGCGCTGGAGGAGTGGCGCGCGGCTGCGGCGCGTGTGCGCGTCAGCGAAGCCATCAGTAACTACATCGTTGCCTTGGTTCGGCAGACACGCCAACATGCGGCGGTCTGGGTTGGCGCCGGGCCGCGCGCCACGTTGGCGCTACTCTCAGCTTCTCGAGCGCTTGCAACTCTTGAGGAGCGCGATTTCGTGCTGCCCGAAGATGTAAAAACACTTGCCAGTGCAGTGCTTGAGCATCGCATGCTGCTGAGGCCGGAGTTTGAGATGGAAGGCGTTGAAGTCCGGGAAGTAATTAACGCGGTGCTGGAGGCAGTGCAGGTTCCTCGGTAGCTGGCGTGCGCGGTTTGTTAGAAAGGCTACGGGTCGCAGGCGAATTCATTCATGATGACCGGGAATAAAAGTTCGGGAAGCGCGCGCGGAACGAGTGCCGCGACGGCAGCCGCCGTGGCCGGTGCGCCGGCGTCTGCGTCGCGCAATCTGTTGTCGCGCGACGATTCTCCCCGGCAAGTAGCATTCCGGCCAGCTGGAACATTACTAGGTCCGGACCAATGGTTCGCGTGGCTGCTAGGATTCCTCGGCGCGGCGGCGTGCGTTGCGCCATGGTTCGGTCGCGGATGGCGTTGGCTCGCGCTTATCTCCATAGCCGTTGCGCTCGTGGTGTGTTACGACGCGTTCGCGCTGTGGTTCGCGCGCAAAGCATTTGCACCGGTACTACTCGTGCCGGAAAAAGGCCTCCGTGGCGGCGAAGGGCAGACCATCCAGCTTCCGCTTGCCCTTGCCGGCTCTGCGCCGCGCCGGCTCCGCAACGAAGTGCGCGTGGCGCTTATGCCGGCTACACAAGAAGGCGAGACTGCAACTCTTGTCCGTAGCGAAACGCGCCAACTATCTCTCGAGTGGCCCAATTTTCCAGAGGAGTCGGCACAGACTCGGCACGGCCGGACCTTGCTATGGTCCTGGACGCCCGAGGTTACCTTGCTTCGGCGCGGCCTGTGGCCCGGTCCGCGCGTTGGCATGGAGCGAACCTCGCCTCTCAAAATCTGGCGCTTGCGGCAGTGGTTCGATTTTCCGGAGCGGCTGCGAATCGACGCAGACCTGCGGTCCGGACGTCGCGAGATGTTGAAGAGTGCGGTTTATCGAGCGCTCGTGGCTTCGCGCCAGACACCGTGGACAGGACATGGCCGCGATTTCGAACGACTTCGCGAATACCAACCGGGCGATACCTATTCAGAGATCGCGTGGAAATCCACGGCGCGGCGCAGCGTTCCCGTTACACGGCTTTTCCAATGGGAGCAAAAACAGGAAGTCTATTTCGTGGTGGATCAGTCGCGTGCCTCCGCGACGGCGCTTGACTCTGCCACGAACGCAGAAAGCGACGTGTCGGCACCACGCGCAACGCGACGTTTGCTCGATCTCGCCGTGGAAACGGCGCTGGTGGGAGCGACCGCCGCACTGGAGCTCGGCGATGAATTTGGATTAGTCACTTATGCCGACGAGCCGAAGTCCTGGCTACGCGCCGGAAGCGGGCAAGCTCAGTTTCACCGGTTTCGCGATCGCCTGCTCTGCTTGGAGCCGCTGCCGACGACTGCGGACTACGAACGGTTGTTCAGCGAAATTCAGTTGCAGTTGCGACGCCGCGCTTACCTTGTGTTGCTGGCAGACCTGACGGAGCGTTCGCTTTCGGAATCGTTGTATCGCGGGCTTGGGCTGGTTCGTTCGTCGCATGCCGTTCTGATGACGAGCATCTTGCCTGCTCACGCGCGGCCTGCATTTTCATCCGATGAGGAGCCGACCACTGACGAGGAAGTATACAAAGCGCTCGCGGGAGAAAAAGAAAACCAGCGCCTCAGTGCGTTGGCGCGCCAGTTGCGCCGCTTCGACGTGCAGCTGCGCTTTGTTCCAGCGGAGATGTTCTTGCGAGCGGCGGTGGAAGGATATTTGGAAAGCAAGCGGGAGCAGCGACTGTGATTCTGGATCTGGATCGATTTCGGGCTCAATCACGTCCGCGCTGGAGCAAACTCGAGTCTCTGCTCTCCGCGCTGGAGAGCCGTCCCGACCGCCGGCTGCAACCTGCTGAAGCGGAGCAGTTGCAAGAACTTTACGCGCAGACGGCCGCGGATTTGAATCGCGTCACGCACGGCGCTCTGGCTCCCGAACTACGGCAATACATAGAGCGGCTCGTGGCACGAGCTTATGCAGAGTTGTACTACGCGCCGCCGACGCGCTCCAAACTTTGGCAGCCACGCCGCTGGCTGCGGATTTTCACGGCGTTTCCGGAAGCGTTTCGCAGGCAATACCGGCATTTCGCGCTGGCCGTGCTCATTACATTGTTGGGTTCGACATTGGGCGGATTGGCGGTGCTCTACGATCCGGCCGCAGTGGATGTTCTGCTTCCAGCCGATTATTTACGCAATCCGGGCCAGCGCGTTGATCAAGAAACGAAAGGACAGAATCGGCATCTGGACTCGACGCAGGTTGAAGCCTCGTTTTCTGCACAACTCATCACGCACAACATCCAGGTGGCGCTGCTCGCGGCTGCGCTTGGCGTGACGTTTGGCATAGGGACCGCGCTGCTGCTCTTCGAAAATGGCGTACTGCTTGGAGCGGTTGCGGTTCGCTACACGCAGCAGGGGTTTGGCCTATTCGTCACCGCGTGGCTGCTGCCGCATGGCGCGTTTGAGATTCCGTCTATCTTGATCGCAGGGCAGGCAGGCTTCTATTTGGCGCGGTTGATGTTGCGTCGAAGCGAGGATCGCGATATGCGCAGGGCGATGCGCGAATGGCTGGTGCTTGTAGGCGGGTTGGCATTGATGCTGGTTTGGGCAGGCTTAATGGAAGCATTTTTCTCGCAACATCACGAGCCGGTTCTGCCTTACGGATTCAAGGTGGCGGTTGGCGCTGCGGAGTTGGTGCTGCTGGTGATTTATTTGCTGCTCATCGGACGAAGAGAATCTACTGCGGAAGATGACGCGAACGTAGCCTCGGAGAGGAAATGATGGATTCGCAGCCAGGCCGGTCGGCGATTTCGGCTGAGCTCACCATCGCGACGCCAGAAGGCGTACTCTTTCGCCTTCCCCTGGCGGGTATCGCCCCGCGGCTCTATGCCATGCTCTTCGATATCGCCATTGTGCTGGGCGTGGTAAACGGATTGGGCTGGCTGATTTATGCAATTTTCGCAAAAGCCCCCGGCTTTGGCGTGATGATTGGCACGCTTGCGGAATTCGCGATCGGGTTTGCGTACAGCGCGTTGCTGGAAGGTCTGTGGAACGGACAGACGATCGGAAAGCGCCTGTTTCATTTGCGCGTCGTTGATCAGACGGGACTTCCGTTACGGATAGAACAGGCCTGGGTGCGCAATCTGATGCGTGTCTTGGATGCGCTGCCCTTTGCATACCTGGTGGGAGGAATCGCCGTGCTGAGTAGCCCGCTGCGGCAGCGGTTTGGCGATCGCGTGGCGGAGACGCTCGTCGTAAGGGAAACACCGCTGGCCGTCCCGAAAGAAGAATCCTGGTCGCGGCAGAAGTACAACTCCTTTCTAAACTATCCGGCGATCTCTATTCGACTCCGCAAGGCGGCGACGCCGGAACTTGCGAGTCTCATTCAAGATGCGCTGCGCCGCCGCGGCGAATTGGCGCCATACGCGCGGCGCGAAATCTATCGCGAACTCGCGGCGTATCTGCAGAGTGAAATCGCCTCATTTCCCGACGAATTGGTTGAGATGCTCAGCGACGAACAATATTTGATTAATGCGGCTGGTGTAATCTTCGGGGACCAGCGGCTGTCGAAACTGTAAACCGCGTAGCGAGCTCCACTTGGTACTTGTCGAAGCAAAAGCTACACGGCAGCTACGTGGCGAACACGAATGCGTCAATTGATTCAAAACAAAATAGATAAATTGGTGCCCGGGGTGGGAGTCGAACCCACATGAGGAAAAATCCCCGGAGGATTTTAAGTCCTCAGCGTCTGCCATTCCGCCACCCGGGCAGGGCAGCTAGAGAAAAGTAGCACGTATGGAGGCGGCACTCAACGCTTCGCCGGAACCCATCAGGGTGTCATGGGCCTCCATTCCGCGCGGCTTGCGATGCCTCATGTAAACGATTTGTAACTTGATTGACAACCGGTGGGGGGCGCGGTAATTTTTCTTTCTATCCCCGGATGGCCGCCCGACTCTGGGGAGACAAAGCGCGATCGCGAGAGAATTCTCGTACGACGATCCTCTTTCCGCGAGAGCCTGCTTTCAATATGGCGTAAAATCACCTCACCCGTTCTGTAGCGCGGTGCATCAAATATTTGCGCGAGTTCTGCGGGAGCAGTTTCAGCCCGCCACAGGAGCCAAAGTGAGCCAGCCGAATCTCGACCTGTTGAGCATCAACACCATCCGCACGTTGGCGATTGACGCCGTGCAACAGGCAAATTCCGGCCACCCCGGCGCGCCAATGGGTTTGGCGCCAGTCGCCTATGAGCTGTGGCAGCAGCATCTGCGATACGATCCCGCCGATCCCACCTGGCCCAATCGCGACCGGTTTGTTCTTTCTGCTGGCCATGCTTCGATGCTCCTCTATGCCACGCTCCATCTCGCCGGCGTGAAAGAAGTCACGAAAGACGGCAAGATCCTGGATACCCTCGCCGTTTCCATGGACGAGATCAAGCGTTTTCGTCAAATTGGGAGCAAAACGCCAGGGCATCCCGAATCGCACATTACGACCGGGGTAGAGACCACGACCGGGCCGCTTGGGCAGGGCGCGGGAAACAGCGTGGGGATGGCCATTGCGAGCAAGTGGCTCGCCGCGAATTTCAACAAGCCGGGCTTCGACATTTTTGATTTTAACGTTTACGCCGTATGCGGCGACGGCGACATCATGGAAGGCGTGTGCAGCGAAGCAGCTTCGCTAGCGGGGCACTTGAAGCTGTCGAATCTTTGCTGGGTGTACGACAACAATCGTGTCACGCTGGATGGGCCGGCGGATTGGTCGTTCAACGAAGACGTGGCGACGCGGTTTTTGGGCTATGGATGGAGCATCACGAGAGTTGCGGATGCGAACGATCTTGATTCGCTGGGGCGCGCGTTCGAAGTGTTCAAACACACGAAGGAGCGGCCGACCCTCATCATTGTGGACAGCCATATTGGGTATGGTTCGCCGCACAGACAGGATAGTTACGAGGCGCACGGCGAACCGCTCGGCGAAGCGGAAGTGAAATTGGTGAAAAGGAATTACGGCTGGCCGGAAGATGCGAAGTTCCTCGTCCCAGATGGCGTCTACGATCAATTCAAGAATGGCATTGGCAAACGCGGCGCCGAAGCTCATTCCGCGTGGAATGCGAAATTCGCAGAGTATAAGAAACAGTTCCCGCAACTCGCCGATCAATTGAACACTATGCAGGACGGCAAGCTCCCGGATGGCTGGGACAAAAATCTCCCCAACTTCCCCGCCGACCCCAAGGGCATGGCCACGCGCGAGAGTTCTGGCAAGACGCTGAACGCGCTCGCGGTGAACATTCCGTGGCTCCTCGGCGGGTCCGCGGATTTGGCCAAATCGAACAAAACCAATCTCACGTTTGAGGGCGCTGGCGATTTTTTCCCCGACGCGTATCACGGACGCAACATCCACTTCGGCGTGCGCGAACACGCCATGGGCGCGATAGTCAATGGCATGACGCTCTCGAAGCTTCGCGCCTTCAGCGCCACCTTTTTCAATTTCAGCGACTACATGCGCCCCAGCATGCGTCTCGGCGCGTTAATGGAAATTCCGGTGCTCTACATTTTCACGCACGATTCCATTGGCGTCGGCGAAGACGGGCCAACGCACGAGCCCGTCGAACAGCTTGCTGCCTTCCGCGCCATGCCGAATATGCTCGTCTTTCGCCCTGGCGACGCGAACGAAGTCGTCGAAGCCTACAAAGTCGCCATTCAGCACACACACGGCCCCTCGACGCTCGTCTTCAGTCGCCAGGCCATGCCCACTTTTGATCGCACAAAGTACGCTCCCGCATCCGGAGTCGCCAAAGGAGCTTACGTGCTCGCTGACGCCGCTGGCGGAAAGCCGGACGTCATACTGCTCGCGAGCGGAAGCGAAGTCGGCCTCTGCGCCGCGGCTTATGAAAAGCTGACCGTCGAAGGGATCAAGGCCCGCGTCGTCAGCATGCCAAGCTGGGAGCTTTTCGAAAAGCAGGATGCTGCGTACAAAGAGAGCGTTTTGCCATCGAACGTAACCGCGCGCGTTTCCATCGAAATGGAATCCGTTTTCGGTTGGGACCGCTACGCTGGCCCCAAAGGGAAAATCATCGGCATGCGTACTTTCGGAGCGTCCGCCCCGATCAAGGATTTGCTGAAGAAATTCGGCTTTGAACTCGAAAACGTGATCGCCGCAGCCAAAGAAGTCTTGGGAAAGTGAGCCTTAGATGAAAGTTGTGATTGGTTCCGACCACGCCGGCTTTCAACTCAAAAATGCCATGGGCGAGGTGTTACGCTCGATGGGCAACGACGTACTCGATGTCGGCGCATTCAACGAAAATCCCTCCGACTATCCCGACTTCGCGGAAGCTGTCGGCCGCGCCGTCCTCGATGGCAAGGCTGAACGCGGCGTGCTCATCTGCGGAAGCGGCGTCGGCGCCAGCGTTGCCGCCAATAAACTCCCCGGCATCCGCGCGGGAATGTGCCATGACACCTATTCCGCGCACCAAGGGGTGGAACACGACAATATCAACGTGCTGGTCTTGGGTTCCCGCGTGATCGGCGTGGCCCTGGCGCACGATCTGGTTCAGACATTTATGGGCGCGAAATTTACGAACGAAGAGCGCCATGTGCGACGGCTTGGCAAGGTGAAAACCCTGGAAACAAAATACTGCACTGGCTCCTAAACCCCCGTTGGTGACAGTCGGTACTGGCCAATGAACAAGTGGCGGGGACAGTCGTACCCCCTAGGAGTACAATAGACGTTCAAATGATTTCCACCGCTAGAGGAGAATCACCATGACGACGACCACCACAGTCCCAAATCTAGGCACCGCGCAAGGCGCCAATCCCCTGAAGGCCCTTCTGGCTTTTGGTCAATCCCCCTGGATGGACTACATCCGTAGAGATCTGCTCACCAGCGGCGGCCTGAAAAAATACATCAATGATGATGGGCTCCGCGGCATGACTTCCAATCCCGCGATTTTTGAGAAGGCCATCACTGGCAGCGACGTCTACTCCGACATTCTCAATTCGCCCGAGGCAAAAAAACTCGACGCCAAAGGCCTCTTCGAAAAAATCGCCATCCGAGACGTCCAAGACGCCTGCGACATTTTCAAACCCGTTTATACCGAGTCCAAGCGCCGCGACGGCTACGTCAGCCTCGAAGTCTCTCCGTATCTCGCAAACGACACCAAGGGCACGATCGACGAAGCCCGCCGCCTCTGGAAGTCCGTCGATCGCCCGAATGTCATGATCAAAGTTCCCGCCACACCCGAAGGCATTCCCGCTATTCGCCAGCTACTCGAAGACGGTCTCAATATCAATATCACGCTGCTTTTCGCCCAATCTGCTTACGAGCAAGTCGCCGAAGCTTTTCTTGCCGCTCTCGAAGCGCGCGCCGCCAAAGGCCAGGACATCAGCCAAATCGCCAGCGTCGCCAGCTTTTTCGTGAGCCGCATCGATTCCCTGATCGATGGAAAGATCGACGAGAAGCTGAAGACCGCGGCTGATCCCGCACAAAAAGCTTTGCTCGAGAGTATCCACGGCAAGATTGCAATTGCCAATGCCAAGCTCACTTACAAAAAATACCAGGAACTTTTCGGCGGCGCACGCTGGAATGCTCTGGCCGCCAAAGGCGCGCAAACACAACGCCTCCTGTGGGCCAGCACCAGCACGAAGAATCCCAAATACCGCGACGTCATTTACGTAGAAGAACTAATCGGCGCAGACACTGTGGACACCATTCCGCCGGCAACGTTCGACGCTTTCCGCGACCACGGCAAACTCCGCAACAGCTTGACGGAAGATCTCAACTCGGCGCGCACCACCATGGACAACCTCGCCAAAGCCGGCATCTCCATGAAAGAAGTTACCGACAAGCTCCTGGTCGACGGCGTCAAACTCTTCGCCGATGCGTTTAAGCAACTCCTGGACGCCACGGGAAAAAGCGCAGGGGTGAATGCGTGAGCGTAAATCGCCAGACTTATACCCTCCCCGAAAAGCTGGCAACAGACGTAAATGCCTCACTTCAGGATTGGAAGACGAACGGCAAAGTAAAACGCTTGTGGCAAAAAGATGCCTCTCTTTGGACGGGCACGGACGAGGATAAGTGGCTAGGCTGGCTGGATATTACCGAACAACAGATCGAAGACATCGATAAGCTGAAGCAAGTCTCCGCCGACATCAAGAAAGCCGGCTTCAAGAATGCATTGCTCCTCGGAATGGGCGGGTCAAGCCTTTGTCCCGAAGTTCTTCGTCTAACCTTTGGCAAAGCTGCGGGCTATCCCGACCTTCACGTTTTGGATTCCACCGATCCGGCGCAAATAAAATCCATTGAAGAAAGCGTGGATCTCGCCAGCACCATCTGCATTGTCTCCAGCAAATCTGGCAGCACGCTTGAGCCCAACATTTATAAGCAGTATTTTTTTGATCGCGTGAAGGCCAAGGTGGGAGATAAGGAAGTTGGCAATCGCTTCATTGCCATCACCGATCCCGGCTCAAAGATGCAGCGCGTCGCCGACAAGGACAAATTCCGCAAGACCTTTATGGGGGTGCCGAGTATCGGAGGGCGCTACTCCGCGCTGTCTAATTTCGGCATGGTGCCCGGCGCTGTGATGGGCATTGACGTCGCAAAGTTGTTGAAGAACACGAAACAAATGGTGGATGCCTGCGGTGAGAATACGGATGCCACCACGAACCCCGGCGTCATTCTTGGCACAATTCTTGGCATCGCCGCGAATCAGGGGCGCGACAAAATCACATTCATCACTTCGCCCGGGATTTTCGATCTTGGCGCATGGCTCGAGCAGCTAATCGCCGAGTCCACCGGAAAGTCTGGTAAGGGCATCATCCCCGTCGATCGCGAACGCCTCGCCAAACCGGACATTTATGGCAGCGATCGCGTCTTTGCGTACCTGCGCCTCGAATCAGAACCGGACAAGGAACAATCCGCCGCGGTCGATGCTCTCGCAAAAGCCGGCCAGCCTGTCGTCCGGATCGTCTTGCCGGACATATACAACCTCGGCCAGGAATTCTTCCGATGGGAAATCGCTACCGCCGTGGCCGGCTCTCTCATCGGCATCAATGCATTCAACCAGCCCGATGTCGAAGCCAGCAAAACAGAAACACGCAAGTTGACCACCGAATATGAATCCACCGGCAAGCTTCCATCGGAATCGCCATTTTTTACCGGCGATGGCGCTAAACTCTACGCCGACCTGAAAAACACCGCCGCGCTCAAAGGTGGTGGAACGCTCGCGGGCTTTTTGAAAAAGCATCTCGCGCGCATCGGCGAGGGCGATTATTTCGCCGTGCTCGGCTACATCACCATGAACGAAGCCCATGAAGAAGCGTTGCAATCGATTCGTCTTGCCGTTCGCGACAACAAAATGGTCGCCACCGTACTCGGCTTTGGCCCGCGTTTTCTGCACTCCACGGGGCAAGCTTACAAGGGCGGTCCCAACTCCGGTGTTTTTCTGCAGATTACCTGTGACGACGCCGTGGATATCCTGGTTCCTGGGCAGAAATATACCTTTGGTGTTGTGAAATCAGCCCAAGCTCGCGGCGATTTTGCCGTGCTCGCGGAGCGAGGCCGCCGCGCGTTGCGCGTGCATCTCGGAAAAGATGTAGCGGCAGGACTTGCCACACTGGCGGACGCCATCAATCAAGCTCTCGCATAAAAAACAAATAGCTTGAACATGAAAACAGTCGGCATTTATAAAACAAAGGTACAGGAGCAACCGCAATGCAACTTGGCATGATCGGGCTGGGGAGAATGGGCGCTAACATGGTGCGCCGCTTGCAAAAAAATGGCCACACATGCGTGGTGTACGACCGCAGCGCGGACTCCGTTAACCAGCTTTCAGGAGAAGGCGCGACCGGAGCGGCTTCGCTCGACGATTTCGTGCAGAAATTGCAAAAGCCTCGCGCTATTTGGCTGATGGTTCCGGCAGCGGTGGTGGATGCCACGCTGCACGAACTCACGAGCAAGCTTGATGTCGGCGACATCGTTATCGACGGCGGAAATTCGTACTACATCGACGACATTCGCCGCGCCAAAGAACTCTCGGGCCAAGGTATTCACTATTGCGACGTCGGCACCAGCGGCGGCGTCTGGGGCCTCGAACGCGGCTACTGCCAAATGATCGGCGGTGAATTGGACATCGTGAAGCACCTCGATCCTATTTTCAAAACGCTCGCGCCCGGTCGTGGAAATGTCGATCGAACTCCTGGCCGCGAAAAGGTTGGCGGCACCGCCGAGGAAGGCTACCTCCATTGCGGCCCGTCCGGTGCCGGGCATTTCGTAAAAATGGTCCACAACGGCATCGAATACGGCCTCATGGCTGCCTACGCCGAAGGACTCAACATCCTCAAGCACGCCAACGCCGGAAAATCCCAGCGCGAAACGGACGCGGAGACTACTCCTCTTCGCAATCCCGAGCACTATCAATACGATTTCAATCTTGCGGACGTCACCGAAGTCTGGCGCCGCGGCAGCGTCGTCGCCTCCTGGCTCCTCGACTTAACCGCCATCTCCCTTTTGGAACAGCCCACTCTCGATCGTTTCTCCGGGCGCGTCTCCGATTCCGGCGAAGGCCGCTGGACTATCCTCGCAGCGATCGAATCGACTGCACCCGCGCCTGTGCTCACTGCATCTCTATTTCAGCGATTCACGTCGCGCGGCGAAGATGACTTTGCGGCCAAGGTTCTCTCCGCCATGCGTTTTCAATTCGGTGGCCACATCGAGAAAAAATCGGGCCACTAATAATCTTGCCGGCAAAACGGCCAGCTGAGACAGGACTACTGGATGACTCCGAATCAGACCGATACCGCTCCCATTGGCTCTCCCTGTGTGATGGTGATTTTCGGGGCGAGCGGCGACCTCACGAAGCGCAAGCTCATCCCTGCGCTCATCAATCTCAAACAGGAAGGTCTCCTTTCCGAGCAGTTCGCCATTGTCGGCTTCGCCTTCGACCAAATGAACACCGAATCTTTCCGCGCGCTGCTCAGCGAAGAAATTAAGAAATTCGAGGACCATCCTGTTGATGAAAAAATGTGGCAATGGTTTCTCGAACGCATTTACTACATCCAAGGGGATTTTAAAGATCCCGAAGCGTACCAGCGTCTCAAAGCCCAGATCGCGGAAGCCGATAAGAACCACGGCACACAGGGCAATCTCTTCCACTACCTCGCTGTCTCTTTTGATTTTTTCTCGTTGATTGTTCAAAAGCTCGGAGAAATTGGCCTCACCAAGGAAGAAAACGGCAAGTGGACGCGCGTAATCGTGGAAAAACCCTTCGGCCACGACCTTGCATCCGCGCAGCAATTAAACAAAGAACTGAAACAAATCCTGACGGAAAAACAGATTTTCAGGATTGACCACTATCTCGGCAAGGAAACAGTCCAGAACCTGATGGTCTTCCGTTTCGCCAACAGCATGATCGAGCCGCTTTGGAATCGCACGTACATCGATCACGTGCAAATTACCGCTGCCGAATCCGTCGGCGTCGAGCACCGTGGCGCCTTTTACGAAACCGCCGGCGCCCTCAAGGACATGGTCCCCAACCATCTTTTCCAGCTCCTCACGCTCACGGCACTGGCACCTCCCCTCTCCTTCGAACCCGATGCCGTCCGCGACAAGCAGGCCGAAATCCTGCATGCCTTGCAGATCCTCACGCCCGAAGACGTTTTGCACAATACCGTTCGCGGCCAATACGGCGAAGGCGCGGAAGACGGACAAAAAGTTCCTGCCTATCGCACCGAGCCCCACGTCTCGCCGACTTCCAATACCGAGACGTTTGTCGCCCTGAAACTCAAAATCGACAACTGGCGCTGGGGAGATGTGCCCTTTTATCTCCGCACCGGAAAGCGGCTCGCCAAGCGCGTAACTGAAATCGCCATCCAATTTCGCAGGACGCCTTTCATGTTGTTTCGAAAGACTCCTATCAAGGACCCGCGCACCAACCGCATGGTGATTCACATCCAGCCCGACGAGGGCATCTCCTGGCGCTTCGCGGCCAAAGTGCCCGGATCCGTTATGAAGCTGGGCCTCGTCAACATGGATTTCGACTACGCCCGCGATTTTGGCAAATCGCACAGCACCGGCTACGAACGTCTTCTTTACGACTGCATGATGGGCGACGCCACTCTTTTCCAGCGCGCAGACATGGTCGAAGCCGGCTGGGCTGCTATCGAGCCGATCATTGACGTCTGGAAAGCACTTCCCGCTCGCGGTTTTCCCAACTATGCCTCAGGCTCTTGGGGGCCGAAAGAAGCCGACGAGCTCATACAACGTGACGGCCGCACCTGGCGGAAGATCGGCGAAGAAGAGGAAGATGCGAAGAGTTCCGCGACGGCCACGGAAAATCTGCAGGGCCCTGGAGCGATGACGAAGTAAGGTCGCAAGCGCATGACTCTAGTCAAATCGATCGCGGAAGTTCATATTTTGCCGGACAGCCTGGCGATCGCGAATCGCTGCGCGCAAAAATTTGTCGAGATCGCCGCAAACGCCGTAAAAGAAAAGGGCTCGTTTGATGTCGCGCTCGCTGGCGGTTCCACGCCCAAGACGCTCTACGGCCTTCTTGTGAATGATCCCGCTCTGCGCGCGCGAGTCCCCTGGGATAAAATGCATCTATTCTTCGGCGACGAACGCCATGTCGGGCCAGGCGATCCGCAAAGTAACTTTTGCATGGCCAGAGAAACGGTGATCTCGAAGTCGCCGTTAAAGCCGCAGCAGGTCACCCGGATTAAGGGCGAATACCCAGAAGCGGAGGATGCTGCTGAGGAGTACGAGCGCGACCTCCGAACCTATTTCAAATTGTCGGACGGCCAGTTTCCGCGCTTTGACCTCGTCCTGCTCGGCATGGGCAGCGAGGGCCACACGCTCTCGATTTTTCCAGGCACAAAAGCCGTGCGCGAAAATCAGCGCATTGCAGTGCATAATTGGGTAGGGAAAGTATTGATGGACCGCATCACACTGACCGCCCCGGCTGTCAACAATGCGGCGAACGTCATTTTCATGATCGCTGGCGCCGACAAAGCCCCGGCCTTGACCGCAGTCCTTGAACGCTTTTACGAGCCGGATCAGCTGCCGGCTCAGTTGATTCAACCGGCGAACGGCAATTTGCTTTGGCTGGTGGATACCGCAGCCGGAAGCATGCTGACGCGAGCAATTCGCGAATAACTTAGGAGAGCCACATGGCAACCACGACAAGCACAGGAAACATCGAAACGTACCTCGGCGCAAAAGCCGAATATTTTCTCGGATACAAAACTCCAAAAATATCGAAGGAGCGTCTGCATCTTCCGGGACCCGATTTCGTTGACCGCATCTATGCCGCGTCGAACCGAAATATCCGTGTGCTCACCAATCTCCAGCGCATCTTCGGTCACGGTCGCCTGGGCCGCACCGGGTATCTTTCGATTCTGCCCGTCGATCAGGGCATCGAGCATTCCGCCGGCGCCAGCTTCGCCAAGAATCCGGATTATTTCGACGCGGAAAATATCGTCAAGCTGGCCATCGAAGGCCAGTGCAATGCGGTCGCCTCCACATTTGGAGTTCTGGGTGCCGTGGCGCACAAATACGCGCACAAAATTCCTTTCATCGTGAAGCTCAACCACAATGAGCTGCTCACCTTCCCCAACAAATTCGATCAGATTTTCTTTGGCACGGTACAGGAAGCCTGGAACATGGGCGCGGCCGCCGTCGGCGCAACCATTTACTTCGGTTCCGACCAAGCCGACCGGCAGATTGTCGAAGTGAGCCGCGCGTTCGCCGAAGCTCACGAACTCGGCATGGCCACGGTCCTCTGGTGCTACCTGCGCAACAGCGCCTTCAAGAAGGACAAGGACTACCATCTCTCCGCCGACCTCACCGGCCAAGCCAATCATCTCGGGGTCACGATCCAAGCCGACATCATCAAACAAAAAATGGCCGAAAATAACGGCGGCTACATGGCCCTCAACATGGGCGATTCCAGCTACGGAAAATTCGACAAGCGCATCTACACCGATCTCGCCAGCGACCATCCCATCGACCTCTGCCGCTATCAGGTCGCCAACTGCTTCATGGGCCGCGCCGGTCTCATCAACAGTGGCGGCGCCTCCGGTGCCAACGACTTCGAAGAAGCCGTCACCACCGCCGTCATCAACAAACGCGCCGGCGGCACGGGCCTAATCTCCGGCCGCAAAGCCTTCCAGCGACCCATGTCCGAAGGCGTCCAGCTCCTAAACACGATCCAAGACGTCTACCTAAGCCCCGACGTCACCGTCGCCTGATCCGAGGGCTCTGCGCGCCCGACTTAATACTCTGTAGGGGAGGGGCTTGTTTACCGTGTAAGGGCCCCTCCCTTCTGTTTCTTCCTTGCTTTTTTCAGGACTTATGCTTCATCCGCGACCCAATCCAAAATCGCGTCCTTTCCAAATCTGTTCTATTCTTAGCAAGTGCACGCTGCTACGTCCACAAACGCCCCTGCTCCACCAACCAGCGCCCCCGACTTGCAATCGAGTGAGCACTCGAAAAAAATCCGCCGCCTCCTGCTGATCGCTTTCGGCTGGCTCCTAGCCCTTCTAATCGGCGCCGGCACCGACGCTCTCTTCGCCGTTCGCCGCCTCGACCGCGCCTCCCAGGAGGTCAGCCGCCGCTTCACCGCCCACAATCGCGCTCTCGGCACGATCATCGTTTCCGTCCGCGTGTACGACGACCAACTCGAACGCTTCCTGCTCCAGGAGCAAATCCAGGAATCCGCTCCCGCTCCCACCGACATAACAAACAAAATCGCCGCCGTCCGTACCGCCCTGATCGATTTTCCTTCGGATCGGGATCCCCAGGAACAGCTTCTCCTCGCAGCGATGCAACAGCAACTCCAGGAAGAAGAAACTTCCTGCGCCGCCGTTCTAGCCTGGCGCGCCGACCTTCGCCGACAACGCGCCTATCAATTTATCGGCCAGCAGCTGATTCCCTGGCGGACTCACATCTTCGAACTCTCGTCCCAAATTTCCTCGGTCGACGAACACAAGCTCGCCCTCGAAAATCTGGCTGTCGCCCAACGCTTTCAATCCCTGGAATCCCGCCTCGCCTGGCTTGTCTCTCTCGCTCTCATCGCCGGCGTCTTAATGTCACTTATCTGTGGCTGGTACATCCTTCGCCTCGAACGCCAGGCTCGCCAGCGCTACGAAGCGCTTGCCCGCAGCCGCCTCGAACTCGAAGGCCTCTCCGCTCGCCTCGTCGAAGCCCAGGAAGAAGAGCGCCGCTCCATCTCCCGCGAACTGCATGACGAAGTCGGCCAGTCGCTCGGCGCACTCCTCGTCGAGGTGGGCCAGCTCGGCAAGCTTGTCCCGCCTGACGACCGCGTCACGCAATCGCAAATCACGCACATAAAATCCGTCGCCGAATCCGCCGTCAAATCCATCCGCGACATCGCGCTTCTCCTTCGCCCGCCCATGCTCGACGATCTCGGCCTGGTCCCCGCTCTCGAATGGCAAGCCCGCGAAATTTCCCGCCGCAGCGACATGGAAGTCGATGTTCATTCTGAAAATGTTTCTGAAAGTCTCGGCGACGAAACCAAAGTTACCGTCTACCGCCTCGTGCAAGAGGCCCTCAACAACGCCGCCACGCACGCTTCCGCCAAAAACGCGAAAGTAATCATCGCGCAAAATTCCGATAAAATCACGGTGGAAATCGCCGACGACGGCCACGGCTTCGATCCCGAACGCCAGCGCGGCATGGGCATCCTCGGCATGGAAGAGCGCGTCCGCCGCCTGGGCGGCACGCTGGCGATCGATTCCGCCCCCGGAAAAGGCGCCACCGTGAAAGCCGAGCTCCCGCTCCATAAAGCGGATTCGCCCTGAGCCAACGATGATTCAACCATGAGAAAAATCCGCATCCTCCTAGCCGACGATCACAAGCTCATTCGCGGCGGCCTGCGCCTCCTTGTCGAGCAGCAACCCGATCTCACTGTCGTCGGCGAAGCCAACGACGGCCGCGAAACCGCCGCCCTAGCCAAATCCCTCAAGCCCGATGTCATCGTCATGGACATCGGCATGCCCAATCTCAACGGCATCGAAGCCGCTCTGCAAATCACGCAAGCCAATCCAGAAATTTCCGTCGTTATGCTCAGCATGCATTCCGATGAAAGCTACGTCCTCCGCGCCCTCAAAGCCGGCGCCAAAGGCTATCTTCTGAAGGACTCCGCCGAGTCCGATCTCATCAAAGCCGTTCACGCGGTCGCTGATGGCAAATCCTTCTTCAGCCCCGCCGTCAGCAAAGTCCTTCTCGACGACTACGTGCGCAAGCTCAAACGCAGCGGCGCCGAAGACGCCTACGATCTCCTTACCCCGCGCGAGCGAGAAATTCTCCAGCTCGTTGCCGAAGGCAAATCCAACAAAGACGTGGCCAACCTCCTGAACCTCAGTGTCTACACAGTAGAAACCCATCGCTCCAACATCATGGAAAAGCTAAATCTCCGCGGCATCCCCGAACTCATCCTCTTCGCCGTCCGTCGCGGCATCATCTCCTAATTTCTCTTCTCTGTGCCCGCTGTGTACTCTGCGCCCTCTGTGTAAAATCCTTTTCCTGTCCAAAACCAGCCGCCCCACACTACCCAATCATCGGCACCCAATATCCCGGACTCCAGGGAGAATCAACCCTCTCCCCTACAGCGTCTGAGTAAGAGGAACCGAAGCAGCAACCACCCGAGTGGCCGGTTGCAGCGACTCGCGTTGCAACAAGAGAGGAAACATGAATTCATTCACATCTTTACTCAGGTCGAGACCCGCAGTTCTTGGACTTGGTTTTGCGCTCGGCGCAGCAGGCTTAGGCCTCGCGCACACCACGGAGAAATCACTTTCATCGAATCCCCCCGCGACTCTGAAACTCGCAGACTCCAACGAAGGGCCGAGCAAGAGCAGCTACGCTCCGCTCATCAAAGAAGTCCTGCCATCCGTCGTCAACATCTCTTCCTCGAAAGTCGTGCACAACCGCATGAGTTCCGAAGAAGGAATGCAGATGGACCCGTTCTTTCGCCAGTTTTTCGGCCACGGACAGGAAGGCGGTGACGGCGCTGGCCGCTTCAATATGCCGCGCGATTCTCGTGAAAAAGCCCTCGGCTCCGGCGTAATCGTTAGCCCCGAAGGCTACATCCTCACGAACAATCACGTCGTCGATGGCGCCACCGACATTCGCGTCACTCTTTCCGACAAACGCGAGTTCAAAGCACGCATCATCGGCACCGATCCAAAGACCGACGTCGCCGTCCTGCAGATCGACGCCAAGAATCTCGCTCCGATCACCATCGGCGACTCCTCCAAAGTACAAGTGGGAGACGTCGCGCTGGCTATCGGCAATCCTTTCGGCGTCGGACAAACCGTCACCAAGGGCATCATTAGCGCCACCGGCCGCGGCGGTCTCGGCATCGAGGATTACGAAGACTTCCTCCAAACCGACGCGCCCATCAATCCCGGCAATTCCGGCGGCGCGCTCATCAATGACCGCGGCGAGCTGGTCGGTCTAAACACCGCCATCATCTCTCACGGTTCCGGCGGCAGCCAGGGCATCGGCTTTGCCGTCCCGGCCAATCTGGCTCGCCAGGTCATGGATCAGGTCCTGAAGACCGGCCATGTCACGCGCGCTTATCTCGGCATCTATCCGCAGGATGTCACACCAGCGATGGCTAAAGCTTTCGGCGAAAAACAATCCGAAGGAGTCGTCGTCGGCGACGTCTCCCCCAACAGCCCTGCGAAGGAAGCAGGCATCCAGACTGGCGACATCGTTCTCGAGGTCAACGGCAAGCCCGTCACTGACAGCAACCAGCTCCGCATGGGCATCTCGATGATGCAGCCCGGCACCGAGCTCAAACTCAAGACGCTCCGCAACGGCACCGAGCGCGACGCTACCGTCAAGCTGGCCGAAATGCCCACTGAATCCGCAAAAGCCGATTCGAATGACGAACAAGGCGGCAGCAAAGCGCTGGAAGGTGTGGAAGTCTCCAGCATCAATGCACGCACCGCCCGTGAGCTCGGCATCCCCGAATCCACAAAAGGCGTCGTGGTCACGGATATTGACCCCGCCAGCAAAATGGCCGACTCCGGTCTTCAAAAGGGCGACGTCATTCAGCAGGTCAACCATCAACCAGTCACCACCGTCTCTGAGTTCCAGAACGCCATCAGCAAAGCCGGGAGCGAGCCTCTGCTCCTTGTCAACCGCGACGGCAGAACTCTTTTCATCGCCGCCTAATCAATCGCTCGATATTCCAGGTCCTTCCTCGCCCGGTGCCGGCCAGCAATGGCCGTCACCGGCCCGGAAGTCGCACCCAAAACGGAACAAGTCCGAACGTGGCTCACCATTTCCCTTGGCTGCAGACTCGAGTGGAAACAAGAGGAAACAAACTTCTCACGGCCGCGTACCCAGGGACCCATCAAAGGAATCAAAGAATAGAAAGGCATCAGGCAATGAGCGACAAAACAATCAACAAAGCACCCAAAACTTTCGTCGAAGAATTCCGCGAACGCCTCAATCGCGAAGACCTCGAGCGCCGCTGGAAGCTGGAAGCCCTCGACCACCTCTTCACCGAGTCCGAGGACCAGCCCGAAAAATTCCACCGCCTCTGGATCAAACCTCTAATGTCCGCCGGCCTGTCCCTCGAATCCGCCTTCGCCCTCGTCGTCGAAGCCCGCTTCCGCCCCAACTAACCCCAGGAACGTCCTGTCGTTCACAAGATTGCTGCGCCCCGAGCGGCAATCTGGGTTTGACTGTCCGTTCTCATTATGAGAACATAGTTAGCGATGCGCGTCATAAAACGAGGCGCTCTGGAACAGTTCTGGCAAAAGCATCCTGACGCGAAGGCCAGCCTCGTCTCCTGGTATGCCGTCGTGCGCGGAGCACATTGGCAAACACCTGTGGAAATGAAGCGGATCTACCCCAGTGCTGATCTGGTTGGACGCAGAACCGTATTCAACATCGCGGGCAACAAATACCGCATGATCGCAAGGGTGAACTACGAGTCGCAACGAGTCTTCGTCTTGTATCTCCTGACACACGCGGAATATGACCGAGGAGACTGGAAATCATGAGCACCACGACTATCAATCTCGACGAGAAGACATACGGGCAATTGCTGCGCAGAACTCTGCCCCACGTCATCCGCACGGCTGAGGAATACGAGCGTCTCACGAGCGAACTCCTCGATCTCGACGAACTAGACAATGCTTCTCCCGAGGAGAAGGAACTAGCCGAACTCCTGACCGTCCTGATTGACGAGTACGAGGCGCGCCGCTTTCCCATTCGCCAAGCCAGCCCGCGCCAAACGCTTCATCATTTAATGGAAGCTCGGAACCTGTCGCAAAAGGATCTTTGGAAAATTTTTGGCTCCAAAGGAATCGCTTCCGAGGTCTTTCACGGCAAGCGTTCCATCAGCAAAGCCCACGCGAAAAAACTGGCAGCCTTCTTCCACGTAACCGCTGACCTGTTCATCTAGCTCTCCTGCCAGTCGGCGGCGATATGTACAGTCAACGCCACCGCACTTAGCCTGCCCTTCAGATTGGACACCGCCCCTCCATCCACGCCGTCCAATACCGTGGTAGTCTCAGCGCGTGTTAGTGGGCTAAGGGAGCAGTCGTGGGTCCATTGGCGAAATTCATAAATGGCTGCGTGGCGGCGGGACTCGCAGTCGTGCTGATACCGAGCGACTTGGCGTCACAGTCCGCACCCCAGTCTCCGCCCATTCACGTCTCGACTCACCTGGTTCAAATTGGCGTCATCGTGCGCGACAAAAACGGCGCCGTGGCAAATCTCACGAAGGACGACTTTACGGTCTTTGACCGCGGAAAACCTCAGACCATTAGCATCTTCACTGCGGAATCCGCCCCGTCTATGCCGCAATCTGCCTCTCCTCAGTCTCTGCCTCAACCACTTCCTCCCAACACCTTCTCCGATTTCCCCCAGATCAACGCCCCCGCTGTCCGAAGCGTCACCATCGTTCTGCTCGACAACCTCAACACCCTTTCTGGCAACGGCCATCAAGGATACGAAACCGGTCCCTGGTGGATGGAAGATCTCGCGCTCGCTAATGCGAAGGCGCATCTCATCGAATTCATCAAGACACTCGACCCGAAAGATCGCGTCGCCATCTACGGACTTAGCGAAACTCTGCACGTCCTATCCGACTTCACCAACGACCGCGACCGTCTTCTTGCCATCGTGAAAAACTACGACACTACTTCAAAAACCAGTCGCGAAACCGTCGAGCCCGGCGCCTACCACACACCTGTGCCCGGAGAATTTAATCCCCTCGTGAACGCACAAGTGCTCCAATTAGCCGCGTTTACAAATGAACGCCGCGCCGCAGCAACCATGTCCGCACTCCAGTCCATTGCCTCTCACGTCGCGAGCATTCCTGGCCGCAAAAATCTGGTTTGGCTCACAGCTAATCTTCCTTTTTCGAGCGACGCCCTCGCCCGCATCCTCGGCCCTGCACAGATTGCTGCTTATCTGGTGGACGGGCGCGCCCTGCTCACGCGAAAGACTCCGGAATCGCAGTGGGACATAGACGATCAGCTCGGTGGCGTCTTGGGTGTCGGCATGCCTGCACAGTCATCGTCACCTATCGGCATTGATACCATGCAAAGGCTCGCCGACGAAACGGGTGGCCGCGCCTTCGTCAACACCAACGACCTCACTGGCGCCATTCGCGACGCCGTCGAGGATTCCGCCGTCACCTATACGCTCGGCTTTTATATAGATTCCAGCTCGCTCGACGGAAAATTCCATGAACTGAAAGTCCAGGTCCACCGCCCCGGGCTGAACCTCCGCTATCCCAAAAGCTACTTCGCCCTCAAGGACGCCCCAGCCACCCAAGACGACCGCCACAACAATTTTCTGACCGCCATCAAAAGTCCGCTGGAGTCGTCCGCGATTCCCCTGCAGATTCAGGTGTCTCGCGTCCATCAGCCAACGCCCAACTCCCTAAACCTTTCTGGCTCCATCGGCATTCATGATCTTCACCTCGCGCAGAGCGGCGAAATCCGCACAGGCGCTCTCGACATAACCGTGATCGAACAAGACGAAACCGGAAAGGTGCTCAAGGAATCAGCCAATCGCATAAATCTCCGCTTCACCGAGAAACAATATCCGGTTGTTCTGGAATCAGGCATAACGTTCCGCAAGTCCGTGCAACCTCAAGCGGGGGCCACCACACTGCGTGTCCTAGTTCAGGATCCCAGCACAGCCGCAATCGGCAGCCTCATCATTCCGCTCGCCCACGTGAACTGAGACCGTCCAGTCAAACGACGTCCGGTCATTTGGGCTTTTCCACGGATTTCCACAGTCTCACCGAATCGTCTCAATCCCGCCAACCCCTTCAAACCTCTCGACTTCCAGCTCTCTCGTTCGAATCCGGGCCTCGCCGTTCGAATAAGCAGACAGTAAACTAGGATAGATATTGACAATTAGTACTGACCATGATACCATTCCCCATGGTAATCGTCAGCAGCCAAGCCCAAACCGTTCCTCTTCGTCTCCGCGAACTTTGTGGGCTCTGTGTTGAAATCCCCATTCTAACTTCTCGCAACGTGCCACAAGAGAGCCGCGCACAAAGCCTTTTCCCTGCCACTCTTACGGACAACGTCAACCGTAAGCCCTTTGTTTGCCACTCTTACAAAAAAACAGGGGGGTGGGGTATCCTCAAGGGCCCCCAGCGCAATCCCTCCCCTCTCTGTCGGATGCTCACTCAACCGCTCCGCCACAATTGTCCTTCTGCTTACGCACAGCAACGCCCGCAACTCCACTCGTTTCATGCGCTTACTTCACGGTTCTCTGGATACCCGGGGGTGGGGGTCCTTCCAGGCTCCTCGCACTCTTGGCCCAAGCCGACCGTCTGGTCCGCGTTCAGTTCCGCCTTTCCTTGCGCCAGAAGCCGGCCCGCAACATCCAACTGTTACCCTTATTGCCGATCCATCTTGGGAATGCCCATACGCGAATGGAGGCATGACTCGTGTCAAAGCGCTTGGAAGGTAAAGTGGCCGCCATCACCGGCGGTAACCAGGGCATCGGGTTGGGAATCGCCCAGCGATTCATTCAGGAGGGTGCAGCCGTGTCGATCTGCTACCTCTCAGACAAACAGGGCACCGAAAGCGTCGCCGAGGGGATGCGAAGCGGCGGCGGAAAGGCCGTGGCCATCCAGGCGGACGTCTCAAAGCTTGCCGACGGTCAGCGCTTCATTTCCGAAACCATCTCGCAGCTCGGCAGTTTGGACATCCTCGTCAACAACGCCGGCGTCGAGAAGCGCGCCGATTTTTGGGATGTGACCGAAGCCGATTATGACTTCGTGCTGGACGTGAATCTCAAGGGTTTATTTTTCATGACGCAAGCCGCGGTCCGCTACCTGATGCAGGCCAAGCGCCCGGGGAAAATTATCAATATCAGCTCCGTCCACGAAGATCTTCCCTTCCCGCACTTTACTTCCTACTGCACCAGCAAGGGTGGCCTGAAAATGATCACGCGCAATCTCTCCATCGAGCTTGCGCCGTTCAACATCACCATTAACAATATCGCTCCCGGCGCGATTGAGACTCCAATCAACAAAAATCTTTTAAATGATCCAGTCAAGCTGAAAAGTCTTCTGGAAAACATCCCGCTTCGGCGCCTTGGAAAACCGGAAGACGTAGCATCGATCGCCGCTTTCCTGGCCTCCGAAGAATCCAGCTATGTAACAGGAACAACGTTTGTCGTGGATGGCGGTCTGACGTGGAATTATGAGGAACAGTAGCAACCCGAAAACAATGGCCACGCACCGCAAACTGGGACCCGATTCAATTAAGCCGACTCGCATCGGTGAAGCGAGATTTCAGATGCTGACGATTCGCCGCTTACGCGCCTTCCCCGTAGCCGCACGCGCTGCTTCCAGTAGTTTGCGTGCATTTTCGCGAATGTCGCCTTTGGCGAATACGGCATTGCCCGCTACAAGAATCTCCGCGCCGGCTCGCACAATATCGCCGACAGTATCGAGCGCCACACCGCCATCGATTTCGATGCGGAATTCCAGCCCGCGGGATTCGCGGATGCGCACGAGCGATTCCACCTTCTTCAGCGAATTGGGAATGAAATGCTGCGCTCCAAATCCCGGATTAACCGACATGATCAAAACGTGGTGCACAATTTCCAGAACTTCATCGAGCATGTGCACCGGCGTCGCCGGATTGATCACCACGCCCGGCTTGCAATCGTGCGACTCGATCAAATGGAGCGTCCGGTCCAGATGAACGCAAGCTTCTTGATGGACGGAAATCCAGTTCGCGCCCGCTTCCGCAAACGCCGGAATAAATTGATCCGGATTCTCAATCATCAGATGGCAATCGAAGGTCACGTCTGGAAGAGTTTTGCGGAGCGAAGCGACAACAGGCGGCCCGATGGTAAGGTTTGGCACAAAATGCCCGTCCATCACGTCAAGATGCAAAACCGTGCCGCCGCCGTCGAGCGCCGCTTTCGCTTCGGCCCCCAATTGCGCAAAGTTTGCAGACAAAATCGAGGGTGCCAGTTCAATGACGGATGCCACCGCAGCGCTCCTCCCTCTTGCACGACTTTCGCACGAAATTCAATTATACGCGAGGACCGCTCTTTACCTTCGCAAATCGATATGCACGCGATTCTATCGAGCTACACCGGCCGTCTTGAAAAGAGTGCTCATTTTGTCGCGGGCACGGAAATGGTCCGGCGCTCCTTGCTGCTCTGGCGCGCCAATTCAAGTAAACGCATCACGTCGAGCGCCCAATCTGGCGATACCGCCAGTTTCGCTTTGCCGAGGATGGCATCGCGCAAATTGGCGTAGAAGTCGCGATAGTCGCAGCTCGCCGATGGGACGCGGCGTTCGGTGAGCGTGCCGTTCTCGGAAAGAGTTAGCAGACCCCAATTTTCTTCCGGCTCCGCACCCCAAGCGGTGCTGGAAGGAATGTATCCGCTCCGCAAATTGCTTTCTTGCGGATCGAAGGATTGTTTGACGAACGCGCCGTGCGTTCCATGTAGTAGAAAACGCGGGCGAGTCACCGCAGCCAAAATGGAGGAACGCAAATCCGCGCGCAGTCCACGCGGATAGTGAAAAGCGAGGTCGAACGCATCATCGGCATCGGCGCCTTCGCGCTCGATACGAATGTCGGCCGTCAGCGCTTCCGGCATGCCGAAGAGCAGGAGCGCGTGATCGATCAGGTGCGGAGCAATATCGAAAAAGATTCCCGTGCCCGGCCCAGAACGCTCGCGCCAAGCGCCGGGTCGAAGCAGCGTACGAAAGCGGTCGTAGTTCGATTCAAAGCGAATGATTCTCCCGAGCGCGCCGCTCGCGACGAGGTTTACGATCGCCTGGAAATCGCCGTCATAACGCCGATTTTGGTAGACGGTGAGCAATCGTCCTTGCTTCTTTGCAAACTCGACTAGAGCGATTGCCTCATCGAGAGTTGTCATGAAAGGCTTATCGACGAGCACGTCGCGCCCCGCCGCGAGACATCGCTGGGCAAGCGGGAAATGCGAATCATTTGGCGTGGCAATGACGATGACGCGGATTTCTTTGATAGCGAGAAGTTCGTCGAGAGTGCGGACGATCCGAACGTCGGGATATTTCTCGGCGGCATCGTTTCCACTGCGTTGCAGAATCGCCGCGAGCCGCAATCCCGGCACCGCGCGGATCACCTGCGCGTGAAACGCGCGGCCGGCAAGTCCGAATCCGATGAGGCCAACATCAATCATAAGACTATTCCGAAAGGGCTCATGCAAGCATCCAAGGAACGATCAAAAATCGTTCAGCGCGAGAGCAGTAACGTATCCGAAAAGGCGTTCCATACTATCGCATCGTCAAATGCGAAGGACTACATTTTGAAATGGCAAGGATTACATTTTGCGTAGGCAAAACAAAGGCTGCGGAAAACGCCGTGTTGCTCGCGGCGTCGCAGTCCTGCAAAATGGATGACAACCAGTGAGCAAACAAACCATCGCCATTAACGCTGCGGCACGCCAGCGCTATCTGCTGGTGCTGCTCTTCGCCGGTTTCGTTCTGACTGGCGTAGAGATCACGCTCGCAGGCCCGTTGATGCCACAGTTTATTGCGCGCTGGTCGCTCAATGATTCGCGGGCCGGCATTCTGTTGGCGGTTCAATTTTCCGGATCGCTAGCGGGCGTGTGGTTATCCAGCCTGGTCACGCATTACTCCGGCACACGCACTTCCCTCGTTCTAGGTTATCTGATGATCGGCGCTGGCCTCGCAACGTTGAACAATTCCTCGATGAACGTGGTGTTGTTCGCATTGGGAGCTCTGGGAATTGGCTATGGCCTGGTGGTTCCTCCCACGAATCTTGCCGTGGCGGAAATCGGCGGTGCGAAAAGCGCTTCGCTCGTTAGCCTCGTGAATTTTGCGTGGGGGGCTGGAGCCGTTTCCTGTTCTCCGCTGGTTTTGCTGGCGCTGAAAAAAGGATTTCTCCCGGCGCTTCTTTTCTTTTTCGCCGCCTTTGGCGGCTTGCTGGCTTTTTCTTTTCTATTTGCGGCCTTTCCCGAAGGGAGACACGCAACCGCCAATCCTACGTCCGCTTCGCCGGTGATTAACGCCGGCCTCCTTACAACTATCACGTTGGCCGCGTTGTTTTTTCTATACGTGAGCGTGGAAGTGAGCCTCGGCAGTTGGTCCGCTGCTTATGCAAAACGGCTGCCCGGCGGCGGAGAGGGCCTCTCCACTCTCGCGCCCATGTTTTTCTACGGAGGACTGCTGGCCGGCCGCGCTTCCGCACCGCTTGTCTTGGCTCGCGTCCGCGAATTCCGTTTGGTCGTGGTTGCGTTGCTGCTCGTCATCACCGGGAATACCGTTTTCGTTTTCGCTCCCACGCAAAAAGTCGCATTTACGAGCGCGGTCATCGCCGGCCTGGGCTGCGCGGCGATTTTCCCCATTTACGTCGCGTGGCTGTCGCGCTGGTACGGTGCCCGAGCCGTGCGTCTAGGCAGCGTCATGTTTTCCATGTCATCGCTCGGATCGGCGGTGGCTCCGCCGTTTGTGGGATTCGTTTCAGATCATGCCGGCGGGTTGCGCGTTGGCCTGCTTGTGCCGCTGGCGGCCGCGGTCGCGATGCTGTTGCTGCTGCTCCTCGCGCGGCGCCAAGCCGCTGCCTGAGGTATTCTCTCTCCGTGCAAACGACTGCGCAGCGCTCGCCGACGACGGGGCTTCTTTTCGGACTGATCATCACGCTTGCCGCGGTGGTGGCGTATTCGTTTTACATTACGGTGCAGCTGTCCGGACTGCGAAAATTGCAGAGCGAGATGGTCGACCGGAACCGGCGGGATTCTCTGCAGCTCTTGCGCGTGCAGAACGATTTGAATTCGGTGGGATTGGCGATGCGCGACATGCTGGACGCGAGCGAGCCATACCCTCTCACTTCGTGGTCGGCGCAGTTCGAGCGCATTCGCGAGGATCTGGACGTAGCGATGCGTCTCGAAGAGCAACTGGCAGGGGCGAATCGCACACAGGAACAGCGAGATTATCTCAGCCACTCCGTGGCGCAATTCTGGGACGCGGTGCATCGCATGTTTGCGCTGGCAGCGGATGGAAAAGACGCGGAGGCGCGCGAGCAAATCCGGTTAACGCTGCAGGCTCGGCAAGAATCGCTGAGTACGGCCGTTTCGCGATTGCTAGTGCAGAATAACGAAGGCGAAGAACAGGCCGCGGCACGAATCGCAAACATTTATAACGGCGTGCAAAGGCAACTCTATTTATTTTTGGGCGCGACGCTGATCGCGATTGTGCTGACGAGTTTGTATTTGATTCGGACGAACCGGATTATTTTTGCGAGACTGGCGGCGCTTTCCGAGCAGCGCAGCGAGCTGGCGCAAAAACTAATTTCTACGCAAGAGTCCACACTGCGTCATATTTCGCGCGAGCTGCATGACGAATTCGGCCAGGTGCTGACGGCAATTGGATCGCTGCTGGGCCGTGCGGGAAACCATTTGCCGGAGGGCTCGAAGGTGCGGGAGGAGCTACAGGAGGTACGGGAAATCGCGCAAACGACGCTGGACAATATTCGCAGCCTTTCGCAGGCGCTGCATCCGGTGTTGCTCGAAGAAGCTGGACTGGTCAGTACGCTGGACTGGTATATTCCAACCGTGGAGCGGCAGACAGGGCTAGCGTTGCACTATGAAAAATCCGGGACGGCGTTTCCGCTCGAGGGAGCTGCCAGCGTGCACGTGTACCGCGTGTTGCAAGAAGCATTGAATAATGTGAGCCGGCATTCGGGCGCAAAGGAAGCCTGGGTGCGGCTGAATTTCTTGGAGGATGCGTTGAAGCTGGAAGTGGAGGACCACGGAAAAGGAATTGTCGCGGAGAAAAATGGCCGCGGGATTGGACTGGTAGCCATGCGCGAACGCGCCGAGATCATCGGAGGAACATTGGAACTTCTGCAGCCTGTGAACGGCGGTACCACGGTCCGTCTGCGAATCGAGCGCCAGAAAGTCGAGAGCCATGGGAGCTAAACTGAGAGTTTTGTTGGTGGACGATCACGCACTGGTGCGGCACGGATTCCGGCGCATTCTGGAAGATGACTCGGAGATCGAAGTGGTAGGCGAAGCTAGCAATGGCGAGGAAGCGGTGCGTCTCGCGGCCAAAGAAAAGCCGGCGGTGATTGTGATGGACTGCGCGATGCCGGGGATGAATGGTTTGGAGGCGACGCGGAAAATACTCGAAACGATGCCGAGCGCGGCGATTTTGATGCTGAGCATGCACTCGGAAGACACGCTGGTGCGGCAGGCGCTAGAGGCGGGGGCGCGCGGATACATTTTGAAAAATGCGATAGAGCTCGATTTGGCAAACGCCATCAAGCGCGTGGCCAAGGGCGAAAAAGTTCTGGACCCGCAGGTGGCCCGTCCGGCGGCGCTGAAAGGCGAGCGCGAGGGCGGATTAACGCCGCGGGAGCTCGATGTGCTGCAACGCATCGTAGCGGGAAAATCGAACAAGGAGATTGCCGCGGACCTGAATTTAAGCGCGAATACCGTCTCCGTGCACCGCGCAAACATTATGGATGCGCTGGGGATTCATAAGACGGCGGAGCTGGTGGTGTACGCGATCCGAAACGGCTTGGTGAATCTGCCTTGAATCGGCGCGATTTTTTGTGGAGCGCGTGTGCGGCCGGGATTGGGGCCGGGATTTCTCCGGCACAGATTTTAGCGCAAGCAGGCAATGATCCCGGTTTTCATCTTACGAATGTAACAGCCGCGGCTGGCATTCAGTTTCAACACAACAGCGGGGCGTACGGCGGAAAGCTTTTGCCGGAGACGCTGGGATCGGGCTGCGCGTTCCTGGATTACGACCGCGATGGGTGGCAGGACATTCTATTGGTGAATGGGATGGACTGGCCGGGGCACCAGCGGCAGCGGTCGACGCTGAAACTCTACAGGAACAATCGCAACGGAACATTCAGCGATGTAACGAAGGCCGTAGGGCTGGACGTGGAGCTTTACGGAATGGGAGTCGCCGTCGGCGATTACGACAACGACGGTTTTCCGGACATTTTCATCAGTTGCGTGGGACAGAGCCGGCTGTTTCGCAATACGGGCAAAGGCACGTTCGTGGATGTTACGAAAGCGAGCGGTCTGCTTGGCAGGCAAGGATTCAGCACGTCCGCGCTGTGGTTCGATTACGACCGCGATGGCTTGCTAGATCTTTTTGTTTGCAATTACGTTCGCTGGTCACCGGAGCATGATGTTTTTTGCAGCCTGGATGGAACGCACAAATCCTACTGCACGCCGGAAGCGTATCGTGGGGACACCTGCTGGCTCTTTCACAACCGGGGAAATGGGACGTTCGAGGATGTGACGGCTTCGAGCGGAATATTCGATAGCAGCTCGAAATCGCTGGGCGTGGCGATGTTCGATTACGACCAGGACGGATGGCCGGATTTGCTGGTGGCCAACGACACGCAGCCGAATAAGCTTTACAGGAATTTGCGAAATGGAAAATTCAAGGACGTAGGCGTCGAAGCGGGACTGGCGTTCAGCACCGAGGGGAAAGCCCGAGCGGGTATGGGAGTGGACACGGGAGATTTTGAAAATTCCGGGAAAGCCGGTGTGGCCATCACCAATTTCGATAACGAGATGATCGGGCTGTACCATGCGAGCGGCGCTGGGTCCGCAGGCACGGTGACATACGACGACGTTGCGATGCCCTCTGGATTGGGCGCAGCTTCGCGGAGCACGCTGGGATTTGGATGCGCGTTTTTCGATGCGAACCTGGACGGCTGGCTTGACCTGGCGGTAGTGAATGGGCACATCGACGAGACGGTGAGAAATATTCGTGGCAACGTCGGCTATGCGCAAGCGCCGCAACTTTTCTTGAATCAGCGGGCTGGAAAATTTCGCGACGTGGCACAGGAAGTGGATGGGGGCTTTGCAACGCCGATCGTGGGGCGCGGGCTTGCGTATGGCGACTTCGATCGCGACGGCGACCTGGATTTGCTAATGACGACAAATAACGGGCCTGTGTATTTGTATCGGAACGATCAGACTAGCGGAAATCGCAGCATCCGGTTTCAGCTCGTGGGAACAAAATCAAATCGCGACGCGATCGGAGCGACGGTGCGAATTTTTCCCGGCGCGGGCGGCGGACAAAACCAATCGAGAGTGGTGCGCGGCGGGTCGAGCTACTTGTCGCAATCCGAGCTGCCGGTGACGTTTGGAGTTGGGAAGAGCGAAAAGGTTGAGCGGGTGACGGTGGAGTGGCCGAGCGGACGCAGTGAAGAGTACAAAGATCTGGCCACGGGAAGGGCCTACGAAATCACTGAAAGCAAAGGGGTTGCAAAATAAATAGGGTTCTAATTGTTTTGCAGTATTGCTAGTTGTTTGGGGGCTCGCTATAACACGCGTAACGAATAAATTGCTTCCCACCTTACCGAGATTAGGCGACGTGGAGGCACCCCAAAAGCACCCGTGGCCGGATGCCCGCACAGCATCCGGCCACCATTCTTTTACGGTGAGGAGTTTGCGAAGATGGATCTTCCCCTTTCGGTATAACGCGAAATCTACGTGGAGCGAGGGCGCATGACCTGGATCAAGACAGTTCGAATGGAAGAGGATGAGGGCGTCAAGAAAGCGATTGAGGACGAGCGGAAGCTTTATCCAGCGGAGTATGCGAGCCCCGTGCCAGCGGTTTTTGCGGGAGTAGATCAGAGCATCGTTGGATCGCACTCGTTGTTTCCGGAAGTGCTTTTTCATGCGTTCAGCACGTTTGGCGCTTTGATGTCGCCGGAATTGCCGCTCGCGCGGCGCCAGCATGAAATGATAGCGACGATGGTGTCGGTGACAAACCGGTGCCACTATTGAATCGAATCACACGCAGAGTTTCTGCGTAGGGTGACGTTGAATCAAGAAATGGTAGAGGCGCTAAAGAAGGATTACAAGACGGCGCCGATCAGCGAGCAAGACCGCACAATGCTCGACTACGTAGTGAAATTGACGAAGGATGCCACGAAAGTTTGGCCGGAAGACCACGCAAAGCTCCGGGCCGTGGGATTTGATGATCGCGGGATCTTGCAGATTACGCTGATTGCGTCGTGGTTCAACTACATCAATCGTGTGGCGGATGCGCTGGGCGTGGGCCGCGATGGAAATGCCGTGAAGGAGTAAAGCGGCCGTTGCCGTGCACGGGAATTTCAGAGAGACAAGCGGGATTGTTCGCCAGATGTTTATACTGCGATCGAACGAGTCCTGAAGCGCGCAGCGACGCCGCTTTCCTCGAGCCACTTCCCTGTTGCGGTATCGGTTAAGTCGTGGCGAAGCAGGGCGCGAAGATCGGCTTCGTCATCGACGTCCATCTCCAGCCGCTCGTTGCGCCGCACGATCACTCTAGCGCCGGCTTGTTCGGCTTCGCTGCGGTGTTTCGCAAAACTATTTGGTCCGAAGTGCGAGGGGAAAAGCGTGGGTGGGGTGCGAAGAATCGCGTTCGTGCCGGTGCCATCGCGTGACGGAACCATGACGACGGATGACGCGACGCATTCCGTCAAGAACAGCTCATCGATGTCGCTCGCTTGGACAAGCGGAAGATCCAGCGGCATGCGAAGCAGGGATGTGACTCCGCGCTCCGAGCAGAGACGCGACGCATAATCGACAGAAGCGCTTTCCGAAGTTTGCTGTCCCTCGCGCAGAATTTCCCAACCAAGATTAGCGGAGGTTTCCATCGCAGGTTCGTAATTTGTGATTACGAATATTTTGTTCGCTTGGTGGACGCCGCGGATGGCGAGGATGGTGTCGGCTAGCATGGCTTGCGCCAAGCCAAAGCGCTCGTCCGGCGTTAGGATGGCCGCGAGCCGCTGCTTCGCATTTCGCAGATCTTTGATGGGCAGGAGGAGAGCGCGGAACCCAGGCTGCGGGTTTGAGCTTTGTTTCGGCAGGCGTTGCGAAGGATGTGATCGCCCTGCAGTTTCCATCATTGGCCCATCAGGTTGCGTGGTATCGTTTGCTCTCGTCCGTCTTCCGAGCGCGCGAAAAGCTAAGTTATCGTACCAGAGGCGGCGGGAAACAGCCGTTGCGGTGAGCGAATTCGCGTTGGGGAGAAGAGCGCAGAACATAAGCTGGACGGAGCCATTTTACGATGAGCAGAAAAATCGGGATTCTCGGAGGCACGGGGCCGGAGGGATCGGGGCTGGCGTATCGGTGGGCGCGAGCGGGCGAAGAGGTTGTGATTGGTTCGCGTGACGCGCAGCGTGCGGAGGAGATGGCCGCGCAACTGCGGGCGCGTATTGGCGGCTCGGCGAACATAAAAGGAGCGGACAACGCTGCGACTGCTTCGCAGTGCGATGTCGTGGTGCTGACAGTTCCATTTTCGGGATGCGCGGCGCTTTTGAAACAGTTAAAAGGTGTATGGAAGCCGGGGACGGTGGTGATCGATACGACGGTGCCGCTGGCGGCTACGGTGGGCGGAGCGGCGACGCGAATGATCGGGGTGTGGCAAGGGTCGGCGGCGGAGCAGACGAAAGAGTTGCTACCTGCCGGGATCAGCGTGGCGGCGGCGTTTCAGAATCTTGGCGCGGAGTTGCTCTTGAAGGAAGAGGATGTCGATTGCGACATTCTGGTTTGCAGCGATGATGAGAAAGCGAAGCAAATCACTTCCGAGTTGGCTGGGAAAATTCCAGGTGCGCGCGCGCTGAATGGCGGAAAGCTGGAAAATGCGCGGATCGTGGAATCACTGACAGCGCTGCTGATTGGAATCAACATGCGCTATAAAGTGCACAGCGCGGGAATTCGTTTTACGGGCTTGCCGATCGAGCCGGCGGGAAAAAAGAGCTAAGGCTTCAACACGATCGGAGGATTCACGCGTACCGGAGGGTGGCTGCCGGTTGAGCTCGATGGCGAGAGTTGCAAGGGCATGGCCGGATCGCCAAAGAAGATCCATGTACGGCGGACATCGCTGTCGGTGACACCGGATTTCGCATGAACAATCGCAGCGGCGATGGACGTCGATGGACTGGTCTTGAGAATTTGGAGAAGAGCCTGGTTCATGGAAGCCTGAGGCGGCTGATTCGTGAATCCGGAGGAAGCCCAGACGGCCACGGCGCCGCCATTGGGAGCGAGCAACAGCGTTTCCGCCAGGCTGGTGGAGTAGACGTCCTGGAAGAAGCCGTTTAGGCAATCCATGAGCAGATAGACAGACAATTGATCGCCATTCGTGAGGGTGGCGCCCGAAGTATCATCCAGAAAATCGGCGAACGACCATTGTTCGACCGAGCCGTGGCCCGAGTAGTTGACCAGCAGCGGGCCGCTGTTGAGCGCAGAGTAAATCTGTTGCGTGACGACGGTAGGATCCATTCCATCGGCAAAAATTTCCGTGGGCTGGAGCGACGACGGTAGATCCGTGGCCGCGAACTTGGTGGCCGTTGTGAAATCTGAGCCTATGTTCTGGTCCGCAACAAGCAGAGCTTGCTGGATGCCTGATCCGCCGCCTGCAAGACCTTTCTCGTAATTCACGATCTTGGAAACCACCAGCGTGGCGTCGGAAGCGGTGCGGACAGGAAGGCGGCCCGTTGCGATCGTCTCGAAACCAGTTTGCTGGAAGTCGCTGAACCAATCGTCGGAAGCGGTCTTGAAAGCAGCTGTCTCGATGATGCGCGTGGGGACGAAATCGAAATCGCCCATGCCAAGATAATTGCGCGGGTCCAAGGAAGCGTCGCCGACAAGCAATAGATATTGCGGCTTCATGATCCATTTAGATTGAGCAGTTTGCAGGAAATCGCGAATGGCGAAGGGGCTGCGTTCGCCGTAGTTGAAAGCGTCGAAGACTTCGTCGATGGTGACGACCTTGACCGACAAGCCGCGAGATTGGTGCAGGCTGACGAGCGGGCCGAGCGCGGACTGAAAATCAGGATGCGTGATGATCACCATCTGGCTGCCAAAGGCTTGCGCGGCAAGCGTGGCAGGCGTGTGGAAAGCGAGGCTCGATGGCGGGGCAATCTGATCGTCGGAGAAGACGAGGATAGTGTGTTCCTGTCCAGCAGCAGGCGGCAGGGCTAGCGTGATGTCGTAGGCCGCGTTGTCCTGCTCCACGGAGCCGGACAGCTGGGAAATAGCGAGCGGATTGGTTATGTCAAAAACCTGAATCTGTTGGTTGGTGAAGCCGGTTATGTGAAGAGTGCTGCCGGCAGGAGCTGTGGCTTTGAGCCAATTGGAGTCAGCCGCGTAGGTGTGCGGATAGTGCAGGGCGATGGACTGCACGGTGCTCACGTCGTTGTCGCCTTGCAGAGCCGTCAGCGTGATGGTATTGACGCCATCCTGGAGCAGGTTGCGATCGATCGGGAAGGTGTTGGTCACGTTCGCGAGATTCGCGAAATCCATTTCGCCGATGGACGCGCCGTTGAACATGACGGAAACGCTGTGGGCCTGCTGGTCAGTGGCACCTTGCAGCGTTATATCGACTGTGATTTGCATGCTGGAATTCGGATCGGCGTTGGTGACGGTGAGCTGCTGGTCTACAGGCTCTGAGGTGACGGCGGCGCCGAAGAAGTTATCGTTATTTTCGCCGTTGAGCAGAGTCGCAAAATAGGTGGTGCGCTGCTGCAGCACAACGGTGAAGGGGAAGCTTTCCGGTTGGGACAGCCCGGGCGTCACGGCGGGGATGGGTGCGATGCGCATACCTGCATTTGATCCGCGAATGAGCCAGTAAACGCGCGTGCCGGAGTAGGGCGTGTCGATGCCCGTCCCGTAGAACTCAATGCTGTCGTTGGGGCCGAGTGCGCCGGATTGGCTGCCCAGGATCAACATGGGTTGCTGGATGCCTTCGGCGTAGAGCTGAAGAGTCCGCGCGTCGGCGTTAGGATCAAGCCCGGCGGCGACGAGCTGCGCTTTCGAGACTTGGTACCAGCCTTCGTTTTGGACGGAGATTTTTACGGCTGCGTCTCCATCAAGAGACATGGGCACATGGCCGGGCACCGGCACGGGATGTATGGGCCGCGGAGTGATTGGCCTGCGCGAGAAGATAACGGCGGGCTGCACCGTTGCGCGATTCAATTGCGTCAAGAGAAGCGGCTGTGCGACCGCGCCGGACCTTGGCGCCGCCGAAACATCCATGGAAACAGGGCCGTGCGTCATGCGCGTGCCGTTGAGATCGACGTCTTCCAATTCGTAGCTCGACTGCGACGTGCCGTTTGGATCGAACCACTGGTAAGTCTTGGCGGCATGCTGCGGGCGTCCTCCGCGAATCAAAAGCGCGGAGCCGGCAATGATCGAAGGATTCAAACGCTGGCGGCCAGGGCCGTCCAAACGGTAAACGTTGAAGCCGAGGTTGCGGATTTCTTCGCGGGTCTTCCATTCCAGTAGCACGCCGCCGCCCTGCCGAGGCAATGCGCGGAAAGACGCCAACTGAACCGCAGTCGGCGCCGCGATGGTGGAAACGACGGATGCCGTATTGTTCGCGAGATTCGGATCTCCGGTGGTTGCGGAAACCGTTGCGGTGTTGGTGGAAAGCGTCGAAGAGCTAAACGTGTTGGCGGTGGCGTTGATGGTGATGAGGACGAGCCCACCGACGCTGACAGTGCCAACGGAGCAACTGACCGTGGTTGTGGATGTTGTGTACGTGCAGGTGCCCTGAGTGGTGGAGACTGAAATAAAGGTAACTTCTCCAGGGATCGGATCGGTGACTGTGACGCCCTGCGCCGCGGCAGGCCCGTTGTTGGTGACTTGAATGGTGTACTGCAGGTTCGTGCCCTGATCGACAGGATCAGGGTTAGCGGTTTTCGTGATGGCGACATCGGCCTGGGTCGGCGAAGCGACGGTCACACTTGTTGTTGCCGAATTATTTCCGCAATTCGGATCGCTGGACGACGAGCATGGAACATTGATATTGGCCGTGTTTGTAATCGTCGTGCCCGGCGTGTCGCCCAGACTCGCTTTGACGACCAGCGGGAAGCTGACCGGCGTGACCGTGTTGACGGGGAGCGAGCTAATCGTGCAGGTGATCGTCCCGCCAGAACTGCCGACGGTGGGAAGCGTGCCGCAGCTCCAGCCAGTGGGGACTGTGAAAGAAACAAAGGATGTGCCTGTGGGAATCACATCGGTGAATGTGGCTGTACCTGAAGCAGCCGGACCGTTGTTGGTGACGGTTTGTGTGTAGGTGATGTTATTACCATCGGTCACGGGATTTGGCGTTTCGGTGCTGGTCACACTCAAATCGGATTGACCCGCGGTCGCAACAACATCGGTGGCCGTCGCGGTGTTGTTGTTGGGATTCGGGTCCGTGGTCGTGGAAGAAACATTCGCGGTATCCGTGACGACTATGCCGGAAGCGGTGCCCGAGGCTACTGTCACCACCACGGCGAATGATGTGGACGCGCCCGCGGCAACGGTGGGATTCGAGCAAGTAAGCGTGCCGCTGACGACAGAGCAGGTCCAACCGGTCGCCGGCGATGGCGTGACGGAAACAAAAGTCGTGTTTGCGGGAATGGCTTCGCTGAAGGCAACTGTGCTGGCGGCAGCCGCGCCATTATTCGCCACCACAACCGTATAAGTAATGTTGTTTCCTGCGATCACCGGGTTGGGCGAAGCCGTATTCGTGATGGAGAGATCGGCTGTCGTGCTCAAACCAACCGTGGTTTGAACCGTTGCAGAATTGTTCGCAAGATTCGGGTCGCTGTTTCCCGCGGTCACATTATCGACGTCGGTCACCACCGTGCCGGAGGCGACGCCGGTGTTTACGGCAACTCCGACAGTGAAGGTGGTGGAAGCTGCCTTGGCAACATCCGGATTGGTGCACGAGATTGTTCCCGTGCCACCGATGCTGGGTGCCGCGCAGGTCCATCCGGAGCCGCTGGGAAAGCTCAAGGACTGAAATGTTGTATTGGCAGGAATTGTCTCGCTAAAAACAGCATTCAGGGCATCGAACGGGCCGTTGTTGGTAACGGCCTGTGAGTAAGTGATGACATTGCCCGGTCCGGGTCCCGCAAGAACTGGGTTCGGTGTGCCGGTGTTCGTGACGGCAAGGTCCGCGCCAGCGCAATAGGAGCCGGACTGGACGCCGGGCGTCTGCGTGATCGTCAATCCGGTATTCAGGACGCCAGCTTGGCCGGGAGTTGCGCCGTAGGGATCGTTGGCCAGCGTGGACCAACCAGGGATACCTGCAGCTACATTCGCGGAACCGGGAGCGGAAGTCGCGAGAATAACGCCACCGCCACCTCCACCGCCAGCGCCATGGCGATTACCTGGAAATGTGCCGGGAGTTTGCTCCGGCCAAGTGTTGCCACCGCTGCCTCCGGCCGCGCTGGCCGTAAGATTGGTCAGGGAACCGCTGTTTGAGAAAACGATTATCGTGCCACCAGCGCCGCCTCCGCCTCCGCCGTCATTTTCAGGATCGAGAGCCGTTTGGCCGTTTGCCGAAAGTGTACCAGCGCCAACAATGGAGCCAGCGTGAACAATGATGATGCCGCCGCCAGCGCCGCCGCTGCTGTAGACGCCGGTGCAGTTCAGGCCGCAGTCGGCATTGCCGGTGTCTGAAGCGGGATCCCAATAAGAGCCGTTGTTGGTGGTGCCACCGCCTCCGCCACCGCCCATGATAAGAGCGCTCGTGGTTACCGGGAAGGGCGCGCCGCCATAGCCACCTACGAGGCCGGCGGTATTCCAGCCGAATCCACCCAAGCCGCCTTGGCCACCATTTCCTGCACCGCCGCCGCCAGAGTTTTGGTCGTTAGCTGCTGGATCCGCGTCGGTTGCGCCGCCACCAGCATTGCCGGGAGCGCCGCGGGCAAAACTGCCATTCGGATAGCCTTCGACAACCGCTTGTGCCGTGCTGCTCGCCGTCAAGGCGTGCGTAATCGCCGCGATGGAAGGCGCGACCCAGTGCGGGGTCCCTGCAATGCCTTCGCCCTTGCCGCCGCCCGCACCGCCACCGGTGGGAGGGTCACCGGCGGTCAGGTTAGGTAAGGCGGTGGGCGAGGCGTCTACGGTATCGGTGCTAGCAAAACCGGCGATGCCACGTTCGATGATGCCTGCGCCGCCGCGGAACCCGAGGCCATCGAGAACAACCGAGCCACCATTTAAGGTGAGTTGAGAAGAGACATCGAGCGCGAGGACGCCCCCCGTTGTTCCGTTCCAAGGCAAGGCTGAGAGATTGGCAGTCGGGCTCAATGTTGCAGAGGCATATTGTGGAACGCGAATTATCTGGAAAGTCTGAATCCCGCGAGTGGCTGTCGCGGCAGCGCTGGTGTAGCTATTCAACAAGCCGTTGTTGGCGCCAGTGCCGATGAAGGTCAATGTTCCGCCGGCGCTGGCTGTGACAGAGGTGGGGCTGGTCGCAGTGACAAATTCAAAGACGCCGGTGGCGCCGAGGCTGGTCGATCCAAAGGGGTCTCCGGGAATGCCATCGCCATAGGAAGTTGTATTCGTGGAATTGATCTGCGCGTCCTGCATTTGAATGATGAGCACGAGGTCGCCGGCACTGATGTTTGTCTGGGCGCCGTTAGTGGCAGCCGGGCCGAGGACGATGGAGTTTGTGCCGGCGGCAGCGGTGCCGGCGGCAGACGGCGGATAGTAGGCGTTGACCACGCCAGAGAGAGAGCCGGGAGCACCGTCATTGCCGGGAGTGGCACATACGAGAGGCTGGACGACCGTCAGGATCGTAACTGTGTTATTGCTGCTGACGGGATCGGTGCTGGTGGAGGAAACGGCGGCGGTGTTGGAAAGCGTCATCGGTGTAGCTGGTGTGGTCCCACTAATCGTGACAGTAATCGGCAGCGCAAGAGGATAGGCAACCGCGCCGATGCTGCACGTTACGGTGAACGGGGCCGTAGTGGTGTTGACAGTGCACGTGCCCTGAGTGCTTGAAGCCGTGACATTGCTCAAAGCGCTGGTCTGACTGGGGGCCGTGCCGATCGCGGGCAAAGTGTCGGTGAGCGTGACTCCCGCGCCGGGAGCCAAGCCAAGATTGCTGATCTGAATGGTGTACGTCAGCGAAGAGGAGATGAACGTAGGCGTGGGAAGCGCGGTCGTGGAGATGGCGATGTCGGCATCCGCACTGATTTCGACGAGCACAGAAGTGAATGTGCCGTTGTTCGAAGAATTGCCATCGGTGGTTTGTGAGGTAACGTCCGCCTGGTTGGTGATGACTGTGCCTGCGGCGGTTGCGGCGTTGACTTTCACCATGTAGGTGAAAGCGGCCGTAGTGGTGTTGGCCGCCATGACGGCGCCGTCGGTGCAGATCAGCTGCCCGGTGCCTCCCGCGGCGGGAAGCGTACCGCAAGTCCATCCAGTCGGAGGCGTCATGGATACGAAAGTGGTGTTGACCGGAGTCTGCTGATAGATCACAGCACCGGTGGCACCGTTCGGGCCATTGTTGGTAACTGTCTCGGTGTAAGTGATGGTTGCACCTGGCGCGATGGCCGTCGCAGAAGCAACCTGTGTCATCGAAAGATCAGCGCCTTGCACTTGGACGGAAGAGGTCGCCGTATTGTTGGCAAGATTTGGATCGGTTCCGGTTTCACTTACGGTGACAGAGTTGGTGATCGTCGAGCCAACGACAGCTTCGGGACTGACTGAGACGACGACGCTAAAATTTACCGAGGAAGAGCCGGCGAAAGTTCCCGCAGCGGCGCAAACGATCGAGCCAGTAGCGCCAACTGCCGGTGTGGTTCCGCAAGTCCATCCTGCAGGCGGAGTCACAGACTGAAAGAGCGTGTGGGCCGGTGTGCTTTGCGTAAGAGTAGCCCCGGCTGCCGCGACCGTCGCGGTGTTGTTTGTGACGGTCTCGGTGTAAGTGATGTTTGCGCCCGTCGCGACGGGATTGGGCGTCACTGTTTCGGTTACGGAGAGATCGGCGTCCTGCACCGTTGTGCCGATCGTAGCGGTGTTATTGGCGGGGACGGGATCGGTTCCCGTTTCGCTGACCGTTACGGAATTAGTGATGACTGTGCCCGCTGCAACAGCGGAATTAACGTTAACCACCACTGGGAAGATCGCGGATGTGCCGCCCGCGAAGGTGCCTGTAGCAGTGCACACGATGGAGCCTGTACCACCGACGGCAGGCTGCGTTCCGCAGGTCCAGCCTGCCGGGGGCGTGACGGACTGGAACGTTGTGTTGGCCGGAGTGGTCTGAGTCAGCGTCGCACCAGCAGCAGCGGCCGTGCTGTTATTGTTCACGGTTTCCGTGTAAGTGATGGCCGCGGCAGGCGCAACGGGATTGGGTGACACCGTCTCGGTTACGGAGAGATCCGGCGTTTGTACCGTGACGTTCGTTGTCGCCGTGTTGTTTGCTGGCGTTGGGTCCGTTCCAGTCTCGCTGACCGTTACGGAATTAGTGATCGTCGATCCGGATGCGACGGCGGCATTTACCGCTACGACGATGCTGAAATTGACGGAAGCGGAAACCGCAAAGGTTCCCGTCGCTGTACAGACAATGGAGCCCGTACCTCCAACCGCCGGTTGCGTTCCGCAAGTCCACCCCGCAGGCGGCGTGACGGATTGAAAAGTGGTTCCAGTCGGCGTGGTCTGTGTGAGCGTGGCGCCAATCGCAGCTATGGTCGTGCTGTTGTTCTTGACGGTCTCGGTATAGGTGATACTCGCGCCTGGAGCAACCGTCGTCGGGGCTGCGGTCTCAGTGACGGAGAGATCAGGAATCGAAACGGTCGTCGTCGTTGTGGCGGTGTTGTTGCCGGGAGTTGGGTCCGTTCCTGTTTCGGCAACGGTTACCGTATCGGAGATGGTCGAGCCTGAAGCTACTGCCGAATTCATCTGCACGACTACAGAGAAAATGGAAGATGCGCTCGGTGCAAACGTGCCCGTTACTGAACAAGTGATCGCGCCAGTGCCACCGACGGCTGGAAGAGTTCCACAAGTCCAGCCGGTGGGAATGGTGATGGACTGGTAGGTCGTGTTCGTGGGGATCGTTTCTGAAAGAGTAACGCCGACGGCGGCGATGGTGGTGCTGTTGTTCGAGACGGTTTGCGTGTAGGTGATATTGGAGGCCACGTCCACAGGATCAGGGGCGTCTGTATTCGTTACGCCAACGTTTGGAGTCTGAGCCGTAGCTGTCGCGGTGGCGTTCACGGAGGTTGTGTTGGCGCCCTTGGCAGTGACGGTGTCCGTGATCGTGGTGCCATTCGCAGTCGCCGCGTTCACCGTGACGACGACTGTAAAGGTAGTCGTGCCTCTGGCGGCGTAGCTACCAGCGCTGTTATCCGTGCAGGTGATTACGCCGGCAGCGTTCACGCAGCCCCAGGTGTCTGTGCCTGTGGCATTCGCAGAGACAAAGGTGGTGTTCGCCGGTAGATTCTGGGTGACGGTCAAAGGATGCGTAACGGCGTTGCCAAAGCTCGTGTTGGTTAGGACCTGCGTGTACGTGATGGTCCCGCCTGGAGAAACGGTCGTGGGCGCCGCAACATCCGTGATCGTCAGCGCCTGACCGGCTGCAGGAGACGCGCCCAGCAGCGTGGCGAATAAAATCGCCATGCCGATAAGCACGGAAGCGGAAGCAAATCTCGTGGCGCGGAGCGCGGTTGCCTGAACGAAACGATGGATGAAACTTCTGCAGGCGTGCGCGTATCTTTGACCGGGGAAAGCAAGCGACCACTTTCGGCCATTGCGTTCAACGGTTATCACTTTTCCAAAGACGCGATGGATGGCAGCGTCAACGTCCTGCCCGGCGTCGGCACGAGTGATGATTTCGCCGGTGTGTCCATCCGTGAAGGAAACGCGATGCACGCGGAAGCCGTCCTTACCGCAAGTCAGCGCCACATCCCCGCGGCGCAGTTCCTGCTGTTCGATCGGCGCGATGGTGACCGCGTCCTCGTTAAGGATATTAGGCCGCATGCTGAGGCCGTTTGCGCGGAAACGCACCTTTGCTCCGCGATGCAGAAGAGCGTCGCAGAGGGCCGCGAATTGCTCGGAGTTCCGCCTTACGATGGGCTTACGCTCCCGCACGGCAGATGGCCTCCACGGCGGATTCATCGGGAACAAACTGAAAAATGGAGCAAGGAACTTCGCGGGCGACGCGATCCAAGAAATCGAGTGTGAACTGAATGCCGTCCGCGGAATGGTGCGTCACGAAGCTGCGGGTAAAGAGCTCTGCTGCGGCTCGGCCCGCCGCTAGCGGGAACTGCTCGTTGCTGCTTCCATGCTCCAGCAAATAGATCCCGGAGAGCGGGGCGCAATCCGGCGAAGCGATGCCTGCGTCGCCATGCCAGGGCGTGCCGTGCATCCAGATTTGGCCGTCCTGTACGCGCAGGATGATGCGATCGTCGCTGAGGATGCGCACGCCAGGGCGATCGATCCACAAGCGGGCGGTCGTGCTTTTCCCGGCACCGGAATGCCCGAGGAAGAGATGACCGCGTCCGTTTTCATCCGAAATTCCAACTGCGTGCACTTCCACGCCTTCGCCGCGTGAGAGTCGGTGAATCATCAGCAGTTCGTCGAGCGGATACTCGAGAGGATAGACGGGCCGATCCGTGTCAAAGTAGCGCCGTGAGAGGAGCACGCGCCCGGAACGAAATTCGGAATCGAGCCATGCTTCTTTGTACGGAGTCATGCCCAACATCGGTGCAAGAAAGCTGAAGCGATATCCGCTTGGCTCGGCGAAGAGCGACCACAACCCGCCAGAATGAAACAACAGAGTGGAGTTTGGCACTCTGAGTGAGTCGGCCCAGGAGACCTGTAAGTTCACATCGCAAGAAACGGCCTCGACTGCGAAAGCAGCAAGCTCCCGTTCCGGAGTCAGAAGCAGAGCACCCTCGGCCTCCAGGCCGAACGTGATTCCGCCTATCCGATACGAAAGCTTGGTCGCACTCGGGAAGGATGGTCTGTCGAAACCCTTCAATTGCGAAAGCTCCTTTTGTGATGGCGGCATTTGAAGTCTCCGGCCTCTCACGAACCCGGCGTCCTGCATGCGCCGAGAAGAGATCTGCACGACGTCGCGACCGGTCCGGCCGCACCAGTAACCTTGCAATGGCCGAGTACAGCCTCTTCAGGCCGCAGGCTTACGCGGATGACCTTGGGCGGCTCGTAGGCGGCCTTTGTGTCCTGCTTCAGTGACTGCAAGTCTTGCTCGTCGTTCATGGTCTTTCTTCGTTCATCCGAGTGTCGTAGCGTGGGAGTTGCATCCGCCGCTGCGGCATCCACTCGTGGGTTGCAGAATATTCAAGACAGGCGAAGTGGGCTTGCCTTGCAGCCAAATCCTTGTATCTGGTGCGAAATTCTTCAGTCGTTCCGCGGCGGCTAACAGTTCTGCGCGATGCTCGCCGCCTTCGCAGCAATCGCAATCGCCGTGTTCCGGAACTTCATGGCCAAACGCGTATGCCCGCAAATGGGCTACCTGGCAGAGGAATGAAACGGGAGACTCGGGGTCTCCGTTCTCCAGCTCGCCGTTTGCCGGGCACATGCTGCAAAGAGATTGAATCTGGCAGCGGTCGCAAATCGACGGGCGCGTGCGAGGTTGGTTCCGAATCTCGCGTAGCGGTCCTTCCCAGCCTTCCAGGAAACTGCCTTCTCGAATGTTGTAGCCTTGCTGGTGCGAGATTACGCAGATGCTCATCTTTCCGTAAGGATCGATGGCGCAGCCGCCCATGCCTCCTCCGCAGAAATATCTTTGTCCGAGCTCCGCTTCGGCCTTCATTGGCGCGCTCAGATCCTGCTCGGCCATGCGCTTGTAGTCTGCTTTGCGCTTCGGCTCGGCAAAATCGAGCTCAACGGCCTGCTCCGGGGAGAGCCGGACGGCAAGCGGGCTCTGCGAGCAATCGATGCGCGGGTTGATCGCGGAATCAAACTTGAACTCAACTCCAAACTCTTCTTCGGCAAGCCGCTTCATCTCGAAAACTTCGTGCCGGTTAATAGTCGTGGGGACCGTCTTGAGCTTGAGGGGAAGTTTCCGCTCGAGGAGAAGCCGTATGCCTCTCATGCAGCGATCATAAGAGCCGGGAATCTGGGTCAGCGCTTCGTAAGTCTCGCGGGTCGCACCGTAGAGAGTAATTTCGATGGCAAAGGGCCGGTATTCGGCGAGGTGATCGGCGATGCGTTCGTTGATCATCGTTCCGTTCGTGAAGAGCGTAATCAGGAAGCCGCGCTTCTTGGCTTCCGTGTAGATCTCAAGAAAATCCTTGCGCGCGAAAATCTCGCCGCCCGTATAGAGCAGCCACAGGCAGCCAGCCTCAACGAGCTCATCGAGGAGATGACAATGCTCTTCAAACGTGAGTTCCGCGGCGCGGGCCGCGTGGTCGCTCATCGGCAGGTTGTTGTAGCAATGGAGGCAATCGAGAGGGCAGCGGCGGGTGACCTCGATGGACACCTCAAGCGGCGCTCGTTTCCCTTGGAAACGCTCGTGAACCAAACCCGTCAACTCGCTGTATGCTGCCGTTTGCACGTCTGACCGTTCACTTTCTAAGCTATAATCTAGTACTCTCAGTACCTTCCTAAAATGAGAACAACCCACACTTCAAGCGTCGTGCCTTGGTGAAGGCAAGCCGAGAAGGAGGGGACTAGCTAAACCGCGCGAACCAAGCCAATTTCCTGGAGTTCAGACAGATAGCTCTGAACGTCTGCAAATGCCTGTTTCGCATCCACTTCGTAGTGCGTGGCAACCCAATCCGCCAATTCGTCAACGGAATGACCCTGTTCGAGCAGGCGCCACAAGCTTCGACCGACCGGATTAAAGGTGTAGACGGAATCGAGATCCCCCACACCACGGCAAATGGGTACAACAATCGTTTCACCCGCGACTTCGCGGGAGACGATAGCCGTGTTCCAAGTGTGGCGGACCGGTGTCGTATTTAACCCAGAGGTTAAATACTCAGACCCTGGAAGCTCTGAAAGAGGCCTTGACATGCTTCTAGTGTCCGAAATGAAACAGGGGATGTCACGTTTTGGGAAGGACAGTGTTCCGTACTAGTACCCTCATGGTACGGAGTACCTAACGTGTACATCGCATTACTAAGAGGCTTCTCTACTATAGTTTACTGGTGAGGGAGAGTATCGAGGACGCCGATTGTTACGGGTCTCTAAGCTAGGGTTCCCACAATGGAACAGCCCTGCCAATGAGAGTGGAACCGCAGACCAGTTTCTCACGTCCAAGCACTTCACGAGCTCAAAAACTCCCTGTGAGTCGCAAAGCGAAGTGCGAGGTTGGTAGCGCTAACGGGATTCGAACCCGTGTTACCGCCGTGAGAGGGCGGTGTCCTAGACCCCTAGACGATAGCGCCGGAGAGCCTTGATTGTAAGCAGTTGGCTTCGTTACAGAGCAGCCAGCGCTGTCATTTTCGCATGGTCCACTGGCTTGAGCAAGCAATGGTCCTTGATTCTCCTGCGCTGCCCGGCCCGAGCGATCACCTTCAGAAGCTAGTAAAACTTCTTGAGGCCCAGAGATTCCAGCAAGACAAGAGCTACAAACTGTGTTCCATAAATAAGGTACCGGCGCCAGAGACGCGCTGGCTCACGCGACAAACGGAAAAGCCATTCCAGTCCATGCTCGCGCATCCACAGCGGTGCTTGCGCGACTCTTCCAGCATGAAAGTCAAATGCGGCGCCAACACCCACCAGGACGGGCGCTTTGAGCCGGCCCCGGTGCTCGGACATCCAGCGTTCTTGCTTAGGCGCCCCGAGGCCGACCCAAACAACATCCGCGTGGGCGCTGTTGATCATGGAAACTACTTCTTCGTCCTCTTGTTGCGTCAGCGGTCGGAATGGCGGGCAGCATGCCCCGGCAATCTGCAAACCCGGGAAACGAGCGGATAAGCGGATGGAGAGATCCTCGGCGACTCCCGGGGCGCCGCCATAAAAGAAATGGCGGTAGCCTTTCGCGGGGGATTCTTTGCAGAAGCGTTCCATCAACTCCGGGCCATAGACTCTCCTCCGCAGCGCAAGCCCTTTTCGCCGGCCTAGCCACACAAGTGGAAATCCGTCGGGAACGACCAGATCCGCGTCCAGCAAGATCTTCTTGAAACATACCGCGTGTTGCGCGTGCATCAAGCTGTGCATATCCGTAACGGCAATGTAACGGCACGCGTCACGCCGTCTAATCCATTCTTCCATGCGCGACACTACTTCCGGGATTTGCACCGCGTCCACTCGCACGCCTAATACTTCGTAGGATGAGGCACTGCGTTTCGTTGCGTGCGCCATAGGATTAAGCTCGTTCAGTGGTCCCCTCACAGCGCAATGTTTTCCTGTAATCAGGGCCCCGCCGAAAACAGAGCCTCAGAACTATATTTTGCGCTGCGACATAATTTTGAAATTGAGCATGGCCCGTAGCCAGCGATTCCCCCACAACATCGGCTTTGTCCTGCCGACGGGATAGTGTTCCAAATTGACCACGAAGCCCTGCTGCTCCAAAGTCTCAACAATCAAACGGTCGTCAAGACCGGTGCGCGCATGGTATTCGGCCAGATCACCCGGGCTCGCAACCGCCCGGCTGTGCGTGGGATTAGGGCTAAGACGAAATTTTCGAACGCGGCGAAAGATGCCAGGGAGCAGATCTTTGCGATCGCGCATAGCCTTTGCCAGAATCGTGTCCACGTTATAAAAGCAAGTTGCTAGGAAGCGGGAAGACGGGCGCACTGGATCGAAATTCGAATAAAAAAAACCGCCTGGCCGAACATTCATGGCAACTTCTTTGATTACCGCAACAGGGGAATAGAGGTGGTGGAGCACGGAGCTAAAGCTAATCACACTAAAGGAATGATGGTTGCAGGAGAGGAAATTCTCGATGGAATCGTTCACGAACTCCGCGCTGAACCCTTCGGCTTTAACTTTGGCCTTCGAGAGTCGCAGCATGTCCGGAGATACATCGACCACGGTGACTTTCCATCCGCGCTTCAACATCTTGAGAGTTAGATTCCCGCTTCCACCTCCACAATCGAGGCAGTGAATGTCTTCCGAGGGCAGTTGTGCCTGCATCTTGTCCAGATCCGCGTCCAGCATTTGCTGGTAATATTTTCCCGATGCGCAAGACTCGTATTGGTCGTACTTCCCTGCGATCTCTCTATAGAAGGCGATGTTGGCGGAAATAACTTCGTCTCGGATTGGCTCGGCGTTTTGCATCTCAAGACGGCCTTTCCATAGCTCGGTGGTAAAGGCTCATCAAGTTTTCCAGCCCGCGTGCCGCAGTGTACTTTGCCTCGTATTCGGCGCGCGCTTCGCGTCCCATGATTCGCATTTGTTCCGGATGCGTCCACGCCCACTCTACCTTTGCGGCCAAATCCACGTCATCCCCCGCGGAAAAATGGAGGCCTGTCTTTCCATCGGCCACGATCTCGGCCATTGACCCCAGGCGCGAACTTATCACTGGGACTCCGCAGGCAAATGCTTCCGCCAAAGCCAGTGGAAAGTTCTCGTAGCACAGGCTTGGGAGCACGAGGAATCTTGCTTCGTGGAATAGACCGGCGATCGCCTGGGAATCTACTTGGCCCAATAGATCCACTTCTAGGAGTCCCTTGGCGGCAATTTCCCGGCCCAATTCGTCTTTCAACCGGCCGGCGCCAGCAATCTTCAAAGGAATGGCTCGGCGCAGTCGCGGCCAGCTTCTCAGCAGGACTTGCGGCCCTTTTTCTTCCGAAAGACGTCCTACATACAATGCATACTCGCCGGGCTTCTTCTTGGATCCGGGATCGCGTGTGATGAAATTTGGTTTCACAACGATGCGTTCCGCCGGAAGCCCGCCTTCCACGAATTTTCTGCGAGCAAACTCCGTAAGTGCGACGTAAACTTTCACCTTTTGCCGCCACGTCCCGATCGCTCGGTGCACTGCGACCATCGCCGCTACAGCCGCCGTTGCCGCCCTGCTGTCGCGGTAACATGCATGCACCAACCCGGGCCAAGGCACGCTCCTTCCCAGGCACGATTCACAAACCTTTCCCTCGCGCAGGAGTGTGGCGCTCGGGCACAGTAGCCGGTAATTGTGCAGCGTTTGAACTACCGGCACCTTTGCTGCTACGCAGGCGTAGTACGCGGCGGGCGAAATCAGCGGAAGTGTGTTATGAAAATGCGCCGCGTCCGGCTTCTCCTTAGCGATCAGCGCCGAGAGCTCGCGATGCGAGCGCGAGGCCCACACCGTCTGCATGCCCGCTTTCAGTGATACCAATCCGCGGCGGTCCTGCAATTCATCGTTAGTTCGCTTGTACCGCACCACCGTGTGACCGTTTTCCACTAACAGTCGCTCCTCCGCATCTACCACGGCGTCTTCTCCGCCTCGCTGCTGATACTCGTTATGAATCACCAAAACCTTCACTCCCGTTTTACCGTTATTCCCTGTAGCGCCTATTGCGTCACTATGTCCGCCGCCTCTGTTGTTCGGCCCGAAAGGCGGAGAGAGCGGGCACTGGTTGTCCGTGGAACTCACCAAGGATGTCCACCGATCTTGCGCCTGCTGTAGCGGCTCGCAGGCACGTGGGGCTGCTGGAAGATTCGCAGACAGCAAACATCGTGTTCCGGTAGCGCCGTGGCAGAACCCAACGCATGCCCATCCACAAATGCGCGAATAGACGATACGTTCGTGAGGGCGTAATTTCGGGAGCCAAGTCATCCACGAAGTCAAACTTCACGATGCGCAATCCACATCGTCCGGCAAGTGAATATAAGGTCTGAGGGCAGAACCACAAAACGTGTTCGGTATTGAAGGCGCGGTTAAAATTCTTCAAGTACATCAGTCCGAGCATCGCGCAAAATGCGTTTGGCGTTGTAAGGATGATGCGGCCTCCAGGTTTCAAGGCTTTGCGGCAGCCTTCCAGACATTCGCCGGGATTCTGGAGGTGTTCTATCAGCTCTCCCACAACGATCGTGTCGAAGCAGGAATCGTAAGTTAGGGCATGGGCGTCTCCCAAGACCGCATCAAACCCCATCTCGCGCATGCGGTCCACGTTGCTTGCGTCGTTATCGAGTCCAACGATATGGGCATCGGGAAAGCGTTCGGTGAGGCGAACATGGAGCCAATGGGCTTTTTCCTGTGGCTTGGCAGGCAAAGAATGGCCAACACAACCCAGATTTAAAACGTCCGGGCCCCGGACCACAGAAAGAATCGTCTCTATCCGTTCTAGGTTCACCGTTTTCTCCGTGGTTCCCCCAACGCCAGACTCGGCTTTCACCGCACCGCTTCCATGAACAACGACTCTTCCCGGCACTCGATCCGCTCCAGATCAGGGCATCTCCCCTGATGAAACGTCTCCTTGAAAATATCTCGAAATCCGGCCGCTTCGAGGCTGCGCCGAAGCGAAAACTCGCTATAGTGCCAGTGATGCCTGTTTTTCGCGGTTTTCTGACTCGACTCGAAGAGCTCTTCCAAAAATGCTTCCGGCGCCTCCGGCGCATATTTCTTCACAACCTGATCCAGATCTGGCACTGCAACGCGCAGGACCCCTCCCTGCTTCAATACGCGCCGGCTCTCTTTTAGGCAGTGGTTTGCATCCCGCGGATCCAGATGCTCCAACATGTGTGACGAATACACACAGTCGAATGTCGCATTTCGAAATGGGAATCTCCGCGTTACGTTGAGATAGCGAAGCTTCGCAAATACGCCCTCCCGGTGCTGCCGGAATCGATGCTCCGGAAGAAGACGAACTCCTCGCAGCAGGTGAACGAGCCCGGGAATTTTGGCAACTACAAGATGCGGCGTGATATCGGTGTTCACCCACCCTTCGAGGCCCTGATCGAAAGCACCTAGCTGAAGTTTCTTCATGGTCGCCTGCTTGCTTGAGGTTCGGCCGGCTGCGCCAGATCAATCGCTTCCATAAGACGTTTCGCACCAAACTCCGGCCCAGTCGCGCGAGAACGTTCCCTCGCCATCCTTCTCATCTCCGCGAGGCGTCCAAGAGGCACCCTCATGGCCCGGTTCAGCGCTCCATACATTTCTTCAGCGTCATCAGTTCGAAAGGTCCACCCGGTTACTCCCTCTTCCACCAGTTCTTCCACTGCCTGGGCGTAAACGCTGCCCAGAACCGGCAGTCCTGCGACCATCGCTTCACTCACCGGCAAGCCCCATTCGTCTGCAAGCGTCGGAAAGACGAAAATGCCCCCTTGCCGGTAGATCCGATTTAATTCGTCTGACCGCACACTCCCGGCAAATCGCAAAGCGAGCGACGCCGGCCGTGGGAATTTCTCCAGTGCCTCGCGCATTGGGCCCTTCCCGGCAATCCAGAATTCACATTTCTCATTCGGATGTCTTCGCAACCATTCCGACAACACATGAAGAAAGGGCGCCAGTCCTTTTCGTTCTATGAGCTGCCCAACAAAAAGCAACCGCCGGGCTACTCCGGGTTCCCGCTCCAGCGGAATCGAAACTAGCGAATCAACCACCGTCCCGTAAGGGAGAGTGAAAACCTTTTCCGTTTGCACGCTCAGCTTCTTCAAGTATCTCCGCGCGCCTGCCCCGTTTGCAGACACGGCATCCGCCCAGCGCAGCAATGCTTTTCTCAGCTTCTCTCTCCAGCCCGGTGTCCCTTTCTCGGTGTGATCGGAGATTCCCAGCCAGATGATTAACCGGCTTCGCCGAAACAAGATTCGGTACATCACCGCCTGCAGCGTGCGAAATCCAAGTTGCTGCGTGATCACCACGTCCGGGCGATTGCGAAGCAGAATCCACAATGTGTCATAGGGAAAGTGCCTCCAGACCCCCTCCGCAAACCCTTTTCCGTGACTCCATTGGGCCCAATAACTCCAGCATTTTTGAACCGTGACGCGCAGTTCGCCCCATCCCGGCTTCCAGTCGCGGATTGGCAGCCTCTCTTTGCTTACGAAGAGCCGAAGATTTTTCTGTTCCTTCTGCAGATGCTCGAATACACGGACGTCATAAGGCGAAATCGCAAGAGTGAAGACAAAAATTTTCAAATCCGCGTTCACTTTCTCGCTCCAAGAGTCGAAG
>Ga0210383_10000059_pt1 | contig 123328 bp, 107 predicted proteins | sample IncBWC14OmetaG_FD_160072 | JGI IMG/M metagenome (GOLD analysis project Ga0210383, IMG submission 160072) | Forest soil microbial communities from Barre Woods Harvard Forest LTER site, Petersham, Massachusetts, United States - Inc-BW-C-14-O ...
AAGCCCGACACCAAGGCTGGCAGAAAGATGGGACATGTCACCATCATCAGCCGCGAAAAGCAAGACCTCGTCCACAAGGCGCACAAGATCAGGAACACCCTTAAAGTGGTGAGTAAATAACAGACTATGAGCACAGCACTGGTAGGTATCATCATGGGCAGCGATAGTGACCTGAGCATAATGAAAGCGGCGGCGGAAATGCTGGAAGAGCTGGAAGTCCCCTATGAACTGACGGTCGTATCGGCCCATCGAACGCCCCGCCGGATGATTGAATATGCGAACAGGGCGGTGGAGCGGGGCCTTAAAGTCATTGTCGCGGGTGCAGGCGGCGCCGCGCATCTGCCAGGGATGGTCGCTTCTCTTACCCCATTGCCCGTGATCGGCGTCCCTGTGAAGTCGACCAATTCGATCGATGGAATGGACTCAGTGCTGTCCATCCTGCAAATGCCGGGTGGCGTGCCCGTCGCCACCATGGCCCTCAACGGCGCCAAGAATGCGGGGATTCTCGCCGCCCAGATCGTCGGAACGTTCGATCCGGCGGTTCGCCAACGCGTAGCCAATTACAAATCCAGGCTGGAGACCGAAGCGTTGGGCAAGGTGGCCGCCCTGCGCGAAGAAGGCTGGCCGAACGGCTTCGATCCTGCACCGGGTTTATAAAAAATGTCCTAAATTGTCGCTTCATCTTCAATTTCACTACTATGCAACAATTGGCTTGCCCTTCCTTTCGCCAGGTGATCTTGCTTTCTTCCTTCACCCTGCTGACAAGTATCGCCTTCGCGCAATTACCAAATGACACCATCAAAGATCATCGTACTACCGAAATTTATTCTCCGGTCCCCCCGGTCGTAACGCCGGGTGCAAAACCGGGCGACGCACCTTCCGATGCGATCGTCCTCTTCAATGGCCAGAATGAGGACGAATGGGTCAAGGTCTCCGACGGCTCCCCCGCCAACTGGGTTGTTGCGGACGGCATCCTGACCGTTAACAAAAGCACGGGGAATATCCAGACCAAACGCACCTTCACCAACTATCAACTCCATATCGAATACCGCATCCCCGCGGATATCGAAGGCTCGGATCAGGCCCGTGGCAACAGCGGCGTTTTCCTCGCGTCGACCGGGAAAGGCGACGACGGGTATGAATTGCAGGTATTGGACAACTATCATAATCCAACCTACGTCAACGGCCAGGCCGGCAGCATTTACAAACAGGCCGTCCCGCTGGCCAATCCCTGTCGCCCGCCCGGTGAATGGTCAGCTTACGACGTGATCTGGACCGCCCCAACCTTCAACGCCGATAGCAGCCTGGCTACCCCGGCAAGGGTCACCGTATTCCTGAACGGCGTGCTGGTCCAGAATAATTTTGTGCTGAAAGGCGTAACCCGTTATATCGGCCTGCCTTACTACAAGGCCCACGGCGCTTGCCCGATCAAGCTGCAGGCCCATGGCGATAAGAGCAAGCCCATCAGCTTTCGGAATATCTGGGTAAGACCGCTATAAGTCCCGCTGCAGCGCCTCGATTGCGCCCGCCAGGTAAACAAGCGGCGCATTCCAGTTGATCGCGATCTCATTGGAAGCATACGCTCCATCCTGATCCGTATAGGAGGTCTCGGGATCGGAGAATGCATAGCGCTGATGATCCTGCTGGCCGGGATTGGGACCGCCTGCCATCAGCCCCGGCACGGGCGGAACGATGCCGTCTGCGATCGAGGGGCGGTGATGCGGATGCATCGTTGAATGCGTTCCGATATCCGTCACCATGCAATAACCCGTCGCATTCATCCCCAGCAGGTAGTCGAGATTGGCCAGCGCAGGTCCAAGATATTTCTTGTCCCGGGTTTGCAGCCAGGCGTAGACCAGCAGCATCCCCTGGTTGGCCGCCACCGAATTGCTGCCCCAGACAAAATCGCTCCGCGATTCGCCGATCACCGTGTGAAAAGCATTCGATCCGATCTTGTCCAGATATCGGTCCGCCATCGCGAGTAACCGCTGGCGAATCGACTCAACGGCGGCCGCCCAGCCCGCCGAAAGCGAACGCTGATAGCGCAGGAGGGTATACCCGCCCATCATCTGGACATTTGACCAGGACGGAAGGTTCATCGGGTTGTTGAGCTGCGCCCTGACCACTTCACCGTAGGCCGCATTTCCCGTAGTGACCAACAGCTCCGCCGCGGCCCAGAACCACTCATCCTTAAAGCTGAAGTCTCCGTATGCGCCCGTCGTTACCTGCGGCAGGAATGACTTGTTCATCGCATTCTGGTCATAGGCCAGATCGGGATTCTGCTCCGCCCATTTCCACGCCTGTTCCGCCGCCCGCAGACAAGAGTCGGAAAGACCGGGCAGAGACGTCCGGAAATGCCGCAGCACCCGCGCCGCCTGAGCCATCACCGCCGCAAAATCCAGCGTGGCGGCCGTTCCTTTCTCCACCACATAACGCGGCGCCTTCGTCACGCCCGGCATTACCATCCCGTCGAAAACAGCATTTGTACATTTATGATAGACCCCGCCGTCACCCGGATCCTGCATCGTCAGCATCCAGCGCAGATTGTAAAGGACCTCATTCACCAGGTCCGGGACGCCCCCGATCGGCGGAATATTCGTATGCAGCGTGTCGAAAAAACCGGGGAAATCCTCATAGGCATCCAGCAGCGTCCCCATCGTGATCCCGGAATTGACAACGTATTTGTTGTAGTCGCCGGCGTCATACCAGCCGCCCGGCGTGGAAATGACCGTGCCTGCCGGACGCAGCGCAGTCGCCGCTGACGGATGGACCAACACTTGTGTATCGGGATGACCCGCCGGCCGGCTCCACTGCCCTGCATATTCCGGCGTCAGCGCCATCCCCGACCGCTGGTAATAATAGCCTTTTACCGCCGCTCTGACCACCGGGTACAACACCCCGCTGCCTATCCGGAAGGGATAGGACCGTTCCATCCCCGGAACGACCAGATAATAAACCCCTTCTTTCTTCAGCCCCGTGAAGTCCGCCAGCCGGGTCGACAAAGATGAGTTCGCCGAAGCCATTGACGGCCCCAGCCGGCCCGAGAACGCCGTGTCCCCGCCGCCGGCAGGCACCACAAAGAAGCGGTCCGCCGCCTGTGTCCCGGTTACAATCGCTATTTTCGGCGCCGACGGATAATAACCTACCTGATTGAGATCGATCATCGGGCCCATCCCCGCCGATCCGCCCCCGGGGCTGATCCTTGCCACCCACCCCCCGCCGGGCGCCAGGTGGATCGCCAACTTACTGTCCCGTGTAACCGAAATCGTCACTGCCTTATAATCGGTTCCGTCCCGGTCGGCATTGACCCCGTCTTGCATGATCGCCGCCTGGTAAGACCCGGCCGGAAGGAACGACATGTCCAGCGTCAGATCGCGGGCCGACCAATTGGTCATAGCGCCGGCATACCAATCATCCCCTTTTCGACGCGCCATCACCAGGTATTCCCCCACCGAGCCGTCCATTGCCCGCGTTTCATCGAACGACGATGGTACCCCGGTTATGAACCGAACACTTTCCGACTCGCGCCTGTAATTGGTCGGGTTATCCGACAACATGCTGAATGGCGCTTCATAGACGATATACATCGCCAACTGGTGACAACGCGTACCCTGGCTCTCCGGCTCGCTGAAAATGGGCCTGAAATTTTCTTTATTATAGTTCTTCATCGAACCCGGCGTATAATCCAGCGGCCCCGCCAGCATCCGGATAAAGGGAATGCTGACATCATACCCCGGGAAATCGTCGTTCGACCATTTCTCGTTTTCCATCCCCCGAACCCCCTCGAAATTCAGCACATTTGGATAGGTCCGCTGCAAGCCAGTGGGTTTATAGGCGCCATGGAAATCCAGCATCAGATGGTGCGCCGCGGCCGACTTCGCCGAACGGTAATAAAAGTCGACCATCCGCTGGTCGTCCCGATTCATGAAATCGACCTTGAACCCCTTGATGCCCATCTGCGAATAACGGGTCATCACCTCTTCCATCTTCTGATCCAACGGCCGCATCCCGGCCCACAGCCATACCCCTATATTCCGCTCACGGGCATATTCGATGATCGCCGCCAGATCGATCCCGGGGGCAATCTTCATCAGGTCGGTCGGATCGGACCAGCCTTCATCCAGAAGGATATAACCAATATGGCTATCCGCCGCGAAGTCAGTATAGTATTTATATGTATCGGTATTGATCCCCGCCCTGAAATCCACATGCGTAATATTCCAGTCGTTCCACCAGTCCCAGGCCACCTTGCCCGGCTTGATCCAACCGGTATCCGTTATCCGCGACGGCGATGCCAGCCGATAAACCATATCGTTATCCATCAACTCCCGGTCATGGTCACTGCAGACGAGGATCCGCCAGGGATAGGACCGGGTTCCCGCCGTCACTGCAATATAGTCCGCGCGACGGGTGACCAACGACTGCAACTGGTTATGACCGCCCTGTTTTTCCTCCAGGGAATACGGCGCCCAACGCCCTGTCAATCCCGCGCCTGGTCCCGCCGGGCCGCCCGTCGCCGCCCCCACAAACATTCCCGGATAATCCTCCAGGTCCGCCTCGAGAATGGCCGCCTTCCGCCCCCCACCCAGGTCCACCAGCACCGGCAAAAAAGCCAGGGTATCCTTTTTGAACTCCGACAACCGCATCTTCCGGTAAAAATTCTCGAAAGACGTTGTATAGATGTCCGGGCTGGGATCATTGACATAGGGTATCCACGCGGCTTCCTCAGCCGGAAAATTGAACTCCGCAATCTCCGACCGGATCTGCAGCGAATCCTTCCGTGTCGTCATCCACCGGTAGGCTGCCCCGTCATCGTAAGCCCGGAAGACGATCCCATATCCCCCTTTGGGGAAGGTCAGCGTCAGCTGATTATACCGGTCGCGGATCGAGTCCTTTTTGTAGTGGACAGGCAATATCCACTCATCCCGGGTCTCCCGGCCGGCCTTAACCGGGCCGCCCCGCCCGTCCAGTACCTCCCCGCTCCCCAATTGCAGCCTCAGCACCGACTCCACCAACACCGGCTGCCCGCTATGGCCCACCGACCATGTTATCCCCTTCGCACCAAGGGTCACCGAGACCGTGGTAGTCCCGCCGGGCGAAGCCAGAGCATACACGTTGTCCTTTTGAGCCAAAATCTGCCCGGATGGGCAAAACAACAGCAATAAAGCAGCGATCGCGACAGTAATTCGCATAGAAATGACGTTTTAGATTACCACTAATGTCGGGACTTTCCGGCATGGATGCGGAAAATTACGATCCCGATTCACCCCGGTTCCGGTCCAAAGTTAATGTGCGGGAAATCCCCTCTATTAAAAATTAGGGAAGTACATCGCCTTCGCCACCGGCGAAGGCTCGTCCGCAACCTTGCGGTTGTCCGCAAACCGCTAAAGTCTGACCTATCGGTCGAACCGGCCTCCGGCCGGTTCCAATTAATGTTGGGGTTGAAAAAAATAATTTGTAAATTGGGAAAAGCCATTTCCTCACCAAAAACAGGCAAAATGAAAAAAGTTTCGCATATTCTCGCCCATAAGGGGAGGGGGATCATCGCGGTCTCCCCCAACACCACCGTCCTGGAAGCGTTGCGGATCATGGCAAACCAGAACATCGGGTCCGTAATGGTCATGGAAGGGGACCAATACCTGGGGATCATGACGGAAAGAGATTACTCCCGCAAAGTGATCTTGTTGGGCAAATCCTCTACCGACACTCCCGTAGCAGAAATCATGTCCCGGGACTTTCCGGCGGTAACACCCAACGACACCGTAGAATTCTGTATGCAGCTGATGTCCGAAAAGAATATTCGCTACCTGCCGGTATTTGAGAACGATACGCTCCGCGGCATCGTCAGCATCAATGACGTCGTCCGGGAAACGATCCTGACACATGAAGAGACGATCACGCACCTCAAAGACTATCTGCATTCCGGCGGGTAACCGAAGGTTACGGGCCTCAATTCTTAAAATACCGGTTCAGTAGCCTTTCCAGCCGGACTTGATTCAGCGGTTTATGCTCGAACCCCGAGACTTCGGGGATCGTCAGTGTTCTTTTCTCGTCATCAGGATTTAGCGAAGTCGTCAGCATGATCAGAACCGTATCCGCCTTTTTCTCCTGCGGCAGCTCCCGGTACTTCTCCAGAAATTCCCACCCATCCATGGCCGGCATATTGATATCCAGGAAGATCAGATCGGGCCGCAGATATTCCTCCGGATCACCCTGCAGATAATCGAGTGCCGCCTGACCGCCCGGCGCAATGCGGATATGCCTGGCACAGCCCGATTGCTCGAGGGTCAGCTTATTGAGGAAATTCGTTGGCTCATCGTCGTCGATGAGCAGGACGCAATTCAATTGTTTCATGATCTCTTCGTTAAAAGAGCCATAGGACGAAGATACAAGATTCACGAACGATTAACCGATTTGGGTAGGAAAAGTGGTAAATTTGGCTTATGGCCGAAACGTTACAAAGGGATGAGCTCATCGTCAGGGACATAATCGACACGGCCCGTGGACTATTCAAAAAATCCGGGTTCAAAAAGACCACCATGGGAGATATCGCCCGTAGCCTGGGCAAAGCGAAGAGCTCCCTCTACTATTACTATCCCGGCAAGGAAGACATTTTCGAAGCCGTCCTCCATGCCGAGATGGACGAACTGCTGGAACAGATCCACCAGTCTATCCGGCATGCCGCTACCTCAAAGGAAAAATTGATCATCTATTGCCGATGCCGCCTGATCAAGCTCAACGAACTTTGCAACCTGAGCGACGCGCTCAAAAGCGAGATCGGCGAGCTGCACGAACTGCATTGCATCACGACGGACCTCAAACGCCAGTTCGATACCACACACGTCGAGCTCGTCCGGGAGATCCTCGCCGAAGGGGTGGCCAACGGCGAATTCAAAAAGCTCAACGACCAAAACATTGAGCTGGTAGCCTATCTCATGGTCAGCGCTTTTCGCGGCCTGGCAGCCCCCCTCATGGTCTCGCAACGCCTAAGTCCCCGGCTTGACCTGCAGATCGATTCCATCGTCGATATCATGGTAGAAGGAATCGGCGCGAGCCCTAAGGCTCCAGAGCCTTCGCCCAGCCTTTAACCAGCCGGCCAACACACCCAACCTTTACATAGAGCAGATTGAAAAGGCCGATCCCCGCCAGGCCGCAGCCGATCCCTGCCAGCACATCCAGCACATAATGATGGCCGCTATACACCGCTGCGAACCAGATACCCACCATGATCGCGGCTGAAAGAATATTGATCCAACCCAGTCTATACTTCAGTCCATAGTAAAAAACGGTCAACGGGTAGGCCGCATGCAGGGAAGGCATCGCCGCAAAAACGTTGGAGCTCTTGGAATACAACGCGGAAAAGATGGCGACATGGAAATAGCTGTCGAACCGACCCAGGCCAGCCACATTTCCCGGGGTATGCGGATGGAACACGTATCCGTACGCTTGCACATACCACGGCGGAGCAGCCGGACAGATATCATAGATCACGAAGCCCAGCAAATTGACCAGCAAAAAACTCAGCGCATAGCAAAAGAACCATTCCTTGTTGCGATAGAACAAATACCCCGCAAATGCCAGCGGCAGCGGGATCCAGCAGAGATAAAAGGTCCCCGTCAGCACATCCAGGAAAGTCGACCGGTGCGCCACCCAGTACTCATTCAGTGTATGCCCCCCGATCCCGAACCATCTTTCCTCCAGCCGGTAAAGACTCTCGATTTGCACCGTGTTGTAGCGGTAATTGGGAAATGCTTTCATGGAATCGAAAAGGATCCAGAAAACGATAAAGACCGTGAACCCCAAAATAAAGCGCCGGGTTACGCCCGAAAGATAAAAAAGAACGTTGAAAAGCATCACCAACACCAGCTGGTCCGTCTTGTATCCGATCAGCCACGCCGCCAGCAGTAGATATCCGATGGAAAAACCAGTTGCGATAACGGCATTGCGAAGCGTCAGCGGAACCCCGGATCTCCCCACCGTCACCGGCCTCCCCGTTCTCAACGGACAACCTCCTTTCCCGCACCCACGCCATTCCCCGGCACCCCTCCGTTGCCATTCGCGGCGGAAGCCCCGGCCTGCATCGCTTTCGTCGCCGCCTCCCGTGCCTCCAGCGTTCGCCGGGCATCCCGCAGCCGTCCGATTGCCGTCCAGTTGGCCAGAAAAGCCATAACCGTCACCGGGATTGTGAAAATGGAGATCGTCTCGAAGATAGGCATCCGCGTATCGGGGAGGAGTACCTTATAATTACCCCCCAACCAATGCGACGCGATCCCACACGCCAGCGCCGATACCCCGATAATGATTACCCGCTCAGGACGCTGCATCAAGCCATCCTTGCATTCGATCCCTAACCCTTCCGCCCTTGCCCGCGTATAGCTCACCATCATACTGCCGATCAGCCCGATAAAAGCAAAGAGCGAGCTCAGGAAATAATGCTTCGCCACGAGATAATAACAGATCCCGAGGAACAGGATCAGTTCGCTGTACCGGTCCAGCACCGAATCATACAACGCGCCGAAAGGTGAGCTCATGTTGCCCAGTCGCGCCACCTGCCCATCCAGCATATCGAAAAGCCCCGCAAAAAGGATCAGCGCTCCCGCCCACCCGACATAAGAAAGATCGCCCCGGCGACCCTCTTCAGCCCCGGAAATAAAAATGATCGCTACCCCAATATTGAGTAGCAATCCGATCGTCGTGACCATATTGGGCGTCAACCCTGCTCTGATCAGTAACCGGACAATGGGGTTGATGATCCTATAGATGCCAAACTGTAATTTTTTCCGGGTGGTCATTTTTCGCTTCGCTTCTGATTGGTTGCCAATCTGTAAAGATACTATGTTCATTCTGAATTTTTGAATACCCAAAGTCTTTGTAATGTATAATTGTAAACCACAGCAATTGTTGTCGCCGTTAGGACTTTGGCCAGCATAGGCGGACAGCCTGCCCGGCTCAGCAGGTAAAGCCCGGCGGCATTGAGCGCAAGATTACCGAACCAGACCAGTATATACCGATTTAGCTGGTTCGCCCATTTCCCATCCCGGGCATTGAAAACCCAGTGCCGGCTGATCGTAAAATGGGTAATTCCGCCGCAGATCGTCCCGGTCACCCCATAGAGCGTTACTCTCCCGCTGGCTGTCGCCGAAGGAAGCCCCGCCCAACGAAGCAAAAGGAAGGTTACCAGAAAGTCAACCCCTGTCGCCAATAGGGAGGCCAGCTGCGCTTTTGTAAAGGTGATCATACTATTTTTACAAAAGAAGGGACAAATACGACCAGCTGCAGAAGCAGGTTAGCATATACTCCCGCCAGCATATCATCCATCATAACGCCCCAACCGCCATTCAGGTTTTCCATTTCCCGGATATAAAGCGGTTTAGCGATATCGAATACCCGAAAAAACAGCAATCCAACCAGCAGGTACGGCCACCTGACCGGTACGAATAACAAGGTAAGACCCATGCCGGCCGCTTCATCAATTACGATCCGATAATTGTCCTTCCCCCATCCGGCTTCAACCTTTCCGGCACTGTAAACTCCGAGGAAGAACAAACCCAACGTAACCAGTGGTGGCAGCCAGAAATGCCCTATACCGCCATGCCAAACGAAATACCAAATGACACAGCAAACCGCGGCAGCGACAGTACCTCCGCCCTTGGGGATATAACCAATCCCGAGGCAGGTACAGATGAGCCGGTTGATCATTACGCCGTTATTTCTTCCTCAGCATAGGTCAGCCCTTCCGGATTCACCAGCTCCTCACCCATCAGCTTCCGCAAGGCATTTTGCAGGACCGTCAATTGCTTGAAGATATCATGTTCCGGCCGGAAACCAGGCGCATGCTGCGGCGATTTGAAGTAAAAAGACAACCACTCCTGTATCCCGCTCAACCCGGCCCGCTTTGCCAGGTCGCCAAACAACGCGAGGTCAAGTACCAACGGCGCGGCGAGGATCGAGTCACGACAGAGGAAATTGATCTTGATCTGCATCGAATAACCCAGCCAGCCGAAAATATCGATATTGTCCCAGCTCTCCTTGTTATCCCCGTGCGGCGGATAATAGTTGATCCGGATCTTGTGATATAGTTCCCCATAGAGCTCGGGGCTAAGATCGGGACGCAGGATGTCCTCCAGCACGCTCAGCTTCGAGACTTCCTTGGTCCGGAAATTGTCGGGCTCGTCCAGCACATATCCGTCCCTGTTGCCAAGTATATTGGTCGAGAACCATCCTTTCACTCCAAGAGCCCGCGCCTGCAAACCGGGCGCCAGGATCGTCTTCATCAGTGTCTGGCCAGTCTTGAAATCCTTACCGCCGATCGGGGTCTCCGTCTGCCTGGCCAGTTCCACCAGCGCGGGAATATCCACCGTGAGATTGGGTGCGCCATTCAGGAACGGAACCCCGAGCCGCAATGCTGCATAGCCATAGATCATGCTCGGAGCGATCCGCGGGTCATTTTCTTTCAACCCCTTTTCGAACGCGGCCAGATTTTCATGGACATCCGCCACCTCCGTATATTTCTCTGTCGATCCGCACCAGACCATTACCAGGCGATCGCAACCCCTCGTATCCTGGAACCGCGTGATATCATCCATTAACGCCTTCGCCAGGTCATATTTAGTAGCCGCTTCCTTCACATGCGTGCCATCCAGATTCTTAATATAGCTTTTGTCAAAGACCGCCTTCATCGGCTTTAGCGCTTCCAGCTGAGGCCGCAGCAGCTCCAACGTATGAGGCTCCAGCACTTTCGCCCTGCTCGCTGCCTGGTATACATTATCTTCGTATACATCCCAACCACCGAATACAATATCTTCGAGGTTGGCCAGCGGTACAAACTCTTTAATTTTAGGATAATTGTTTCCACTCTTTCGATTCAAATGAATATTGCCCATCTGTGTAAGAGAGCCAATCGGTTGCGCGATCCCTTTTTTGACGGCCTCAACCCCTGCGATCAGAGTGGTTGCTACAGCGCCAAGACCCGGGATCAGCACGCCCAGCCTGCCAGTCGCTTCTTTAACTTCCATATTGAAAATTTTAAGGTTGAAAAAACTTAACAAAAATATCAAATTAACAGCTTTTCGAACAAAATTGTTTTTTGGTCGAAAGAAATTACAAACAGGTGACAGGGAGTATCCTACACGGAGATTTTCCGATCCCGCGCCACATTTTTCCATTCTCCGGCAGCCCTGCCCGCTTCGATCGTAATAGCGCGTTCATATAGTGCTACGGTTGGACAAATATGATAGGGGACCCCATAAAGAACATCCCCGATCCGGTAACCATGCCCGGGTGCCGCTTCCACTACCAAATGCTCCTCACTCTGCCCAACTGCGCGCAGTTCCGGCCCATTTAAAAAGAACACTCGCCGGCCCAGCTCATTCTCCGCGGCAATAGACTTATGGCCGAGATCGAGACAAAGCCGCGCATCTCCCCGAAGGGAAATCACCCGCGTGACGACCAGCGCATCCGGCGTAAAAGGCTGCCCCGGAAATTGATCCCCGTAACCCTTGTCCCAATACACAAAAGTTCCCGGACTACACTGGATCTCCGCTGCCCGACCCGCATGGACCGGAAAGGTCGGCGAGCCTCCCGCGATGATCGTAAGATCCCGACCACCCTCCGCCGCCGGTAACACCGCGATTGCGGTCCTCAATTTCAGCACCGACCCAAACGCCTCATCACATCTTGCTTTCAACGCTTCCGGATCCGTATCCCGGATATGACCGTCATAAACATGCAATCCAATTGGATTTATCCCTTCCAGCCCGACCGCCGTTTGATAAAGGGCCAGCGCTTCCGGCCCTGGCGCAATCCCCGTACGGTCCATTCCAACATTCAGGTCAAGATACACCGGCACGACCAATCCGGCAGCGCCGAATACCTTCGACATCGCCGCCGCCGCATCGGGATGATCGATGAGGCAGGAGAAGGTCGACGCCGGATATTGCCGGATCAGCTGTACCAGCCGCCCAACTTTCGGCCCGACAGGCTGATAGGCCAGCAGGATATCGGGCGCCCCCGCCGCCGCCAGCATTTCCGCCTCCGCGATCGTCGCACATTTGAACCGCCGGATACCCGCATCCAGCATAAGGCGCGTCACAGCCGGCGACTTATGCGTCTTCACATGCGGCCGAAGCCGCGCCGCATCCCCGACCATCCCGACGGCCCGGACGATATTTTGTCGCACCCGGTCCGGATACACCACCAGCGCCGGCGTATCCAGCTCGTCGATATTCTCTATTTCATACCAAGGCTTTGACATACGCATAATTTACTTTTAATGCAATTCAAACAGCACCTCCACCTCCACCGGAATTTTCCCCGGCAACGAACCCATCCCCACCGCGCTTCGTACCCCTACCCCATTATCCGGCCCCCAAACTTGCGCGAACAATTCGCTGCAACCATTGATCACATACGGATGTTGCTCAAAGTCCGGCGTACAGCCTACCATCCCCAGCGTCTTGATGACCCGCTTTACTTTATCGAGACTGCCCAGGTGCGCCCGCACCGTTGCCAGGATCGCCAGCCCAACCTGTCGCGCCGCCAGCTTTCCGGCATCCGCATCGAGGTCCTCACCCACACGCCCTTTGATCAGCGTCTTATCTTCCAGCAGCGGCCCATGGCCCGAGACGTAAAGGTATTTCCCATCGTGCAGACAAGGTTTATAAACACCTACGGGCGCCGGCGCCGGCGGCAGCGTAAGACCGAGCGCAGCGAAATTTTGTTCGGGAGTGTTGTGGCTCATTGAGCGAATGTACCGAGCACCCGATGTTCCAGCAACAATTATTTTTACCATGCTAAATTAATTAGTAAATTTATGGGCTCAACCTTATTCTATGATGCAGGTTTCTTACCCCTATAAACGGCTCCAGTCACGGAGATATGGATTCATAAGCGATGGCAAGCGGAAAATTCAAAAAATTGTCGATTTCATTCCGATTGGCAAAAGGAATATCGTAAGTCTGGGGTTTGGAGATTTATTGCCCGACGGATCAATAATAGATGATAAAGCAAACTCGAATAATGGCGATATTATAAAGGTCCTGGCAACAGTGGTAGATATTCTCAAAGACTCTACCAGCTTATACCCGCTCTCGCAGGTATTTTTTGTGGGAAGCACTGACGAACGAACTAAATTATATAACCGTATACTTAAGGTGTATCATGCTGAATTCAGTAAGGAATTCGCGATTTTGGGAGCGCTGATGATTGAGGGACGAATCCACTATACGCCGTACGAACCCGAATCCAATAAAGAATATTTGGCCTTTCTTATAAAAATAATTTCTTAAATTTGTTGTATGCCGGTAGCAAAGAAAAAGATCAATCGTAAAACTTTAAAGAAGAGGAATACAACCGTCGTTATCGCAACTCCAATTGCTGCGAAGGATACCTTATTCCCCGAGAAAGTAGCCAAGGCGAAAAAGATGCTGCGCAACGCTGAATTTCTCGATCCCCGCTTCGGCGGGCCCCGAAAAGACTAGCCTTCACATCAGCGGTGTTGCTGCTGATACCTTTCAATTAGATTTCTCAGATCAAAATAGCGTAGATCTTCGCGTACCGTGTCAACATACTGCATAGTAAAAGTCTGTGACCGCGTACCCTTCCAAATATGCAACTCACGATACTTCTCAAAGGGAAGCACGTATAGTTTTCTCTCCCAAATTCCAAGTATCATAATATCGCCATTGGCGGCGACTTGTATATGCTTCCCCTCCAGAAAGCCAGTCGTTTCCAGGCCCCTGAATACGATAGCGACATTCGTTAGTTCTAACGGCCGGCCAGCACTGTCGCGATATGCCGCATTGATCGGCACGAGAATGTAATTGTCCTCCGGCGGAATATAATGATAGAGATCATCCGGTCTGATCCCTTTGACAGAATCGGTTGGGTCTACATTGATTAAATGCAGCTGCTGCAGCCCGCTCCAGGTGGCTATAGTTAGCGAATCATAGCGTGAAGCACGTTCATCGAGATTATTAATCCCGCCCAAGGCGGCGACCTGAAGAATGAACCGTGTATATATTTTTTCCTGCTCTGAACGTTTCTCCTCCAAATTCCGATGATATTTCGCTGCCCGCGCCTGATATGTCTTCAGCGCCTGTAAATAATCTTCCGCCTCAAATACGGGCCTCGCCCGGTAAGCCACTTTTCTTTGCGCATTGGTGAAGGTTAGCACGTACCAACCCGGCTCGTCGACTGCCTTTTTAATTTGAACACTGTTCCACGTCTCGGCGGTGTCCCGCGGATCATATTTTCGCCCATTCGGGTCGATCTCAAATCGCAGATTGTTATAAAGAGCCAGTTCCGGAAAAGAAGTCGTATCGATATCCAGTCGGACTACTACACCATTCTTGGCCGCCTTTTCTGGCTTTATCGGCTCGACCTGGTCCTGAGCAAGGGATGTGACGCCGTTCAAAACCAACAATATGAGCATCAGGTAAATGGGTCGTTCCATGTTGAAAAGTGTAAACGAAATTAAGTGTTTTCCCGGGGCCATCTCCGCCAAACTGGCATGGTATTTCGACGATTCACCTAAATTCCCGTCTCCATGAGAGTCTGCCTGCCAACAACGCTGCTGCTATTTCTATACGGCTCGCTCCACGCGCAAACCGTCGCAATCACCGTGAACACGCTAAAAAGCCGGACCCCGGTCTCCCCCTATCTCTATGGCCGGAACAATTCCTTGTCCGCAGACCCGTCCAGTCCCGTCAGCACCGCCAACTGGCAGCTTTATAAAGACGCCGGCCTCAATTTCTTCCGCGAGAACGGCGGCAACGACCTGACCAAAAACAACTGGCGGCTCCAGCTGTCAAGCCACCCTGATTGGTACAACAACGTCTATCTCTCCGACTGGGACTATGCCGCTCAATCCCTGCATCAAAATATTCCGGCCGCCCAGGGTATGTGGGGCTTTCAGCTGATCGGCTACGCGGCCTCAAACACCAATATCAACTTTAACGACTGGGCCTACAACATGTCCCAATGGTGGTCCGGTGTGGAACAAAACCTGGCCGGTGGTGGCACCCCCAACCCTGCCGGTGGCAGCCAGGCGCTTGTCAACGGCAACCCAAACCTCTATCTCGAAACCTGGACGGCCGATTCCACCACCGGCATCCTCCCCTACTGGTTCGGAAGCGGCGGCCTGGGTCTCGATTCCACACATATCCGCTACTGGAACATGGACAACGAGGTCGAGATCTGGTCTTCTACCCATGACGACGTCATGCCGACACAACCTACCGCCGAAGCCTTTCTGCAACTCTATTTCGCTGTCGCCAAAAAGGCAAGAGCCCTCTATCCCGGTATCAAGCTCACCGGTCCCGTGAGCCCAAACGAATGGCAATGGTACAACTGGAACAACACCACGGTCACCGGTACCGACGGTAAACAGTATCCCTGGCTGGAATATTTCATCAAACGGGTAGCCGAAGAAGAACAAAGCTCCGGCATCCGCCTCCTCGATGTTATCGATCTTCATTTCTACCCGTCCAGCACCACCGATACCAGCGTCGTTCAATACGGCCGGGTCTTCTTCGATAGCACCTATGCATTCCCCGAAGCCAACGGCGTGAAGAACGTCAACGGAAGCTGGGATAATTCAATCCAGATCGAAGACATTTTCGGCCGCTGCCGCGACTGGCTGATTCAATATATGGGTCCAAACAACGGCGTCAGCTTTGGATTGTCCGAAGCCGGCACCCAGCTCCAGAACGACCCAAACACCCTCGCAGTATCGTACGCCTCTACCATGGGAGAATTTATGAAAAATGGAGTAGAATATTTTGCTCCCTGGTCCTGGAGCCCCGGAATGTGGGAAACCCTGCACCTCTTTAGCCGGTACAATAAACCCATCAGCGTCCAAGCCCTCTCCACCGACGAACACGACGTCTCCGCCTACACGACCACCAATAACGCCGCTGATTCCGTCACCGTGGTTCTGGTCAACCGCTCGACAACCCAAACCGAAACGGTCACGCTGAATTTTCCGGACTTCCAGTTGAACGGCAACCCCGTCACCACCATGACCCTGTCCAACCTGCCTGTCACCGAGACCTTCGTTTCCCAAACCAATAATGCCCTCCAAGCCTCCAGTGTTACACCGGTCAATAATACGCTGCAAGTTACCCTGGCGCCGATGTCCATCACTTCGCTCCTGAGTACCGGTACGGGCACGCCGCTTCCGATCAATCTCCTCTCTTTTACCGCCACAAAAGACAACGCCGAAGTACTCTTGAACTTTACCACCACCGGCGAGGTCGACGTTGCCTCATTCGATATTGAGCGCAGCCCCGATAGCCAAACCTTCACGAGTATCGGAACGGTCCCGGCAACGGATTCCGCCCAAAACCGCTATCAATTCTGGGATACCCGCCCGCTCAACCCCGTAAACTATTACCGGCTGAAAATTGTCAACGCGGACGGTACTTATTCCTATAGCAAGATCCTCGCCGTTCGCTTCCAAAACGCAACATTGCTCACCCTCTATCCCAACCCCGCCAACAGCGCCGTTACGATAGAAATGAATTTACCGGCGGGTCCGATCCTGCTGCAGGTCGTCGACGCCGCGGGCCATCTTGTCCGCACCCAATCCCTGCAATCGGCCGGAAGCCCGCTCACAACGACCATCGACCTCACCGGTCTGGCGCCTGGCATATATTATATCAAGACGGAAGGAGAAACACTGAGCCTCATCGTGGACCGTCGAAAATAAATCGTAGGATTGTCGGAAGCACCCCGCTCAATTGTCGGATTCACGCATCGGATTGGTCCAAAAGAGTTGTTATTTTTGGGAGAGAAACTCAAAAAAACAATTATGCAAACGACAATCACCAACAACGCGCAAGCTCCTTCAAAAGCGACACTCTGGACCGGCCGCGTCATCATGGGCATTTGTATCCTGTTCCTCCTTTTTGACGCGGTCACCAAGATATTCCCGCCAAAAGTAGTAATCGAGACAAGCGCAAAGATCGGTTGGACGATCAATACGCTTCGTCCGCTCGGTATCTCGTTGCTGCTATCGACGGTTCTCTATGCGATTCCCCGCACCACGATCTTCGGCGCTATCCTGGTGACCGCCTGGATGGGAGGCGCAACCGCCAGCAATATCCTGGCCGGCTACAATTTCATTTTCCCGATCATTTTTGGGATCCTGGTGTGGACCGGCCTGGGCCTTACCTACAGCCATCATCGGAGCGCTATTTTGTCAAGGTTCCGTTGAGTGCCTTAAGCGATCCGTCGATCGGCCCCGAGACCGTCAACCCGAGAATATGGGCAATCAGCGGATAGACATTGACGTTCTCAAAAGCGAGGATCGTCTGTTGCCGAAAGGCAGGACCCCATGCATAGAAGGTAGCCCCCATCTCCGGCAAGGCATTGTCGAATCCATGCGCCCCGGGATTGATCCGCCGCCCGCGGACAGCAAAGACCCTCGGCGCCCGGGCTACCAGCACGATATCCCCGATCCGGCCATAGCGATCGTCGCTGGTCGAATAATGCCAGCGGCCAGGGATTGCAGAAGCCAGGTAAACTTCATAACCGGACGATTCCGGTGCGCCCGCTTCTTTTTTCAAAGCCGCATATTCCGCCTGGACATCACTCTTATCTTTGGCATACAGATGGATCATCGTCTCCCCGAACGTGACCTTGAATTTAGTCGTATCCAGCGCAACCGGCGGATAAATGCCATGCAGCGTATCGACGGGCTCCATTCCATGATCGCTGACAAAGACGAAATTGACGGGCAGCCCAAGTGAATCCACGATCTTCACCATTTTGCCGACACAGTCATCTATCAGATGAACCGCCGCCTCGGTTTCCTTCGACTCCGGACCGTAAAGATGCTCGGCATGGTCTACCTGGGACAAATAGAACAAGATCAGATGCGGCCGCTGCGCATCGGGCAGTGTCAGCCAGTCTTTCACTTGTTGCAGCCGCTTATCCAGCGGAATCCGGTCGTTGAAGAGATAATAGTAAGTGGGCCGCACGCCATCCACGGCCGCCTCGCTACCCACCCAAAAAAAGCTGGCCGAAAGCATCTTCTGCCGCTCCGCAAGCACCCAGATCGGCGTCCCTCCATACCAGGAGCTATCGGTTACCGCAGCCCGGTCATTGATCCGATACCCTTTTCCTTTTGCAGGATCATACATCGTGTTATCCACCAGCCCGTGATGCGCCGGATACAACCCTGTGGCCAGACTATAATGATTCGGGAAGGTGACCGACGGAAAGGCAGGTGTCATTGATGCCGCAGCCACGCCTTGAGCCCGTAGCGCCAGAAGGTGTGTGGCGTGAAATTTATCTGCCAGATCATAACGGAACCCGTCAGCGGAAATAAAAATGACATACGGTTTTTTCTCCTGCCCGGGGCTGTTGACCCGGCCGGGAATGACTTTTTGAACGGTGTCGGTGATCTGAGCGGCCAGACCGCCCGCCCATAGTATCAGAAGGAAAGAAAGGAACGAACGCATGAGGTGGATTTGCGCCAAACATACATAATAAATTTGTTTTAACTTCAGTGCACCGATCAATCCTCCGTTATGATTCAATCAACACTTCGACTTTCCACACTTTTGCTGTTTGCCGGATTTGCCGCCTTCGCACAAGACCCGCTGCCAAGAAGCCTTCCCGAAAAGGAAGGGGTGTCTGCACCAGCCATCAGCCGCTTCCTCGACGCCGCCGCGCATAGCCGAACGGAATTCCATAGCTTCCTTTTCCTCCGCCATGGCAAGGTAGTCGCTGAAGGCTGGTGGAATCCCTATGCGCCGGACCTGAAACATACCCTCTATTCCACCAGTAAAAGCTTCACCGCCGCCGCCGTCGGGTTTGCGCTGACCGAAGGCCGCCTCCACCTTACAGATAAGATCATCAGCTTCTTTCCAAACGACCTGCCCAACCCCCTCCCACCCTACCTGGCAGAACTAACGGTCCGGGACGCCCTGATGATGTCCGATGGCATGGAACCCGATCCGACGGCCCCCGTTGTCGTTGATACGAACTGGGCGAGGAAATTCTTCACGATCCCAATCGTCCATGAGCCCGGTACCAAATTCCTCTATAACTCCGCCGGAACCTATATGTTGGCCGCCGTCGTGCAGAAAGTGACCGGCCAAACCGTATTAGACTATTTAAAACCGCGACTGTTCGAACCGCTTGGCATAACCGGCGAAGACTGGGAGACCAGTCCGCAGGGCGTAAATACCGGCGGCTGGGGCCTTCGGCTAAAGACCGAAGACATGGCCAAATTCGGCCAGCTCTATTTACAGGGGGGTAGTTGGAAAGGCAAACAGATCCTCCCGCAATCCTGGGTGAAAGAGGCCACCACCATGAAGATCATGCAGGACCCGGACGCCCCGCAATCCAAAAAAGATTCCAGCGACTGGCTCCAGGGCTATTGTTACCAGATGTGGCGCTGCCGTCACAATGGCGTCCGCGCCGACGGCGCCTTCGGCCAGTATATTATCATGCTGCCGGATGAAGACGCGGTCATCGCCATCCAGGCCGAAACCCCCGATATGCAGGAAGAGATCAACCTCGTCTGGCAATACCTTCTTCCCGCCATGCACTCCGGGACCCTTCCGGCGGACCCCAACGCCGATGCACAGCTGAAAAAACAGCTCGCCGCGCTCGCCCTCACGCCGCCCGCCTCAACAGCGAGCCAGATCCCGGGACCACTCAACGGCAAGACGTTCAACCTCGGGCCCAATGGCAAAAAAATGCGGGCGATCTCATTTTCATCGTCCGGCGACGTTATCCAGCTGACCATCAAAGGTGACACCGCCACGTACCATCTCCCTTTCGGCAATGGTCGCTGGATCACCGGTATAACAACCCGGACCGGCCCCAACCTGGTGAGCGGCGCCGTTCATCACGACGTCGGATTACCCGCCTTTCAAACCGCTGGCGCCTTCCAATGGGTCGACGATCATACGCTAAAGCTCGTGCTGCGTTATATCGAAAGCCCGCATACGGAGACGATGATCTGTCATCTGGACGGGAACAACCTGATAATTGAAGATCAGGCCAGCTTTCAATATGGGAAAGGGACTGTCACGATCAAGGGGACAGCGGATTGATCCCCATATTATACCAAACGAATGCATATTTGTCCGCAAACTCATCCAGCAACTTCTCCGTATCCATACCTGTTCCATGCCCGGCATTGTGCTGGATCGCGATCAGGACCGGGTTATCGCCCGCGTTATCCTGTTGCAAGGTGGCCGCAAATTTGAAGGAATGCGCCGGAACAACGCGGTCGTCATGATCCGCCGTCCATACTAACGTTGCCGGATAATGTACGCCCTTCTTCAGATTCTGTAACGGAGAATATCCCAATAAATACTTGAACATAGCGGCGGAGTCCTCGGCTGTCCCATAGTCCGAAGCCCAGCCGGCCCCCGCGGTAAAACGGTTATAACGTAGCATGTCCATCACTCCGACCTCCGGCAAAGCCACCCGCATAAGCTCCGGCCGCTGCGTCATCGTGGCGCCGATCAGCAAGCCGCCATTCGATCCTCCCCGGATTGCCAGGTAATCGGGGGAGGTATACTTATGCCCTTCGAGGTATTCGGCAGCAGCGATAAAATCATCAAAAACATTTTGCTTGTGCATCAACGTCCCCGCCACATGCCATTTTTCGCCATATTCTCCACCGCCACGCAGGTTGGGTTGCGCATAGATCCCGCCATGTTCCAGCCACTCCATACCAAGGGAACTGAAGGAAGGCGTGAGGCTGATATCAAATCCCCCATACCCGTAAAGAATGGTCGGATTGTGACCGTCCAGCACCAATCCTTTTTTGTAGACGATATACATGGGCACCTTCGTAGAGTCTTTACTGGTATAAAAGACCTGCTCAGTCACATAATCGTCCGGGTTAAAATTCACGGCGGGCCGCCAGAATTGGCTGGTCTGCCCGCTGGGAAGATCCAAATGATATACGGCAGACGGATAGGTGAAGGAAGTGAAGGCGAAATACAAGTCCTTCTGGTCCTTTTGCGCACTGAAACCATCGGCCGTACCCGCGGTGGGCAAAGCGATCTCCCTGATCTGCTTTCCATCATAGTCGTATTGGAATATCCTGTTCTTCACATTATCCATGTACTTCGCAAAGAAATAACCGCCCGCCTTTGAGACCTCCAGTGCATTCTTGCTCTCGGGGATAACGTCCGTCCAATTCTCCGGCGCGGGATTTTCCGCACTGACCTTGACGAGACGAAAATCGGGCGCATTCCGGTTGGTCAGGATATAAAGCCAGCCATCCTTGCTTTCAATTACGGCCTCCGCGAATTGATACCCGGTAACGATCGGTTTGATCGGCGAGTTAGCCTTTGTCAGGTCCTTGTAGTAGATCTCATTGCCATACGTGGTCTCTGCTGCCTGGATGATCAGGTAGTGCTGGTCCTCGGTAACATCCGCATTGATATAACGATGTGGCTGACGGTCCCCTCCGAACACGAACTGATCATGCGCCTGCGCATCACCCATCTTATGATAATAGACCGTATGATGGATCGTTTTGTATACAAGGCGGTTTTCACCTTTGGGTATATCGTATGTGCTGTAGAAGAATCCATCATTGCCCTTCCAGGATACGCCGCTGAACTTAATGTTTCGGAGCGTATCGCCGACGATCTTCCCCGTAACGGCGCTCTTGATGACCACATCCCGCCAGTCGGACCCGCCGTTCGACAAAAGGTAAGCAGCTAAAGATCCATCCGGGGTGAATTCGACGTCTTGCAGGGTGACCGCTCCACCCTGCGAAAAGGTGTTCGGATCCAGAAATACCTCGGCGCCGGACGAATCGGCCAGGTTTTTGTTCCGGTAAAAAACGCTCTGGTTTTGCAATCCCGAATTCTTGTAATAATAGTAATAGCCGCCGTGCTTCTCCGGGGCAGTCATCCGCGCGTAGTTATAAAGCGACGTCAATTCTTTCTTGATCCCATCCCGGAAAGGGATCCGCGCCATAAAGCTGTCCGTTGTCCTGCGTTCCTCGCCGACCCAGGCCAGCGTCGCGGCAGCGGTATCGTTTTCCAGCCATCGGTAGGGATCGGCCACCCGGGTCCCGAAATATACATCGGCGGAATCGACAGTCGCCGTCTGGGGATAGCTGAGCGCTTCTTTCACTTCGTCGGAATGGCAAGCTGACAGAAGAACTGTCATCGCCAGCCAGAGAGATGTATGCTTCATATCTGATCGTTTGAATTTTCAGCCTTAACCGGCACTCTCCTCCTGCGGCCGGTCCTGCACCACCGTCAGATCGGCCAGTTCTACCGTAATGGGTACCAACCCCACCTGAACGATCGCCTTCTTCCCCCGGATCTCCCGCACCGTCCCCACCTGGTGATTCTTTTTCATCATCACCTTATTGCCAACCTGTGCGCTGCCGCCCACTTCCGTATATTTCGCGTCGAATTTCTTCCGGACCCTTTCGTTGACCTGCTTATCCTTCTGCTTGAACAACAGCGCCTGCATCTGCCGGATCACTTCATTCTTGTCCTCCGCCTTTCGCCAGTCCAGCACGATCTGCCGGAGCTTCCGCTCCATCTCCCGGAGGTAGGCCATCCGCTCTTCCGAGATCTTGTTCTGGTGCTTGAGCAATTCCACCTGCTGGTCATGCCGCTCGCGATGGATCAGCCCTTCCATCTCCTTCTTCAGCTTCTCGTTCTCCTTCATAAGCTTGTTCAGCTCCTTTTCCCGCTGCTCCAGTTCCCGCAGGTCCTGCTCGGTCGCATTCAGCAACTTGTCCAGGCGGAAATGGTCCTCATCCACCAGCGTCCGCGCCCGATGGATCAGCCGCGGCTCCAGACCGATCCGCTCGGCAATGGAAAAGGTATACGAGCTGCCCGGTTTGCCGATAATGAGCTTATAGAGCGGCTGCAGGTTGGTCTCGTCAAAAGCCATCGCGCCATTGATGATCCCCGGTGTTTTGCCGGCCATGACCTTCAGATTGAGATAGTGCGTCGTGACAATCCCAAACGCATGTTTCCGCACCAACTCTTCCAGGATGACTTCCGCAAAGGCCCCGCCCAGGTTCGGATCGCTGCCACTGCCTAGCTCATCGATAAAGAAGAGCGTCCGGCCATTGGCATTTTCCATGAAATATTTCATGTTCTTCAGGTGCGAGCTGTAGGTGCTCAGCTCGAACTCGAGACTTTGGGTGTCCCCGATATGGATCATCAGTTGCTTGAAAATGCCCAATTCAGAATCCGGATGGACCGGGATCAGCAGCCCGCTCTGGATCATCAGCTGTAAAAGGCCTACCGTCTTCATCGTGACCGTCTTCCCGCCGGCATTGGGGCCGGAGATCACCAGCATCCGGTTCGTCTCGTTCAGCGAGATATCCGTCGGCACCGTCGTCTTCTGGCTTTTCCGGTTGTAGAGATACAACAACGGGTGATACGCCTGCCGGAGAAGGACATGCGATTTGTCCATCAACAGCGGAAGATTGGCGTTCATATCAACAGCCAGCTTCGCCTTGGCGCGGATGAAATCATATTCGCCGATGATATCATGCCAGACCTGGAGCAGCGGCGCATACTCCGCCAGCCTCGCCGTCAGCTCCCGCAGGATGCGCTGCACTTCCTTGCTCTCGGCATGTTCAAGGGAAAAGACTTCATTATTTAGCTCGATCGTTTCTTCGGGCTCGATGAAGGAGGTCCGGCGGGTATCGCTTTCCCCATGCAGGATACCTTTGACCTGGCGCTTGTGCTCGGCAAAAATAGCCACCACCCTGCGCCCATTCAGGAACGACTCTTCGATATCGGCTATGAATCCCGCTTTTGCGAGCCGGGACAAAACGCGGTCAAAAAGTCGCCTCAGCTCATTCCGCCGCCGGAACAACGACAGCCGGATCTTCCCCAGCTCCTCAGACGCATTGTCCCGGACCGTACCCGATTCATCCAGCACCTCGTCGATCGCCGTAATGATCGCCTTCTCATAGCGCGTAGGCTCGATCACCCGGACCAGCGCCGGATATGCCCCCCGCCGCTCTGCGTCGAACCATCGGAAGATGCTCTGCATGCTCTCTGCCAGCCGCCGGATCTGCAGGAACTGCTCCCCCGAGAGCACCGCTCCCGAAATGCCCAGCAACTTTAGTTCCTTTGAAATATTCAGCGTATAGTCATTGGGGAAATATTGCCCGTTCTGCAGCAGGAGCTTGAACTCATGCGTCTGTTGCAGCTCCAGTTCGATGTATTCCCGGCGCGTATGGATGCGAAGATCCATTGCCTTGCTGTGCGCATACTCCGTGTTGCACTGCTCCGCCAGCAAGGCTTCAATCTTGTCGAACTCCAATTGCACCAGGGCCGATTCGGGAAAAATTTTCATTTCAGGCTCTCAAAGGTAAGACTAATACGGGGCTTGACAAAGGCGCCTGTCCGGCGATCCAGCTAGTCGGGATAGGGTGTTTTGAGCCAGGTGAAGTCCACCTCCGACGCCGGTCTGGATGTCAGCGCCCGCTGCTCATTGCAGACAAAGGAGAAATAGTCCTGGTAATTCAGCTGATCTGCAATCCCGTACCCAAAAGAAGCAAAGCTCAGGCTGCTGAGGTTTTGCTGGTGGAGCATCCTGCTGTTTAGCGAGCTCAGGCTGCTTAAAGGATGCAGTTGCGTGGAATCGGGCGATGCGAATATGACCCAATCCACATTCGACGTTGCATATTCGGCGCTGATATAGGTCGGCTTCGCCGTCAGGAGCGTAACGGAAAAATCATCGGGCTGAGTTGAATTAAGTGTGTAACCTGTTGAATCGGGGAAAGGCATCGCCGGAGGGACCTGGGGTCCATAACTATAGTAGGAAAGATAGTTCTGTTTGTCCGGTGTATGCGCATATATCCGTAGCTCATATTTTTGCACCAGGGTGGGCGGATAGCAGAAATTCTGCACCGCGGTCGTATCGAACCCGGGCCCAAAAGTGGGCGCATAAAGCAAAAGCGCCCTGTCGATATTCGTGGTATCCATATCTCCGACAAGATTACAGGCAGTGAAGATATATCCCGGCCTGTAGTAATTCACTTTGATCGCGGTATCCATATGCGTAAGGTCGACCGTATCCGCATCGCCGGCGGGAAGATGGAAATTATAGAGCCGCTGAGGGGGAAACAGGAAATAAGCATAATTGCCGGCGTGCTGGTAATAATTCACCGTGAGATTCCCATAGGGTGAAGACACTGATCCACCGGAAGGCGATGAACTCGACCAGAAGCTGTTCACCCCGTCGGTAAAGGTGACATCGCCGCTTAAAGGAGCCGGCAAATTGGTGTAATAGAGCGTGGACGCGGTACCGCCGGTATTGTAGTCCCTGATATTGTACCCGTTCGGATAGGGTGTGGTCCACTGGGTCGGATCAACCGCTTTCCACGTTGTGACATAGATCTGCCCCGCGGAACTGTCGTTAACGACCGTCGTGACGTCGACCAGCTTCTGCGTGGTGTGTAAGGTCGCTTTGAGGGGAGTATTGACCGGGATGAGACTGTCCAGCAGAATAGCGCCCCCCGGCTCGCTGATGATCAGCTCTATCTGCTTCCCGTATACAGGATTACCCTCCGGGTAGGTGAGGTTGATGGTCAGGCCATTGGCAGGGGGCACATTCGGCTTGTTCAGCGTACGGTTGCAGGACAAACAAAGGATAATGACAAGGAAGCTCAATAATAGTCTCATAAGAAAGGAATCCCGGCCGTTTTTCGGCCGCGACCAAAACTACTCCAAAAAAGCCTGGTTTGCAAGCCCGTCTATCCCAAGCCCCTCCGCCCACTGCGTCACCGTCAGTACATCCGCCTGCCGGGGAAATACCTTTTCCAGCAGAACGCGATGCACTTCCTGGTCCATGTCGGCGCAGCCATCGGACAGTACGGTTAACCGGTAGTCCTTATCCGCCGCTTCCCGTACAGTCGAAAGTACGACACCGCTGGTCGCGATCCCCGCAAGAACCAGGTGTTCGATCTTATGTCCGCGAAGGATGACTTCCAGATCGCTGCCGGCAAAGGCGCTGACCCGGCGTTTCGTCACGACCATTTCGCCAGGCTGCGGAGCAACGGCGGGATCAACCTGGATCGGTTCCTCAATACCGGGAAAGCCCGCGCTCTTCAGCGCGCCAAATGATTTGTTCGTGGTGACCGCACCGATCTCGGGAATCCCCTTCCGAAACCCTACGACCACATAAATGACCGGGATCTGCGCCGATCGTGCAGCCGTGATGGCCTCCCCAAGTGTATGAAGAAGCGTTGCGCTGTCCGATACCCTGCCGATCGTACCCGCCTGAATGTCCATAATGAGCAAAGCCGTGGCTAAATTTTGGCTGTTTGTTTCCATGTTTGATTGCTTGTTATAGTGGAAGAATGTGTTAAGAACCGCCAGAAAACCGACAGCACGATCAGGGCCACGATGCCCGAGCCCAACACCGTGTTTTGTGCTCCCGCATACTGCGACACCCCGCCGATCAGCAGGCTGCCTACCGGCATCATCCCGAAGTATGCCATCGCAAAATAACTGATGACCCGCCCGCGCATCTCCGGCGCGACGGCCGTCTGAATGATCGTATTGGTCATCGTCGTCTGCGCCATCATCCCGAACCCCGAGATCACCGCAAAGACCATTGCCAGCGGGAACCAGGTGGTATGCGAAAACAGGATCAGCCCAATCCCGAAGATCAACGTCGTTGTCACCAGGATCTTCTTGCGGGCCATCTCCGTCCCCGCATTTGCCGATGTGAGGTATAGCGCTCCGCAAATCGCCCCGAGGCCGATAAAACTGTTCTCCAGCCCAAAAGTCGCCGCATCCCCATGGAAGATCACCTTCGCATAGACCGGCAGCAGCGTGGAGAAAGGAATAACAAAGAGACTCATCGCCGCCAGCATCAGGATCACCTGCGCGATCGTCGGCGTCCGGACCAGGTATTGCCAGCCTTCACGAAGCTCACCCGCCGCATCAAGGCGCCGCTCCGACCGGACATAAGGCGCCAGCCTCATCAATAGCAGCGACCCGATGACCGCAAGGAAACTAACGCTGTTCAACAGGAAGCAGATCCCTGCCCCGGCTTTCTGTAGTACGATCCCCGAGATCGCCGGACCCGCGAGCCGCGCGATGTTGACCATGATCGAATTCAAGGCCAGCGCATTGGGCAGGTCTTTTTTGTCATCCACCATCTCATAAACCAGCGCCTGACGCGCCGGCACATCGAACGCGTTGATCGCCCCCAGGACGACACTCAGCGCCAATATCTCCCATACGGCATAATGCGTCCATAGAACCAGCCCGGCCAGCAAGAGCGATTGCACCAGCGAAGCTGCCTGTGTAAACAGGAGCACTTTATACCGGTTATACCGGTCCGATACCACGCCGCCCAGCGAAGAGAAGACAAAAGAGGGGAATTGCGTGCAAAACAGCGAAAGCCCCAACATAAAAGGAGACTTCGTCAACGTATACACTACCCAACTCACCGCTGTCCGCTGCATCCAGGTCCCGACAAGCGATACGGACTGACCGGAAAAATAGAGCCGGTAGTTACGGCTCCGAAAAGCCGTGAAAGAAGGTAAATTCATATCTATTCCCCGATGATCTTGATCAAGATTTTCAACGCATTCATAAGGACTTCCTTTTCTTCAACAGTCACTTTCTCCTGAAGCGCATGCGCCAACCACTCCTGTTTCCGATCCCGGGCATCCTCAACATAAGCCCGGCCGGCCGGCGACAGCGACAAAAGAACTTTGCGCTTGTCCTCTCCTGAAGCAGTTTTGGAGATCATTCCGGCCTCATCTAAATGGCTGATAATCTGAGACATAGATTGACTGGTCACCTTTTCGAGCTGAGCCAGCGTCGAAGGTGGTTGCTCTCCAAGCTGGTATAGTGACCCCATCACGGAGCGTTCCGTCAGGGAAAAAGACCCCTTTTCATGCGTCTGTCGACGTAACAGCTTGACTAGCCGATGAATAACGGTGCGCAAAGCCGCCGCCACCTCAATATCCCGGTCTGTAACCAACATCGTGCGTTCCATAATGCAAAGGTAAACTTATAAAGTTACTTTACAAAATCCCATGTCTCCATTATTTTCACCATTATACCTTATTTTCGACTTTTCAGCGTTAATTCAGCGGGAAAATGCCCATTCGAAGAAAAAAAGCGCATTTCCCGCAAACCCTTTAAAGTCTGACCTAACCGAGCGGCGTCCGCCAGTGGCGGGCGATGCGAAGGTTACGAACGAAGTTCAGTCGAGCCGGCCTCCGGCCGGCTCATAGTAGCGGTAAACCACAATAGAATGAGCAATTTGTCCCTGTCAGTCCCCGTGTTAACCGAGACCGCCACTTTTGGAACCGGATGCTTCTGGTGCACGGAAGCCATCTTCCAGGAAGTGAAAGGCGTGCTGCAGGTGACCTCCGGCTATTCGGGGGGTACCGTTCCAAATCCCACCTATGAAGAGGTCTGCTCAGGGGAAACCGGCCACGCGGAATGTCTCCAACTGGTCTATGATCCGGCTGCCGTTAGCTTCGATGAGTTGCTACACGTCTTCTTTCAATCCCATGACCCCACCACCCTGAACCGCCAGGGCAACGACGTGGGTACCCAATACCGCAGCGCCATCTTCTATCATTCGGAGGAACAGCGGAAGAAAGCGGAACATTATAAAAAGGAGCTCGAAAAGAATAAAGCCTACGACAATCCGATCGTCACTGAGATCACTCCCTTCACGGTATTCTATCCCGCCGAAGATTATCATCAGAACTATTACAACAACCACAGCTCCCAGCCCTATTGCTATCTCGTCATCCGCCCGAAGGTGGAGAAATTTGAAAAGGCATTCAAGGACAAGCTGAAGATCAAGTTTCCTTAACCTACTCCGATTTTAAACTTTTCACCGGACTCATCATCGCCGCCCGCATCGACTGATAACCCACCGTCAACACCGCCACCGCGATCGCGCCCAATCCCGCCAGCACAAACACCCACCACTCAACCGGCACCTGATACGCGAAATCCTGTAACCAGCGATGCGCCAGTATCCATGCTACCGGCGACGCGATCACCAGCGCCAGCAGCACCAACCGAATAAACTGCCGGTTCAACATCACCGCAATATCCGCCGTCGTCGCCCCCAGCACTTTCCGGATACCGATCTCTTTTCCACGCCGCTCAGCCGTGAAAAGTGAAAGCCCGAACAACCCCATGCACGAGATAAAGATCGCCAGTCCCATCGCCACCCGCACCAGTGAAGCCGTCTTCTGTTCTTCATCATACATGCCCCGGATCAGCTCGTCCATGAAATACGGATGGAAGGACTCGTTCGGGAATACTTCCTTATAAACCTTCCCCATAGCATCTAACGTCTTTTTCACATTCTCTGCTCCGCCTCCCGCACTGGCCAACTTCACGCCAAGAAACCACTCACGCTCAGGCATATGTCCAATCACGCCTGCCTGTACGGCATCCCTAAAGGACATTTCGTGAAAATCAGCAACCACGCCTACAATGGGATATGACTTTTTCCCAAAGTAGAGCAATTGTCCTACTGCATCCGCCGGGTGCGCAAAACCAAGCTGCCGGGTCTGCGACTCATTGATGACAAATTCGGCCAGACTGTCGCTGCGGCGAATATTCCGTCCCGCAATCAATCGCATCCCGTAAAATGGAATATATCGTTCATCTCCCAACTTTACGTTGGGTTGTAACTGCATGACCGTTTTTCCCTTGAAGGTCATCCCCCACGTCGAGTTACCCCAGCCGGCCGGCGGACCGCCTTCTCTGACCACCTCCGCTATACCCGGCAAGCGACTGAACCGCTCCTCCAGCACCTTGATCTTTTGCGTTGTATCATTCCATGCGCCGCTGACCGTTACGATAGCATCGGTCCTGAATCCATAATCGGTATTCAGCATGAAGCGGATCTGGTTGCCGACCACCAGCGTAACGATGATAAATACCAGCGAAATCGTAAATTGGAAAACGATCAGGCTCCGTCGCAGCCACCATTTCTCGCCGCCCTTGATCGTCCCCGTCCCCTTCAACGTCTGCACGGGCTGATAACCGGCCAGGACTCGCGCCGGATAGAAGCCTGCCAGTACCGTTACCCCAAGTGTGATCCCGGCCAGAAAAAGCAAATTGACCGGCGCAAACGGATTGAATCGAACCCCATCGGGTATATAATCCTGAAAGAATCGCATCACGGGCCAGGCCAGCAAAACCGCTATCACAATGGCCAGCGCCGTTAAAATCCCCGTTTCGATGAGGAACTGCAAAATCAACCCCCCACGACCGCTCCCCATAACTTTTCGTACTCCAATCTCCTTGGCACGCTGTAGCGACTGGGCCGTCGATAAATTGACAAAATTCACCGCCGCAAGGATCAAAATAAAAAGGGCGATCCCCGTCAGCGCATACAGGGTCGGCAAATTCGCTTTATGATGCGTATCCCGGTAGTCATTATTGAAATGGATATCCGCCATCGGTTGGAGCACCTCACGGAAGGGGTTTTTCGGACTTGTCAATACCTGCCGCGCTAATATCCGGTCCATCTGCGCCTCGACCCGCGCCGGAGAAACACCGGTCGCCAGTTTGACATAACAGTACGGCCAGTAATATAAACCACCACCCATATGCGTTATCCAGTCATCCATATGCCGCAATCTTTTCAGAAAGCTAACGCCGACTGTTGGAAATGAAATGAAATCCGTGAACGCCAGGTCAGAACGCTCCGTCCAATCTCTAACCACTCCCGATACGCGTACGTGCAACGAATCTTCGTAGACCAATTCCCTGCCCATGACATCTGCGGGTACCATGCCGCCAAAATACCGTCGAACCGCCCCTTCTGTTAGCACCACGCTAAACGGTTGAGAAAGAGCCGTTGTTGGATTACCAGCCAGCCATTGATAGTGAAAGACATTAAACCAGCCCTGGTCGGCGATGGCGATACCTGTAACAAAGTCATCCTGCCATTGCTGGTGAGGCTCGCAGATCCTGTCCGGTTTTCCTGTTTGCGGCACCCTTACCCGTGGACTTTCATTATACTCAAAGACAGTCGCTACAGCTTCCAGACCTGGTATTTGTTCCCGCATCGTCTCCGGCATAGGGGGAATCGCAACTGACCATTGAAAGACCGGATTCTTCGGACTCCCCACCACCCGATAGATCCGGTTCCCATCCGGATGGAAGCGGTCAAAACTCATTTCAAAGCTCCCCACCAGCCAGATGACAATACAGCCACAGACCCCCAGCGCCAGGCCCAGCACATTGATGACCGTATACAGCTTGTTGCGCATGAGGATCCGCGCCGCGACCCGGAAATAGTTTCTTAGCATGGGAATTCGTTTTGCAGGTTTGAATGAAAGTTACAAATTTCACCGAATATCCACCCGCCGCAGCTCAAGCAAATTCAGCCCGTTCGGCGTCAGCCCGGCTACCCGCGGATTGATGAGATGTACCACCTCATCATACCACAACGGAATGACCGGCGACGCATCCATGACACGCTGATCCATCTGCCGGTACAAAACATACCGCACGGAATCGTTACTCTCCCGCAGCGCCTCCTCATAAAGCCGGTCGAACTCCGGGTCATTATAGCGGGTATAATTAGGAGGCGCCGGGTTCTTCGAATAGAAGACACTTAGATAGTTCTCCGCATCCGGATAATCCGCGATCCAGCTGCCGCGGAAGAACAGCGCTTCCGACTGGGCCGTCTCCTCCAGCAAGAGACTTTTCTGAACCACCTCTACCTGGACATGCAGCCCGATGTCTTCCAACTCCCGGGCGATAAAGTTGGCGAAATCGCTATAATTAGGCACCGTCAGCAATTTGATCACCCCGACTCCCTTACCGTCCGGATAACCCGCCGACGCCAGCAACGCACGAGCCCGAACCGGATCATAATGATACCCGCGCACCCGCGTGGAATCGAACGAAGGCAGCCCTGCCGGGACAAATCCGCTCTCCGCCGGCAGCCCCAGCGAATTCTTCAGATACAGGATCATCTTCCGCCGGTCGAAGCCATAGTTGATCGCCTGCCGAACTGCCCGGAACCGGAGCGGACTGCCCTTCGTAAGCGGGCTGGCGCTATCGACAAGGATACCCAGATATTCCGTATTGAGCTGCGGCGCCACCGACAGGTCAATCTTGCCCTGCCATACCGCCTTCAAAACCCCTTTTTTGGTCAGCACCTCATCCTTAAAGGAAGGATCGATCTCATTGATAAAATCCAGCTGCCCCTGCCGGAACAGGAGGAATTCCGCCGCCTTCTCCTCGTTGAATGTGACCTTTACCGCATCCAGGTATGGCAGAGACAGACCCCCACTGTCCTTTTCAAAATATCGTTCGTTCTTCAGCAGGATCATCGCCTGCCCCTCCTCCCAGGACTGAAGCCGAAAGGGCCCGGTGCCGCAGGGATGACGCCGGAAGTCCTTCCCATATTTTTCCACCGCTTCCCGCGGCACGATCGAACAATATTCCATACTTAACAATCCCAGGATCGGATTGAACGGCCGCAGCAGCCGCAGCCGGAACGTACTATCATCCACCGCCTGAAACGCGCCCGCGCCTGAATCGATCCGCCCGTGAAAAATCCACGCGCCGCTGCTCGCTGTCCGCGGATCAAGCAGTCGGTTGAAACTATACACTACATCCGACGCTACCATCCGCCGCCCTTTCCCACCAGGGAAAGCCGGATCATCAGGGAAACGCACATCCCCGCGCAAATGAAAAGTCCAGACAGTTCGATCAGCCGAAACCTCCCAGCTCCGCGCCAGCGCCGGGACAAATCGCAACTGATCATCCGTCTCCACCAGCGTACTGTAAAGTTGATGAATAACCCACATAATGGACCGGTTCTTGGCAAAGGCCGGGTCCAGGGTCGCGACACCATCCGATTCGTTGTAGTAGAAGACCTTTTTGCCGGCGTCACCGCGCCCTGATCCACAGCTCGCAACAAAGAGCAGGACGATCCAACCGCTCGCGCGAAGGACCAAACCCTTCCAACCGCTCGTCCAAAAGAAAAGGCCGGGAAAAAAATGTTTATTTATCTTCATTATCCGAAAACAACCTTAAATTAAAGATAACCAATGAGTCGTATACTGCTGCTCAACGCGATTTTTTCTTTTGCACTCAACCTGTCCCCCCGCGCCCAGCTGCTGACCCCCGAACGGGTCTTCACGCACGCCGACACGCTGCGGGGCAGCATTACGCCCGAACGAGCCTGGTGGAACCTCCTCAAATACGAGCTCCACGTCACTCCCGACTTCGACAAACAAACCCTCGAGGGCGAAAATGACATCACCTTCCAGGCTATCGCCGACGGGCAAACGATGCAGATCGATCTCCAGGAACCCATGGTCCTGCTTTCCGCTACCTGGGGCAAAAAGTCCCTGACCTTCATCCGCGAAGGAAACGTCTTCCACGTCCGCTGGCCCAAAACACTAAAGACCGGCGAGACAGAAACCATCCGGCTTAAATTTGAAGGCAAGCCGCGCGTAGCGGTTAACCCGCCCTGGGATGGCGGCTGGATCTGGACGAAGGACAAACAGGGAAGCCCCTGGATGACTGTCGCCGACGAAGGCCTCGGCGCAAGCGTCTGGTTTCCCTGTAAGGATCACCTCTATGATGAACCCGACAGCGGAGTAGTCATGAGCATCACCGCCGCCGACAGCCTCGTAGCCATTGGCAACGGCCGGCTACGCGAAAAGAAATCCAACGCCAACGGCACCACCACCTGGACCTGGGCCGTCGTCAACCCCATCAACTCCTACGATATCATCCCCTATATCGGCAAATACGTCAACTGGTCCGAACAATACAAGGGCCTCGCAGGGAACCTGGATTGCAATTTCTGGGTGCTCGACTACAATCTCGAGAAAGCAAAACCCCAGTTCAAACAGGTCGATACCATGCTGGACGCCTTTGAATACTGGTATGGGCCCTACCCTTTCTACGAAGACGGCTATAAGCTGGTCGAAGCCCCGCACCTGGGAATGGAGCACCAAAGCAATGTTGCCTATGGCAACCGGTTCGAGAACGGATATCTCGGCCGCGACCTCTCCGGCACCGGATGGGGCCTGAAATGGGACTTTATCATCGTCCACGAAAGCGGACACGAATGGTTCGGTAACAGCATCACCGACAAGGACGCCGCGGATATGTGGATCCACGAAGGCTTCACCAATTATTCCGAAACGCTCTTCACCACCTATATGTTCGGCGAAGAGGCCGGCAACGACTACGTGATCGGAACGCGAAAGAACATCACGAACGGCTCGAACATAATTGGCACCTATGACGTCAATAAGGAAGGATCCGGGGACATGTACTACAAAGGCGGCAACATGCTCCACATGATCCGCCAGATCATGGGCGACAGCGCCTACCGCGGAATGCTCCACGGTCTAAACCGCACTTTCTATCACCAGACCGTGACGACCGCACAAATCGAAAACTATATGAGCCGGTACGCCGGTAAGGACTTCTCCAGGATCTTCGACCAGTACCTCCGGACCACGCAGATCCCTGTACTGACTTATCAGACCAACGGGGATGTCATCTCGTATCGCTGGGGGAATTGCGTCAAAGGTTTCAATATGCCAATTAAAGTATTTGTCGGGGGTCTGCCCGAGAAATGGATCTACCCGACGGAAGACTGGCAAACCATGCCCGCCGGTACTGCCGGCCAGATCATCCGGAGCAGCGGCGGCCAGATGCCGACTGCCGCACCCGCCCAGCAGGCCGGACACCGCGCGCCGAACGGCCCCGGCCCGCGTATCCAGACCGTCGGCGCAACAGGCAATGGCTCCGGCGGTGACGGCAACCTGTCCGTGGACCGGAACTTCTATATCATTATGCGGAAAACGGGTTAGCGCGAGGCTCCGACCGCCGCACCCAAATCCAGAACGCGGCCAGCACCCACATAGTGCTTTTCATAATACCCGTCGCTCAGATCACTGATCATCACGCCGGAGACGGAGGCATGAATAAATTTATCGTTACGGAGGTAGACTCCTACATGTGTGACCGCGCGACGCCGGCCCAGCGTATGAAAGAACACCAGATCACCCTCCTGCAGGTCATCCCGGCGAATATGCCGCGACAACTCATATTGCTCTTTGGCAGTCCTGGGCAGCGATGCCAGGCCATACACCGACGACATCAGCAAAAAGGCGAAACCCGAGCAATCGATGCCGTCCCGCGTCATCCCCCCGTAGTGATAGGGCGCACCATACCAATAGTCCATGAAGCTCAGCAGCTTGGGATTGTCCAGTTCCTCAACGGAAGCATTTTCCAGGATGGCAAACTTAAACTGAAGGGCAGGGTAATTTTCGATGGCCGCGTCCGACGTAGCTCCCGCGGGCCGAGATCCCGTACCCCTGGTGACCGGGCTGACCGAACTGCCCGTATTATCCTGCCTGCCCGAAGGCTTGACCGATATATTATCGATGAATTGTATAGAACCAGCTGAGGAGGTGGTAGTGGTGGTCGCCGATGCGCCCTGCTTCGAGCCGCCGGGCTTTACCGTGCTGCAGCCGGCAAGCAGGAAGAGGACAACCAAGAAAAGGGTAGTTTTTAACATATTATCCACTTCTGAGGATATTGGCACCGACAAATATAGCAAATAAGTTGCCAAAATGGAAGGGTTGTGGCGGTGGAAACTTTGTGTCTTTCTCCGAACGAAGTTTGTCCTCATTTGTTAGTTAATTGCAGGTTCCAATGAGCAAATTCTCTCATTTACATACCCATACGCAATTCTCCCTGCTCGACGGGGCGGCTTCCATCCAAAGCCTTTACAAAAAGGCGATCAAAGACGGCATGCCCGCCCTGGCCATCACCGACCACGGCAACATGTTCGGCGCCTTCGAATTCGTATCGGAAGCCTATAAGCACAAGAATGACGACGGGACCCTTAAAGTCAAACCCATCGTTGGCTGCGAATTCTATGTCGTCGAAGACCGCTTCCGCAAAACCTTCACCAAGGAGCAGCGCGACGAACGCTTTCACCAGATCCTGCTGGCAAAGAACAAACAGGGATACCAGAACCTCATCAAACTTACCTCCCTCGGCTATACCGAAGGCCTCTACAGCAAATACCCCCGTGTCGACAAGGACCTGATCCGCCAATATCATGAAGGGCTGATCGCGACAACCTGCTGCATCGGCGCCTATGTCCCCCAGACCATCCTGAACGGCGGCCCAGAAAAGGCCGACCAGGAATTCCGGTGGTGGCTCGATCTTTTCGGCCAGGACTATTTCATCGAGCTCCAGCGCCACAATATCCCGGAACAGGAGAAGATCAACCACACCCTCCTGCAGTTCGCGGCCAAATACAACGTCCCGGTGATCGCCACCAACGACAGCCACTATACCGACCGGGAAGACTATAATGCCCACGACATCCTGCTATGCATCAATACCGGTGAAAAACAAGCGACGCCTGGCTATGACGACTTCGTCAACGACGACAGCAACATCCGGAACCGCCGATTTAAATTTCCAAACGATCAGTTCTATTTTAAAACGACGGAAGAGATGTCAGCTCTATTCAGCGACATCCCCGAAGCGATTGACAACACCAATCGGATCGTCGACAAAATTGACGTTCTCAACCTCAAAAAAGATATCCTCCTTCCCGCTTTCCCGATCCCGAAGGAATTTCAGATCCACAACGACAGCAACCTGAACCAGTGGGAATACCTGAAACACCTTACGCAGGAAGGCGCGAAGCTTCGGTACAGCGACCTCACTCCGGAAATCCGGGAGCGGATCGATTTCGAGCTCTTCACCATCCGGACAATGGGCTTCGCCGGCTACTTCCTTATCGTCAGCGACTTCATCAAAGCCGGCCGCGATATGGGCGTTTTCATCGGCCCCGGCCGCGGCTCGGCAGCCGGGAGCGTTGTCGCTTACTGCATCGGCATCACCAACATCGATCCGATCAAATACAACCTCCTCTTCGAACGATTCCTCAACCCCGACCGGAAGTCCATGCCGGACATCGATACAGATTTTGACGATGAAGGCCGGCAGCGTGTAATCGAATACGTGGTAGCCAAGTATGGCCGGAATCAGGTGGCCCAGATCGTTACCTATGGCACGATGGCCGCCAAAATGAGTATCAAGGACGTCGCCCGCGCGCTCGACCTCCCCCTCGCCGAATCCAACGCCCTTGCCAAACTGGTGCCGGAACGGCCGGGCATCGAGCTGCGACGCGTACTCCACGCCCCGATGACCGTCAAAGACGGCGAGAAATCTCTCGAAGAAAAAGACGGCGTCGGCGCCGACGACATGGCCAACGTAAGGCTGCTGCGCGATATCTATAAGGGAGAGGATATCCGTAGCCGCGTCCTCCACGAAGCAGAACGCCTCGAAGGCTCCGTACGCAATACCGGTCTCCACGCCGCCGGCATTATCATCGCCCCCGATGACCTGATGACGATCCTGCCCGTCTGCACGGCCAAGGATTCCGACCTGCTCGTGACCCAGATCGAAGGCAGCGTCATCGAAGAAGCCGGCGTGCTCAAAATGGACTTCCTGGGCCTCCGTACCCTCAACGTCCTGAAGACCGCACTCGAGCTCATCAAAGAGAACCACGGCATCAACATCGATATCGACCTGATCCCGCTCGACGACCCGAAGACATTCGAGCTGTATCAGCGGGCCGAAACCATCGGGACATTCCAGTTCGAAAGTCCCGGCATGCAGAAATACCTGAAAGACCTGAAACCGGACAAATTCGATGACCTGATCGCTATGAACGCCTTGTACCGACCGGGTCCCATCGCCTATATTCCCAACTACATCGACCGGAAACACGGTCGCGAACCGATCGTCTTCGACCTTCCCGAGATGGAAGAATATCTCGGCGATACGTATGGCATCACCGTCTACCAGGAACAGGTTATGCTGCTCGCCCAGAAGCTGGCCGGATTTAGCAAGGGCGACGCCGACGTCCTGCGTAAAGCCATGGGCAAAAAACAAAAGTCCATCCTGGATAAAATGAAAAGCCAGTTCATCAATGGCGCAACCGCAAATGGTTTTGCCGCCACCATCCTGGAAAAGATCTGGACGGATTGGGAAGCCTTTGCCCAATACGCCTTCAACAAGTCCCACTCGACCTGCTATGCCTTCGTCGCCTACCAGACCGCCTACCTCAAAACACATTACCCCTCTGAATACATGGCCTCCGTGCTCAACCACGCCGGCAGCATCGACAAGATCACCTTCTTCATGGAGGAATGCAAACGAATGGGACTGAAAGTGCTTGGGCCGGATGTCAATGAATCCAAAAAAGGCTTCGCAGTGAACCAGCACGGCGAGATTCGTGTGGGTCTCGGCGGCCTGAAAGGCGTTGGTGAAGCGGCAGTAGAAAGCATCATCGAAGAACGGAGCAAAGCCGGCAACTTTTCCACGATCTTCGACCTCATCAAACGGATCAATCAACGCTCCGTCAACAAAAAGACCCTGGAGAGCCTCGCCTACGCCGGCTCCTTCGACTGCTTCCCCGATCTGCACCGGGCGCAGTACTTCCACACCCCTCCCGGCGATTCGTCCACCGGTCTGGAGAAGATCATCAAGTTCGGGAACGTCTATCAGACCAATTCAACTCAGAGCAGCAATAGTCTGTTCGGCGACCTGGCCATGCCCGCGATCGCCACGCCCAAAGTCCCCGCCTGCGAACCATGGACGCTGACCGAACTGCTCGACCATGAAAAAGAAGTAACGGGCATGTTCATGAGCGGCCATCCGTTGGATCATTTCAAATTTGAGATCACGCACTACGGCATTACCCGGCTGGGCGAATTCAATGAGATCAAGGATGCCGTCACTTTACAAAGCAACCCCGGTAAAGCCTGGCGTCTCGCCGGCCTCGTCATCGATGCCCAACACCGGGTCAGTAAAACGGGCAAACAATTTGGAAGCCTTACCATCGAAGATTATACCGGCAAAGCCGAGTTTATGCTATGGAGCGAAGACTATACCCGCTATGCCAATTACCTCGAAAAAGGCAAGAACCTTTTCCTGATGGGTGGATTCCGGCAACGTTTCAATAAATCTGAATTCGAGTTCAGAATTGATAAACTCATGCTGTTGGAAAGCATTAAGCCAATCCTTACCCGACAAGTAATAATGGACGTAGAAGCGCGTTTTATCAATGAAGAGCTGGTTCAGTTCATTGAAAGGAATATCAAGAAATACCCGGGCAAATCAGGCCTGAAATTCAATATTTTAGAGTCAAAGAGCCAAGCCCGGATCAGCCTGTATACGTTGGGGACAGGGTTTGAGATGAATGACGAGATGTCCGCTTTTCTGGAACGAACCCCGGAGCTGGAGGTTACTGTTGTGACGTAGCCCGTTTCTGTCAAGATGTCGTACGCCAGCAATGTCCGCCGCCCGACCAAAAAATTACCGGAATTAGCTGATCTTTGTACAGTAAAAAATAAACACATAACATAAAAAATTGATTCATTTATGGCTTTAGAGTTCACGGATACTAATTTTGAGGAGAAGGTTATTTCATCGGATAAATTAACCATTGTAGACTTTTGGGCTGAATGGTGCGGGCCTTGCCGCGCAATCGGACCGGTTATCGATGAACTGTCCAAGGAATATGACGGGCGGATCAACGTTGGGAAAGTCAATGTTGACCATAATCCGCAGCTATCGATCAACTATGGTATCACCAGCATCCCTGCCATCCTCTTTATCAAGGGCGGCAAAGTGGTCGACAAGCTCCTTGGCGCACAGCCCAAGTCCAATTTTGTCAAAAAGATTGATCAGCATCTTTAAATCAGCATAGCAATCGCAAGGAACCCGCGCTAAAGCGCGGGTTCCTTATTTTTAACAAAAGCATTAATTATCGACTAACCGCTAAATTAAGCCCCGATATTTCCTATATTAGCCTCAAATGCCTACGACCTCATGCTCAGAGGACTGATCTTTGCAATTACGATTGCGCTAACCTCAACACTGACTGCACAAACCATAGACCAGAAAGCGACCGATGCATGGCTGATCACCAGAATGGCGCAACGATACCACGTTGCCCCCCGCCCCCTGGATAAGGAAATGTCCGCCGCCATCTTCTCCCAGTTACTCGACGCACTGGACGACCAACACCTGATCTTCCTTGCCGACGATATCCGGCAGCTGAACACTTACCGGCTTTCGCTCGACGAAGAGATCCTCAACCGGCACACCGCCTTCCTGACGCTTCTCGCCGGTCTCTACAAACAACGGCTGACCCAGACCGATTCGTTGATCGACGGCATCACCGCCAAACCGTTCGACTTCACCCTTCATGAGAACATTACCGTCGCCGAAGATACATCATGGGCCCCAAGCCGCCAGGCACTCCGCTCAAGAATCGCCAAACTGTTGAAATACTCCGTCGGCAACAGCATCGCCGACGACCTGCTTGACGACTCCCACCATCGACCCGCCATAAAGGACAGCCTCGAGATCGTATGGCGGAAAAAGGCGGCCGCCAGAATGCATCGCTCGATCCGCCGCATTCTCCAAAGCGCCGAGGGAATCGAAGGCATCGTTGGCAATATTTATTGCCAGGCCCTGGCCTCCTGCTACGACCCTCATACCGCCTACTTCCCGCCCGATATCAAAGCTGCTTTCGAATCGATGTTGGGCAACAAGTCCCTGTCGTTCGGCTTAAGCCTCGCGGAAGACGAGAACGGCAATACCGTCGTCGGCAAGCTACTCGCGGGCGGCCCGGCTTTCCAAAGCGGCAACCTTCATGAGGGGGACAAGATCCTGGCCATCCGCTGGGATAATAGAGAAGCGATCGACGTCTCCGGCGCGTCCCTCGAAGAAACCGATCATATCCTTGCCGACGAAGGCGGAACGCATCTGACCCTTACCGTTAGAAAACCGGATGGCACGACCCGCGACGTCAGCCTGGAGAAACGACTCGTCAGCGTGGACAAGGACGATGAGAAGGTACAAGGTTTTGTGCTGAATGGCGCCCGCACCGTAGGCTACATTTCCCTGCCGGCCTTCTATGAGGACTGGGAAGACGCTCACGGGGTCAATGGTTGCGCCAACGATGTCGCCAAAGAGATCCTTCGGCTGAAACGGTCGAATATCACCGGGCTGATACTCGATCTGCGCTATAACGGCGGCGGCTCCATCCAGGAAGCCGTCGATCTGGCCGGCATCTTCATCGACGCCGGCCCGGTGGCTCAGATCAAGACCCGGGAAGCCAAAGTCATTACCCTCAAAGACGTCAATCGCGGGACCGTATATGACGGTCCGCTAATCCTGCTCGTTAACGGAAGCAGCGCCTCCGCCTCCGAAATGGTCGCCGGCACCTTGCAAGACTATCACCGCGCACTGATCGTCGGCTCACCCACCTACGGAAAAGCCACCGCACAGGTCATCCTCCCCATGGACACCACCGTGGACCTTGCCACCTATAACGGCCAGGCTCAGGCCGCTAGTTATCTCAAAGTGACCGTTTCCAAACTATACCGGATCACCGGCTTTACCGCTCAACGCAACGGTGTCCAGCCCGATATACTCTTGCCTGACCCTCCAGAGGCGCTCACCGAACGCGAAGCAGATGAAAAATTCGCGCTGCCTGCCACCCCGATCGAAGCCAATAAATACTATATGCCCCTTCGCCCCCTGCCCGTACCCGCCGCCCAGGCTGTCGCCCGGAGGGCCATGGATTCTTTGCCCTATTTCAACGAAGCCCGGCAGCATCTTTCCCCGCCCAAACACCCGGATAAAGACGTCTCGCTCTATTTGGACGACATCATCGCCGACCATCGGAAGGCAAGAGCCAAAGACGCTTCCCCGTCAACCGACCCCGGGAAAAGCACGCCGCCTTTCACCATCGGCAGCCCGATCTCCGGGGACCGCAAGAAAGAGATGCTGGAAGACCCCTACCTGATGATCGCCTACCGGCTAATTGCCCCGTTATCGAATTAATAATTATTTTTACCAAAACCGGACGCAACACATAACCTAACCATTATGAACCGAAACTTTACACGCAGACTGACACACCTGACCATCCTCCTGACCTTGGGGACCACTCTCCTGATCTCCCTTTCCGCAGCCGCCCAGAACCTCGACAATCCCGGCGAGTACATGACCGCGTTCGTCAAAGCCCGCGGCGACATGGACGCCAAGTACATGCAGTACATGAGCGCGGCTGCCCACGGCCGTCGCGCCAGAAAGGTCGAAAAGCTCCGGCAGGAAGTGCTGGACAACATCACCAACAGCCGCTACAAGACTGTCGACCTGCCTATCTATAAGGGCGATAACTCGCTCCGCCAAAGCAGCATCGATTATATCCAGCTTTGCTATGATATCTTCAGCCAGGACTACCAAAAGATCGTCAACATGGAAGAGCTGGCCGAACAATCCGTGGACGAAATGCAGGCCTATATGCTGCTGCAACAGAAGATCGATGAGAAGCTCGAACAGGGATATGCTGCCCTCGACAAGGTAAGCCATGATTTCGCTGCCAAATACAACGTCCTCCTGCAAACCGAACAAACTCCGCTCGGCACAAAACTCGCGGAATCCGGAAAAGTAAATACCTATAGCAGCACCGTCTACCTTATCTTTTTCAAATGCAACTGGGAAGACAACCAGATGGTCAAGGCTATGAATGCCCTCAAGGTGAACGATGCGGAACAGGCCCGCAGCGCCTTGCTCAGCTACGCCAATGAAGGGTTAAAGGACCTCGATACCATCAGACCGTTTGAAGGCGATCCCTCCCTCGTCAACGCCTGTAAACAGGCGCTTACTTTCTATAAACAGGCCGCTGAGAATGAAATGCCCAAACTGACCGACTTCTTTGTTAAAAAGGAAGAATTCGACAAGATGAAGAAAGACTTTGACGCTAATTCAAACCATACCCAGGCCGATGTCAACGCCTACAATAAGGCAGTGAAAGACATTAATAACGCCGCCAACGCCTATAACCAAACCAATAATAAGGTGAACAACGGCCGCAACCAGGCGGTCAATGGATGGAGCAGCGCCGAAAAGGAATTCCAGGACCAGCACATCCCGCATTATAAGTGAGGGACCGGCGTCGCTTTCTCCATCGGCTCGTGCTTGTACCGGAAAACCAGCGGAAAAACAATCCCCAGCGCCAAGGCATACCCGGCAAAGATTAACCAGACACTCTGCCAGTCCGTTACCTTGTTTACCGTATAGGCAGAGACCACCAGTCCGCTTAGATAGGTGCCCAGCCAGGCGCCGATCCCATTCGTCATCAACATGAACAACCCTTGTGCGCTGGCTCTGATCCCGACCTCTGTCTCGCGCTCCACAAAGATCGAGCCCGAAATATTAAAGAAGTCGAACGCCATCCCATAGACGATCATTGACAATAGAAGAAAAGGCAGCCCGCTTCCCGGGTTACCGATCCCGAACAACCCGAACCGGAATGCCCAGGCAAATATGCTCAGGAGGATCACCCGCTTAATGCCGAACCGCCGCAAAAAGAAAGGGATAGTCAGGATGAACAAGGTTTCGGAGATCTGGGAAATAGAAATCAGCAGTACGGAGTGCCGGACGGCGAATGCGTAGGCATAACGGGGATTTTTGGCGAAATCGCCGAAAAAAGTGGAGGCAAAGGTATTACTGATCTGCAATGCGAAACCCAGCAGCATGGAGAAAATGAAAAAAATGAGCATCTTCCGCCGCTTGAAAAGGACAAAGGCGTCGAGGCCCAACGAAGCATATATGCTGGGTTTGGTCCCGGTGCGGACAGGGAAACAAGCAGGGAGGGTAAAGGCATAGATCCCGAGCGCAAGTCCCGCCGCAGCGCTCACGTATAATTGATACGGACTTTGTTTCCAGCCAAACAGGTCGACAATCCACATGGCGCAAACGAAACCCACCGTCCCCCAAACGCGGATCGGCGGAAAGTCCTTAACGACATTGAATCCCCACTTTTCAAGAATGATATAGGATACCGTATTATTGAGGGCGATCGTCGGCATAAAGAAAAGGCAGTTGAAAAGCATCGCTAAATAGAACAGGTTGAAGCTCGTCAGTGTCGACGCCCACATCAGCATCAACGCGCCCGCGATGTGACAGATGCCCAATACCCGCTCTGCGTTCAGCCATCTGTCCGCCACAATGCCGAATAGCGCGGGCGTGAATATCGACGCAATACCCATCGTGCCGAAAACCGCCGCGAGCTCGGTTGGGGTGAAGTGAAGCACATGGGACAAATAGTCGCCCAACGAGATCAGCCACGCCCCCCAAACGAAGAATTCAAGGAAATTCATCAGGATCAGCCGGAATCGAATATTCATAAGATCGGAAAGGTAAAGAATTTATTAATTTTGCTGAATAAATCGGGAATATGAACACGATGACGACAGGCCTCGACGCATTACTGAGTACCGCACCCAAAGACCTACAGCCGATAGGCGAAAAAATCCTGGCCCGAGAGCGGATCACCCAGGAAGAAGGAATAATATTATTTGAAAAAGGAAGCCTTTCCTTCCTCGGCGCACTGGCCAATCATGTCCGCGAACGCCTCCATGGGAATGTGACCTATTTCAACCGAAACTTCCACATCGAACCCACCAACGTTTGCGTCTTCACCTGCCAGTTTTGCTCCTACTCCCGGCTCTACGCCCACCGCGACGAAGGCTGGGAGCTCACCCAGCAGCAAATGCTCGATATCGTCCGAAGTTACGACGGCAAACCAGTGACCGAAGTACATATCGTCGGCGGCGTTCATCCTAAGATGAACCTCGAATTCTTCATCGAACTGCTCCAGAAGATCAAAGCTCATCGTCCCGGTCTTCATATCAAAGGATTTACGGCAGTGGAGCTCGACTATATGTTCCGTAAGGCTAAGCTTACCGCCGAAGAAGGTATCCGAAAGCTCCATGCCGCCGGACTGGACTCGATGCCGGGCGGCGGGGCCGAGATCTTTCACCCCGACGTACGGAAGATCATCTCCGCCGACAAGGTCGATGCCGAAGGCTGGCTCAAGATCCATGAAACCGCACACCTCGAAGGCATGCACAGCAACGCAACCATGCTTTACGGTCACATCGAGACCTATGCGCACAGGATTGATCATATGAACCGCCTGCGCGACCTCCAGGACAGGACGGGCGGGTTCAACACCTTCATTCCGCTGAAATTCCGCAACAAGGACAACGATATGAGCCATGTGCCCGAGACCTCGATCGTGGAAGATATGAAGCTCTACGCGGTGGCCCGCCTCTATATGGACAATTTCCCGCACCTCAAAGCCTACTGGCCCATGCTGGGCCGCCAGAACGCCCAGCTGTCCCTATCCTTTGGGGTAAACGACCTCGACGGCACCATAGACGATACGACGCGAATTTATTCGATGGCCGGCAGCGAAGAGCAGACACCCAGCCTGTCCACTGCCCAGCTGGTTACGCTTATCCGCCAGGTTGGCCGCGAGCCCGTGGAAAGAGATACACTCTATAACGAGATCCGAAATTACAAAGACGTCGACCTGGATACGATCCGGATGGACGCCTCGCTGAATTAAACTCTGCGCTGAATTAACCAAGACCATGTACCGCATGCCCCTGAATAAAGCGCTGACGATCCTGGTAACCACTCTTATCGTGGCCCATTACAGCGCTTTTGGACAAATAGAGGTCCACGGTACGGTCTATGACCGCTCCCGCTATTTCGCCATGCCGGGCGTCAGCGTGATGTCCACCTCCGGCGTGGGAACGATGACCGATTCGACCGGGCAATACCGCCTCCGCGTGACGCGAAAAGACTCAATCTCTTTCTCCTATCTCGGAAGAGCCACTGCCAAATTCCCGATCCGGAGCATCGACATTAATTCCCCCATGGACATCAGCCTCGCTGTTGCCGTCGACAGCCTGCCGCTGGTTGTCGTTCGCCCCAAACCTTATCGCTACGACTCCATGGAGAACCGGGAAGAATACCGAAAGATTTTTGACTATGAGCCAGACTATATCGGACAGGGAGAAGGCGGGGCAGGCATCAACCTCGATATGCTGTTCGGCGCCCGTCGCAACCGGCAAATGCTCGCCCTGAAAGCCCGGCTAATCGAAGAAGAACAGGAGAAATACGTCGACAACCGGTTCAACCGCACGCTCGTCCGGCAAATCACCGGTCTGGACCGGCCCGCGCTGGAACTTTTCATGCGCATGTACAGGCCCACATACGATTTTGTCAAAAGCTGCGAGAATGAATACGAATTTTATAAATATATAAAGGATTGTGGGAGATATTTCATGAAAACCTACAAGCTCGACACCCCTCCATCTGTTCCCTGAATCTGCCCATCATCCTGCCTTCGCGCACCTTTTCGGTGACGCGATTCAACATTCGTCTGTTAAAGGAAAAAGCAGGAAAACGCCCGGACGGAGTGTTCATTCAGGCCAAATGAACTTCAGGTTCAATTTTTTACAAGGTTGATCGACCAGGTAAATCAACGGACGTGGATTCAGAGGCAACGAACTGACATGGATTTTAGGTCTGGATTTCAAGGATTTGGAAAAAGTGGATTCAAGGATTGGATTAAAAAAACAAGGGTTGATCGGGTTTCTCACGGATGGGATTGATGGTTTTGCATGGATTGGATCAATGGTTTTACATGGATGGGATTGATGGTTTTGCACGGATAGGATCAATGGTTTTGCATGGATGGGATCAATGGTTTTGCATGGATGGGATCAATGTTTTTCAAGGACGACTGGATGGTAATGAAGGCGTTTCCTAGGATGGATTGGCGTTTTCCCGTTTTTTCAAAGATCTGCTTCTATATTTAGTAAAATCCCGGCTCTCTGTTGTAACCTCAAAATCAAATTTTTTTGAATATTATTGCAACTAATTGATTATCAGAGGTTATTTCCGCGGGATATCTCGGGCCTTCCACAAGAATACCGACTATAATGGCGTCGCCGGAGAAGTTCATAGTAGAAAAAATAGCTAATTTCGATGATATGATGGAATTGACAAACTTGATCGAGCAGGGTACCCTAACCTACCTACCCCATATTTCTGTTGACTCAGCCATCTTTAGCTTTCACGACGGCCTGCTGAAAGTCCTGGTGCTTCGAATGAAAGACCTGGCCCTTTACTCCCTCCCCGGCGGCTACGTAGGCCGGGAAGAGGATCTCGACGGTGCTGCGCAGCGCATTCTTCGCGAACGGACAGGGCTCGAAGCCGTTTATCTCGAGCAATGCGGTACTTTCGGCGACCACCGCCGCACCGGCGGCAAGAAAAGCGAAGACGTCTTCTCAACCCTCGGCGTCGACCTCCCCGCCGGCTGCTGGATCATGCAGCGCTTTATCAGCGTCGGCTACTATGCCCTGGTCAATTACGCCGCCGCGCGGCCCGCGCCGGGCCATTTCGACGCGGAATGCATCTGGTGCCCCGTCGACCAGCTGCCCGGGATGATCTTCGATCACCGCGAGATTGCCGGGAAGGCGCTCGAGACCCTGCGACTGCTCCTCGACGTTAAAGTACCCCAATCCAATTTGCTGCCCGAGACCTTCACCATGAACGAACTGCAACAACTCTACGAATCCATTCTCGGCAAACCGCTGCTCCGCTCCAATTTCCAGCGGAAAATGCTCAACATGGAAATCCTCGAACGGCTCGACAAGCGGTTCGGCGGCGGCGCCCATAAGGCTCCGTTTCTTTATCGCTTTCGAAAATCGATGCCTGAATGATATCCGCCTTTTTATCACGCTAGGTGTTTTCTGATTATTTTCGACAATCCTGGGACATTATTTTTGCCGGTTAAATCAGCTTTGTAAAAAGTAATAAATTTATTACCTTTATGAAATCAAGCGAACTGGTGAGATTGTTGCGGAGGGATTTTGAACCATGAAAATTACGATGATCGTTGAAAAAACCAGGGCTGGGTACTCTGCTTATGCGGAAAAATACCCCGTCTATACCGTAGGCAAAACACTGGACGAACTAAAGTCCAATATATTGGAAGCTGTAAATCTTTCACTTGAAAAATCAGGCAAATCGGCCACGGAAGATGATCTGAAAATAGTGCTTGACCTGCCTCAGTTTTTTGAATTCTATAAGGTGATTAATGCAAAAGCCCTTTCTGAAAGAATAGGTATGAATCAAAGCTTGTTGGCTCAGTACATCAAAGGGGTTAAAAAGCCTTCTTCCAATCAGATCAACAGGATATTAAAAGGAGTGCAGCAGGTCGGCAAAGAGTTGGCCGACATTCAATTCTTCGCATAAAAAAAACCGCCCCTTTTGGGGGCGGCGAAAATCGTTGTCAGGTTTCTCTACTTTCCAGTCTTTTCAAGGATTTGGAATAAATTTTTTTCGCAGGATACGTGGATTTTTTTGTTGGTTTTTCAGGAATTCAGGATGGGTTTTCTGGATTTGGATTAGCTTTTGGTTTTCAAGGATTTTGGATCGGGCTTACAAATTTTGGATTCCTTTGGTTGTTCAGGATTGGATTGGATCTCTTTCGTTGCTGATACAAAGATGGAATATTCCATACCCCCGGAGAAACTTTTTCGTCTAACTGTTCTTTTTACCCGACGAAAGAAGATTATACCCGACGAATACTTCTTAATTTCCCTTAAAATTTCTATCCCCCCAAAAATGCCATCATGAGAACCCGCTGCAGTTCCTTCTCCCGCTCCGGCATCCCGTTTTGCCTCTGTCTCGTTCTGGGTGTCCTTTCCCTGACCGGGACGAATGCGCAGGGCACCGATTCCCTCCGCCTCCCTTTCCTGCCGCGGCCGCTGTTCTGGGAAAATACGCCGCTTAAATTTCATTGGGACTCCACTCACCTGGTCATCGAATCCGGCGGGCAAACCGACATGTTCCGGGACCCCAATGTCACGTACAACACCGACAACGCGCCGAAACTACTTTTTGTTGCCGACAGCAATTTCGTTCTCACCGCCTCCATCCACCATATCTTCTCCAGCAAATGGGACGGCGGCGCCATCGTCCTGAAAGCCGACAGCCTCAACTGGATAAAATTTTGCTTTGAGAAAGACTATACCGGCCAGCACCGGGTCGTCAGCGTCGTCACCAAAAGCATCTCGGACGACTGTAACTCCGCCCCCGTCCCGGACAATACGGTCTTCTATAAGGTGGCGAAAGCGGGCAATGTCATCACCCTGTATTATTCGCTGGAGGGCCACCATTGGTTCCTGATCCGCCACCTCGTGTTCGATAGTCAAACCCCGCTGGAAGTCGGATTCCTCGCCCAGTCGCCCACCGGAAAAAGCTGTACGGTAACGTTTTCGCATATCCACTATTCCCCCCGTAAGATCCGCGACCCCTATCTCGGCGAATGACCGACTGACAAGCGGGATCCCCCGGAGATCTTACCGGATCAGCATAACCGTTCCGGCAAACCCTTTTGTTGAACCGTCCGCGAATTTCATGCGCACCATATACACATAGACGCCCGTCGGCGCTTCGGCTCCACGGACCCGTCCGTCCCATCCGGCATTCGCATCCCCCGGAGCAACATGATGCGCATGAAATACCAGCTCCCCCCAGCGGTTTAAAACGGCAAACTCTTCAACCATGCTGTTCACCGGACCGCCCAGGACATACAGCCGATCATTCCGCCCATCCCCATTGGGCGTGAAAGCATTGGGGATTGCCAGCGGCGTATATATATTCACCAGAATGGTTGCCGTATCGCCGCATCCTCCTGCTGCCTCGACCGCCAGCGTGTAAAGCGTCGTCGCCGAAGGATCGGCAACCGGATCGGCGATATGTGCATCCGAAAGCCCGGTGGCGGGCGTCCATAGCCAGGTCGACACATCCCCGGTAACGATCGGAGTCAGTGTGAGGCTCTGACCATAGGGGATTGTAAAGATCTGATCCAGCGCAATAACCGGCGGAACACTCACGATGAGCGGAATGCTGTTGGACTTGGCCAGACCGCACGCGTCGTCGCTGACGATCAGGCAGGTCACCACATCACCCGTGGAAAAATTAACCCCGCCGAATGTCGCGCTATCGTCACCCGTGCTTTGCCCATTCAGCAACCACTCAAATACCGGGTGAGCCGATCCATTTAAAACCGTTGCGGTGAAGATCATCGTAGTCCCTTTACAAACCGTGTCCTTATTCGCCGAAATCGTCACCGACGCCGCACCGTGCGGATCGATGCTGAGGTCGATGACATTGGATGTGTCCTTCACAAGACCGGCGCAGCCGCCCTCAGCGGAGAGGATACAATACACCTGGTCACCATTGGCAAATAGGTTGTACGAGTAAGACGTGCTGTCACCCCCGGCAGGTACCCCGCTGACCATCCACTGATAGTCGGGATCAACGGCATTATTGACCGTGGCCTCAAAACTTATCGGTGTGCACACCGGCGTGCTCGTCGCGCTCGCGCTGATCTGGATCGACGGCAACGCGCTCACCGGCGAGTTGATGTGGATCGTATCGGTATACGCTGAATAACCTTGAATATCCGTCACTACAGCATAGTAGGCGCCGGTATCCGTCGGACTAAACGCCGAATCAATCGTGCTGGACCGGTGAAACTCGACCACCCCCGTCCCGAACTCATCAAACATAAATATATTACCCCTGACATCCATCGTGACGGGCTGCCCCAGCGGACCGTAATTCGAGTTGATGATCGGCTGACCGGTTCCGGCTCCCGGCGCCCATTTATCCACAATGGCCGTCCCCGAACCCGATACTATTGTATTGACATACAGCGTATCATTGGCATCGATCCAGAAGTCGGTGACCTGGAGGAGCGGATTGTCCTTACAATCATATGCCGTTACCGCTACGGGCGTGTTGGAACCTGGCGACAGTCGCTGAACATTGGTTCCGCTAATGAAGAAGAGATTCCCTGACATATCCTTCCGGATCCTGCGGCCGACCGGCTCGCCGCAAAGTTTCGGGACATTCTCATTTGTCATTACCACGGTCCCAATAGCAGCTCCTGGCGCCCATTGGGTAATATAGGGAGTGAGTGAAAGGATATAGATATTTCGCTGGCAATCCATCGTCATCGCATAAGGCGCCCCGTAGGTGTAAGGACCACTCATCGGCTTGCTGATCACCACCAAACTGTCCTGACTGCCGGCCGGGAATTCCGTTACGAATGCCGGGAGGGAAGTAACATTGCCGGTGCTGTCGCCGCTCATCATGAAAACGTCACCGGCGCCGTCTACAAAAAAAGCGTTGGCCTCGGAATAAAAATATGGGCCCGCCACCAAGGAAACGCTGTTACCAATGCCGGGCGTCCATTTGAACACCTGTTCATTTTGGCCATCCAGGATATAAATGTTCCCTGCGTCGTCGGTGGCCATGTCAGAGAATCCATTAATCCCGGTCTTACTCACCAACTTGATATCGAGCGGCGCGGTCGACAGCGACTGCGTCCCCACCGCCGTTTTGACCGGCTTGCCATTTTGATACCAAACAATGTTTTGAAGCGCATGGGTCGACGTAGCGATCAGCGAAGAGCCGACGCAATAGTCCCTATTTGTGTGGATTTTTGGCGAATAGCCACATTGGGCCACGCAGACCCGGCCTGCAGTCAGCCCAAACAGGCAACAAAGGAATAGTGGAAATTTCCGCAAAATCGACCTTTTTCTTCCTGCAAGGTCCAAAAAACCAGGTTTCAGCTGCCTGTGCGCGCATAAAAATATAAAAAAAGACCGTCATAAGACGGTCTGGATGGACAGGATGTCTAAATCAGGTCGGTAACGACGCCGGCGCGATCGGACGACACCCGACTGGCAGCTCCGGCTACAATAGGAAAGGTTGGTTATGGTTCGAATTCTTCATCGATCAGGCGAAATATTTCCATCCGCGTGAGTCCGCACAAATTGCTTATGATAACCAGATCCTTTATCGTGAAACCCTCCACATGAAGCAAAAGCTCATTGAACCGCTTCAGATTCTTTCCGAGATCCGCCGCCAGCACCGACTTGGGCAGATAAAGAAAAATATCCGTAAATGATTTGATCCTTCCCTGGTCCAGCATAGGCTTAATGGTTGGATACCGATGGTCCCTATGTTCCATAAGCAAATAAACATTTTAATGACACGCGAAACAGCACGCCGTCAATATTGTACTACTTAATCTGATTGTTCCGTCAGTTTTTTCCTGATAAATATTCCCCCTTTACCTTTTCCCCCGCCCGAACCATAAAAATACTAAATAATTTAGTAATACCAAGCAAAAAAAACCGCCCTGCACCTTGGGCGGTAAAAATGTTTTTTTTCAGGGTTCAACAAATGGAACGGTTTTGGAAAGGGTTTGGATTATTGGTTGTCTTTCAAAGGTTTGGAATCGGATAAGTTGGACATTAATTGGTTTCACTTTCGGAACTGGATCTCTTTCGTTGCTGATACAAAGATGCGGAAAACCACATCCGGAACGAAAATTTTTCGTCCAACGTTCGTATTTACCCGACGAAAGTCCAATCTGGCCGACGAACGTCAATCCCCGGTCGGCTGGATCTCGCTGGTTTCCACCATCAGCATCACCGTTTTCCGCGGCGCCCGGGTGCGGTGGACGACCCCACGCGGGACGGTTACCCCCTGGTTGGGATTGAGCTCGATCGTCCTGTCCTCCAGGTCTACGAAGAGTTGCCCGCTCAGTACGAAGAAGAACTCATCATCCTTGTCGTGCTTATGCCAGTGATACTCTCCTTCGACAATCCCCACCCGGACAACGCTGTCGTTGACCTTTGTAAGTGTTTGATTGAACCATTTGTCGGTGCATTCCTGCACCATCTCGTTGACGTCGATCGTCTGAAGCGGATCGAACTTGATATCCAGCCTGGTTACATAAGGAAATACCTGTTCCATATTCTATCATTTAGTCGAAGATCTGGCTGCTCAGATGCCGGAACGCCTCCATGGCCCCCATATACTCGCAGGTCCGCGCCCCCGCCTTGTTCGCATTGGCGACGATCCGTTCCCACCGCGCCAGGTCGTCGCCCGCCGGATGACCCTCGCTGAGCTGGTAAAGGACTGCTCCCACGAACGCATCGCCCGCACCAGTCGTATCGACCGGCTTCACGGGAATGCTGGGCACGATCGTCGTTCGATTTCCCACCCGCAGGAGCGTACCATCCTTGCCAAGCGTGACGGCAAACACCGCATTCGTCTTCTCCATCAGTACCGCTGTCGCATCTTTCAACGCCGCACGGCCTGTGATCAGCAGTGCCTCCTCATCGCTGACCTTGAAGAAATGACAACAATCCAGGAAATTCCAGGAGTGATCGACGAAGGACCGGAGGTCATCCTTGAAAAGCAGTTGCCGGTAATTGGGATCGAAGCTGATCAGGATATCCTGCCGCAAGGCTTTTTGAAGCAGACCGTAATAAGCCGCTTGAAGCGGGCCTGGCAGGAAACCGGTCGCTGAACCGAAATGCACGATCCCAACGTCGGAAAGATCAACCTCATCTACCTCCTGCACCGTCAATTCTCCATCCGCCCCGCGGTTGAACACAAAATCCCGCTCGCCATCTTCCATCAACGAAACAAACGCAAACGTTGTAAAATGAACATCATCCACCACCATCGAGCGCGTGGAGACCCCGAAGTCCTCCATCACTCCGATCAATTGCCGTCCAAACGGGTCAGCGCCCACTTTCGCCAGCAGCTCCACCGACCCGCCCAGCGCCGCAATCGCCGCCGCCACATTGGTAGGCGCGCCTCCGGGCTTCTTCAGAAAATGCTGCCCCTCGGCCAGCGACTTGCCCCTGTCCGAACAGATCATATCGATCAACGCCTCCCCGATACAAAGGATTTTTTTCGCGCCCATTTTCATCCGCAAGCCGGACCCCGCCCGGATTTAGCCTGAATGTAACTAATTTTTACGTAACTCCAGACTGTCCGCCGCGACAAGATGCGCTTGAATAACCGGAAGATATTGGGCGATGTAACGCTTGACGGCGGCATTCTGACCATTGCTTTGCTCCGCCTCATACAGTGTGATGGCTGCCTGATCATCATTGATCTGATACCGCAAATAGGTTGTATCGAACGAGATCCCCGATAAAGCCTGCAGCGTATTCAGCTCAGCCGCATGTGCTGCATCCGGGCTCGACAACACCGTAAACCCCAGGCTGTCCGCCAGCAGGATCAGCGCGGACTGAGCGCTCCCGTAATCACTCACCATCTGAAGCCCAAAAACCCGCACATTCGTATCCGTCGCATTTGTCGATGCCAGATATCCGCCGTTGATCTCATCGACATTATTATAGCCGGCATTCGTCACGAACTGCTGATCCGTAGAGTTCAACGACGTTCCCGGGTTGTTGGATTTCTTCGAACAGCTGAATACCACTGTCACGAGCAGCAAAGCCCCGACGGCCAATATTTTCCCCATAACTCTTTTTGGGATGGCTATGCAAGAATCGGGCCTCTGGCAACATTTAACAGGCTCCAGCCTACAATCGTCAGGACTGCGGAGAGGGAAGTGATAATAGCCGCGAAAGGGAAAAAATAAAGGAACTCGATTCCCGATATGGCCAAAAGGGCAATCGCCAGGACCAGGATCTCACCTCGTACAGCACGCCCATGTGCTGCAACCTTTGATGAAGCCAGCCAAAGCAGCACAACAAAAATCACCATCGTAACGCTTGCAATATAGCCGTACCCATCGAAATAATCCCCCATGCTCCTCGTTACACCCATGAATGGAAATCTAGGCCCGGTCATCCACTGCGCCACCTGACGCATGACCGGATCGTCGTTCCTTTTCCAGCCATTCTGCCCGATGGAGTGCCCGATGAGATGTGTCAACATCAGCATAGATGCGATGCGAAGCAGGATTTTGGTTGTCATATTGTTTCGGTTTTATTGGTTAAGGCTTTGAAAAGCTCCAGGATGTACCCCCAGCCTTCATTCATCTCTTCGATCACTTTTTTGCCTCCCATCAATTTCTCCAGATCGCGATGTTCCAGCTTCACCCGTGTCCTTACCGGCCCTTCACGCTGGAAGGTCACCTCGACTTCCGAATGCAACTGGGGATCGCACTGGAAATTTCCATCGATCTGCCAGACCAGCACAAGCCTGCCATAAGGGTCCCAAATGAGGACATAGCCCACGTTGACCTCGCTCCCATCTTCGTGCCTGCTAAACCACCTGCCCCTGGCACCTGGCTCCAGAACCGATTCAACGACGGGAGTTTTGCCGACATGGTGGGATTTCGGCCACCACAGATCTATTTTTTCAGTAAAAACCCTGAACGCCGTCTCCTGGCTTGCTTCAACGAGAAGTTCCTTTTGAATGGTTTGCATGCGATGTGTCTTTATCTTTTTCAGTTTGCTCCGCGACCTGCCTGAAGCGGTTTAGCACCACATTCCAAAAACCGTCCAGATAGTCCCGCAACGCCTGAATACCTTCTTCATCTATCCGGTAAATGCTTCGCGTTCCCTCCCGCGTCATGGCGATCAATTTGGCCTCCCGCAATACTTTAAGATGTTGGGATACTGCCGGACGGCTTACGCCCAATCCCTCAGCGATGTGGACGACCGAAAGCGGTCCACCGGCAAGTCTTTCAAAGATCGTCCGCCGGGTGCGATCACCCAAAGCGTCAAAAGCCTTGTCTGTCTTTGGAATTGCCATAAATGAATACAGGTTTAATCGTAAGTATATACTTACCGTAAGTACAAACTTACCAATAAAATGAAGAATTCCAAACTTTTTCAAAAAAAATCATTACCTGTAGTTTCGTACGAAATTTTTCCTACCTTTATTCCATGAACAATCAGGAACCTCAGAATAAGAAGACCGAACCCACAAAAGCGGAGCTCGAGATCTTACAGGTGCTCTGGGAGCACGGACCGTCGACCGTTCGGTTTGTCAATGACTTCCTGAACGAACAGCGTGAAGTGAACTACACCACCACCCTAAAGCTGATGCAGATCATGGCCGACAAAGGCATCCTTATTCGGGACGAAAGCCAGATGAAACACGTCTATCACGTAGCGGAGGAAGAGCAGGCGACTAAAAGCCAGCTGCTGGATAAATTTGTCGATTCGGTTTACCAGGGCTCCGCCCGCAAACTGGTCATGCAATTGCTGGGTAACAAAAAAACTTCCAAAGAAGACATCGCCGCCATTAAAGAGATCCTGGATAAACTGGATAAGCCATGATAACCATTCCCATTTCCGACCGGCTGGTCAGAGCCTTGTGCGATACCCTGATGCATTCGTTATGGCAGGGCGTCCTCCTGGCCGCCGTCGCCGGGCTCACCGTGATCTGTACCCGTAAAGCAAGTTCTGCGCTCCGGTATAACCTGCTGGTGTCCGCTCTGATACTTTTTGCGATGGGTGTATCGGCGACCTTCACCCTGAAATACTTAAAGACGGGGGAGTCGGTGGCAGCTCAGCCTGCCGTCCAACCCGATTACGTCGTCAGCATCGTGACGGCGGATCATGTTACCGCACCGGCTACCGCCACGGTGCCCGGCTTTTCCGATCGGGTTTCTGCCTGGCTGAACGACCATCACAATCCGATTGTATTGGCTTGGTTTCTGATAATCTGTGCCCGCAGTCTGCAGTTAGGAGTCGGATTGTATGGAACATACCGCTTGAAACGGGTGCGGGTTTTGCCGGTAAAAGACCATTGGCCCGAGCGAATGCGACAGTTAGCCTGTGCATTGGGGATCCGGCAAACCATTGCCCTGCTGGAATCGGGCCTCGCCAAAGCGCCAATGATGATCGGCCACCTGAAACCCGTGGTATTGGTGCCTGTCGGTTTACTTGCCGCCCTTGCTCCGGCTGAGGTCGAAGCGATCCTGATACACGAACTGGCGCACGTCAAACGCCGCGATTACCTGGTGAATCTGCTGCAAAACCTCATGGAGATCGTCTTTTTCTTTAACCCCGCGGTTTTGTGGGTATCCGCGCTGATGAGGACCGAGCGCGAGAACTGCTGTGACGACCTGGCGCTTGCCCACGACAACAATAAAGCAACGTATATCCGTGCGCTGGTCTCGTGTGAGGAATATCAGGCATCGGCTCCCCCTTTTGCCATGGCATTCCCCGGCGCGAAAAATACCCTGCTGCACAGGGTTCGACGTCTGGTCAGCAACCGCAATCACTCGCTCAATTTATTCGAAAAAACAATTTTGACCATTTGCCTGGTCGGCGCCGGGCTATTTATTACGGCTTTTTCGGTAAAGGAAGTGACGCCTGCGACGATCGTAGCGAATACGCGTCCAAAGGTGGCTACATCCGTATCGAGATCCGTACCCGCGTCCGTACCGAAGTCTGTGCACACATCGGAGCCCAATAACCGAAACCAAAAGCCCGAACGCCTACAGCCAACCGAAGCCTCGCCCCTGCAACCGGTAGAAACAGTCGCGCAACCGACAGATCCAGTGGCTCAACCGAAGCACGACACCACCGTCGGTCCTACCATTCCGGACCTTGGAGACACCCTGGTCAAGTACGACGTCATACCGGCAAAGTTCAATATGACTGCCAAACTGAACAGCAGTGAATTGCTGATCAACGGCGTGAAGCAACCGGAAGCCGTACGCGCCCTGATCTATTCAAAATTCCAGAACAACAACGGCAATTCCGTCAATATCGACTATGTGTATAAAGAAACGCAGCCGGATGCTTACAATGCCCCGTATGGCCAATCCAACCGCGCGAGCGATAACGAGCAGGCGCTGCAAGCTTTAGTCCGGAAACAGCAAGCTTTGGATCGGGAGCAACAAGCTATTAATCGGGAGGTGGAAGCTCTAAATCGGGCGCGGGAATCCTTGCATCACCAACAGAATTATTCGGATCAGCAACAGAAATACAAGTCCGATGAAGCAGCAATTAAATTGGATTTGATAAACGACGGCCTCGTCAGCGACACCAATCACATCCACTTCACCATTAATGAAAAGAAATTTATCCTGAACGGTGTTACACAAACCCCCGAAGTACACCAGCGGTATATGGACAAATATTGCCCCGCGAAGGGCTCCGCGGGCTGGAGCTGGACTCACTCCACGAACAGGCCCTGACCGAAAAATTATCTAACCAAGTCAATCGGATCAATCATGAAATTGACGGCTATTTTAGCTGCCTGGCTATCGCTTGCCTGTGCGTCTGCCCAAGCCCAAACTGATTCGTCCCACCTGAAAAAGGATACCATTCCCCATTGATGGACCTGCTCGAAAAATCGCCTGGAGTCACCGTGGAACAGAATACCATCCAACTGCAAGGCAGGGATGCGGTTACCATTTATATCGATGACCGACCGACTTATCTTTCGGGTGACGCCCTGGCGGCCAGCAGTTGGTACTCCGCTCAATTTCGATTTCGAGAAAAAACTTACGGGTACCACACCGCGAATGGCGCACAGAGCGAAATGAACCGGGTTGGAAATTGAGCGATTTTCCTTATTTTGCGCCGACCCAACAGCCATGAAAACATTATTATTTTTAACGCTCAGCCTCCTCGCGACGTCGATCCTCCACGCCCAGACCAAGGTATTCAAAGAGGTTGGCGAAGACATCTCGACCGAAATCAAAGCCATCACCCAGGACAATGCGCTGGTCGGTTATCTGGCATTTACCCGCCTGGAGAAAGCCGATGCCGACTCGTTCAACTATCGGTTGACCATTTTGGATGAAAACCTCAACGACATCGGCGCCGTCAATTTTCGCCAGGGCATCCTCGACCTCCAGTCGGTGTCTTTTGAGCAGAACGTATTGTGCCTGGGATATATCCAAAGTTCGGTGGCCTACCAGCCCCCGACAAGGACCCGGCAGGACCAGCTCCTGTTACAATTTATTGATCTGAGCGGCAAGGTCATCAACACCTGGCATAGGGAAGTAAATCTGAATATGGCGGCGTACAACGCCGGAAAGTTCTTTTCGACGACCAGGTTGGCAGGGTATCTAAAATATGGGATGCAAATCCGAAATATCCCAAATGGTGGATTTGCCTTCTTCTATGGCGATGACGCGAGACAGAAACTGGCGATATTCGACACCAAAGGAAATATGACCCATGAACAGGATGCCCCGACGGTTACCGAGCACTATTACCTGCGTGCGTCCGCCACGGAGATATACCTCCTGACAAAGCATGACATCCGCGTCCCTGAAGGCGGGTATACGCTCTATGTCTATTCCGCGAAGGATCTCGAATCCGAGAATAATTTCGATCTCCGGGACGTGAACAACAACTGGCTGAAAGTATTAACTTTTGACAACGACCCCACCACCGGCGACGCCTTTATCGCAGGCTGTATCATCAACCCCAGACGCGAACAGGAATTCCTCACGGCCAACCAATACGTATTGGGCCCCTACATCGGACTATTCACGCTCGATCTGGGAAATCCACAGAAGGATATGCATGCCAATTGCAGCTATTGGTCGGGTGACAATATCCCCGGAATTACCAGCTACGGCCAGTTCAAAGACAAAGGCTTCTATGTCAAATATGCCACCGCATTCCGGGATTACCGGGGCAACACCATTTTTGCGGGTACCGCCTTATTTGGGGAAGGATTCGTAGGATCGGCTAAATACAAATTGGCGGATGGGGTCTTCGTCCGGCAGGATTCCCTCGGCAATTTGGCCCTTGACAACAATATCCCCTGCGACGAAACCAAATATTTCACCGATGGCGGCTTCCTCTATGGACTCGACAAAAAAGACTTTTACAAGGTCGACAATCCGGATACCAAAAGCAATTACATGATCATCGACGACGAAGCGAACATCTATATCTACAATGTCAACAACCGGAAGGTCGTCCGCACCATCCCCCACAAAGATGGAAATGTCAAAATCAACGTCTACCCCGCCAAAGAAGGCTATATGATGGTATCGGAATACAACCGCAAAGAAAAATATACCCGTTTTTCCATTGAATCGCTTTAGATGAGCATGAAAATGATCGCGGAAGCAGGTCAGATATGGGATCGTTCATGGGTTCGTCAGAACAATTTTGACCGGGTTGGTTCCGGCCGGGAAACTATACTGCAGTTGCTGGCCCGCAAATACGTCGACCGTGCCGTTGGGCGAATTAGTGAATTTGGCGTCGCCGACGAAGAGTTGGCCGGTGATGGGGTCCGCAGTCAGCGCCGTAACCTCCCCCAACTGAACGCCTCCCGTACCATAGTTGGGCATATGGAAGGATAACGTGGCGGAGTTGAATTGTTCGATGGCGATGCCGGAGATATAGTAGCCGGTATTTCCGGAGACGACAACGGAAGGACTGCCGTCCCCATTAAAAGAGGACTGGTAGACCGCCTGATCTGTTGCGCTGGAGACGACCGTAAGCCCGGCAGTCAGTGCCTGATAATTTTCGAAGCTACCGAAATCGAGCTGTGCCGTGTCAAACTGAGTTTGCACATAGACATTCCCCGAGTTGTCGGCAGAGATGGATTCGGCATTCAGGTAAATACTCAACGTATGGATAACCGACCCGGTGTGGGGATCGATGATCGCCAGATTTGGATAGCTGTTGCCCTGGCCGGCAAAATACAGTTTTCCATTAGCCACCACCGGGCCTATCGGATCGATCAGCGAAATATTACCACCCATATACCGGACGATCTTCATGGACGATGTGTCCATGACCTCAATCATGCCATCGGCCAGGCCGATATACGCCTCTCCGTCAAAAAAGCAGATATGCTTAGGTTCAGGCGCTGAGGTGGTAAATGCTTTCACAGAAGCCGGCAACGCTGTTGCAGTCTTGGCCAGGAGCAGCGTGGATGCGGCATCTACAACGGCCACTGCCTGCGAGCCTGCCAGGGCGATATACAGTTTTGAGCCGTAAAGCCCCATATCAAACGCCCGGAATCCTAAAGGGAAGCCGTTAACCTGGGCGAAGCGATCGGCGGTGACCGTACTCGTGGCCAGGTCGTAAAAGGCCAACGTGCTCTTGAAATCCGAGTCATCGCCGTCGTTTACGCCATTGATCGTGGTCCCGCCTTGGGCGAGAACATAGATGCCATTGACATGCGGTGCGGCCGGCGAGCCGCCCATCGAAGGGTGTTCCATCTTACGGGCACAGGCTGCCAGGCCAACGGCCATGGAGATATAAAGTATCCAGTGGTATGCAGATTTCATGAAGTAAAGATGGTCCAATCATGCAACCTGGCTGGTTATTTTACATTATCCAAACCTGATTCTTGACCAACGCCGACCCTAACGCGATCTGCCCGGCGTAATCTACATGCCACCCCGTACCCGATTTTTTACTTACTTTTATTATTCAAACCGATGAACGATCAGACACTTCAGCACGAACAATGGCCGGAGCTGGCATTTGAAAACTGGAAAGATACCGTTGCTACTTTGCACCTATGGACGCAGATCGTAGGCAAGATTCGGCTAAAGCAAATGCCCTGGTTAAACCATTCGTGGCATGTTACCTTGTATGTGAGCGCTTATGGCTTGACTACCGGGAGCATTCCGTACCCGGATGGCGTTTTCCAGATCGATTTTGATTTTATCCACCATTTGCTGAATATTACGACGAGCCGGGGAGGTAAGGAGGAAATAAAACTTTATCCGCGCAGCGTAGCAGATTTTTACCGGGAGTTATTTGAAAAACTAAACCGTACAGGCGTCCATTCGGCTATTTGTGCAGAACCCAATGAGGTTGATCCGGCCATCCGGTTTGAAAAGGATGAAACGCATCGGTCCTATGATGGAGCAAGGGTACGCGATTTCCATAGGGCATTGGTGAACACCCATAAGGTATTTACCACATTCAGGGCGGGGTATGCAGGTAAATGCAGCCCGGTCCATTTCTTTTGGGGATCGTTTGATTTGGCCGTAACGCGGTTTTCCGGAAGGCCCGCCCCTGTATATTCGGGCCAGGTGCTAAATATTCCCATACGCGTTATGCAGGAAGCCTATTCGCATGAAGTAAGTTCTTGCGGGTTTTGGCCGGGCAATGAGCAATTTCCACGCCCGGCATTTTACTCGTATTGCTATCCCTCCCCGCCGGAGTTTGGTAAGCAGCCGGTCAAGCCACAGGACGCGTTTTTTAGCGAAGACATGGGTGAATTTATCCTGTTATATGAGGTCGTTCAGCAATCGAAGAACCCGGAAAATACTTTAATGCAGTTTTTGCAGTCTACTTACGAAGCAGCCTCAAACACGGCCGGGTGGGACAAAAAGGCACTGGAATGTGATTTCTCCTCCTTTGAATAAAGGGGTCTTACTGGTTGTCGCCGCCTGTCCAAACTCAATCCTACCCCTGACGCCCGTCATGCATCCTCTCCCCCAGCGGCAATACCTTTATCCTTTCATCCAAAACCTCAAAACAAATTAGAATATGAAACAGATACTTATCGTAGGAGCCGGCCACCAATTTCCCCAGGGGCCCTTCGACTTTCTCCAAACCATGACCGAAAACGAGCGGGTACACGTCAGGGGGTTGTTCTTTCGCCCCGTTGACTACTCCGCCCTGGCCGCCGCCGGCGCCAGCAACAATATCACCCCCTTCCTGGAGCTGGAAGACAACGAAAAAGAGGTGATCGCCCACCACAAAGCCCAGTTCGCTCGCCATTGCGAACAGCATCATATCCCCTATTCCCTACACAACAACGACAGCGAATGGAACAAAGACCTGCTCATCAGGGAAAGCCGGTTCGCCGACCTGATCCTCATCAGCGGAGAAAGTTTCTACGCCGAAACTGATAATCACCAGCCCAATCAATACTTGCGCCAAGCCCTGCACAATGCCGAATGTCCTGTCCTTGTCATTCCTGAAAACTTCACCACTATCCAGCATATTTTCATGGCCTATGACGGCAGCCGCGAAAGCATCTACGCCATCAAACAGTTCTGTTACCTTTTCCCCGACCTTATCGATCTGCCTACGGAAATTGTTTATATCCACGATGACCCCGCGTCTGCCATCCCCGAGATCGAAAACCTCCAGCAATATACCCGCCTTAAACTAGCCTGCATGAGCTTTACCAAACTCCGCTTCGACGCCGCCGACCATTTTGCCGCCTGGATCAGTGGAAAGAAGAATGTACTCCTCGTCACCGGATCCTTCGGCCGCTCCGCGATTTCCTATATCGGCAAACGAAGCTTTGCGCGGGACGTCATTCACGATCACCAACTCCCGGTTTTCATCGCCCATCAGTAACAGCTTATGGCAGACTACAAACCCATCTAAGCCCTTAATCCCGGCAATGAACGCCATTAATCAGCAACCCTTTAAAAATAGCGAACCCGATGAAAAACATTAAACGCCTGCACCATCTGCAAAGAGAACGAAGGAGGTGGCACCGGAAATTAAAACTGGAAAACTCCCTCCGAAGCAATTGGGCCACCTTTCGCCAATCCTTTGACCCAACAATCTTGGCCACCAAAGCTCTGACCTCTTGCGTCGTTTGGATCGGAGATCGGCTGCTTGCCGAAAGAGCCGCCGAATTGTAGTAATTTCACCTGAGAGGGGGAACCAAAGGTGACAAAACCCCCCTTTTCATCCATGCCCCTTTCCAGGCGAATCGCATACCTCCTTCTGAGTGGCCTTGTTGCCGCTAGTCTGGTATCGCTGTATTTTGCCTTACTCGACCCCCATCAGCACTTCACTCTGCCCCTGGTACTCGGCGTGGTATTATTGATCACCGCATTCGTCCTGCTCATCCTCTATAGTTTTACCAGCCGCAAAGCCGCCGCCAGCGACCGGGAAGAACTCGAACAACATTTCGGACACCTCGTCGGGCATGTCAAAGATTACGCCATCTTCCTCATCGACCCCGAAGGCCGCGTCAAAAGTTGGAACAAAGGCGCCGAACAGATCAAAGGCTATGCTGAGTCCGAAATCATCGGTCAGCCAATTTCCATCTTCTACACGGACGAAGACAACCGCCTCGGCGAACCCTACCACAACCTTCAGCGGGCCCTCGAACAGGGCCGCTACGAAAGCGTAGGGCTGCGCAAACGCAAAGACGGTACCGTATTCTACGCCGACGTCGTCTTCACCCCCATTTATGACGACAAGAACACCCTCAAAGGGTTTGCCAAGATCACCCGGGATATCACCGACCAAAAAAAGGCCGAACAAGACATGATCAATACGCTGGCCCGCGAAAAAGACCTGAACGAAATGAAATCCCGCTTCGTCACCCTCGCCTCCCATGAATTCAAAACCCCGCTCAGCGTCATCTTGTCCTCCGTCTCCCTTATCGAGAAATATCCCGCCACCGACCAACAGGACAAACGCCTCAAACATATCCACCGCATCAAATCCAACGTCAACAATCTCAAACAGATCCTCAACGACTTCCTGTCCCTCGAAAAGCTCGAAGGTGGCATCGTCCAGAATTGTCCAGCGGAAACCGACCTGGTCCACCTTACCCGCGAAGCCATCCAGGACATGGAAAATTCCCTGAAAGAAGAACAGCATATCCAATTACACACCAAAGGAATCCCCCGGCTTATCTCCGTCGATATCCAACTCCTGCGCAATATCCTCAACAACCTCCTGTCCAACGCCATCAAATACTCCCCCGCATCTACCACCGTCGATTGCACCTTATCTTACCAGCCCGCGACGGTAGACATTCAAATCAGGGACCGTGGCATCGGAATACCACCCCAAGAACAGCAACACCTCTTCGAACGCTTCTTTCGCGCCTCCAACACCACCGGCATCTCCGGCACGGGCTTGGGTCTGAGCATCGTTAAGCGATACGTCGACCTCATGGGCGGCCAGATCGGCCTCCGCAGCGTTTCCGGCGAAGGCTCCACATTTATCGTCACCCTGCCTGGGTAACAAAGTCAGCCTCCTACCTGACGCCGGTCATCTTTTCCCACCCCCGCTGCGGCTATCTTTATACCCTAAAACCTACCATTATGATGGGCCAATTAACCACTGATGAAATCGAAAACCTTCTCCAGACCTCCATCCTCGGCCGCATTGGCTGTGGGGATGGCAAGCTCATCTACGTCGTACCGATCAGCTTCGTGTACGACGGCAGGTTCATCTATGGTTATACCCATGAAGGCTTTAAAACGGCTATCCTTCGGAAAAACCCGTCCGTCTGTTTCGAGATCGAATCGCTCGAGAACATGGCCAACTGGCAGACCGTCATTGCTCACGGAACATTTGAAGAGCTGACACACCCCGCTTTACGTCTGGACGCGCTGCAAAAGTTACATGCCCGCAGGCTCCCCTTCCCCACCAGCCAAACCACCCGGCTCACCGCCGAATGGCCCTTCGCCTCTGAGGCGCTTAGCCAACTTAAAGGCGTCACCTTCCGCATCCGACTGGAAAGCAAGACTGGTCGTTTCGAAAAAGCCGACCAAATAGCGGATACAGTTTGCTAACCCCGTTTCTATATAATCCAATCCTAGAAAAAAGACCGGCAACGCCGGTCTTTTCCATTAACTCCGTCAAACAGCCTTTTCATATTCTCGATTTTATAATTTAATTATCGGTGGGCAATAAAAATCGGCAAGTTGATCGTCCGCAGCAGAAGGCGCGCGTGACTTGGTTTGATAAAACGAGACAGGATACCCCGTCCATACGCTCCCATCACAACGATGGCATCCTTCCGGTCTATCAGATACCCGAAAAGTACGTCCGAAACGTCTCCCTTCAACACCACAAATTCCACGTCGTCAAAGTGCGCGGACAGCCATTCCTTCATCTTATACTGTTCTTCGACAGCAGTCCCATCATTCTTGAGTACGTTCACGACCACTGCCTTCTTATGCCTGAACTCCGGGAACAAATAAGTAAACTGTTTGATCGCAAAAACCGAAGAGCCGGTTCCATTATAGGCGAAAATGACCTCGTTCAGCCCATCGAACTGATACGGCGAAACCACTACCGGGCATTCCGCCGCCACCAACACATCCCGGAAAAACCGGCCTGGAAAGGACTTATCCACGTTTTGGAAACTTAACTCCGGGTCTACTACGATCAGGTCGGAAAACCGGCTTTCCAGCAGGATATCCTCTACCGGTACCCCCCGGTCCCGATGCACCCTTGCTGGCACTTCCCGGCATAGACAAGCCTCCCGGAACCGGTGCACTTGCTGTAAAACCGGGTCGGCCGCCAGGGCGCCATCCGCCATTTCTTCCACTCCTTCCGGCTCGTCCATCCGCAGGATCCCGGGCACACCGCCTTCGGGTGTACCTTCCAGGAAAACACCCGTTAACCGGGAGTGCGTCAAATTCGCCAGGTAACAAGCAAAATCAATAGCATACGTATTTTGCTTATACCCATCCATCGCCAGCAGTATCTTTTCCATCGTTTTTTTATAAAGGAACAACAACCCGGCTGACTGGCCCATGAGCGTCATCAACGCTCCCTGTGATCTTCATCATAACGCCCGGCAATCTTTAAAGCTGAGTAGGATCATCCGGTCGCATGACTATACTCATTTCCTCCTCCCCTGATGGCCCTATCTTTATTACCAAAACTCTCATTGTATAGATGTTCAAAGAAAAGTCACAACACGTCCTATTGTTTTGGTCTATTGTCACCATCGTTTCGGCCGTTTTGCAATACCTGTATCCTGCCTTCCATCTCTACTCTCTGATTATCATCGTACTGGCCACCCTTTTCGTCCTCTACGTCAAAAAACGATATCGCTCCACTGAATCCGGGCAGCACCAGGTCAAGGCCCTCTTCGATCACGCCACCGAAGGCATCATCCTCACCGATGAGAAGGGAAAGATCGTCCTGCTCAACCCCGCTGCCTTTGGCCTGTTCCAATATGACCCCGGAGAACTTCCCGGCCAGTCTATTGACGTGCTGATCCCCCAGCGATTCCATCACAGTCATGTGAAGGACCGGGAGGGATTTTACCGGCACCCCGGCAACCGCACCATGGGCAGCAACCGGGATCTTTTTGCACGCAAAAAAAATGGCACCGAATTTCCTGTGGAAGTCAGCCTTGGCTATTACCGCCAGCACAATAAATTATTTGTAATCGCCTTTATCGTTGATATCACCCAACGCAAGCACACCGAAAAGGAGCTGCTCGACCGGCAGCAACAACTGGAAAAGATCACCGAAGACGTTCGCCGCCTCAATACGAACCTGGAAGCCAAGGTCGAAGAACGCACGCACATCCTCCGCGAAGCCTTGCAGGAACTGGAAAAGTCCCAGGAAGAACTGAGCGCGGCATTAAATAAAGAAAAGGAACTGAATGAGATCAAATCCCGATTCGTGTCCATGGCCTCCCATGAATTCCGAACCCCCCTGAGCACCATCCTCTCCTCTGCCCAACTCCTATCCAAGTATACGTCCGCTGAAGACCAGGACAAACGGGACAAACATATTAAACGCACCAAGGACTCCGTCAAACACCTCAACGTCCTGCTCGAAGACTTCCTTTCCGTCGGTAAACTCGAAGAGGGCAAGATCAAACCGGAACCTGCCCCCTTTTCCATCAGGGATGTGCTGGAAGAAGTCACTGAAGAAATGCAATCCCTTGCCAAAAAAGATCAGCACATCCATTGTCTTTGTTCGGAAGAATGGCGGCTCACAAGCGACAAACGCCTGGTAAAAAACATCCTCGTCAACTTGCTCAGCAATGCCGTCAAATTCTCCGACGAAGGCGCGCCCATTCATGTTCAGGCCGAACCCCGACCCGGAGGGGGTTTCAGGATAACTGTCCTCGACAATGGAATCGGCATCTCTCCCGAAGACCAGCAACACCTCTTCAGCACTTTCTTCCGTGGCGCCAACGTCGTCAACATCGAAGGCACCGGTCTCGGCCTGCACATCGTGCGGCGCTATCTCGACCTGTTACAAGGCAGGATCGGCATCAAAAGCACTCTCGGCGAAGGAACTCGCGTCACCATCGATTTACCCGAAAAAATTTCGTAGTATTGTCCGAGACAAATCCTCTTTCATGCGCAGATTGCTTGTTATAGACGACCATGACGACATTAGGGAAAACATCGCCGAGATCTTGACCCTCGCCGGTTACGAAGTATTCACCGCCCCCAATGGAAAAAGGGGCGTGGAGATCGCCCTGAAAGAAAAACCCGAACTCGTCATCTGCGACATCATGATGCCCGAGCTCGACGGCTATGGCGTTCTCCACCTGCTGCGTAAAAATGAGGCCACCCTGGAAACGCCCTTTATCTTTCTCACCGCCAAAACCGAACGCGCCGATTTCCGGAAAGGTATGGAAATGGGCGCCGACGACTATATTACCAAACCCTTCGACGATATCGAACTACTCAACGCCATCGAGATCCGGCTAAAAAAAAATGACATCCTTCATGCCAAATATTCAGTCGACGAAAAAGGCGCCAGCGAATTCATCACCGACCTCCACGCCACCGGGGCCCTGCGCCTCGATCCTGCCACCGCCGAAACCCAGGAGTTAGCCAAAAAAATGGTCCTCTATCAGGAAGGTAAACGGCCCAAATGCCTGTACCTGCTCAAAAGCGGCAAAATCAAGGCCTTCCGCATAAACGAAGATGGCAAAGAATACATCACCAACCTCTATGTCGCCGGCGACTATATCGGTTACCTGCCCCTGCTGGAAAATAAACCCTATGAGGATACCGCCATCGTGCTCGAAGACGCTGAGGTTGCTCTTTTTCCCAAAGATGAGTTCGTGGACGCCATTTACCGGGACCTTACAGTCGCCGGCAAGTTCATCCGTCTCATCGCTCTAAATGTCAAGGAAAAAGAAGAACGCCTCCTTAGTCTCGCCTATGGATCCCTGCGCAAACGCGTCGCCAAGGGCCTGCTGGATATTCATGCCAAATTCGCCGCATCCCAGGCCGATTCCAAAACAAACAATACCCGCGTGACCCTCGCTATCTCCCGCGAAGACATCGCCCAATACATCGGCACCGCCACCGAATCGTTGATCCGGACCCTGAGCGATTTCAAAGCCGAAAAGCTCATCGACATCCAGGATGGAAAGGTCCACATCACCGATGTACAGAAATTGCAAAATCTGTTATATTAAAGCCCACCAACCTGAGCATTCTCATATTCCCGGGAAACTTCGGTCATAAATCGCCCCTGTGCCGACCGCTACCTTTATAAAAAAAGGTATATGAAAACCATCATAGTCCCCGTCAACTTCTCGCCTTGCGCAGCCAATGCCGCCCGCTATTCGGCCGACCTCGCCCGCGCCATCCACGCGGACCTGCATCTCATCCATGTCCTCCAGGTCCCTGTGAATTCAGCAGAACCGGTGATGACCCAATACCTTTACAAGGATATGGTCGAATCCGCCGATATTGCGCTGAAGCAATTGCAGTTCGAACTGATCAAGCACACCCACAACCGGATTAAGATCGATATTTCCCTGGAAGCCGGCAACGTCTCCGCCAAGGTAAAAGACCTTTGCAGGGAACTGCAACCCTATGCCGTTGTTCTCGGCGCCGCCGGTCCCTCCTTCAAAAGATCCCAGGTCGGCAGCCCAATCGCGTCGTTGCTCCATAACCTCGACTATCCGGTGCTCGTTGTACCTGCAACCTATACGTTTCATTCATTTCGGCGCGTCTTACTGGCATGCGATCTCGAAGATATTGGCTCCGGCATTCCAGATTCCCTTCCCCTGCTCAAGGGCCTGCGCGAACATTTCGGCTCCCGCTTCGACATCGTGACCGTCGGCATGCAGAAAGTACTTACCGAAAACCTACACGTCCTGGATTCCGTTGGCTGGAAAACAAAGCTTAAAGAATTATATCCGGAAATACACTATGTCCAAGGATCAAAAGTGGAGGATGGCATTCTCGAATACCTCACTCACAACGAAGCCGACCTCATCATGGTATTCCCCAAAAAACATGGTTTCCTCGAATTTCATGCCAGTCAGTCCCGGAAAGTAGCCCGATACAGTCCCGTTCCCGTCCTGAGCCTCCGCGCTTAAATATTCTTAAGGATTCCAGAGCCTGGTAATATTAAATCCCAGGAGAAACTGGCTTTTATTAAAGTCATTCTGGTTGTAAAATGAGTTATTCTGGGGAAGTATATATCCATAGTTACCTACGAAAAGCTGGAAAGCATGACCGCTTGTCTTGAATTCAAATCCGGCAGAAATATTTGGCAACGCGCCATACGCGGTAGAAATCGGCAAGTCATAATTAGCTATGATACTGGTTTTAGGGGTGATCTTATATCTGCCCGAAAAAGAAACGGCGAAATGATCGTACTGTGTTCCGGTGACAATCGTCCCGTCGCTTCCAACGACACTATTAAAATGGGACCAGCTGGGAGACACCTGAAGGGACAACTTCTCGGATATTTTCCTGGCGAATATCAACTGACCAAAAAAGCTAAAATGGTCACTCGCCTTTCGGAACGTAGCAGTATTATCATAAATACTATCCCGGGGATCTGCCACCACGTTTCCGAAAAAGGTAATGCTGACGGGCATTGACCCATCCTTCGTTTGTCTGACCAGCGCGTATTTCGCATTGAGATCCGTCTGCATCCTATCCCCAATCAACCCGAGGCCCAGCTGAAAGTCTTTGGTAAAGGTATAACTGACAGCCAGCCGCACATTGGTGACATTATACAACCCGAAGAAATCATGAATCCCATTACTCATAGTGCCGAACCGATGTTGAATATCGGCTTCCAAACTATGTTTTACCGGTAATACCACCGATTGGTCATCGATTATGTAATTGCCTTCAAAAGTGTTCTTTACATAGGACTTTTTTACCGGGGCCACGGAATCCTGGGCCTGAAGGCTCAACGGGTTGGCGCCTAAAGTCAGTAGCAGCAGTGCAAGTATTCTCAGCGTTTTGATTGAACGTAATTTCATTTTATTTTTTTTATAAGGATGAATGCTACCGCCCCGCCTTAATAATCTTTCTGATTTGGATCACCAGATAAACAACTACGGACCATACGCTTAGAAAAATGGAATACTCCATCAGCAAGAGCCAAAGCGGAGTTTTAAAGCGAGCAGCCCAGAGCGACCGCTGATCAAAAGTATCCGTCAGTATCAAGTCTGTCCCCCAGGGTTCCGATTTCTCCACCCGAAGGTTGCCATATGTATCATTATCTTCTACTTTAGCTACCAGGGTCAGCTGCCCACTTTTATCTCCTGGTATTCCGTCACGGTGAAATTCCGCACTAATCGTACCGGTCGAATCCGTCGTATAGCTCTCCTTATCACCGACGGCAAGATCGCCGCCTGAACGTTTGATAGCCACTTTTATTTCTATTGCCTTTACTGGCGCCCATTCGCCATTTTTCAATTCCACTATTTTCGCAATAATTGTTTTTCCTTGTCCCGTATCTATTTCCAGATGCGCCTTAACGACGGAAGCCTCCGTTCTTGACGGATTAAAGGCTCCCGCTGCGTCAGAGACGGCGATGAATGTATGTGTAGCCGCGCTATTCCATTGATTTTTTAGGGAAGGCGGAAGGAAAGACATGGCGGAACCCTTGGTATCGGTGACCGCATTGCCTGCAAAACAGGCAGCAGAATCCTTATCGAGATAAAGGCGGAATCGGGCGCCGCCGACAGGTTGAAATTTCCCGTTTTCCTTCGTTTTGGCGTGAACAGACAGATAGACTACTGAATTATTGAGCGAATGGTAGCTGAGGTCGACAAGCAGGCTTTTGCCGGCGGAATCCTGTCCATCGGCCGGGAAACCGATAAATAGTTGCAGACAAAGAGAAAAAAGCAGCGGATAAACATTACACAGCCTTTTCATGTTGCTCAGTTATAGTTTCCTGAATAGGGATAATTGGAAATATCCTTGATAAAAAAGTAATGACCAATAAGGCGCCTGCGAGTGAACCCATTGCAATGGCCCATTCCTGCCAGCTCGGAAAATAATGATGATACCTTCCCGGAACATCCTGCATGGGCAAAAAAGGGTGAAGCAAGGTGGGTGTGACGATCAGGTACCGCTTGAACCAGGCACCCACGACTACCATCAAACCGGCGACAAACATCGGTAAAGGTTTCCTGCCCTCCTTAAACAGCAGGATGCCGATAGGGATCAGCATGCCGATCAATATGGCGAACCAGAACAGCGGTGCAAATTCACCCGCGAAGAGATCCAGCAGATGCGCCGATTCAGGCTTCCTCATTTTAAAGGCAGGCACCAGATATTCGTTTATATTAAAATACAGATATAGGAGCGCCAGCATAACCAGTACCCTGCCCATTTTGTCAAAATGCAGTTCGGTAATATACTTCTCGAGGTGATAGGCTTTGCGAAACACAAACATGGCGACGACCACCGCCCCGGCTCCTACCAGGAAGGCTCCGGAAATAAAATAAGCACCAAAATTGGTGCTGTCCCAACCTGGTCTGTAGGTTGTGGCGAATAACCAGGAAGTAACGGTGTGAATGCAGAAGGCAACAGGGATGATAGTGATGCACATGATATTGATCGCCTTCTCACTTAAACGAACTTGCTCAGGATTGCCCTTCCAGAATGAACCGAGGAACCGATACAATTTATTCAGCCTGGAATGATTGCCGGCATTCACCCGGATCAGGATTTTCAAATCCGGCAAAAGGGGGAAGTATAATAGCAGCAGGCTGAGAACGAAATAGGTACTTATAACGATTACATCCCAAATGATGGGCGATTGGAGGCGGCCGTGAAGCAGGAGACTAAGGAACCGTTCGGGGCGTCCCATGTCCACTATGATAATGAGAGAAGCAAAAATAATCGCGGAAACCGCAATGATCTCGGCAATACGGGTAAGGGGTGTACTCCAATGTACATTTGCCAGCCTTAATACGGCAGTGATCAGCGAACCAACCAGGCTTATCGCCACAAAAAATACGAAGTTGGAGATATAGATACCCCATGAAACGTAATCTCCCATGTCCGTGACCACCAATCCATTCTTGAGTTGAAGGAAATAAGCATAGGCGCCTATCGCACAGAGCAGCAGAAGGATGAAGGTCCATATCTTACCCCAACGGCCAAATCGCGTGGGCAGCAGGTCAAGAGTGATGGCATCATTGTCATTTGAATTTTCCATGGCATGTTCATTTAGCAGGGATTACCTCGCTTGTGCTGTCCTTTTGCAAGCCAGATTCAAACGGGAAAGTTCGGTTTACCGGAGGCAGGTAATAAACGCTTGGCTTGGTACCCAGGTCTTCCATCAGGCGGTACCCGGCCTTATCCCTGATCAGGTCGCTGAAACGCCACGTTTCCGAGCCGTTGGTAACTGAATCTTCATTCATATCGCCGAAAGCGAAGACGCCGTTTGGGCAGGCCGATACACAGTGCGGCAACTCGCCCATCCTGGCCATATCCGGGCAAAAGTCGCATTTACTCACGGTACCTTTCTTTTGAGGCAAGCTTGTTTCACAGGAATAGGGCTGTGCTGCAACTTCTTTCTCAAGGATTGGCTCCTCCCAATTGAAAACCCTGCTGGAATAAGGGCAGGCTGCCATACAAAACCGGCAACCGATACAGCGATCACTATCGATCAGCACAATTCCATCCTGCCGTTTAAAAGTGGCATCTACGGGACAAACCTTTACACAGGGCGGCTCGTCGCAATGCATGCAGGTGGTAGGCTCCCAGTAAGGAGCAGTATGGACCGCCTCTTGCATTTCCAGTATTTTAATCCAATTTTGTCCGGGGTTTAGCTGGTGAGCGTGGTTGCAGGCTTTTTTGCAAGCCCCGACATTCTTGCAGCGTGACAGGTCGATCACCATCACGAATTTTTTGCCTTCCATTCCTTTTCGCTCTTCACTGTTGGAAACACGAGGTAAGTCAGGAACTGGTTTTAAAAATGCCTTGTCCATTTCAATGACCTCTCCATCCACCGACAGTAGCTTGACCATTTCGCCGGATGGCTTCACCTCATTACCTGCATATTCGTCAAAAGGGTTCTTCTTGGATGAGCAGCCGGCAGCGAGGGCTGCAGCAGTAAGGCCTGTTAGAAGAAACTCTCGCCTGGAATTGTTCTCCTGATTCATAAATACAGTTTTAGGGTGAATTTCATTTACTTTTTAACCCAATCCTGAAGTTCGCCTGTGCTTATTCTTTTCCCCTTTGCGGTTATTAAAGACTCATCTATTTCCACGAGCTGTCCATCCTGAGTCAGCATCTTTACCATTTTCTTTTTGCCCTCCGGCGCACAGGAAATGACGTTCTTTCTTCCTGGAAGGAGTTTCCCTGCAAAAGCGGCCAGGGACGTGCATGCGGATACTGCGGCGACGCCCCAGACGAATTTTCTCCGTGAATCATTCATAGGTTTATTTTTTTAAAGTGCGGAAGAATACGACAAGGTTCCAGATATCCTCAGCATCCGGGAGTTTCTTTTTGAAACTGGGCATATCGCCCCGGCCTTCCGAGATTTTATAAAAGACCGAGCCGTCGCTCTGCGCCTGGAAGGTTGCAGTAGACAAATCGGCGGGTTGCGTTTTCAACTGAGCGGCTTTAGTGCCGTCTCCGAGGCCTTTCTTTCCGTGGCAAGACGCACAGTGCGTGTTCCACAGGTCTCTTCCGGCAGAAATGGATTCCGCATTCGATTTGACTGGGTTAACAGCCTTGGCGGCTGCATCCGGGACGGGCCAGGGTTTCGGCTGCCGTACGATGGTAAAGGCCATGCCGGAAAGACATACGATCGCGACACAAACAGACAGAACTAATTTACTTTTCATTGAACTTTAATTTTCGTTTTGAATAGCATTTGTTTAAAAATTCCATAACCTGGTAATATTGAATCCAATCATAAACTGGCCCTTTGTATAGTCATTTTGATTGTATAGGGTATTATTCTGCGGCAGGATATACCCGTAATTACCGGCAATAATCTGAAACGTGTGCCCACTCGTGCTCATCTCCAGGCCGAAACTGATATTGGGGTGCGGATTGTTCATCGCATTTTGGGTTAAGGGCTGATCGTAGTTGACGATGACTGCCGTCTTGGGCGAAATTTTGAATCTTCCACCGACTGCGATGGCCAATTGGTCATTTTTCACCTCAGGCTGGATATTTCCCTTGGCGTCAAGGTAACCCGCCACATTATTGAAATGCGAAAGGGAGGGACTTACTTGCACCGAAAGCTTATTACTGATCTTCCGCGCTATGATGATTTCATTGAAGAAGGAAAGGCGATCAGCCGTGGTTACGAATAGCGTCGTAGCATCTTGCTTCCTTGTGTCCATGACAATATTCCCGAAGTAGGTGACACTGACCGGCATGGACTCGTCCTTAGTTTGCCGCAACAAAGCATATTTTGCGTTCACGTCTACCTGCATGCGGTCGTTGCAAGCCCCGAATCCTATCTGCAGGTTCTTAATGGGAACATAACTGAAACCCAGCCGCATAGTTGCGCCGGCAAAGATGCCGTACAGATCGGAAATCCCATTATTGACTGTCCCGAACCGGTGTTGAATGTCAAACTCCAATGTTCCTTTGATTGGCACCATTACGGTTTGGTCGTCGATCAGGAAATTCCCTTCGAATGTACTCTTCACAAACGATGGTTTCTTTTTGGCCGGCGATGGCGCTACCGTCGAATCCTGAGCCTTTATTTCAGCAATTCCAATTATCTCCTGCGCCATTAATACCAGGAGGCAGGGCAAAAGGAACGATAACTTTACTTTTCTCATACTGCAGAGTTTAGTTGTTTTCAGCTCCCTGGGTAATCCAGGCCAATATATAGCCATTTATATTGGAAGGGTTATTGGAAGCGCCCAGGGGCATTGTTGCAGCTTCCTTACCGGTCAGCCATAAATACACCAGGCTATTTGCGGGTGTAGACGTACTGACGAGATTTCCATCGACCAACGAATTGTATGCATTGGCCGCAGTAAGGTCTGGACTAATGGTACCGTTATGACAGCCGCTTTTCGCACAATTTGTTGTTAGCAGGGGTACGATATCAGTGCTGAAGTTTACCGTCGCCGTTATGGCAGGCGCATCATCAACCAGCAAGGTGGTCGTTTTATAGCATCCCATCATGACCGTAAAACACAGTAGCAGGATCAGCGAAAATATTTTTAGTTTATGGTCCGACATGGGCTGGTTTTGATTACCGATAGAACAAGTCAAATCTCTATTGCTGAAAATGTAAGGTCAGGCCTGGTTCGATTGCATGAGCCGTATTCGCTTTGTTAAATACGGCAATACCGAAATTGACATCGTTCAACGGAGAAAAATCAACGTCCTGCAACACGGCCACATCACTGGTTTTCAACGCCCTCTTCAGTTCCAATACCCACCCAGTACCGGTATACAAAGCCTTAAACTGTATATCGCTGCGCCCGTTCTGGTATTTTTGCAAAATCAATCCTGGGATTGCCTTGGGTCCAACGCCGACAATATTCCCATTGGCATCGAATAAAGTATTATAGTCCGCACTCGCCGTCGGATCGACGGTCGACGCATCCGATAACGTCAGCACGCCGTTCATATCGACCCCAGTCACGAGCAGGGCTGCAGTCGTGCCGTCGGTAGCGGTGACCCCGGTCAGCGCCGCGGCAGGTGTACCCGCAACGATATTCGTGGTCATCAGCGCGTTAGCATTGCTTTGCCCCGGCACGACCCATGCCGGCACCGTGACGGAAGCGCCCGTGCCGCCAATTTTTAAAGTCTGTGTATTGGTAACTGAACCGGGAACCGTGGAATAAGTGGGAACGCCGTTGGTCGTAGAGGTGATCATAGCCCCATCAGAATGACGGCCATTGGAGTTCAACTGACCCCCGGCATAATCGATGTAATCATCATCCGCATATCCATACACCTGATCCTGCATGAGATGGATATGCCAGAGGTCAGCTTTTTCTTCGGGGCCGTTGGTAAAGTGATTGCCCCCGGATTTGGCAGGAATCGTTATCAGTGTGGGTGGACTCGTATGGTTGTTGAGAGAATCGGTCACCGGGTTTATATGGCAAGTGGCATAACAGCTTAGTGAAGCAAAACTAGCGATGGACTTATTAATATTCCATTGAAATCCGAACTTGTCTTCATTAAAGGGAATAGACGTAATATTTCCATTAACATCGAACGTATAATTACTGGATTGCCTCGACCAAAATTTGGTCGTTGGATTGTAGGATACCGGCGTATTTTGCAGACTTTGATCAGGGTCGTTCCATTGAGCCAGAATATAGATATTACTGGCATCATATAAAGAACGAAGGGTAACGTTATAACTCAATCCTATATACCCCTCAAAAGTGCCGTTTCCCGGATTTGGGACGGTCGCAGTCACGTTCAGTTCCGTTGCTTTGCTCCAGACAGCGTCGATAGAACCATCAATAACAGGCGCCGTGCTCGTCTTAACTGCCGTCAATGTGGTGGAGCTACCAGACCCGGAAGTGATGACCTGGTTATTTTTGGTACAGTAGGTAAGCACAATGGCCGACAATACAATCGCCCCGATGACTATGGTAGTTTTCTTCAGACGTCTCATATAAGTAGTATTGGGTTTTGGGGAAATCGCAAACAAATCGATGCATCCCGCAGCTTATAAGCTGACGGTCCTTGCAAGGTGGCGGTCTATCCAAGTCTTTGTAAAACCCCAGAAAGAAGAGCAAAGCGGAAAAAAAGCTGCAACTACGGGTTAAAATTAAATTGTATGCTTTTATGAATCGTTATAACTTTCTCTTTTGTTATTATACAATTCACAGATTTCGAAATTTGAACACGCGTTTCGGTTGGGAGTTGTATGATTTCCAGACCGTATCCCACCAGAATTTAGGCCGGCCGTCGTGGCTTCGTTGTACTAAACAAGATGCGTTTCATTCTCGTTAGAAGCTATTGGCAGTGGTATTCTTACTAACAAAGTACACCCCTTTCCGGGCTCCGAAACGATCTCCGCCCCCCCATTGTATGCCTCCACCCTGTTAATGATATTAGTGATCCCAATGCCCGTTCGCTTTTGGTTCCGATCAAAACCAATTCCGTCGTCGCGGATCAGCATCTCGACCCAATGCCCATCCTTGCTTACTTCGATGCTAATCGAATCAGCCTTTGCGTGTTTGCTTATATTAGTCAATTGTTCCTGAGCAATCCGATATAAGGTTTCTTTTACAGATACCGGAATTGCATCTTCTTCCATTCCGCAAAATTCCAATTGTACCTTATGTTCATAACTATATCCTTCGAGCAACCCCGTCAATTCAGGCTGAAGTTGCTTTTCTGCAAAATGCGGGGTCACCATTCTGTGAGAAAGGTTCCTCGTCTCCTCAATCGCGTCCAATATATTTTGCCGGCACTCCAACAATATATCCATGTCTTTACCGCGTTCACTGATAAAGTAGCCCAATTTCATATTGACACAAGCCAAAATCTGATTGATATTATCATGTAACTCTCTTCCCAGGGCATTCCGTTCTTTTTCCTGGGTTTGTAGGATTATCCGGGTCACTTCTTTTTGCCTTTCTATGATGTTTTTTTGGACGACCTCCTCCGCAAGTTTTCTTTCTGATATGTCCATCCTTATAGAAAGATATTGATAAGGCTTGCCGAATTCATCCAGGAAGGGCACAATCGTCGTGTCTACCCAATAAAAGCTCCCATCTTTTGCTTTATTTCTAATTTGACCTTTCCATACTTTGCCGTTGGCAATTGTCACCCATAGATCCCGAATAAATTCTTTTGAGTGATAGGCTGAATTGATGATGCGGTGGTCCTGGCCAATCAATTCGGCCGCACTATATTTCGACAATTTGCAGAAGTTATCATTCACATAGGTAATATTCCCTTTGGGGTCAGTAATGGCCACGATGGAAGATTGGTCCAATGCATATTTATAGTCTGATAGCTTTTTTGCTATTCCGTTGTTTACTTTCAGGGAATCACTGATTTGTCCCGGATCATTCCCTGTAGGAATGAAAGTTCCTTTCGGGCCCTCCGGGTTTTCTTTAATGTGTTTCATAGTGCGTAATATTGAATTTCAAAGCGGAAATCAAATGTATAGCCTGGAATTTATATAAAATATGATCAACATCACCTCCGTGGACAGCTAAAATCATATCCCATATTTTACGTTGCTTCCTGACATTCATCAGGTCAAAACCTGATCTGGGTCATCCTTTCAGTCGACAGGCCGGTTAACTTTGCCAGATCGGCTCACCATGTTCAAACCGAAATTATTTGATACTTTAAGGAGCTATAACAGGCAGCAGTTCACAAAAGATGTTATGGCCGGCCTGATCGTAGGTCTTGTTGCCCTGCCGCTGGCGATCGCTTTTGCCATTGCGTCGGGAGTATCTCCCGAAAAGGGAATCTATACGGCCATCGTTGCAGGGTTTATTATCTCCGCGCTGGGCGGCAGCAGGGTCCAGATCGGCGGCCCCACCGGGGCCTTTATAGTCATCGTGTACGGAATTGTACAGTCCAACGGTATAAATGGCTTGATCATCGCCACCTTCATGGCGGGTATTATACTCATTATCATGGGCTTAGCCCGGCTTGGATCCGTGATTAAATTTATTCCGCACCCTTTGATCATCGGGTTTACCAGCGGGATTGCGCTGATCATTTTATCTTCCCAGTTGAAGGATTTTCTGGGGTTGAAAATGGGCGCTATCCCGGCGGATTTTCTCGATAAATGGAAAAGCTATTTCCAACATTTACAGACAATAAATGTTTATACTGTCCTGATCGGTGTTGCCACTGCAACAATTATTTTACTTTGGCCAAAGGTTACTCATAAAGTACCCGGGTCACTGATCGCTATACTGGTCACGACCGCGGCTATGCAATTGTTGCACCTTCCCGTCGAGACGATCGGCAGTAAGTTCGGCAATATCCCATCTTCATTGCCAAGACCCGTCATTCCTCACATGGGTTTTAATACGATCAGGAATCTGATTCGGCCCGCGTTTACCATTGCACTGCTCGGGGGAATTGAATCCTTATTGTCAGCCGTCGTTTCGGATGGGATGATCGGAGGCAACCATAAATCGAATATGGAACTCATTGCACAAGGGATAGCCAACATCTGCTCTTCGGTCTTTGGCGGCATCCCGGCCACAGGAGCAATAGCCAGAACGGCTACCAACGTAAAAAACGGGGGCCGTACCCCCATAGCCGGAATGATCCATGCCATCACCTTGCTGTTGATCCTGCTTTTCTTTGGAAAATGGGCTGCGTTAATTCCAATGCCCACATTGGCAGGGATTTTAGTAGTCGTTGCCTACAACATGAGTGAGTGGAAACACTTTCTTACGGTATTAAAAGGACCGCGAAGCGATATGGCCATCCTGTTGACGACATTCCTGCTGACTGTGCTGGTCGACTTAACAGTAGCCATCGAAATAGGTATGATTCTGGCCGTCTTTTTATTTATGCGAAACATGATTAAGTTCAGCAATGTAGCTTTAATTGGCGATACGGAAAGCAACAACGAAAACGACAATGACTCCTTGGAAAATTTCACGATTCCTGAGAATGTAGAGGTCTTTGAAATCACCGGGCCTCTGTTTTTTGGTGCAGCCTACAAATTTAAAGATGCTATGAGGCTTATTGAAAAGCCTCCAAAGGTACTTATTATCCGGATGAGAAAAGTTCCTATCATCGATGCCACGGGGATCAAAATAATTGAAGAGGTCTATAAAGAATCAAAACAAAAGGGTACAAAATTGATATTATCGGAGATCGATAGTACACAAATAATGGAAGAATTGAAAAAGTCGAGATTGCTATTTTCCATTGGCAAAGCCAATGTTACCGACACTTTTCAAGAAGCAATCGATCGGAGTATCATCACTTTGAACGATTTAAAACACCATTCCATGGAACGCCCCAAGTGACCGCCGAATGAATCAAGAACCGTTAGCTGACCGCCTTTGCCAGCAGATAAGCCGCGGCAGCGGCGATGATGCCCGTCATGGCAACCTTGATGGTTCCTTTTACCAATGGCTGCCCCGTCAACCGGCTTTTAAAATACCCAAAGAAGATCAACGCCAGGATGGTGACTGTACAGGATGCATAAAATCCATCTTTACTGTCTCTAAAAAGAATATAGGGAAGCAGGGGAATAAACCCGCCGACTAAATAGGACAGGGCAATCGTCGTAGCGCTCTTTGCCGCCCGGTTCTTTGCCGGTCGCTCCATGTTCAGTTCGAGCTTCATCATAAAGTCCGCCCAGCGAACCTTGTCCCTACTTATCTGCAGCGCCACTTGTCCGCTGAGCGATTCCTCCACTCCCAATTCGACCAGAATATCATTTACCTCTTTCAGCTCCGTATCTGGAACGCTTTCAATTTCACTAAATTCTCGTTTCAATTCGCTGTCATAATGGTCTACTTCCGACTCTCCCGCAAGGTAACCTCCCAGCCCCATAGAAATGCAACCGGCCGCAATCTCCGACAACCCGGATACGATAATGAGATGATTCGTGTTCAGGACACCGCTCAGCCCCGCAGTAAGTGCAAAGGGAACGGTCAGCCCGTCAGACATCCCAATGATAATGTCCCTGACCAACCCCGAATTGTTGTTATGCGGTTCTCTGCGCATTGCTTTATTTATTTTGCAGCCGTTTATAAAACCACTGCTTTGCCGCTTCCGCCGACCCGATATATGCTGCCACGATCAGCAGCATCCACCCATAGAATGACAACGGCATCGGCACAAAGCCCAGCAACCCGGCCACCGGGGTAAACGGCAACGCAATCACCACCGCCACGATAAGCGCCGTCGCCATGGCCAGGTATTTGCCCGGCGGGCTCTTCAGAAAAGGCAGGCGCGTACGAACCACCAGCACGATCAACGAAGCCGACACGACCGACTCGATAAACCACCCCGTTTGAAAGGCCTTTTCCCCCGCCTTCAAAAAATACAGCAGCACCCCAAAGGTCAGGTAGTCGAAAACCGAGCTTAGCAGCCCGAAGACCACCATAAACCGCTGAATGAATTTGATGTCCCAGCGCCGGGGACCTTCAATCGCCGACGCATCCACCCGGTCCGTCGCAATCGTCATTTCCGGAAAGTCCGTCAGCAGGTTCGTCAGTAAGATTTGTTTGGGCAGCAACGGCAGAAAGGGCAGGAACAGCGAAGCCCCTGCCATGCTGAACATATTGCCAAAATTGGCACTGGTCGCCATAAAAATATACTTCATCGTATTGGCGAAGGTCTTACGTCCGATCACGATCCCATCGGCCAGCACCGCCAGGTCCTGCTCCAGCAGCACGATATCCGCCGCCTCCTTTGCCACATCCACTGCGGAATCCACCGAGATGCCCACGTCCGCCGTATGCAGCGCCGGCGCATCATTGATTCCATCCCCCATAAAACCCACCACATTGCCCGCTTTCTTCAGGAACAGGATAATGCGCTCTTTCTGATTCGGCTCCACCTCCGCAAAAATATGCGCCCCCACGGCCTGGTTCCTGAGCGCATCGTCACTCATTTGCCGGATCTGCGCGCCGGTAACGATCACCGGATCGGCCAGCCCGATCTGCCGCGCAATACTATCGGCCACCAGCGCATTGTCCCCCGTGATCACCTTGAATTGGATGCCCAGCCGCCGCAATTCCAAAAGAGTCTGACCGACATCTTTTTTCGGCGGGTCAAACAAAGTTATAAACCCAAGGAAAACCATATCCTTCTCATCTTCCTTCGTAAAGTCCGGCGCTCCGGAGGTCTTTTTATACCCAACTCCCAATACCCGGTAACCATCCGCGCTGAGTTCACGATACCGGTTCATGATTGTTTCCCGCCTGTCATCCAAAGGCAATATCTCCCCTTTTTCCGTCTCGGCCGTCGTGCAAATATCCAGTATAACGCTTAGCGCTCCCTTGGTGATCGCAAAACTATCCGCCCCGTTTTTCACCTGCACGGTGAGCCGTTTCCGGATAAAATCATAGGGTATCTCGCTCTGTACGGTATAGACGGTGGCCGAAGGCTTATATACTGCGCAGATCGCTCCGTCGATCGGATTACGGAACCCCTGCTGCAAGGCGGCATTCAACCCGGCATACTGCAACACCTTCTCCGAATGCTGCCCCGTAATATCCAGGGCATCCTTTATCGTCACTTTCCCCTCCGTGATGGTTCCCGTCTTATCCGAACAAAGGATATTCATGCTGCCGAAATTCTCAATGGATGACAGGCGTTTCACGATGACTTTCTTTTTCGCCATGGCCCTCGCCCCCGCCGACAGGTTCACCGTAATGATAGCCGGAAGCAATTGCGGGGTCAATCCGACCGCCAACGCCAGTGAAAACAGGAACGAATCCAACACCGGCTTGTGCAACAGCACATTGGTCGCAAAAATGATCAGCACCAACAGCAGCGTGATCTCCATCAGCATATACCCAAAACGCCGGATGCCTTTTTCAAAATCCGTTTCGGGCGACCGTAGGCGCAGCCGGTCTGATATCTTTCCGAATTCTGTATGCTTACCCGTCCGGACTACCAGGGCCCTCGCCTTCCCGCTAATGACATGCGAACCCATCAACAACGTATTGGTCCGTCCAGACAGCGGCGTGTCTGCCGCCACAATGCCCACATTCTTTTCTACGGGGAAAGTCTCCCCGGTAAACGCCGCCTCATCGATAAACAACTCCCGGCTGTCCAGCAACAAACTATCCCCGGGGATCACATCCCCCGCAGAAAGGATAACGACATCCCCCGGCACCACCGTCTGCATCGGCCACTCGTTTTCCACCTCATCCCGCAGCAGCCGGCAGCGGATCTGCACCATCTTCAGCAATTCTTCCACCGCATGCGCCGCCCCCTTCTCCTGCCAGAATCCCAAAAAACTGCTGATCAAAATAATGATCAGGATAATGACGGCATCGGTCAGGTCCCCCAGCCCCATCGACAACAAGGCAGCGGCAATCAGCAGCAACGTAATCGGGCTTTTGAACTGTGACAGGAACAACAGGACACCCGAAGAATGCGCGGTGCCCTTCAAAGTATTGGCCCCATACGTCTTCAACCTGTCCTCTGCCGTCGACGTTGACAATCCATCGTTAGAACAGGACAGCAGCTGAAAAGCTTCTTTGCTTTCCAGGCTCCAGAAATGGTCCAGGGGAAAAGAATTTGGAGGTGGCATCCCTAAATGTACTCATTCCGCATGTACCATATCAGCAAATTAAACAGCAACCCCTTCCAGGGCCTTGTTCTTCTTTTCATCCAACCGTTTGCCCTTGTCCTCCTGGGACGCGATATCCAGTACGATCCGCCCTTCAATCTCCCCTTGCTTCATTTCCGCAAACACTTGATTGATATTCTCCAGCTTCGCCGTATGCACCGTCGCCTTAACTTTCCCTTCCACCGCAAAGGCCACGGCCTCCTGCATATCTTTCCGCGTGCCAACAATTGACCCTCTAACCGTGTATCCATTCAGCACCGTCTCAAAGATGGGAAGGTCAAAACCGCCGGGAGGCAATCCGTTCAGGGAAATGGTGCCTTTACGCCGCAGGGCGGAAAGACCCTGTTTGAAGGCGATGGGTGAAGGCGCTGTAACCAACACCCCGTGCATGCCCCCCGTGTCTTTCTTCAGAAAGGCTCCCGGATCCTGCTGCCGTGCATTGACCGTCAACTCGGCTCCCAGCCTCCTCGCCAACTGCAACTTGTCATCCGACACGTCGATGGCCGCCACGTGCAATCCCATGGCTTTGGCATATTGTACCGCCAGGTGGCCCAATCCGCCTATGCCCGAGATGGCCACCCATTCCCCCGGTTTGGTGTCGGTTTGTTTGAGACCCTTGTAGACCGTGACCCCCGCGCAAATAATCGGCGCCATTTCAATGAAATTAATTCCAGTCGGGAAATGGGCTACATACCGCGCATCGGCAACCACATATTCCGCATATCCTCCGTCCACACTGTATCCGCCATTCTGCTGCGCTTCGCAAAGCGTCTCCCAACCCGTGATACAATATTCACAGCAGCCGCAAGCGCTAAACAGCCAGGGAACGCCCACAATGTCGCCTTCTTTCACATTTTGCACGCCGCGTCCCAGCGCCACCACATAACCGATGGCCTCGTGACCCGGGATCAACGGCGTTTTCGGTTTTACCGGCCAGTCGCCCTGACAGGCATGCAGATCCGTATGACATACCCCGCAGGAAACGACCTTTACGAGGATTTGATTTTCACCCGGCTCTTTCACCGGCATTTCTTCTATGGCGAGCTGTCCGCCAAATTCATGGAGAACAGCCGCTTTCATTTTTTTTGGTAACATAGCATTTTGTTTTAGCGAACTGATTAAAATGCGATAGAAGCTTCCAGGGAAACACCGTTGAACTTACCCCCGTTGAGGATATTGTTCGAAGGGTATCCCATATAAACCTGGTTGACATATTCCGCCTTCATCATAATATTCCGGGTCAGGAACCAACCGACAGAACCCGCTTCGCGCTGCACCGTCACATCGCTGCTCAACCCCTGCAGGGCAGCAGTCACCGTGTTGTACCGCAAGCCAATCCAGAAATTCTCCTTATTTGCCGGGAACCGGTAGATACCATCAACAGCATACTGGGTGGCCTGACGCTGCGTGAACTCCGTAATCGCCCTGCCGCGCGCATTTTCATAAGTCCCGAAGAATTCCAAACCCTTATATTTCAAAAAGGCGTTCGCCATATAGGTATTGACTGCTTCGCTGAATCCGGGATTCAATCTGCCGGAGAAAGGGTTATAGTCATTGGCATTACTGAGGGTAGTCCCCTTTGCAACGGCGGCATTCGACATCACATAAAAATAATGCGATCCGGTGCGATCCCCGCCGAATAGGGTATTGCTGTTGTCGCTGGATACGGAGTAGAATGATCCAGACAGCCGCAAGCGGAAATTCTCCGATAACTGCTTGTCAAAGCCCAGCTTGCCATGGAAAGCAGCCGAATAACGGTTCAGCCGCCCGGCAGCCGAATCAAACTTGGTGGAGGTAAGGGCGGTCGGGTCAAGTTCTCCATTCGTCAATCCACCCATGGCAAACAGGCCGGAGTTGTTGTGGTAATAAATTTCCCCGCCGATCTCCGTGGCAAACTCATCCATGATATAGTTTTCTATGAACGGATTGTAGATGGTATTGCCGCCATCTGTTCTCCGGTAATGCTGGTCGCCATAGTCGACATCAAACTGTCCGACCTTGATCGTCATGCTCTTCATCAGGTTGTCGACAAAAGCACTGTGCAGAAAAAGCAGCTTATCGAACTGGATATACCCGCCTTTTACCCAGGTTTCTTCATGGTGTCTGGAAGCCAGGTAGGCAGTCAGGCTTACCCGAATACCATCCTCCAGCTGAACGTCAACGTTGAGGTTGGCCATGGGAAGGACAAATCCGGGCGTCATCGATTCCAGGCTATTGATATTCCCGACATAGGGAGCCTGTGTCACCGATGCAGCGGTATTTCTGTCAGCCAGGGACTGATAGGTCATTTCAAAGTTCGCCCCGACTTTCACGTGCATCTTGGTGAAAGAAGTGCTGTCATGTTTGGTGGTCTCGAAGACATTGATCCCGGTCTTATCGTTGTACCGGTAATATTGCATTCCCCCCTGCTGGGCCATCGTAGAATAGCCGATGACCAAAAGAGAAATCGTCAGCAGTTGTCGGATGGCGTTTCGCGAACGCTTCCGGCGAATTAGCTTTTTCATTGTCAATTTTTTAAAGATGTAGAAATAGATTGGTTGATAAAATTTGTGCTAAACCGTATCGTGATCTCAGGGCCCGCCCGCATCGTCCCAAAAAGCGCCGACGGTGGTTTAACCCCATAATCGCTCATTTTTATGCGCTGCGACCCTTCGAACGACAGTATCCCTTGTCTGATCTCAAAGGTTTTCACCAGCATCGTCACCGGTTTGCACACCCCAGCCAGCACCAATTCCCCTTTCACCAGGATTGCCGGTTGACAATCCCTGACTTGCACCAGCCGCATTGGGGCACTTACCGCAAACAGGATTTCAGGGTACGCCGCCGCTTTCAGTGCTTCATAGGTCTTCGTGTCCATCACCCGGCCCATATCGCTCTTTATCGACAGTACCTTCATTCGTATCCGGATAGAACTCAGGTCCACACTGCCATCCCCATTCACTACCGCCGTCAGGTCACCTGTCACATCCCCCACTTTTTCCTCCCAGTCCCGTAGATTCGACGTGCCGTCGATCGTCACCTCATAGTTCCGTGACAGAATAAAAGCATCCTTTACCGGCCGGTCCGCGCGTACCACCATGACTACCGGGATCAGAAAAAGAAAACAGCTTTTCATGACTGGGATATGTTTTGTTTAAGGATTCAGTTTTTCGAATACCAGCCCGGCGACCAATCCCTGCAGCAGCGCAAACACCCACCAGGTGGTTACCAGCGCCAACGAAACATTCATTGCGCTATAGATCAACCACATCATCGGGAAGATCGCGATGAGCGCATAGACAAATCCAAACTCGATGCCTTTGGTCAGAAAGCCCCCCGTAAGGGTCCCTTTGAAGCGGTCCCAGAACCAGGACAGCGCCAGCGCTATGACAAAAGGGTGCGCATAATAAATCATATACCTCCCCGCCTGCGTATCAAACGCCGGGTCATAATACTGAGACGCTATCCCGGGGAAAAGCCAAATCGTCGCATATAAACCTCCGATGCTGAGGATCAGCAATACCACGCCAGCCAGCAGCCCCGAAAGGATGATCTTCTTCATATATTACTTTTTAAGGATCAGTGAATAATTTATCGTCAGCAAGTCGCCCGTTCTCAACGCACCCAGCATGAAGGACGGCGGCTTGATCTGGTAATCTGTCATTTTCAGCTGCTGCGATCCGGTGCAGGCAATACTGCCATCCGCGTTGACCTGGCAAGTCACGATCAACTCGACAGGCCGGCCCACCCCTGCAATGGTCATCGTACCCGTGCTCTTCACCTGGAATTGGTTCCTTTGCCCCGGCACAATCACCGCCGATGTGGAGGTAAACGTGATTGTCCCAAACTTATCCGCCTTCAAGGCGGTGTAAGCCCTTGAATCCATCAGCGACTCCCCGCTCCTTAAATTATGAATGGGTATTACCAGGTCCAATGCCGTCAGCGACTGCGGTAAACTGCTACCCGCCGGACCGAAAGTGAATCTTGCCGAACAGGAAACATCCTTTGCCTCCATCGCCCAATTGTGCAGATTGGAAGTACCCGATACCTTAATATCAGGGTCGGCCACCCGATAAGCATCCTGAGCCCGGAGAGATCCCGATAACCCTATCAGGAATATCGTGGCCAAGCAACTTATCCCCTTTATATAGGTCAGTGCCGGCGCCGTAAATCGATTATTCTTTTTCATGTCAATGTATATTGTAGCGATTATTGATGGCCCAAAACTATCGTCTACAATAGACCGAATCTATGACATGCGTCAGCTTGTGAAATGATTTATCTCACAACCTGATCATAATCAGCCTCCCCACTGAGCAACTTCATGCCCATATGCCCGTGCGCTCCATACATTTACCGGATAAAGCCGTCTAAACACCATGACACAGCAAGAAACTATACGCCTCCTCAAAAGCCGTTTCGAAAAGATACAGGCATCTTTCGACGTGGCTATTACCTATTTTGACGCAGAAGACATCCACGCCTTCCGCGTAGAAGTAAAAAAATTACGGGCCTTTCTCCACTCCGTCCTCAGCGGAGTAAACGTAAAGCTACCCCCGAACTTGCATCAATTTTACCGAATGGTCGGCGAGATCCGCAATCTCCAGCTGCAAGAACAACGCATCCACGATGCCTCCATTTGCCAGGGCGATCTCCCTCAAATTTATCTAAACCTCCTGGCCATTGAAACCGCCGCTGCTATACGGCGGGCAAAAAAATTCGCCGCCGACAGGCTATCCATTCCCATAGAAGAACGACAGTTCGTCAGCACTTTCACGCACCATGTGAAAGGTAACTCCCGGGGCTCCGAGCGAACCACCATCGACCGGTTGCAAACAGGGAGTGACAACCGCCATTCCATTGACGACGACGACCTGCACAGCCTCCGCAAATACCTAAAAGATCTTCTATACAATCACGCCTATATGGAAAATGAAGCTATCCATACCCCGCCCTATATCTTGTCCGACGGGAAAGAAGGCATCTTCGCTTTAACCAATCTTCTTGGCCAATTTCAGGATCTCCGCTCCGGCCTGCTCCTGCTACAACCCGTCTATATCGAACAGGTTGCCGATGACGGCGAAAAGAAAATGCTCGAAAGGATAAGAGCATTATGGGAAAAAGACAAAGCAGCGATAAAAGACAAGGCCCTCTTTGCCTTTCAGTCTATCCCCGTAATAAAGACACGGTCCGGCGCTATATCCTTCAGCTAACATTGTACCTGATGGCCAATTTAAAGAGTTCTGTGATATTACTGGTTTGACTTTTCTCAAAGATTCTGGACCTGGTAGTGGAAACCGTATTGTATTTGATGTTCAGAATATTTCCAATTTCGGTACTCTTCAGGCCTTTCAGGATATAATGGAGGATTTCGAGTTCCCTTGCCGTCAGCAGGGAGAACGGGTTATCCGAAACCTGGGCATCTGCCTCCTCCCGTGCCGGACATTCATTGTTTAGAAATTTGCCCAGCAGGCAAACCATTTCTCCTTCCGGCAAAACCTTGGACATGTAATAATGGATATCGTATTGATTCAATGCCCGACGATAGACTGTTGCGGGCTGCATGGAAAAGATCAGAATGCTTGACCGCGGATAGAGACGAACGATATTCGGTAAAATCTCCAGAACGGTGCCGTCAGTCAACACCATATCCAAAATAATGTAAGCGTAATCCTCCTGCATCAATTTTCTCATGATTTCGTTGCAGGAACAAGCCTCGGCAATCTTAATATCTCTGAAGTTGTATTCAAGAAGGGCCTTCAATGCTTTTCGGATTACGAAATGATCATCTGCTATTAATATTTTCTTTTGCACAATCATAGTTATTGGTATAATTCAATAGGCAGGATGGGCAGCGAAACGATAAAACAAGTCCCGACATTTTCTTCACTGGTCACGGCAATTTGACCTTGTAAGGTGTTAACCAGCTTCCTGGTGATATATAGACCCAACCCCATGCCCTCTCCAATGCCGTCTCCGCTTCTTCCGGTGACAAACAAATCGAAAATGTAAGGTAGCAGCTCAGGCGGAATCCCTTTCCCCTGATCTTTGATGCTGATCCGCCACCAATCGCTATCCTTTTGAACTGCAACGAAAATATTGCTGCCCGGGTCAGAAAATTTAATGGCATTGTTGATCAGGTTCCTTAGCACCTGATTGAACTTTACGAGGTCGCAAGTCACGTAATCCGGGATTTCGTCCGAGATTTGAGATTCGATCCGGACGTTTTTCTCGCTGGCTGCATATCGGGCAATATCGATCAGTTCAACCAGGTTTTTTCTTAGATCAGTAACTTCATAGTGTAGCTTTTCCGAAATACCGGAATCATATTTGGCGTAATCCAGGATATTTGAAAGCAATGATTGCATTTGGTAACATCCGGCGGAAAGATCACCCAGCATTTTATTCATATCTCCCAGATGTTTTGTTTGCCCAATTTCGGAAAGAACCCTGCTGATCGCAAAAACCCCCCAAAACTGTCCTCTCACTTCGTGATAAGCGTTTCTGATGAATTCAGTTTTCTTCACGCCCGCCTGCTGCTCCTTCTTCAACTCCCCACGGGCTTCCCTGCAATATTCTTCCATTCTGGCCGCCAGCAGAGCATTTGCTCTTGAATAGACATAGAAATGTGTCGCCAACAAGAAAAAAAAGAAGACAATTATTAGCGCCAGGAACCATCTGCCCATAGCCGACTGACCCGACAAGACATAAAAATAAAAGGCTCCGACATTGGAGATGAAGTAAAGGTAGAGATGTACCCAAAACGTCTTGGTGTTTCGCATACAAATTTGATCCCGTCTGTCTGGAAGATGGTCAATTTTGCTACTAATTAGTGTGTGAGCCTGGGAGGTCGGATTAGCATTTGCAACAGGAGTCGCCTTGGGTCAAGCCGACCCGGAAATCTGACTAATGTAATATACTACACTTTTCTAATACTTTTCACTTAATTCCAATTAAATTATTAACAATTGACGGCGCAAGTTCCATCATAAAGACTTCTACAGACCGACCTTCTTCTACAAGAAGACAAACTTAAACCCGCTAGTTTTAGATGCTAGGATTAGGTCTATCAGGCAAGGGTCATGATTAGTATGATGTTTTATTGCCCGCATCCAGGAAGGGCAGTCAGTAAGTTGTAGGAAAATGCAATGAACCGCCCCAATAATCCGGGGCGGCTTTTTATTTAGTTGTCATTCGATCTTGCGCACCGGCGTTGTCGTCTTTATTCGATAAGCTAACTTAATTCGAATACCTTTGTTCTATGACGCCAGGTCAATCCCGCCGCTTCCTTATAGCCGATGACTGCGCCGCAGTGCGCAAGGGCTTAAAACAGATCCTGCTGAACGAATTTCCATCCGCCATCATCGAGGAAGTCACGAACGCCGAAGACCTGTTGAAAAGAGCCGTTCCGGAACAATGGGATGTTGTGATTTCCGATATTTCTATGCCCGGACGGAGCGGTCTGGAAATACTACAACAGGTCCGGCCGGACCACCCCACCTTACCGTTTCTCATGCTTAGCGCACATTCCGAAGACCAATACGCCGTTAGGGTCTTAAAAGCCGGCGCTTCAGGATACATGAAAAAGGAATCCGCGCCGGAAGACCTGATCAGGGCGGTCAACCAGCTCATGCTGGGGAAAAAATATATCCCCCCTTCCATCGCCAAAAAGCTGGCGGCGACCCTCGACCGGGATGCTGCGAAAATGCCGCACGAATACCTTTCCGACCGGGAATTTGAATTTCTTAAGCTCCTGGCCGCTGGCAAATCGGTCACTGAGATCGCTGAAAAGATCGTTCTGAGCGCGACTGCGGTGAGTACCTATCGTGCCAGAATACTGGTAAAAATGAACCTCAAAACCAATGCCGACCTCACGCACTACGCTATCGCACACGGACTCTTGCTGAAGTTACAATAGTGGTTTTCCGCCCCTCAACGTAGTCGTGCTCCTACGATTTTATGCGAAGGCCGCTACGCCAGATTGGTAGGATGTTCTATTTTTCCCTAACCTTTTCCAGCGTTCCTTTGCTTTATCGACCGCCAATTAAACGGCCAAATTCTATGACGACATATGGTACAGCGATACGCAACTGGGTAGGCTCCTCAGATGACGGGCACCCTTATTACCTTGTTGTGACAGATGCTAAAGGCCGGATGTCCTTCACCAACGCACATTTTTACAGAAATTTTCAGGCCGCACAGGCTCCCGAGATCCGAAACAGCTTTTTCAATCTTGTCCATGAGCATGATCTTCGGCAGCTGATAGAAACACTTTCGCGCTGCTCTTCTCGCTACGAAGCCGTCAATACCGAATTCAGAGTAAAAAACGGTCACTTCCAATGGGTGAAATGGGAATTATCCGGGATCCGAAAACCCGAAAATATGCCCGGGAAATTTCTATGCCTTGGAAAAGATATGGCCACGGCAACTTCCTCTCAAATAGTGTGAATTATATAATGTATTTCAGAAAGATGTAACAACTGACAACTAAAAATCAGTACCTTTTACACTCCTTCTATAGGTTGATAAACGACAGATCAAGACGGATAGACTTGCTAGCGGCCTGCCCTTTTACCCTTTATCCAATCACTCCTCCAATAGTGAAATTATGGCTAGTAAACCCGTTTCAAACAGAAATGCCGTCGGTGAAAACCGTTATCTCGGCAAACCCATTACTGAAATTATCACCAGCGGCTTTTTTACCGTGGATCAGCGCTGGACGGTACAATATTGGAACAAGGCTGCTGAAACCTTGTTAGGGGTTCCGGCAGCGGATATAATCGGAAAGAATCTCTGGGAAGAATTTTCGGGAGCTCTTCCGACAGGTTTTTATGAGGTCTATCACAACGCGTTTATACAGGATATTCCTGCTCACTTTGAAGAATATTGGGGGAAAATGGGAGCCTGGTTTGATGTCATTACGTACCACTGTGACAATACTTTATCCGTTTCTTTCAGAAGCCGCAATCATCCCGCGCATTCGGGACGTCTGCAGCAGCAATTTAGGATGCTAAACGAACTGTACAAATTTGTAACGGAAGTCACCAATGATTGCCTTTGGGAGTGGGACCTTCATACCAAGGAGTTATTCTGGATAGATGGCGGCCATAAAAGGGTTTTTGGCTATCAAATTGTCAATGCCCTCATCCCCCAAAGCTTTTGGGAAAATCACCTGCATCCTGATGATAAAGTCCGCATCCTGAATAGATTACAGACTATTCTTTCGACGGGATCTGACAGGGCCTGGGAGGATGAATACAGGTTTCAACGGGCTGACGGCAGCTATGCCTTTGTCCATGATCGCGCGCATATCATATATGATGTCGATGGGGTCGCCTGCAGGATGGTCGGCGCTACCCAGGATATAACCGTCCGAAAATCAGCTGAGCTTAAATTGCTGGAAAGTGAGAAGAATTTAGTCCGGGAAAGATTGACAAGAGAAAAAGCGCTGATTCATGCCGCATTGGTGGCACAGGAGAACGAGAGGTCGGAGATTGGAAAAGAGCTGCATGATAATTTGAACCAAATTCTTGGCGCAGCCAAACTGTATATCGAAATGGCAAAAACGGACGACGAGAATCGGGAAATGTGCCTGGAAAAGTCCTCCGCCTACATCGTGCGCGTAATAGAGGAGATCCGAAAAATATCGAAATTCTTATCTACCCCGGGCATGATAATGGGTCTTTCTGAAAGTATAAATATCCTATTAGACGATCTGATCGCGGTACATGCGATACAAATTGAATTTCAGGAGGGCGGCATTAACGAAGAAGACCTGGACGATAAACTACAGCTTACCATTTTCAGAATTGTGCAGGAACAATTGAATAATATTATTAAACATGCAAACGCGACCCGCGCAACAATAAATTTAACCAAACAAGGAAATGAAATCGTTTTACTCATTTCAGATAATGGAAATGGCTGTAATATTTTAAAAGAAGGAAAGGGAGTAGGCATTATAAATATCAGGAGCCGGGCGGAATTATATCATGGTGTGGTCACGACCGTATCAAATCCGGGCGAAGGGTTTGTATTGAAAGTTGCATTGGCTTTCAACAAGCTGGTGTAAAAAAGGCAAAATTAAACCTTCCCCTGGCTCGTTTGGAAATATTTCTCTGCAATCTCATTCATCGCATCTTTAGTCAGGGGTTTTGTTATATAGTCAGAAACGATACTCCAGCTCTTGGCCCTCGCCAGGTCGTCAATATTGTCTGAAGTGGTGAGCATGATAATGATTGCGTGGCCCTGCAATTCCTTGTCAAGCTGATTGTATTCTTCCAAAAATTCCCAACCATTCATTCCCGGCATATTGATATCCAAAAAAATCAGGTCAGATCTCGGATCTTCCTTTGACTTTAAATAGTCTAATGCCTTTTTCCCCGAATGCTTGGTAATAATGACGTTCGTCGAATCGGCTTTTTTTATTTCTCTTTCATGAAAGAAATTGTCATCCGGATTGTCATCAACCAGCATTATGCAGCGAGTCTTTTTATTCATAAGATTAGATTTGATATGGTGAAATGAAATGTAGCTCCATATTCAGGGATGGATTCAACCCAGATTTCGCCCCCATGCAACTGAACTATTTTTTTGCAATTCGCAAGCCCGATGCCGCTTCCCTCATATTTTGCTTCGGTTTCCAAACGCTGGAAAATGTCAAATATCCTAAGAAAATAGGCGGGATCAATGCCGATTCCATTGTCGCTTACGGAGAATTTCCATGCATTTTTAACTTTCTCCGAAGATATTTTAATTGTTGGACGGCCATTTTCTCTTCGGAACTTTATCGCGTTCGTAATAAGATTTTGAAACACCTGCCTGATTTCGATTTCAAATACATTTAATGTAGGCATTTCTGACACTTCAATGATCGCATTTGAACCTTCTATCACCGTATAAAGATCGGCCAGTACATCGTCAATAATCTTCCTGCAGTCCAAAAAAGCAATCTTCGTATTCCGGCCCAACCTCGAAAAATCAAGAAGCGATTTGATCAAACTACTCATTCTTCTTGTTGCGCTATTGATGGCATGAATATATTTTATGGCATTTGCATCAAACAGTTCAAGATAATCCTCCTCGATCACCTTCATGTAATTGGACACGGTCCGAAGCGGCTCCTGAAGGTCGTGTGAAGCTACATAGGCAAATTGTTCAAGCACCTTATTGGCATCAATCAATTCCGTAGTCCGCTTTTCTCTTTCTTCGCTTTGAAAAGCAAGTTCTTTGTTGGCAATGATTAATTCTCCAACTCTTTTACGTTCAGTGATGTCTGACCTGATGGCAATATATTGATAAGGTTTCCCGTGTTCATTCAAAAAAGGAACGATCGTAGTATCCACCCAGTAAATCGTTCCGTCCTTCGCTTTATTCTTCAACTCGCCCTTCCAGATTTTTCCATTGGCAATCGTTACCCATAGGTCACGGATAAATTCCTGCGGGTGAAAACCAGAGTTGATAATTCGATGGTCCTCACCAATTAATTCATCGCGGCCGTATTTGGATATCTTGCAGAAATTGTCATTGGCGTATCGGATAATCCCCTTCTGGTCAGTGATAGCGACGATGGAGGACTCCTCCAGCGCGTATTTGTAATCAGAAATTTCTTTCAAACTCTGTGCTAAATTCTCTACAGCCCGCTTCCTTTCCGTAATATCTGCCCTTATCGCAACATATTGATATGGTTTACCCCGGTCATTCAGAAATGGAACAATCGTAGTGTCCACCCAGTAAACCGTTCCATCCTTGGCTTTATTTTTTAGTTCGCCTTTCCAGATTTTTCCATTAGCGATCGTTCCCCACAAGTCCCGGATGAAATCTCTCGGATGAAAACCAGAGTTGATTATCCGATGGTCCTGGCCGATCAACTCATCCCGGGTGTACTTGGAAATCCTGCAAAAGTTATCATTGGCGTACTGGATAATCCCCTTGTGATCGGTGATGGCAACAATGGAAGACTCCTCAAGTGCGTATTTGTAATCGAGCGCCTCTTTAAGGCTCTTTTTCAACTCCGCTATACTCTCTTCCGTCTGCCCGCTTTGAAGAGCGAGTTCTTGGTTGATGTTGGTTACCCGCATCTTTTTTGTGTAAAAGGAAGCGTTACTTTTAATTCAAACCCCTTCCCTGGTTTTGTTAGAATGGCCAGGTTCCCCCGATTTGCTTCTGCCCGGCTTCGGATATTTATAATCCCTACCCCCTCTGTCCTTTGCAGGATATTGCACCCTGTGCCGTTATCCGAAATCGACAGGACAATCTGGTCGTTTTCCCGGGTTAGGTCGATCGTCGCCATCGGCGCCTTGGAGTGCTTCAGGATGTTGTCTACCTGTTCCTGGACGATCCTGAAAAGGGTCAGCTGCAACTTCTCATCCAGAGAATCTTCGTCGACATCGTCTGCCTGAAAATCGATCGTTATCGGGTTTATTTCCCTCATATCATATAACAAACTCCTGATCCTTCCATACAAGCCAATGAAATTTGAACTTGGAACAGCCAGTGGCTTCGAGATCTTTCTAACCTCATCGATCGCATTCTGCACCATCATGCAGGACTTGCTGAGATAAAGCTTTCTGTTACTCACATTCGTGCTGGCCAATTTTATATAGATTTTGCTTGTCGCAAGGACCTCGCTGATATTATCCCGCAACTCCCATCCAATAAAGGCCCGTTCCTTTTCCTGTGCGGATATTACCGCCTCGGTGATCTCCCGTTGGCGACTTAAGCGTTCTTCCATCAGCCTGTTTTCAAGCAGGGTCGTCTCCGTGACGTCGTGCATGACCCCGTGCATTCCCCCGGGCTTTCCGTCTGACCCAATTTCGAATTGGCTTTCCACGAAAATATACCTGGTCGAGCCGGACAGGTTCGTTATGCGAAATTTTACCGAAAAATCAGCAAGAGAGGTTTGCGCACGTCTTACCTGCCTAAGGACAGTTTTTAGATCATCAGGATGAAGATAGGCCAAAGCAACCTCGGACGACTGCCGGAAATGACCAGGCTGCAACGCAAAGATCCTGCAGGTCTCTTCCGACCATAAGAACTCATTTGTAGCAAAATTGAATTCCCAACTTCCCATATGAGCCAGCTGCTGCGCCCTGGAAAGCCGCATTTCGCTCCTCGCCAGGTCCTGCTCCGCCTTGTATTTACTCTGCCGCGCCTTTGACTCCGCAAGAGCCCGGTTGACCTTGAAGCAAAGCGTAAACATTTTATCCTTTAATACAAAATCCGTCACGCCCTTTTTTATCAGGTCAACGGAATTCTCTTCGCCTAATGCTCCGGTGACAAACAAAAAGGGGGTGTTGGGCGCCAACATTTGCCTGATCTCAAAGGCCGCCAGGCCGTCAAAGGATGGGAAGGAATAATCGGACAGGATGATATCGGGCACAAAGCTCGTGAGGGCCGCCCTAAAGTCAGCTTCGCACTGGACGGTTTTGGAGATAAAAATGATCCCTCCCTTTGTCAGCTCGCGCCGCAGCAATTCGAGGTCTATCCTGTCGTGTTCAACAACCAATATCTTTGTTTTAGTCATAGCCCTTGGCTTTTGTCCGCTTAAGAGTACGACATCGTGGAGCCCCGTGCAACTATTCCAGGTTACCATTGGGCATTACTCTTTTTTGCCCTATGAAATCAACCATATAACCATTAAGATTGTCCGGCTAGGAGGCGAAATGGAATCGTTTAGGCCGCTTATTTTTGCCGGAAGCCAATGGAATGGTCACAGATAATATACAGCCTTCTCCGGGCTGGGAGGTGATATTGACAGTCCCGTTGTACGATTCTACCCGGGTGTAGATATTGGTAATACCAATTCCTTTTCTCTTTTGTTTCGTATCGAATCCGATGCCGTTATCGCATATCAATAGCTTAATGCCTGCCTGGCCGCTGGTTATGCGCATTCCAACCTCACTCGCAGTCGAATACTTCGCGATATTGTGAAGCTGAACTTGCGCAATCCGGTAAAGGGTCTCTTTTATGGTAGAAGGGATCTTTGATTCGCGCATTTTTTCAAAATCCAGATTGACTTTTATCGAGGAATCAAAACATCCAAAAAGCAGTTCCAATTCTTCCTTCAGGCTGTTTTGGGAAAAACGGGGCATCACCATATGATGGGACAGATCCCGGGCCTCGTTGATCGCCTGCGCCAGGATCCCACGGCACGTTTTAATCAGATCCATGTTGTCATCTGGTCTTTCAAGATAGTAGGCCAACTGAAGACTGGCCGAGGCAAGCATCTGAGTGATATTGTCGTGCAATTCCCTCCCAAGGGCATTTCGCTCGATTTCCTGGGATTGCAAAATGACCCGGGCCACTTCCCGCTGTCTTTCGATCTTGCCGGTGATCCGCTCCTCTTCCATGATCTTTTTTTCCGAAATGTCCGTAGCTATGATAAAATAGCCGGTTCCGATTCCATTTTCATTCCGGATAGCATGGCCGCTCATAAATTGCCATTTGGCCTTCCTTTTGTTGGTATAGATCAGCAGATCGCAGGAAAAGGGGGAATCGTTTTGAATATAGGTATTGATCATGTTGACGCTGTTCTTATCCGTTCTCGGACCTGCCAACAACCTCCAGGGCGTCCTTCCCAGAATCTCCTCCAGATGATAGCCCGTATTGCGGATAAATCCTTCATTAACCCATGAAATGTTTCCTGTCACCTTGTCAAAGATCATTACACCACTGTTTGTCTCCCTGGCGATCAGCGACAATACTTCCATCTCCCGGATCGCCGCCTGTCGTTCAACTTCGTTATTTTTATTCTTTATCGCGGCAAGAATAGCGTTGGGAAGCCGGTTCAGCCGGTCCTTCAATATATAATCATCCGCTCCTGCTTTAATGATGTCGCCCGCAAACTCTTCCGAAATGGTACCGGTTACCATGATAAATGGAATGCCATAAAAGCGTTGCTGCATAATTTCCAACGCCTGCCGCGCATCAAGATGAGGCACGCGGTTGCCCGCAAGGACGATTGTCGGATTGAACTGGTCCAGAGCGAGCAGGAATTGTTGCCTGCTGGTTGCCACCTCGAATTGCAAACCGGCTATTTCCCTGCAAAGTAAGCACTGGATCACCGCGGCATCTTCCATATTGTCTTCCAGCATCAGAATCTTTATTGGCTTTCTCATGGTATCTGAATTGACTTATCAAAATTATCGCTTAAAAGCGGAATGGAGAGCGAACAGTCTTTAAATAGAACGTATAGAGTAAAAATACGCGTTCTAAATACGGTTATTTCAGGCCACAGGCCTTGGAAGCGAAAAGTAGAAGGTTGCCCCCTTATCCGGTTCCCCTTCAGCCCATACACTCCCGCCATGTTTTGCAATGACCCGTTTTACAATGGCCAAACCGATCCCCGTCCCTTCAAAGTCATTGTTATCATGCAGCCGTTGAAAAACGCCGAATAATTTGTGCGCCTGGTCCATATTGAACCCTGTTCCGTTATCCTTTACGGAGTAGATATATTCATTTGGGCTCTCAGCAAACCCTATCTCGATCAGCGGGGTCGTTCTCTTTCCGGAATATTTAATGGCATTGGAGATCAGGTTCGTCCATACCTGGTAGGTCAATCCCGCATCGCCCCTCGCCGATTTCAAGGGATGAATGACGATATTTGCGTTGATCTTGCCCTGCCCCTCCAACTCAGCTATCACCTGACGGACCTGTTTGTCAAAATCGAGCGATACTTTGTTTACCGTCCTCTTTCCCATTCTGGCAAATGCCAGCAGGTCATTGATCAACCGGTCCATCCTTTGCGCCCTGGTCTGAATAACCAGGAACAACCGTTTCAGCTCCACATCAAACTGGCTGCTATACTCATCCAGTATTATCTGGGTATATGCGTTAACTGCCCGCAGCGGGGCCCTCAGATCGTGGGAAACGGAATAAGAAAATGATTCCAGGTCATTATTCGCCGACTCCAACTGGGCGGCGTTATCGTTAAGGTTCGTGTTGAGCTGCAGGATCTCCTGCCGGGTCTTCTCCTGCTGGGTAATATCCCTTGCATTGGCAAACCAAAGCCCGTTCTTATTGAGAATATTCCAATCGAGCCATTTTACCTCCCGATCCTTGCTATATAGCCGGGTCTCGAAAGAGAACTGCTGCCTGTTATCGTTACGTAACTTTTCAATCCCCGGCTGGTCCGCCCCATCGAGGTAAGATAAAATCGAGCTCCCTTCAATTTCAGCCACCGTGTACCCCAATATCGATTGGATTGCCAGATTCACTTCTTCAAACTGCAAGGTGCCCCCGTTGATGATGCAGATAATGTCCGCAGAATGATTGATCAGGAGGTCATATCTTTCGATCTTGAGATTCTTTTGGATCAATTCCTTTCTCTGGTGCTGCAGCCGAAGGAGCATGGACGCCTTTGCTTCCGTAATTTCGGCATCCAGCGGTTTATAAAGATAATCGATGGACCCTTCGTCAAAGCCCTTCAAATTCGACTCGTATTCCGTTTTATCCGCGGTGGCGAATAGGATGGGAATATCTTTGCTCCTTTTGTCGGACCTCAGGATCTGGGCCACCTCGAACCCACCCATACCAGGCATCCTGACGTCCAGGATAATCAGGTCGATCTCCTTATTCAAAACAGTCCTCAACGCTTCTTTCCCGTCACTGGCCCGGATAATATTCCTGTCTTTCCTGGCGAGAATCCGCTCAAGGGCGAAGATATTGTCCACTTTGTCATCGACAAGAAGGATGTTGGCACTTTCAGTCATATTCGTTTCAGTTTAGCAAAAATCTTTTCTTTTGGTACTACATCACTGATATTAATCGCATCTCAAATTCTCAAAACCGATGGCTAAATCCGGCCCATACATCCACCTGGTTACCCTTAACTCCTTCTTCGTACGCCTGATTTATCTCTCCTACGCCCAGTGAAAGGATGTTCCACTTAAGGAAGGTATGGTAGAAACTGGCGGAAATCTGTTTGGAAGGGAAGGTATACTGTTTGCCATTAAAAAGGGCCGCTTGATTCGTTTCATCCGGCGAAATGCCCGACCCCATGCTAAGCCCAATATAATCGTCGGCGCCCCTTAGGAAATACCGGGCGGAAAGACTATAGGATTGGGAAAGACCGAAATCGGATGGCGTTTGGTAGGTTCGGGCGGTAAAAAGAAAGTTCTTATAATATTTCCCGATGGCAAAAGTATAGATAAAAGTGGCGCTTGTAAAGTACAGATACCGGATACCTGCTTCGGCTTCAAAACTCTCCGGGAGCTTCGCATACAAAGAATAACCGGCTCTGACATTCGGGAAAACCCCGACATTCCCTGAATACCCGACGTTGACATAACAGTAGAAGATCTTATTGATCCGGGGATAGGCATCCACTTCACCCTGGATCCCATTTTCACCAAATCGATTGGCCAGATTCACCCTTCCAATGACCGACCCAAGTTCGGTAGACCGGCTATAAGAAAGACTCGTTAATTGCCAGGGCTTGACAAACTCCTTATCAAAGTAAGTATAATCGTAGACAAGGCTGATTTTATTGACGGCGGCGGCATTCTTCATCGCATTCAGGCTCTTCGCTTTTCTCAGCAGAAGAGGCTCGGAAGCCGGGTAGTCAGTCAGCCCGCTGTCACAGATCTTTATAGCCGCCTCATAATGCTTACTCCAATATTCAAGATCAGCATAGGCGACACTGGCATCCTCGATGGCCGGCCCGTGATCGAGCACTTTTGAAAATTGATACCTGGCGCTGTCATATTGATTGTTCCAGGTATATACCCTTCCTAAAAAGACCGCTATCTCGGAATAATCCGGCGATTTTTGCAGCGCCAGGAAGGCAAACTGTTTCGCCTTATCATAATCTTTGGTTTTGTAAGCTGCATCCCTCGCATCCTTAAACAACTCGTCGGTCGTTTGCGCCTTCAGAAGAGAAGACAAGAACAGGAAAAAGATCAGCGATAACGTCAGTTTAATCATTTTATAATAGGGTTTAAGAAATATGTGTATAATTACCTGATCACCAAACTATCCGGGATCAGCTTTGCCCCGACTACCACTTTGCTGTTCTTCTGTTTAAAGATCGCCATGGCGGCCTCCAACTTATCCTTTTCGCGCTCATCTTTAACAGGTTCCAGATCCATCTTATCGCCCATCTTGAAAAGATCATCGCCATTCAGCATATAGCCATCCATCAGGTAATCCGATACCCCATTCTTGGTCTGGATCAATGGATAAGAATGGACGCTTCTGAAATCGTGAGCGGTATCCAATTCGTCGCCCATCCAGGTGGCGATGGAGGGCACCTTAAACTTGTACTGATGTTTAAAGAATGACAGGAGGCTTGGCGTTATGTCAAAATGCGACGAGACTGCCCCAAAAGTCTGGCTCCGTTTTAGCAGCGGCGAATAGATGATCAGCGGCACATGATAACGATCGATCTTTGTCGACATGGGAATATCCGGCATGCGATGGTCGCCGGTTATGATAAAGATGGTATTGTTAAAATCGCTCCTGTGCGAATACTTGCCGACAAATTCCCTGATCGCCTGATCCGCATACAATATACTGGCATACTGATTTTGATAATGCCGGCATTCATCCTTCGCTGAGTCATTGAACCCAAGCACGTTCAGCCGCTGTTCAAAAAGCTTCAAATACGTTTCCTGATCATCGATCAGGAAAGGGCTGTGGGTAGAAAGCGTAAGGACTACATTGCAGCTGGGAGTTTTACTACCCGCGGTAACTTCCTCCAATTTCCTGAACACTTCCCGGTCGCCGAAACCCCAGCTGAAACCGCTATTGCTCGCGGGCATCCTGGTATATCCGGCTAAGAATGACTTTTCATCAAAAACCGTGGCGCCGTTCATCTCCATGAATTTGCTCATATTGTCGAAGCTCGCATCACCCCCGTAAACGAAATTACTGCTATACCCATTCCGTTTCAGTACATTGAACAACGATAAGTGAGCGGGCATCCGATCCCCTAATTCCAGGAAACCATTCCTGCCAAACGGGAGTGAGCCGAAGATCGAAGGGGGCATGGCGAAGGTCCGGCCGCCTTCGCTTAAGAAGTTTCTCCAATACAGGCTCTTGTCGGACAGGGAGTCAAGGAAGGGGGTAAAACTTCCGAGATAAGCATCCTGACCCGAAAACGCGCCGCCAAGCCCTTCTACCACAATAAAGACGATATTCGGTGCGGTACTCATCTTATTAAAAAAGGGAGATAGTACATCGGCATCCGGATCGACCTTGTGTAAAAATGGAAAATGGGCTTCATCGATATAGTCGACCGAATTGTTGTTCCCGGCGAGAAGACGCGTGTCGGCTACATGATCGTTTCCTTGGTCATCCTCCATGTACCGGTAACAACTCGCATAAAAAAAATAGGATTTATTAACGGAAATGCTGTTGTTGCCCTCCGGACCGGGTTTCCAGCTATTGGTCTTCGAAGCCATGGAAAGGATCAAAGCCAGCGCATACGACCCAAGCACGGCAAAAGATAAGCGGCTGCTAAATTTCAGCCGTTGGGGTACCACATTGAACAAAACGACGACCAAAGCCAGCATAAGCGCCGTGGTGACGATAAAGCGGACGGGGACGCCCGCAGCTCCGATTGTCAGCCCTATATCTTTGAGGGAATATCCGAACAATTCCGCGCCCAACGGAACCAGTGTCCGTAGATAATATTCGGCAAGCAGGACATGCACGCCAACCAATATAACCGAAAAGCTAATAAAAAAAAACCGCGCGACCCGCTTATTAACCAGGTATAACAGGATAAAGATCCCGGCCGGGAGGATAGCCAAATTGAGACCAAAAGAGAGATCATTGAGGACCCCCGATCCGATGACCCTTAAAAAAGCATTTGGCTTGCCGTACAGTTGCGCATGCCGAACAAGCCCATAGATCCCCACCATTAGCATGGAAGCGAGTAAAATCACGCCGTAAACAGCAACTTCCCGTATTGCCTGCAATGACCTTTGACCAGGCGTTATCTCGTTTTTCATTTGTTACTGTTTAGTCAGACGAGGAATTGATACCGAAGTGGCCGGCTTCGACGGGTTAAGCCCCCTCCTCGTCATCTCGCCCCAGCTGTTCTTCTTTCTTATATAATCCATATTACCCCTGATCGCCGACCATACTATATACGGATGGAAAATAAACGGTTCCAGAAAAGCGGCCAGGAATAACTTGAATATATCATACTTGCCCTTATATTGATTAAAGGTCAACACCTCAACCAATATCGCAAATACGGAATACAGGAATCCGAAGGAAAGGATACAGCCAAGTAAAATAAAAAAGAACCCCCATTGTACCAGCCCCAGGTAGGCAAAAACAAAAAAGAATATCAGCCCGATAAATTCAATGATAGGCGCAAGAAACTCAAAAAAGTACCAGTATGGATAACTGACCATTCCTAACAGTCCATATCGGGGGTTTAAGAAAATGCCTTTGTGCATGTACATCGTCTCCACCGTACCCCTTGTCCAGCGATTCCTTTGCGCTCCCAACACCTTATAATCTCCGGGCACTTCGGTCCAGCACAGCGGATCCGGGATAAACGTTACCTTATACGGTAATTTATGCTCTGCCATATAGCGCCGCATTCTGACGATCAGTTCGATGTCCTCCCCTACCGTCTTGTAATTATAGCCACCGCATTTGATCACGATTTCCTTATCAAACGCGCCAAAAGCACCTGAGATCAACAACAAGCCGTTCATTCGGCTCCAGGCCATCCGGCCTAAAAGGAATGCCCGGATGTATTCCACGATCTGGATTCTTTCCAAAATCTTCTTTGGCAAGTTTATCGTTACTAACCGGCCATTTTCGATTTTGCAGTTATTGGCGATACGGATGACTCCGCCCGAAGCAATTACCCGCACCTTAGTTTCTTCCAGGAAAGGCTTTATCATTTTGAGCAACGCGTCCTGCTCCAGGATGCAATCCACATCCAGGCAGACGACATATCCATATTTCGCCAAATTGACCCCGACATTTAACGCGTCGGACTTTCCCCCGTTCTCCTTATCAACGACAATCAGTTTATCATAAACCGGGTTCCTGCTTTTATACACCCCTCTTACCTTTTTTGTCGGGATCTGCTCATTGATAAAAGTAGCTGTCTGTTGGAGGTCATACTCGGCGATCAGTTTCTCAAGAGTGTTATCCTTGCTGCCGTCGTTGATAATGATTACCTCCAAATTATTATAATTGAGAGAAAGCATGGACCGGACATTCTCGATAATATTGGCGGATTCGTTGTAGGCAGGCGCTAAAATGCTTATTCCCGGGAGATGTTCGGAGGCCGCCAGCACACTCCAATCGGCGAAACTGTTGGTGCGCAGATATTTTCTCAACTCAACCGTTGAATAGGTGCCTATGAAAAGATATAATAGTACTACCATGAAGGAATAGAAAAGAATCCCATACAGGAAGAACTCGAAAAACAGTGCTTGCCAGTTCATGCTATGTGCTTATTCGTGATTTGAAAAAAGATCTCTTTCCAAGGATGTGCCGTCGCAAAAAGATATGTCTTAAAGAAGCCGTTTCCCAAAGGGTGTAAGACAGATATCGAGCCTGCGGCGGCCGCCTTTATATCATTGTTCGGGTCATTCAGCTCATTTACCAGGAAGGTTATCTCGTTTTCACTCCCAATGTCCTTCAAGGAACTAATGACCGCCAGCTTGTAGACTGTACTTTCGGCATAGTAGTTGCTTATCATCTGGTCGAATGTATCTGCCTGCGGCATCAGCCTCAGGTATTCCAGCGCACAAAGTTTTACCTGGTTGTTGGAGCTTTGCAGACACTTCGCAACATTTTGATAGACATCGTGACAATTATACAAAGTTGCCAGCTTAATTGCGAAAACGATGACGGATACATTGGAAGACTCCAGCCATGGTATGAGTTCCTCAAAAGTATCGGGCTTTACATATTTCAACTTATCTAACAGCTGTACCTGATGCCACTGGCTCATCTGGTGCTCGATTACATCCAGAAAGGAGAGACCGGACCAGCCGAAAAAGCTAACCATTGCGCCCTGCGCCTCGTTTCGGACCAGCTCATGTTTATCATTGGCAAGCCAGAAGATCTCTTTCCGGTATCTCGTCTGCTCCATTGCCCCAAGCTCCCGGATCCCTTTCGCCTTGATATGCCACTTCAAGCTGTGCAACTTTCGAAAAGAGTCTATATCCAGATTGAGTCGCCCATATAGCGATTTAAGGTGCGAAGTGGATGATCCCGAAAAGGCCGCTTTTGCCTTTATCAATTCGTCGATCATATAATTCCGGTAGCCTGCTTTATCCAAACCCTTTTCGAACTCATACGTCATGGCCTCAAGCCCGTCCTCAACTTCTTCACTCGCTACCACCCCCACGATAACCACCGCCACACTATGTTGCCAGGCAATCTTATCGAGATCTGACTCTTCCCGGTGGATGGCAAAATACAGGATAAGGACAAATAAAAGGAACAGAAGTATAAGCAGCGAGTAGATAATGACGGTAAATAAGTAAAAATCTCTCATAGGTGAAATTAAAAGTTAATCTAATTTTTGGGCATACCGCTGCACTCTCATCGATAGCTCCTTTGGGCTGAAAGGTTTCGTAATAAAATCATCCGCACCCAGTTTAAATGCCTCCAAAACGACGTTTTCCTGCCCCATTGTCGATAACACGATGATGGGTGTGTCCTTTCCTCCCTTGTTCTTCACCGCCCCGACAATTTCAAGTCCCGATAAAAAAGGCATCATTATATCCGTAATGATCAAGTCAGGGGACTGCAGCTCAATTTGCTTGAGCGCTTCTTTGCCGTCCTGTGCCGTTATCACGTGATATCCGTCTTTTTTTAGTCGGACTTCAATGGTCTTCAGCATGATCATGTCGTCTTCTGCTACAAGTACTGTCATAGTTCTGAATTTTTAAATGTTATAGTACGGATACTTCTCCCCGAAGTGTATTTAAATGCTCTTGTAAAGGAATTTTAATTTTCAGGTATTCATTGTTGGCAAGTTCCAGCAGCCTGCCAAGGCCGTCTCTGATTCCGCTCCTGATACTCTCTTCGATTCTTGTCAAAATGCCAAACAGCCCGTTTGCCTTGAAAAGACCGACACTGGTTTTCATTTTATGGGCAATCTTATAAACATCCTCATAATGGTCGGCGGTGAATGCGCTTTGCAACTGGTTCAGATCCTCCGGGGTTCCGTTCAGAAATGTTGATAGTACACTCGTGAGGTACTCATTGTCGTCCATTTCTTCAATAAGGCTCAGGTCAAATAGCTTATCATTCCCCTGGCATTCCCTCACCGGCGCAACATATTTTTCGGTCTCAAAACCAAGGAAATGGCTTATTCGACTATACAAAAACGAAAAATCAAATGGCTTTGAAATATAATCGTTCATACCGAGCGACATGCATTTCTCTTTTTCCCCTTTTAGTACCGATGCAGTCATAGCCACGATAGGTGTCGAGATATGCATGACATTCCGTATATACTTCGTGGCTGCGTAACCATCCATTTGCGGCATTTGCAGGTCCATGATGATGATGCAATAGTCCGGGTTTGTTTTCAGGAATTCAACCGCGGCCATTCCGTCGCCGGCAACATCAACTTTGGCCCCGGCCTTTTGCAGCACATGTCGCATTACCTTTTGATTTACCTCATTGTCTTCGGCTACCAGACATTTCTTGTTGTTAAGGAATGATCCATAGTGCATGATTCCTTTACCGCTGAAAATGGACGAATTCTTAGTCGTGGCCCGGCCGTACGGCATGGTGAATCTGAAAGTCGAGCCGCTATCCATCTTGCTTTCTACTGAAATGCTGCCTTGCTGGAGTTCCAACAACTGTTTAGTAATAGCCAGCCCAAGGCCCGTGCCACCATAGTTGCGCGAAGTTCCCAGACTAGCCTGGGTAAAGCTCTCAAAAATCTCTGTCAGCTTATCGGCAGGGATACCGATACCCGTATCCGTCACCGCAAAACTCAATTCTACTTCATCGGGGGTCCCGGCCTGCAGGGCAACGTCGATGGAAATGCCGCCGCTCTGGGTAAATTTCAGCGCATTGCCGGTGAGGTTTACAAGGATTTGATTTAGCCTGTAGGGATCGCCATTTAAGGCAACAGGGACATCTTCATGAATATTAAAATTGAGAACCAGCCCTTTTTCGATAACGCGGTGCTTGAAGATCTTTTTGATATTTTCCGCAACTTCTGTAAGGGTAAAATCGATTTTTTCTATCGTTAATTTCCCTGCTCTTATTTTTGAAAAGTCAAGAATGTCATTGATGATGATCAGCAGGCTGTCGGAAGACCTCTTGATGGTTTTTGCAAAGTCTTTTTGTTGGGCGCTTAATTTTGTCTCCAGCAGAAGGTCGGTCATCCCCGTTATGCCATTCATGGGAGTTCGGATCTCATGGCTCATATTGGCAAGGAATTGTTCCTGCAGGCTTGTCGCTTCCTCGGCACGGATCTTCTCCTGATAAGCAATGATCAGCTGCGTCGCCTGCCTGCCCTTGTCTTCATTTTGTGCCGCCAGCGTTTTGTTGGCTACGCTTAGTTCTGTTGCCCTGTCCTCCTTTTCCTGGTTCTGGAAAAGAAGCTCCCTGTTGGCGATAACCAATTCCAGCGCCCTATTTTTCCTTTCCTCGAGCTGAAAGGCAAGTTGCTCGGTAGCAAGATTGAATTCCTGTTCGCTTTTATACTTTTCATTATTCAGGACAAAATATTTCGCCGCGTAAATGAGTAAGAGAATAGCGAAACCCAGCATCAGGAAGAACATGATCAACGTATGGAGCTTTAAGTCATCAAGGTTTCTGCTCTTTAAACTGGCATATCCTATAAAACCGATGCATGCCAGGGTAGTGGCGCAGAAAAGGAACAGTTTTGGGTGGATGTGGCTTTTCATCTTGGGGTTATGGCTGCTTAAACCCGATATTAGCTGGTATTATTGCTGGAAATGTATTGGAGATCAGTTAATAGTGGTATAGCCTTAGGGGAAAATACGCGCCGTTGTAGTGTTCTGACAAGGTATAAGTACTCGAACTTTTAATAAATAGAGAGAAGTGGAAACCTGAGCGCCAATTTGCAGCCCTCCCCGGGTTTGGAAACAAATTCAGCGCTTCCTTTGTACAGTTTCGCCCGATCGAGAATATTGCCCATACCAATCCCGTTTGCCTTTTGCTTCGTATCAAACCCGATGCCGTTATCTGTCATACAAAACTTTAATTCTGTTCCGGCGGTTGTAAACGCTATATCGGCCTGCGACGCCCTGGAATGTTTAAGTATATTGTTAAGCTGTTCCTGAAATATCCGGAAAGCATTCAATTTAAATTTATCACTCATCTCGTCCTCCAGGGATTGATCGAGTTTAAAGCTTATTCTTAAGGCGTTAACTTCCATGGTATCCTTTATGATCCGGCCGATCGCTCCTGAAAGGCCAAATTCACTGATCGTATTGGAAGCCAATCCTTTCGTCAGTTTTCTGATTGCCTCAATAGCCGTCAGCGTGTATTCAGAAGCATGGATAAGATACGCCTCTCCGTTTTTAATATCCGTCCGTGCCATATCCAGGTATAACATGGAAGCCCCCAATAACTGGTTGACATTATCGTGAAGCTCCTTACCCAAATCGGACCTTTCCATCTCTTTCGCCTCGACTATGGCCTCAACGATCTGCTTTTCCTTTATCTTGGCTTCCCGCTCCAATTTAACTTCAAGCTTTTGTTCCTTGCTGATGTCATGAATAATTCCTATCACCCTGATCGCCTTCCCAGCTTTGTCCCTTATAATGTTTGCCCTACCCTGGACCTGGGAAACCGACCCATCGGGGCAAACGAATCTAAACGCAAATTCCCAATTCATACTTTTGGATCGGAGAATCGACTTAAGCTTATTTTCGATTGCCGTCCGCTGATTGGCCGGAAATAATTCAACCCATTTTTGGAATCGGATCTTATGATTGGGCAATTTATATCCGAATATATCTGCGTAATTGGATCCGAACGAAATAAGATCGGTGTCTAAATTCCAATCACATATAAGGTCATACGATATTTTGACGATAGAATTTATCCAGTCGGCGGTCTCAGACCCAATAGGGGCTGATTTTGGAGGCGGGGGAATTTCGTGGATTTTCATCTCGCTAAAGGGATGACAATTTTAAATAACGCGCCTTCATTTTCTTTTGATTTGACGGAGATCTCACCATGATGATTGCTGACTATTTTTTTACATAAAGCCAGCCCGATTCCTGTTCCATGGTATTTTTCAGGGCGATTCAGGCGGGTAAAAAGTAAAAATATCTCCCCATCCATTTTTTGATTAAACCCTATCCCGTTATCCTTAATGCCAATTTCGCAATAGGACAACTTCGGGTTTATGTTTACGTATTTTGCGGCCTCCTCCAGTTTAAGTATCTTGGAAGTAATCGAAATAACCGGAGTTACCCGGCTTTTTGAAAATTTAATGGCATTCTCAATCAAATTGTAGAATAGCTGATTGACTTGGAAAGGGACAGCGTCGATTATCGGCAGTCGTTCCCGCTCTATGACGACCTTTTTTTCCACGATCACCAGGTCAAGATCGCTTATGACGTCATCCAGGATCTTGTCCAGATCCACTTGCTCAAAGACCTCATCCCCATGAAGAACTTTTGAGAAATTGAGCAACTCTTTGATAAGAATGGACATACGTTCGGATGAGACTCTGATTTTTGACACCAATCCTCTGACAGGTGTCGACAGATCGTTGTAATATTTATCATGGAGAATATTGGAGAATGTTCTGATCTTTCTAAGCGGCTCCTGCAGATCATGAGAGGCTACATACGTAAATTGATCCAGGTTCTCATTAGAAAGTTGAAGTTCAGTACTGGCTTCGTGCAGCTGAAATGTCCGGTCAAAGATCTTTTTTTCCAATTCTGCCCCCATAACCTTCTCCATCTGCTCCTTCTCCCTTTTTTCAGTAATATCTTCAACGGCCATCAAAATGGCAAGTTCGTCGCTTTTATCCCGGACAATCGGAGTCGCATTTAAGAGAATAACCCGTTTCCCGAGTCCGGGAAAGCCGGTCGCCACTTCAAAATCGACAATATTGATTTTCTTAGGAAGAACCACTTCCAGGAGTCGTTTCAGATCAGGTATATCCCATTGACCACTTCCCAATTCAAAAAGAAGCTTTCCCTCCGTTTCTTCCTCTTTTACCTGAAATTTGTTATAAAACGCCCGATTGGCGCTCTTCACTTTCAATTCTGCGTTAAGAATTATTAATGGTTCGCGCATAGTACTTACAATCGACTCCGCATACAGCCGGGCCAGGTTTAGTTGCTCGTTGCGGTCAAAGAGCTCCTGATTTATAACAATCAATTCTTCATTACTGGTCTGGACTTCCTCTTTTGAAGTCTCCAATTCTTCATTCAGGCTCTGCAGTTCCTCGGTTCCGGAAAGAAGCTCCTCATTGGCACTTTGAAGTTCTTCATTGACTGCCTCCTGATCTTCGGTGACCGTTCGCATATCCTCCCTGGTCTGAGCCAGCTCTTTTTGTAATTGGTTAGTCCGGACTACTTCTTTATCGAACCTTGCTTTAAATTTATCCGGATGGCCGCTTTCTTTATCCAGCCCTTCCGTACTGTCCATCGGTAATGTTGCATCCTTAAAAAGCACCAAAAAGTAATGTTCTATGGTATTGGCCAAAGGGACAATTTCTATTGTCACCAGGCGATCCTTTCCGGCATAGAGGAGCGGAATGTTTTCCTTTGTTTGAGGCTCCAGGGTCTTCTTTGTTTTATGAAAAAGGCTGCGCAATTCAAAGGAAATACTCTCACGGGCCATTTTCAGAAGATTCGAATTAGGCTTACCATGGGATTGTTCCAGCCACATACCTGTCGCGCCCCGAAATTGAACGATATCCATCTCTTCGTTTATGATCACCCCGGGGGGGACGTAGTCGTCCTTATTGATTTCGGCAACACCCGCTCTTTTGCCTCCTTTGCCGTTTACTTCGTATTCCCGACCCACAAGCACATGCAGAAAGTTACCCTTTGTCGATTTCCTGGAGTAAAATTTGCTGGACTTATCAAGGACGGTAAAGAACTCCGACCCCTGGCCAACGGTTTCTGATTTTCCGAGAATCAAAACTCCCTTGCCATTAAGCGAATAATGAAAAGTAGTCAGGGCCTTTTTTTGCAGGAAGGGCTCCAAATAGATTAGTGAATTTCGGCAGCTAATGAGGTCGATGTTGGAAAAGGGAGGGTCTTTAATATAATTGTGATGTGCAAATATGCACGCATCTCTGACAATTTTGTTCAGCCGGAATTTGCCGTCTGCCTTAGTAAAGTATCTATCCAGATAGCCGGGAGGGAGGCCGTTTGTTTCGCTGGCCCGATATATTCCGCTTCTCGCTTTTGCAATCGCCATTTCCGAGATGTCTGTTGCAAATACTTGAAGTTTTATAGTGGATGGCTTGTCAGCCATGAATTCCTGAAAGCACATGACCAGTGAATAAGCCTCTTCCCCTGTGGAACAGCCGGCGACCCAAAGGCGGATCGAGTTGCTCCTCTCCCGATCTTTTATAAGCGCAGGGAATATTTTTTCACTCAGGCTTTCAAACATTTTAGGATCGCGAAAAAATTGTGTGACCGGAATAAGCAAATCGTGGAATAATGTGTTCTGTTCAATTTTGCTATCCTTTAGGTAACGAATATATTCATCGATACTTTTTTTCATGCACAATGCCATTCGCCTGTTAATCCGCCTGCGAATAGTGGCTTGTTTGTAGTAGGTAAAATCGACACCGGTGCTCACCCGAAGCAGGGAGATAATTTGTTTGTAGGTCGTTTCCGCTATTTGTGCGCTCTCTTCAGTACCGTTCCATTGACTGGCTTTGAATCCAGGATTGAGCAATAACAGTTGCTGGGGGATCTTTTCCGGCGGCAATATGAAGTCTGCCAATCCGGCATCGATAGCGCTTTGTGGCATTCCAACGTAAGCGGCCGATTGCAGATCCTGTGCAAATGTAATCCCTCCCTGGTCTTTGATGGCTTTAAGCCCTAGCGTGCCGTCCGTTGCGTTGCCGGATAGAACTACGCCAATGGCATGATTTTGATGCACCTCTGCCAACGAATTGAAGAGCACATCAATAGGTAGATTTCTTTGCGTTTTTGGCAGGCGGGCGCTCAACTGCAAAACGCCGTCCGTCGCCGTTAATAATTTATTGGAAGGGATAATATAAATATGGTCCGGAACAACCTGTACATTGTTTGTTATTTCCTGAACAGGTATTTTTGTAACGCGCTGCAACAGGTCCGCCAATATGCTTTCATGCGCGGGATCCAGATGTTGAACCAGGATATATGCCATTCCTGAATCTTCGGGAATCGCTTTCAATAGTCTTTTGAATGCATCTAACCCGCCGGCCGACGCGCCGATACCAACGACCGGGAACTTATTTGATGAAAGGATTTTCTTTTTATCTTTTGGCGCTGTCTTCATTGTATTTTATTTCTGGTTACCGGAAATAGGTTGCCTTTTCGCTCCGGAAAAAGCAAAGGAAGTCAGCTAGGAAGATGTCAAGAAATTGCAGGATGAATTAAGTGGCAGGAACTTACCTAAGCAATGTACCGATTAAATGGAAGATAGCCAAGAATATTATATTTCTTTACCCGTCAGACAAGGCGGTGAGGGATTTACCATTAGTTTTCAAAAATAGACATTCGTGATGGGCCATATTGAGAATTCGACCGTGTTTATTACGTTGTTATAGACCGATTCCAACGTTTCCTCACACCTGTAACCCCTGTGCAGAATGCCGCATCTTCTACAAATCAGTCTGGTTAACGCCTTGTTGGCTGCCATACTGATGTTTTTTGGCTTGCTGCTTTCCGCTGTCGGATTCATGCTCCTGTATCTCCTGTCCGAAAGGAACGCCCAGAAGAGGAAGTCCCGCTGGAAAAGAATTGCCGACGCGCTCGTATTAGCCGCACTTTTTTTTGAAGAAGGCGTCCGGAAACCCGGAGTGGCCATTCCTGAATCCCGGAAATGGATCCATACGCCTGGCTTTCGCGAGTGCCTCGTCGACGAACTGGTAACCGCGAAAAAAAACCTCACCGGCGCCGCCGCGGCCGGGCTCGTCAGATTTTACCGCCTGCTCCAGTTGGAAAAAGATTCGGAACACAAGCTCAGCAGCCCGAAATGGCATCTCAAGGCGCGCGGTATCGAGGAATTGGCGTGGATGGAACAAAAGGATCAGTTGAGGCGGATCTACCGGCATACGAATAATCGCAACGAATTCATTCGGTCGGAAGCCCAGTTGGCCATTGTCCAGCTATATGGCATGGAAGGGCTCCGGTTCCTTAACGTGGTCTCCGAACCCATATCGGAGTGGCAGCAGATGAAATTGCTGGCCCGGTTGCCGAAGAAAGCCGGGGAGGCGCTCAAAGGGATCCGGGGCTGGCTGCAATCGGCTAACCCGTCCGTAATCGCCTTCGCGCTGCAGTTGGCCGCTATTCACCATCTGTTCGAATTTCATGATCACGTCGCCGCCTGCCTGGGGCATCGCGACGCGAAAGTCCGTGTCCAGACCGTAAAGTGCCTGCGGGAGATCTGCAACACACAAACCTCCGGATTGCTCATCGACCGTTATCCCGAAAACGACAGGGCATATAAGGAGGCGGTGCTCGAAGCCCTGGGCGTCATCGGTGCGGGATCTTCGGTACACTTCCTGCAATGGGTGCTCCGCAACGAAGACAACTCCCTGAAGCTACTCGCTGCCCGTGCGCTGGCGAGACTGGGCCTGCAAGGTACATCTGCGCTGGAAGCTGATGACCTGGTCCTGCGATATCCCTGGAATGAGATTATTCAACAGGCCAAAAGCGAACAGAAGACATAAACTGGCAATGGATAGAGGAATGTTGCTGGCATTGACAAGAAAAGGCTTTAGTGCGATTGGAGGGTGAATTCAAGCCCTTCCGCAACGTCGCCCTCTTTTTTGAGGGAGATTTTGAAGGACAAGGTCCAGGGGCGACAAACCAGATGCAGCTTTTCCAATTGCGCCGGACTGATCTCTGCCGTATAGGCGCCAGGCGCCAGACCGGCAAAATCAAAGGAACCATCTTCTTCCGAGATCGCCTGACCCGCGGGCGACCGGTCACTGCGATAAAAACAGACGACGATCCGGCCCAGGGGTTTCCGACTGCTATCTTCCTTTTTGTAGACCATCCCCGACACCTCGCCGTAGATCGCGACCGGGATCTCCAACACTTTAAACTGGTTGGGGTCGATCACAACCCGGATGGTCTTGTTGCGGATATCCCAGGCTACGCTTTCAAAGGAAGCGTCGACATGGAGGATGTAACTCGCGTAAGCCTCGAGCCCGCTCACCCGGATGGTCGTATCTTCTAAATTATTTTGAGTAATACCGCCATTGATCCGGATCGTCACCCCCGGGACCCGCGGCTCACCCGGATCCCGCTTTCCGTTGCCGTTTAGATCCAGATAGGGTTCGATCAGGAGGCCACCCTTGCCGACAGCGCTGTGCTTATCGTAGCCAACGTATTTCGTTTGGTCATCATAGATCAGACTTCCGCTGCCTGATTCCACCATGGCGACTGCAGGGCCGACCCGCGTGACCGACATTGACGTCAGGCTAAACGAAAAATCGTATCGCATACTCACCCCGGCGCTGGTGAAATTGCTCCTGATATTTTTTTCATAAAAGACATTGAAGAATCCCCTCGAGCTGACATACTTGCCCATTTCAGTCCTCCAGTCGCTAATCCTTCGCTGCGCGTATTCGTACTGGACCTGTGGGGTCAGGATAAACCTGCCCGGTAGCCTGAAGGCCATGGAAAGATTGCTGTATAGATAGGGCGCTGACTGCGGAACGAACCAGGCATAGGTAGTCAGATTGGTATTGACGCCAAACAGGACACCCGATAATAGCCCCTCCAACGTCGAATATTTCGCGGCGGCTGTCAGCTCTGTGGTCGGAAGAATGGCCTGGTAGGCTGAAAACCTTGAAAACAGCGTGAATTTGCGGCTGCGGAATGGAAAAGATACGACCGCTCTGCGCTCTTCCAGGTAGGAAAGACTGATCGCATCCTGGCCTCTGGTATAACGGGTATCGTCCAGCTCGAGCTGAAAATCGGATGGAAGACGATAAGTCACCACCGCTTTCGCCCTCACCCCAAGGGCGTATTCACCCGAAACAAGGAGGTTGGAACTCAGCCGGAGAGAAGCACCTACAAAGGGAATTTCCTTGCCGGTGACAATGGAAGAAAGGTATTCGACCCCGGTTCCCACCGTCACTCGATCGCCGAGACCATAGTTGCAACTGACACGGCTAAACCGGCTGTTAACGCTGTCCTCAACGATGCCGGCGCTGGCGGTATATTCGAATTCCCCTTTAGGAAGAAAATTAAACGGGATCTGAATGTTCTGCTCCCGGGACAGTTCCTCACCCCATGGACCGTAAAAGCGGAGCTTTAGCATCGAATTCCCGTAAACAAGCGGCACTTTGAAAGCGTAGAAGCCTGAGGCAGGCGCTTTTGCATAATCCACCAGGGAGTTGTTGAGGTAGAGCTCCACCACCCAGTTAGCCTCTGAGAAGTACGTGAGCATGTACGTGCCGAAGGACCGTCTGTACACGGTTGGCGCATTGGTAACCTGCACACCGATGACAGGTGAATAGATAGAGGCAATCGAAGGAGTGTAGATCCTGCCGGCCGTCACCTGCCTCAACCCCGGATTGTCATTGTCCACGTAGCGCCATTGAAAGAATTGCTCATTGCCGGAGAACGGAGTATGACTATCGTAATTAAGGGCGACATCTGTCTCACCGCCCGCCACGACGCCGCCGACCGCAAGGTACAACCGGTTGTCATCCTGTTCCGGCAACCCTTGCTGCGCTCCTTGTGTGGCCACCACGCCCCAATCGGCCATGCCCAACTTGAAAAGAGGATAGCTTCGCCCGATGGTCGTGTCGACGCTTGCCTCTCCCCGAAGCCGGTTTAGGTTGCTGCGCATTTGTTCCTGTCTTATCTCCCGGATGACCGGCAGATCAAGGTTGGTCGTGAGCAGTATCGACAGGGTACGGAAATTGAATTTGCAGTTTAGCCCGAAAACGGTGCCAAAATAGTCCGACCGGAGATACAGGTCGGTTGCCGTCCGGATAGTGGCATTCTTAGCCAGATCAAAATTCCGGCCCTGATAAAGGATCCGGTTGTGGGCGCCGTCAATCAGGAAGGTCGCCTGCGGTAATATGAAAAACCCGCTTATGGAATCCATCCCCGGTGAAATGCTATTCTTTATCTTCAAATAATCCAAAACTTCAGAGATGGACAAGTAGGCGACATCATTGCTAATGGCGGCGGGTATCTGGACGCCGCCAACCCCCTGGACATTCATCAGGACAAGGATCTCTTCAAATGGCGGATCGGGGTCGCCGCCGGCGATCGTTCTGCAGGGGAACAACAACAGCAACCCCACAACTAACACCCCCGTCAGCAGACCGGTCATTCGCCGCCTGCTGCTTTTGGGAGGATATTGAGGTTGGCTGGTCATCGTCTACTGTTGTATAAAGGTTACCGAAAAAGTGCCGCTGTATGAACCCGACGGATTCGCAAGCGGGTTGCCAACGGTAAGCGTACCGCCGATCCACACCTGTGTCTGGCCGGGCGGGGCAATCGTGGTCGTAAAGGACGGGCCCGTACTTGCGGCGCCCAGGTGTAGCGTTATTGAGCCGCCGTTGCTTCCGGTCAGCGTGATGTCGGGTCCGTTCATGATCGAGACTACCGTACCCACATTGGCGTTGACCTGGAATAGTGCCGGGGAATACGGATAGCCCAGGTTAGCCAGGACGATACTCCCCGTGGAGGCCCTCGATCCATCCGGATTGAGGATCACCGTGCCGCCGGAGGGCCCCTGGAAAAAGGCGCCAAAGATCAGCCCCTGCGCCGGATTCGCAAATACTGAAATGGGCCTGGGCGGAGGCGGTTGGGCGGTTGCCGTCCGGCAGAAAAGCAGAAGGGCTATCGACAGGAGTTTGTAATATTCTTTCATCGGGTTCCTATTAAAACTTTTTTAGTTTGTCTTCCTTTCGGCGACGAAAGGCTCACGATGTAAATGCCGGTTGCAAAATTCGAATAGAAGGACTGGTACGTACTTCCGCTGATCTCCCCGCGCAGTACCAGCTGCCCCTGAAGATCGAACACGCTGACCTCCCCTTTTTCACCCGGATTGAGATTTCCATTCACATAGAGCGTCCCACCCCTACTGTATGCCTGCAGCGGGCCGTCGACGGAAATCCCGGAAGCGCCGCCAGCCGCGGGTTCTTGCGTGCTGAAATTCAGAAAGAACCGGTTCTTATATTCTCCGGCGGCCAGGTAAAGCCGGTATGGCGAAGCATTTTGAAGGTCCGTTTTGGTTCCTGTCTTAGCGTCTGACAGATAGACATAGAGGCCCGGGGGCATATTCTCGATGTCCGTCGCCTTAAAGCTGATCCAACCGTCTATCGCCGTCGTAAGACCAAGGGGTACCGTCTCTAAAGTGTCGAAAAAAGCAGCCAGTGCATCGATGGAAAGCCGGGCCGTATCCGTGGCCACCGCATAAAGGTTTGGAACCCCGGGATCCGTATTCATCAGCTTGAGCGCGTCCAGGTGCTTGTCAAACGTACCGTTGGCGTCCGCACTAAAATAGAAAGCTGCAGCATCGCTAATGGAACCCACATCAAAAAACCCGGCATTAAGCCGGACGAACGGGGAAGGCGCGGTCGGCGTCGCATATTCCAGGAAGCTGGTGTTCGGGTTTAAATTCCTGGCTGTGTTGTTTACCGACAGGAGACCGGATACCGGGTAACTGCCGTTGGACACATGGATAAAGAATCCCTGCATGGCGGCAATAAGATTACTGGCGACGCCATCGCTTGAAACGCCGTTTATGTAGCTGCTATACGTCCCGGTGTACTGGGTCACGGTGCCATTTACAAAGAAATATATGGCGTTGTCAATATTCGTTTTTGTCCAGCCAGTCGCCGAATTCCAATCGACCGGCGAAGGATACGGGTTGCCCACCAGGTTGAACCCCCGGGTAGTGACCATGTTGTGGTTATAAATCGTGCCGGTCGAGATCGTATGGTTGCTGACGACGCCGTGCAGAGACAAGGTCAGGGGCGCCATCGAAACACCAAAGTTTACAGCATAGCCGGCCAGGGGTGTGAGCAGGCCGGAACTGTTGGTATAGTTCACCCACCCGGCGGAAGCCAGGCTCTCATTAAATGAATAGACATCCGGGAAGGAGGCCGCCAGATTGATCGCCGAGGAGAAGTCATTTACCGTGTCCCCGATAAAAGGAGAACTGAAATAATAATATCCGAACCCGGTGGCCAGATAACGTTGCATCGTCAGCTTTCCGGTGACTTCGCCGGACCCGCTGCCGTCTATCAGCGCCGTTTGTGCGGCGGTTGACAGCAGGGTAAGATCTCCGTTGGCATTCAGCGTGTCATTGCTCTGGACGATACCGCTAACCGTCTGGCCCGGAGAGATGATCGTGGTTTTGCTTCCCGGCTCAATCGTAAGGTTGTTGAATTTTGTGGCTGTTGTTCCGCCCAGGGTCTGGACGGAGCCGCCGAATATCAGCGTGCCGCCGTTTGCGGTAAAAGAGCCGTTGTTGACCCAATTGGCGGTCGTAACAATATTCCCGTTGCTGGCGATGACATAGCCGCCGGACGGAATGATCAGCCCCTGCGCCGACGCCGGTCGCATGACCGGCAAGAGTATGAGGGTACAATATATTTGTTTTAGCAGGGTTGTCTTCATCGGGTGACCTTAATGCCACTTGTGGCGGTGAATGTTACCGTTGTTCCCGCGCTGGGGACACCGCTCGTGACCGTCGTCCCGTTGATCTTCAGCGTCGGAGCAAATAGTACAAGTCCGGTCCAGCTCACCGCCTGCCAGGTGAACCCGGTGCTTGTTCCGGTGAGCACGATATTTACGATTTTGCCCGTCATCCCCGGCGACGCCGGTAACGTGATAAATCCCGATGCGGCTGATGTTGGTGTGGAGGTGGCATTGACAGCGATGTTCCAGGTGGCGGATGAGGGTGTGGCGGTAGTAAAGGAAAGGGTGCCTGCGTCGACCGTTGTGGCCGCGGAATAGGTATTGGTGCCGCTTAACGTGAGGGTGCCGGTTCCTACTTTTATAAAGGCGATGGTGGGGGTGCCGGTGGCCTGCGGATTGTCCTGGATGGCGCCCGCAAAACTGGTGTTGGTATTCAGCGCGCCGACCTGGAAGGTCTTGATCCCGGAACCGCCGAAGCCGCCGAGGGTAGTGGTGGATGTCGATCCGGACAGGCTTCCCAACTGCACGGTTGGCGTTGCCGCCCCGGCCGTTTCGATGAAGCCGAATGACCCGCTGATATCCCACGCAGCTGCTGCGCTGCCGGTAAGCGCCGCATTACCGGCGCCGACATTATCCGACCACATCATCCCCCGGGTGGCGGAGGGCTCCGAAAAATTTCCTGTAAAGCCGCTGTTGCTTCCATAGAGCCTAAAGGTCTGACTCCCGGCGTCAACCAGGTTCACGGTCCCCGGTCCTGAAATGGCGCCGGAAAGGTTGATATTTCCAGCAATGTCGGCGGAAAGTGTGGCTCCGGAAAGGATAGAAATGGGTGTGCTGAGTGTTACGGCAGTGGAATTGAGTATTCCATTGGCTAGTTCCAGGGTGCCGGAGATTATGGTGGTAGTACCGGTGTATGTTGTCGCGGCACCTAGCGTTAGGACGCCGGTTCCCGTGAGGGTAAGGCCGGAAGATCCCCCCAGCGTACAGTTGATCGTCGCGCTATCATTGGCGATGATCATCCCGGAGGTGTTGGTGACCGTGCCTCCTGCCAGGGTGAAGTTGCCGGTGGCGGAGGGGTTGAATACAAGGGATTGCACGGTTTGCGTGCCCGTTATCGTCACCGTCCCATCCGCGCCGGTCCCCGGATTGCCGCCGAAAATGGCTGTGGCGTCGGGTCTCCAGACCAGATCGGTGATCCCCTTGTTAAAGGTCCAGGTGGTGTTTGTGTTATTCCATGTCCCGCTGCCGTTATCGATACGGGTATTGCCAGTCGTATTGTCCCAGGTAAAGGCGGATGCAGACCCGTTCAGGGCCCAAAACATCTTTTGTTCGCTCTGTGCTCCGGCCCGCAGGCAGAAAAGTAAGGCAGGAAATATATAAATAAGCTTGTACATTTTTAGTTTATCCTTAATTGTAGTTATACCCTACCGTCCAGTAATAGCTGGTACCGTCATAGAAATAGCTGAGGACATCTGTCGCGCCGGCGGTAGTGGTCAGGGTAACGACCCCTCCCCCGCCATTGATCACTTTTGAACCGGTTGGCAGCGCGAGGGTCCTCGACCCGGTGGCATCCTGCGTGATCCTGATCAGACCGTACATCCCTGCCACGGGATTTGTGATCGATAAAGTGGCGTTGGCGGTGAGGGTAACCGCAGCCGTGGAACCCTTGGTCTGATCCCAGGTGGTGGTGCTCCCGAAAGTTAGTGTCTGGAAAGTAGAGGTATAAGCGGGCGCATTGAGCGTACTGTCGAAATTTCCCCTGCCGTGGACATCCACTTTGTAGGCAGGCGCCGTTTTGCCGATGCCGACATCACCCGAGCCGTCGATCCGCATCCGCTCGTTGGCAGGCGCCGTCCCGCCGGTCAGGAAAGCAATCACATCACCGACACTTCCGGCGCCGAGCAGCAGGTTGTTGCCGATGGTAAAGAGATACGCGTCATTGGGGCCGCCCATCACGCCCGAAGTGTTGGTGCTGCTGTTGATACCCATATCAATGAAGTTGTTGGTCTCGGTACCATCGTCCGCCGTGGCCACAACATCGGAGGAGGCATTGTTGCCATTCGAAAGGTTCTGGATATTCAATTGCAGGTAGTTATTGATGCTGCCGCGACCGACGATCGCGTTGTAGGAACTTGTTGTCCCCGCATCGACGAGAAATTTCTCCTGAAACGTACCCGCTGTGAAACCGGCTGCGGCGCCGACGCCCACATTGCCCAAACTGTCCAACATCAGCCCTTGCGTAGCATTTGTCCGGAACCGGAGGCTCTTCAGGTCCGTCGTCCCGAGGTAATTCGTTGGATAGCTCGTCCCGGTGTTTCCGGTCAGGGACCAGGAAGTACTGGCGGCGAGTGCCGATGGGGCGAGTTTCCTTACAGTGCCGGCAGTGATCGTCAAAATACTGTCCGTTACCGCGCCGGTCTGGACGCCCATAAGTGTCAATGGATTGGTCGTACTTACCACATGCAGAGCGGTCGCCGGAGCCGTTGTCCCGATACCCATGAACCCGGTGGTGCCGTCGATGCGCATTCTTTCGTTCGTTGACTGCGTGGTGCCACCCGTCATGAATACCAAAGCTTTTGCCGCGGTGGCTGTGCCGATCAGCAAATTATTGCCGGTGGTATAGAGATAGGCGTCATCCGGATTTCCGAATACATTTTGCGTATTACCGCTGCTATTAATCCCCAGGTCCACATAATTGACGGTCTCGGTGCCGTTGTCGGCCGTAGCGACCACATCGGAGGAGGCGGAGCTCCCGTTGGACTTATTTTGGATATTCAATTGAAAATAATTGTTGAGCGTGCCCCTCGCTACGATCGCGTTGTAGGAACTCGTAGTGCCCGCATCGACGAGAAATTTTTCCTGAAAGGTACCTGTGGTGAAACCGGGAGCAGCGCCGATGCCCACATTACCAAGGCTGTCCAGCAACATTCCCTGTACCGAATTCGTCTGGAATCGCAAGCTCTTCAGATCTGTCGTTCCCAGAAAATTGGTTGGATAAGTGGTGCCGCCATTGCCGGTAAGCGACCACGAAGCGCCGCTGGCTGCCAGAGCAGTCCAAACCCCATTCGTATAAAAATAAAAGCCCTTTGTACCGTCTGTTTGATAAACGAGAAGGCCTTCCGTCGGCGCTGAGACGGCGATACGCTGCGCCGTCGTCATGCGGGGCGCCAAAAACCCTTTGGACACCGAATACACATCCAATACCGAAGAGGCTTGCCCCGTAACGTACGAACTGTTGTCGGTAACTACAACGGTTTGTCCAAAACTCTTCACAACTACAAAAACAAAAGCAAACAATATAACGGTCGTTCTCATTTTCATAATGTCGATTTTACATCAGTGTAATCCCAGGTCTCTCCCGGCAATCCTCACTGCGTGCGGTTCGTCCGCCACGCTGTATTCGACGCTTAGTCTGCCGGAGTGATAATTAATGCCGTTGTCTTTATCCAGCGCGAGGCGGAACTTGCGGGCTTTATTTGGAGTATAAACGGCAATCCCCTTCGCTGTACCAGCCGGAATCGTCTTTCCACCCGCAGAAGTATAGTAGACTGAAATATCGCCATAGACCGACATATTCCCGGAGCGCTCAAATGTCATGTTCAGGATGGGGATCGTATCTTCCATCATTTGTAGGGACAGGTCGGAGATGCGCACCTGGGTATTCGATGTACCAACCCTGATGATAACCGGG